>JACZCT010033266.1_pt1 | contig 52509 bp, 90 predicted proteins | sample 8641871 | NCBI WGS metagenome assembly JACZCT01 (sample SAMN15324604, study PRJNA640507) | soil metagenome | isolation source: monocropping sugarcane control | place: China: Luxin town, Laibin City, Guangxi Province | collected 2019-07-25 | depth 10cm m | reverse complement strand
TTGGCAGGTTTTTTCCCCGGCCGAAATTCCAGCCGCTGATCAGTTTCTGCGCAACAACCCGAGGATTCGAAATCTGGGTGTCGCATGCTGAAGTCTCAGCTCATCGCAGCCCTTCAGAAGTCCATCGCCGAACACGGTGATGGCGGCATCAGTGAGCCCGAATTGATCGAAATCGCCGCTGATGGAAACCGGGATGTCTGGCCGATCGCATTGGCCGCTCTGTTGCGTGAGCGCGCTCAAGTGCGTTGCCTGAACAAAGTTGATCCATCACCCCCGTCCGTGCCGCCAATGGAAGGCGGTGCTGCTGGAATCAGTCGCTCAGCAGCCGAGGGTGATCTGTCGTGAAGCTCGACGCCCTTGATCATCCGAAAACGCTCGACCTGGCAGCACGCCTGAATGTCGAGCTTCCAACCGCCATCGGTCATCTCGAACTGCTTTGGGCCTTCACTTCCAAGAAGGCACCGCAGGGGAACATCGGGAAATGGCCGGATGGCGCAATCGCTCGTGCCTGTTATTGGATGGGACGACCCGAAGTGTTCCTTCAGGCGCTGCACGATTCCGGCTTCCTGGATGCCGATGATGTGCACCGGTTCACCATCCACGACTGGCACGAACACGCACCTCGATGGGTTCGCGCGAAGTTGGCGAAAGCTGACGAATCCTTCGTTAACACTCGCACTACTGATCCGTCTGAAGGATCAAGTACAGACCCGACTGTAGTCGACACTACAGGGCCTACTACCAAGAGAAGAGAAGAGAAGAGAAGAGAAGAACAAGGGAAGGGAAGGGATAAACGCACGCGTGCGCGTGCCGCCCCCACCCCCTCGGTACCTGCCGAAGGTCTACACCCGCAAGCATGGGATCGCTTTTTCCAGTACCGCATCGACATTCGCAAGCCATTGAAGCCGGCATCGATACCGGCCGCCCAGCAAGCGCTGGCCGCATTTGGGAGCGATCAGGAAGCGGTCGTCCAGCAATCCATCGCGAACGGATGGCAGGGGCTATTTCCGCTGAAATCGAAAACGAACGGATCCGGTGATCGGCCTGAATTGCCAGTCCGGAAGACACGTTTCGAGCAGATGCAGGAGGCGCTGAAAAATGCCTGAAGCACCGAAACACACGATCAGCCCGCGTGCGAAACGCGTCTGGGGCAGGCTCGGCGAGTGGTACGGCACGAAGCTCGCTGACCAGTATGGACCGTTCCCGCCGAAGGACTGGTGCGAGGCGATCGATGCTGCTGACAACAGCCAGATCAAGCGCGGATTGAGCAAGATTCGCGGCGAGTATTTGAACTGGCCGCCGACGTTTCCGCAGTTCGAGGATGCGATCAAGCCTGTCGAAAGCAACGGCCCGACGGGTCCATCGATCGCTGAGCAGTTGGTCGACTACGTGCTGCGGCACAAGCGGCTGACGGCGACGCAATTGCGCATGCCATGGGTCCACCTGGGCACGACGTTCGCCGCGCCTGGCCTCGACGGCAAGATGCGTGCGAATCATGGCGTGGAGTTCACTGGCGTCGTGGTGCCGGCGGATGGCGATCATCCGGGCTTTCGCGTGATGGTCGCGGATATGTCGCTGGAGCACCCCGCATGAACCGCCGCAAACGCTGCGCCGTCTGCCTCAACCTCAAACCCGTGAACGCGTTCTACCGCGTGAAGTCGAACGCCGACGGCTACATGGGCAAGTGCAAGGAATGCCGCAAGGCTCAAAGCCGCGAAAACTACGAACTCAAGCGCGAGGTGATCGCGGCTGATCGTAGCAAGCGGCTGCGTGATGACGCTGCGTATCGTGAGCAGCACTACGCGCGCATTCGTGAATGGCGGCGAACTGATCGCGGTAAGGCTGTGATGCGCGAGTCGCGTAAGGCGTGGGAAGTCGTTCACGCCGAGCAGTGGGAGCGCATCAAGCGCAACAACTGGCGACGTCAATCTGCCAAACGTACGCAGCGACGTGCGCAACAGCGGCAGCAGGTATCGACGTGAGTGCCTCTCGCTTCAGCGTCGGCGAGCGCATCGAGTTCTCGAGCCTCGGAAACAATTCGCGCCACGTGTTTCGCGGTGTGCTGCGCCGATTCTGTGAACGCGATTTCGTCGTGGTGAAGGTCGACGATGAAGCCAGTGAGCGTTTCATCCGTCAGGAACGATTGCGCAAGTCGTGCGCGCAATTGGTCAGCGGTAGCGGCGGAGAGGCAGCGTGAATATCACCAAGTACCTGTTCGTGTTCTCCATCATGCTCGCCATTGTCGTGCTGTTGCTGGTCGGCTGCAGCGGCGACATCAGCACGAACAACACCCTCGTCAAGCACAACGAGCCGGGCCCGAGCTACTACGTCCACGACGTGACGCTGAAGGACGGCACACGGTGCGTGGTGTCGACGTCCAAGAGATCCGATGGTGGCACCGGCATCGACTGCGACTTCCGCGGCGAGAGGGTGGAGCGGCCATGAAGAGACCCGTCCGCCAGACCGTGTCATTCGACAGCCTGCCAAACGACGTGCGATCCGCGGTGCTGAACGCGCGCGGCCGTCCGGTAGCGATCGATGTGCCGCCGCATGTGCACGAGCCTCGCGTTGTGTGGGTCAACGGTGCCGAGGTGAAGCGTTGCTGGATCTGCGGACGGAAGTTCGAGCGATGAGCGTCGAACAATCATCGCCGTTCCACTCAGCGCTAGCGCCGCTGCAATTCTTCCGCCGCAGCGAATCGCACATGGAATCTGCATGCGGTCGCTACCTGATCCAGTGGTGTGACTCTATCGCGCATGGCCGCTGGTACAGCGCGTGGCTGATATCACCATCGCCCGCGCCGCGAAAACATCTCTACGACGGCTATAGCGAAACGGCTGCGAAAGCTCACTGCAATTCGCACGCGATGTTTAATCAACCGCGGCATCTCGCCGCAACAGCAGAAGGGGACTCACGATGAAGTTCAACAAAGCGGCCAAGATGTCGAAGGCCTTCAAGGTCAACAACGTTCGTCTCGAAACCGACGAAGGTGACGAAGGCGGCGATGCTGGCGAACTGACACCGGCGCGCACGATCCGATTTACCGAGATCGAGCTGACCGCCAAGCAGTTCGATGAACTGTACGGCCTCGAAGGCGCATCGGATCTGTTCTTCGACTACAGCGGCGCCGCCGGCAACAAGGACAAGGGCAAGCCGGTGCAATCGAACAACAGCATCATTCCGCTCGATCACGTCTACAAGGATTGCGCTGGCACGATCACATTCGGCGTCGGCAAGACGGAAGTCGAATTCGAGAATGCGCGCATGAAGAACCAGTCCATCGACCGCACGAAGGGCAAGTTCGGCCATCTGCGCTTCACGCTGGTGGCACCACTGCCGATGAAGCTTTCGACGCTGCAGCTCGAGGCGCACTTCGGCAAACCGGTGAAGCTGGAGATCAGCACCGGCGGTATCGAGGAAGCGAATTCGGCGCAGGAATCACTCGGGCTCGAAGGTGGCGCGACGGGCGAGGACATCGATAGCGACAAGCAAGGCGATGGTGTCGCGCAGACGGGCCGCGGTCAGACCGGCAGCGAAGATCGTCCGACGGTCAACTGAATGCGCCTCGTCCTGGCAATCGACCCTGGAGTAACTGGTGCTTACGCGCTCGTCAACTACGAATGTTCGTTTGTCCATGTGGCTGACATGCCGATCATTGAACGGCAAACGCTCAAGTGGGTAAACGCGCGCGTACTGCACCGATCGATCATGGAACTCACGCGAGGACATCACACGACAGCCGTCGTTGAACGCGTCCACGCGATGCCGAAGAACGGCGTCATCGCCGCCTTCAGTCAGGGCAGCACGCTGTGCAGTGCGCTGGCCGTGCTGCAACTGTGCTACTTCGACGGCAGCATCGAGCTCGTCCCGCCGCAAACGTGGAAGCGGCAGATCGGCCTGATCGGCAAGGCGAAGATGACCGACACCGAGCGCAAGGCTACGGCGCTGAAGTTGGGTCGCGAACGATTCCCGAGCGCGCCACTGGAGCTCGCGAAGAGCCACAACCGCGCCGAAGCTCTGCTGATCGCCGACTGGTTCATCCGCAATCGCCTCTCGCAGCCGGTGGCAGCATGAGGAACACGCCGCGGTGATGTACCTCGCCAAACTCATGCCGGGAAAGGAACCGATCGTCACCGAGGTGATGGAAGCGGAAGGCTTCATCAGCGCGAGTGGCACGGTGGCGGTGCGTCAGCGAAAGCCGAAGGCCTGGCCGTTGCCGAATGGTGGCGCGGCGGCGATCAGCCAAAGTCCGTTGGGAGCGGTTGCCAGCGCGCGCTGTGTGCTGGTGCAGATGCAGGAGGAGCGGGCGATCAGGCTCAGGCGAGACCGCGCGTGACGCCGGAACGCCTCGCATCACTGATCGCGGCCAAGGGGATTTCCATTGGGCATATCCCCGGCGGCGGCCGACCCGAATGGACCGCGCAGGAAGCCGCCATGGCGTTCGCTGGCATGGAGCCTGAATCGGAACGAAAACGCTGCTACGCGGCATTCGTGTATCGATGGGCCGGGGATGATTCGCAGCGCTCGACGCTCTACGGATGCCTGATGGTCGAGGCCATGAAGATCGCGGAATACGAACGCTGGCCGAGCAGGATCCGCGAACAACGATATCTGGAGCGATTGGTCAGGCTCGCGATCCTCGAAGAGCGGCACGGGTGGATTATCAAACAACGCATGTTGTGGCCAGATCTGCTGCGACAGGATGGGTTCGCTGACATGGATATGCAGCTCTGGGAACGCCGTCTGTCACGCAAGTACGAAGCGATTCGCCATGTGATCGAGACGTGGTGCGCGACGGCGCACTATCACGTAGCGCATCAGATACGATCGGAACGATGAATCAATAACTTGACGGAAGAATCGACCCGGCTGTACTTTCCGCCCTACGATAGGATAGTAGCCACCCATTGCGTCCTGAAGCCCCGCCACCGAGCGGGGTTTTTTCGTTTCCGGCCCTGCCACAACAGGAGATGACGATGACCGTCCGCGCCAAGTTGAAACTGCAGGAGATCCGGGAATCGTCGTGGCGGAAGGGCGGTGAGACCACGAAGTATCTGAAGTTCTGCACCATGTACGACACCACGATCCCCGAGGATCAGCGCTTCCAGAAGGCGACGCCGAGCGGATGGTGTGAGTTGCAGGTCGACAATCCGGCAGCGCTGGCGCAATTCGAACTGGGAGCCGACTACTACGTCGATTTCACGCCGGCTCCTGATATCGCCTGATCGTTTCCGGCCCCCTTCTGTCTGGCACCGTAACGCCGGATGGACCCTTCAAAGCCCACCGCGAGTGGGCTTTTTTTTCGCCCCGAGGTTCCCCCCCCCCCATGCGTTTCCGCATCGTTCTCGCTGCCGTGCTCGCGGTCTCGTGCCTGCTCAGCACGGCCGAGGCTGCCAATACCCTGACATTCGGCGCGTCCGTCACGAGCGGCGACGGCAGTCTCACGCCGGTGCTGACCTGGTCGGCGCCAGGCGCCAGCGGCTGCACGGCATCGGGTCATGCGAGTTGGACCGGCGCAAAGCCGGCCAGCGGATCCGCCACCCTGCCGACGATCACCGCATCCGGCACGTATCAGCTCGCACTGTCCTGCACATGGGCTGCGGACGCTCAGACCAAGCTGACATGGGTGAATCCCACCAAGAACACGGACGGCAGCGCATTCACCGATCCCAAGTTGATCCGGATCCGCTGGGGCAGTACCGCCACGACGATGAACCAAGTCACCGATGTGCCGGCGGTCAGCGGCGTACTGCCGACCACGTATACCTACACGGGGTTGCCGGCGGGCGAGCGGTTCTATGCGGTGTTCGCCGTCAATCAACGCGACGTCGAATCGGCGCCTTCGAACACGGTGAGCAAAGTCACGACTGGCAGCGCCTCGAAGACTGAGACGGTGCCGATCACCATCAACCCGGTGCCCGAGAAGGCGACCGGACTCACGGCCGAGTAGCCGTCAGGTGCCTGGCTGTGCGACGCGGTGCCAACAAGCGCCGCGCCCAGCCGCAGCAATGCTGCTTTCCGGCCGACGGAAGGCTGCTCACGCTCGATGAGAGCAAGCGCCTGAGTGCAATGAGCGCAAGTGATCGAGCCGCGGAGGCGCATCACATCGCCATGCGCACAGGACCGAACAACGTTTCCGAAGACAGCCGAAGGTTGTGATGCCATCCATGGTCGAGGATCTGCAATGTGCCGATGCAAAGAGCGACGCGAAAAGCTCCAGCGACTTGCCCGCCGAGCCGGCGAACGTGTCAGAGCGGTCGTTGGCCGAGGCAGTGTGGCAACTCGCTCAGGCGACGGTGCAACTGAACGAAAGCCTGTCGGCGACGGTGACGGCGTTGCTCGAGCAGAACGCGCAGCTGATTGAGGCGTTGACCGGCGACGGCGATGACGACGGCGCGACCGGCCCGACCGACATGGAAGGCAATCCGATCCGCATCACATGACGAAACTGGCATCGCTCAAGCCCATGGTGGCGACCGCGAATCTTTCACGGGCCACGGTCATGCCTGAGCAGCGCGATGAGTACGCGCAACGTCGAAAGAAGTTCTATGACTCGGCCTTGTGGCAGCGCACGCGAGCGGCGAAGTTGCGCCGCGATCCGCTGTGTCAGGCCTGTGCGTACGAGCAGATCGTCACCGCTGGTGAGCACGTCGACCACTGGATTGCACTGGCTGCCGGCGGCCACCCGACCAGCGACGACAACCTCGTGACCCTGTGCGTTTCGCATCACAGTCAGAAGACGGCGGCCGAGCAGAACGGCACGAACTTTCCGCAGATCGTGGCATCGAAGCCGCGAACGATGGCCTTCGCATGAGCGACGACAGCAAAGGCGGGCGACCGCCATTCAAGCCGAGCGCATCGCAACGACGCAAAGTATCCATCGCGGCCGGCGCCGGCATGTCGCATGAAGAAATCGCGCTCGGCCTCGCCATCTCGCGCAACACGCTCGAGAAGTACTTCGAACACGAACTGTCGGTCGGCGCGTACCAGCGAAAGCTCGAAACGCTGGATGCGCTCCACAAGGCGGCGAAGAAGGGCAACGTAGCCGCGATCAAGGCCTACAACGCGATGACGCCGCGCGCCGCTGCACCGCCGCTGGATCAACCGGACAAGGCGGCGAAGCTCGGCAAGAAGGAACAGCAGCAGGCAGACGCCACGACGGCGCAGGTGGGCACTGAATGGGAAGACATCCTGCCGCGGCCGTCATCGAGCCTGCAGTAGCCTGGGACCTGAGTTGCCCCGACTGGTCTGATCGTTTGCGGCAGGGCCGCCCGCTCATTCCGCATTTGCCGAAGCTGGATCTGGTGCGCGGTGACAAAGCGGTCGCCGTGTTCAACAAGCTGCGGCTCGCAGATGTTCCTGGCACGCCAACGATGGCAGAGGCGGGCGGCGACTGGTTCCGCGACATCGTGCGCGCGTTGTTCGGATCGCTCGATCCGGTCACGAAGCAGCGAATGATCCGCGAGCTCTTCGTCCTGGTGGCGAAGAAGAACGCCAAGACGACCCAGGGCGCGCTGCTGATGTTGACGGCGCTTCTGCTGAATGAGCGGCCGCACGCATCGCTGATCATGACGGCGCCGGTGCAGGACGTGGCGCAGCTGGCGTTCGATGCCGCAGCCGGTGCGATTGCGCTGGATCCGGTGCTGGAGCGCAAGCTGCACGTGCGCGATCACATCAAGACGATCGTGCATCGAGAGACGAAGGCCGAGCTGGCTATCATGACGTTCGACCCGGCGGTGATGACGGGCCAGAAGCCGGTCGCCGCTCTAATCGACGAATTGCACGTCATCGCGAAGATGTCGAAGGCCTCGAGCGCGCTGCGTCAGTTGCGCGGCGGCATGATCCCGTTTCCGGAAGCGTTTCTGGCGTTCATCACCACGCAGAGTGAGGAACCGCCGACGGGTGTGTTCGAAGCCGAACTGCGGCGGGCCCGCGATGTTCGCGACGGCAAGCGCGAGGGTGCCGTGCTGCCGGTGCTGTATGAGTTCGACGAGGCGCTGCAGAAGTCGCCCGACAAGGCATGGCGCGATCCGGTCCACTGGCCAATGGTCACGCCGAACGTCGGACGCTCGATCACGATTCCGCGCCTGATCGAGGAAATGCGCGATGCCGAGGCGAAGGGCGCTGAAGAATTGCGCGCATGGGCCTCGCAGCACCTCAATCTGGAAATTGGCCTGGCACTGCGCCATGACCGCTGGGTCGGTGCCGACTACTGGGAGCAGTGCGCCATCCCGTCTCTCACGCTGGACGATCTGATCGCCCGCAGTGAGGTCGTGACATTCGGCATAGACGGCGGCGGCCTCGACGACATGCTGGGTGCCTGTGCGCTCGGCCGCGAGACCGGCACCGGGAAGTGGCTGTCCTGGACGCATGCATGGATTCATCCAATCGTGCTGGATCGACGCAAGGCCGAAGCCGACACGTTCCGCCAGTTCGAGAACGAAGGCGACCTGACCATCGTCGAGAGCGTCGGCGATGACGTCGAGGAAGTGGCCGACATCATCGACCGCATCGACCGCGCAGGCCTGCTCGACAACATCGGCGTCGACCCGGCCGGAATCGGCGACATGGTCGATGCCATCGTCGCGAAGAAGATCGATGAGAAGCGCGTGATCGGTGTGCCACAGGGATGGAAGCTCGTGGGCACGATCAAGACCGCGGAACGAAAGCTCGCCGGCAATGAGTTTGAACACGGCGGCCGACCGATGATGAACTGGTGCGTCGGCAACGCGAAGGTAGAGCCGCGCGGAAACAACATCATCATCACGAAGCAGATCTCGGGCTCGGCCAAGATCGACCCTGTGATGGCGATGTTCAACGCGGTGGCGCTGATGTCGATGAATCCGAAGCCACGCCGAAAGAAGCTAGTGATGATGACACTGGGATGAGGTCAACTATGGAACTTGCCAATCGCGCTTATGCCGCCTTCGAAGTGAAGGCGCTCGACAGTGATCGCCGCACCTTCTCTGGATGGGCGACGACGCCGGCACTCGATCGCATGGGCGATACCATCAATCCTCTGGGCGTCACGTTCAGGAATCCCCTGGCGCTGCTGCATGGTCATCGTCATGACTTGCCGATTGGCTCGGTGATCTTCCAGACGCCGACGAAGAAGGGCATCAAGTTCGACGCCGAGATTCCGGTCGTCGATGAGGAATACGCGTCGCTGCGCGATCGTGTGAATACCGCGTGGGGCGAGCTGAAATATGGCTTGGTGCGCGCGGTGAGCATCGGCTTCAGCCCGATCAAGTACGCGTTCACCGATGACGGCGTCGATTATCAGGAGATCGAGGTCTATGAACTCTCGACCGTGGCCATTCCGGCGTTGCCGGAAGCGGTCATCACGGCCGTCAAATCGATGAACGATCTGCCGCGCACAGCCGTGGCACAAATCAAGCACTTCGACCTTCAGGGCGCGGTGCATCTGATCTCAGCACGCGATCAGCACCTGGCTCGCGGCGCTGTTTCCATTTCGCGCTAAGCGAACTTCCACGGCCGTTTCTACGGCCTATCTCAAGCAGCTGACGCCCGCCGTTGAACGCGGGCCAGAGGGCTGTTTACGCCTCAAATTCGAGGGTAATCACAGTGAAGACTTACGCAGAACAGATCGCCGATCTGAATGCGACCCGCAAGGCAAAAGCGGAACGCATGAAGGCGCTCATGGACAAGGCCTCTGAGCAGTTGCGCACGCCGGACACTGGCGAGCAGGAAGAATTCGACACGCTCAAGAGCGAAATCTCACAGATCGACAAGACCATCGGAAATCTGCGCGATCTCGAGCAGATGGAAAATGCCGATGCCGCCACTGCCGCGGCAATCGATGACACTGCCAATCGCCAGCGCGCGGTGAAGAAGGACGGCGTCCGCGTCGATGCGACGGCAAAGGACACGACTAAGCTCGACAAGGGCATGGGCTTTGCCCGTATCGCGCGTGTGAAAGCGCTGTCGCACATCAACCATGCCGACCCATTGGCGGTCGCTCAGCAGGTTTATCCCGGCGATGAAGCGCTGGCGAAGTCGCTGCAGAAGAGCGCAGTCGCCGCGGCGAACACTCTGACGGGCAGCGGCGCGTGGGCTGGCAATCTGGTGCTCGATCAGGGCGCATATTTCGCGGATTTCGTGGAATACCTGCGTGCGCGTTCGATCCTGGGCCTGATCGGTGATCGCTTCCGCCGTCTGCCATTCGACACGCCCGTGCTGGTACAGGCGACGGGCGGCACCGGCAAGTGGGTCAAGGAAGGCGCTGCGAAGCCGCTGACGAAGTGGACCTACAGCCTGAAGCGTCTGCGTCAGCTCAAAGTGGCTGCCATCGCGGCTGCGACGAAAGAGTCGCTGGGTCGCGCATCGGTCGCTGCCGACACGCTGCTGCGTGACGAGTTGGCTCGCGCGGTCAACGCCGCGATCGATGGCACGCTCGTGAGCACGGATGCAGCCGTGCAGGACGAATCGCCTGCCGGTCTGCTGAACGGCGTCACGCCGGTCTCGCTCATTGGTGACGGCACCATTGCAGGTATCCGCTGCGACATCGCGACCTATCTCAATGAACTGGTCACCAACAATCTCACGGTTGCTGGCGCGATCTGGATCATGTCCGAGGCGACCGCAGTTCAGCTGTCGCTGGTCGTGAATGAGGTGGGTCAGCAGGCGTTCCCGGGCATGGGGCCGACGGGCGGCACGCTGGCAGGACTGCCAGTCTTCGCTTCGCAGTATGTGGTCGACGATTCGAACGGTCCGATCGTCATGCTGATCAAGAGCGACGATATCTACCTCGGCGACGAGGGCGGTATCCAGGTGTCGATGTCGGATCAGGCGACCCTGATCATGGACGATGCGCCGGTCATGAACAGCACCACGCCGACCGGCGTCACCACAAGCTCGCAGCAGTTCGTCAACCTCTGGCAGACGAACTCGGTGGCGTTCCTGGTCGAGCGGTTCATCAACTTCGACAAGCGGCGCTCCGAGTCGGTTGTCTGGGGCAATGTGAACTGGAGTGCGTGCACCGGTCAGTCGTAAGACTGAAATCAGTCAGTCATATGGCTGACGTGGGAGGGGCCTTGATGGCCCCTCCCTTTTCCTTGCGGAGTGAACATGCAAATCGAATACGTCGCGACACGATCCAGGCGCAACGTTCCCGATGCCATCGGTGAGGCATTGATCAAACGCAAGATCGCGCGGCGTGTGTATCAGACGCGGCAGATGACTGCCGAACCGCCTGCGCCGCCAGAAGATCAGTTCGTTCACGCTGATGAGCCTGAGATCTCCGCGCGCACCGGCAAACCGAAGCGGCAGTACAAGCGCCGCGACATGACGGCTGAGGATTGATATGCGCTTTTTAGGGCTGGAGATTCGCCGCGCGAAGGCATTGTCTCCAGTCATTGACTGGCGTCATGGCTGGCGTGTCATTCAAGAAGCCTATGCCGGCGCGTGGCAGCGCAATGATGAGCAGTCGGTAGGCGATCTCAGTTGCTACCCGGCGCTATACGCATGCCTGAATCGAATTTCTCAAGACATGGGCAAGTTGCCATTTGTCCTGAAGCAACTCGACAGCAACGTCGATATCTGGAAGCCCAAAGAGAATCCTTCCTGGTCGCCGGTTCTGCGCAAGCCCAATGGCTATCAGACCGCGCAGCAGTTTCGTGAATCGTGGATTCTGTCGAAGCTCATTGATGGGAACACGTATGTTCTGAAACAGCGCGATGCCCGCAACGTGGTCACGTCGTTGTATGTGATGGACCCTTGCCGCGTGACGCCGATGATTTCCGAAGCAGGCCGCGTGTTCTATCAACTGAACTATGCGAGCGCGAACAATCTGCTGCCAGAGGACTATCCGGCGAAGCAGATTACCGTTCCCGCCTCTGAAATCATTCACGACCGCATCAATCCATTCCATCACCAATTGATCGGTGTGCCGCCGTTATGCGCCGCTGCGCTGGCGGCCGGAAAGAATCTCAAGATCCTGCGCAACAGCTCAGTCTTCTTTGCGAATGGCGCATCGCCCGGCGGCCTTCTGAGTGCGCCGGCTGGCATGAACGACGACGATGCCAAGATCCTCAAGGACTACTGGAACACGAACTTCAGCGGTGACAACGCGGGCAAGGTTGCCGTGATCGGCGCAGACATGAAGTTCACGCCATTCGCCTTCAAGGCCGCGGACTCACAGCTCGTCGAGCAGATGCGCTACTCCGATGAGCAGATCTGTCAACCCTTCGGTGTGCCGCCATTCAAGATCGGCATCGGGTCGATTCCCGCTGGCATGGGCGTGGACGCCATCAACCTGCTGTATCACGAAGACGCGCTGAGCGGTCACGTCGAGGCCATGGAAAACCTGCTCGACGAAGCGCTTGCACTTCCCGCGGACTGGGGCATCTGGCTCGACACCGATCCGCTGTTTCGGATGGACGAAGGGAAGAAAGCTGAGGTGGCAACCAAGCTCGTTGGCGGCGGCATCGAAACGCCGAATGAAGGCCGTCTGCGATTCAACCGTCCCCCGCTCGAGGGTGGCGATACGGTCTACATGCAACAGCAGGATTTCCCGCTTGATCAAGTGCGAAAGAACAAGATCGTGGATGCCATTCAACCAGATCCACCATCGCCGGATGACGAAGAGGATGACGCCGACGAAGAGCCCATGTCCGACGATGAAATGGACGACCAGATGAGCGCCGAAGATATGGAAGAAGCCGCATGACCAAAGATATCCAGGCATCGATTCTCCGGGCATGCGCGCGATTCATCGCGAAGAAGGTCGATCCCGTCGAGAAACGAATTGCGGAGATGGAACAGCGGCATGCGCTGGTCATCACGCAGAAGGATGCAGTCATCGAGTCGCTTCAGAAGCGGCTTGAGGCTGTGGAGAAGATCGCGCCGCAGCGTGGCGAACCGGGAAAGGACGCAGAACCTGTCACCGACGATCAGATCCTCAAGCAGGTGGCGAAATATCTGGCGGAACATCCTCCCGCCCCGGGTCGTCAGGGCGAGCCGGGTGATAAAGGCGAACCGGGGAACGACGCGGCGCCAATTGCCGTGCAGGACGTGGTCCGCGAACTCATCTCATCCGAAGAACTCATGTCGCTTGTCGAACTGCGCGTGAAAGAGGAGGTCGCGCGACTGCCAGTCGCCAAGGATGGTGAGCCTGGCCGCAAAGGTGACATTGGCGACAAGGGGGATCCGGGAGATAAGGGTGACAAAGGCGACAAAGGCGACGATGGCGTAGGCATTGCCGGCGCACTGATCGACCGAAACGGCGATCTGATCATCACCACATCGAAGGGCCAGGCCATTACGCTTGGCAAGGTCATCGGCCGCGATGGCGCTGATTTCACCGAGATCTCGTTCGACTACGACGGCGAGCGGACGTTCACCATCAAGGGCAAGGGCGCAGAACTCGTCAAGCGCGTGCCGATTCCGTTGGATCGCGGCTACTGGCGACCCGGCATGGCATGCGAGAAGAGCGACATCGTCACAGAGGGCGGCAATGCCTGGATCGCATTGCGTGACACGAAGGTCAAGCCGGGCGTCGATGCGAAAGAGGACTGGCGCCTGTTCGCTCGCAAGGGGCGTGACGGTCGCGATGGCCACAACGGCATCGACAAAACCGCGGCGGTCAGAATCAAGGGACCGAAGGAATGACACTCTCGCTGGTCACCATCGAGCAGGCGCGCGTTCACTTGCGACTTGATGCTGATAGTGCGGGCGGCCCGGATGATGCGTGGCTGGACATCTTCATTCCCGCGATCTCTGGCGCCATTGCCTTGTGGCTCAAGGATTCGTGGCGGCTGTACGTACCCGAGTTGGATTCGGCCGGCGAGGTGGTCACGGACAGCAGCGACGAGCCCGTTCCGGAACAGGACAGCAACGGCGATTTCACGGTCCATCCGACCGTGCGCGCTGCCGTGCTGATCGAGCTCGCCTCGCAGTTCCGGTTCCGCGAAGGCGAGGGCGACAACCGCGTGGACCAGGCGGAAGGCTACGGCTATTCGCTCAGTCGGACTGCGACCGCATTGCTGGCCGGTCTGCGTCGCTCGACGGTGGCCTGAGATGGCGCTTGCGGCGGGTCGATTGCGACATCGGGTCGTCATCCAGACGCCAGAGCGCGTTCAGGATTCGGCGGGCTACCTCGAAACCATCTGGGTCAACGTGGCCGAAGTCTGGGCCGCAATCGAACCGCTGTCGGTGCGTGAATTCATCGCCTCGCAGCAGATGCAGAGCGCAATCACGGCACGCATCACGATCCGCTATCGCGAAGGGCTGACCGCGCAGATGCGCATCGTGCACAGCGCTCGCAATCGCATCTACAATCCACAGGGCTGGCTGGCCGATCCCGAGAGCGGATTGGAATATCTGACCGCGCCCTGTAGCGAAGGCGTCAACGACGGCGATTGATGTCTGTCTGCGTAGTCGTCCTCGCCACCGGGCAATCAGTGACCGGTGAGCAGGTCGACTGCGTCCGCGAAATGCACGAGGCCGGCGCGTGCCAAGTGGTGGCGATCTCGGATGCGTATCTGCGGATGCCGACCGCTGAAGCGCTGGTGTCGAACGACCTGAACTGGTGGCGGCACCATCCGGAGGCGCTGCAATTCGCCGGCCGGAAGTTCTGCGGTCATCACTGCGCCGGTACCGAGCGATTGCCGCCGACGTCGCAGTTCTCGACCGGTACGAACAGCGGCCTGCAGGGCATGCGGGTGGCGCGGGACTACCTGAAGGCGACGCGCATCCTGCTGGTCGGCTTCGACATGCATGGCACGCACTATTTCGGCAAGCATCCCGAGCCTCTGCGCAATACGACGCCGGCGCGGTTCACGCGGCATCTGGCGCAGTTCAGGGTGTGGAGCGGATGCGAGGTCATCAATTGCACGCCGGGAAGCGCGCTGGCGCGATTCGAGATGGGGGATCTGCGTGAAGCGTTACGGCCCGGTGATTTCGGTGCCATCGACGATGTATCGCACTTGTACGCCGAGCGCGTCGCAGAGCTTGATGATGGTCGCGGACCGTAATTCGGATCGGCCAGCTTCGAAGGTCGCGATGGTCACCGGACTCACGCCGGCCGCATGAGCGAGTTCAGCCTGGGTCATACCGCGTAATGCGCGGATGGCTTTGAGTTTTGGGCCGGTAATCACGGCCGGCATTGTCCCGTTCATGGACTGAATATTAAATACAGCAATCTGTTGCAGCAATATAGAAAGCTGTAGTAAGGTTCCTCTTGTGGTCACAGACCGCCCGGCAAATAGCCGGCCAACAAAACGCAAGAGGATTGATTCATGCAGACCAGTACTGTTGTTCAGATCAAGGCCCCGAACCTGAAGGTCGCCACGTTTCGCATCATCGGCACCGCGCCACTGGTGCAAGCGAAGTTCAGCCAGAAGGCGAAGGAACTGATGATGGCCACCCAGGCGGCAGGCTCAACGGCGAAGTCCAAGAAGGTTCGCGAGGCCAAAGATTTCGATGCCGTCTGCGAAGGCAGCGTGCATTACTCGCGCGATGGCTGGGTAGGCATTCCGGCCGGTGCATTTCGCGCCGCGATGATTTCGGCCTGCAGGCTGGTCGGCTTCAAGATGACCATCGCGAAGCTTTCGGTTTTCATTGAAGCCGATGGTTTCGACCGGGACGAAGGAACGCCGCTCGTTCGATTGATCGCGAAGGATTATCGGCGAGTTGACATGCACGTGCGCAACGCGACTGGCGTGATCGACATTCGCAGCCGGCCGATGTGGGATGAATGGCAAGCCGATGTGCGCGTGAAGTTCGACGGCGATCAGTTCACGTTTCAGGACGTGTCGAATCTGCTGTCGCGTGTCGGCGAACAGGTCGGATTGTGTGAGGGGCGGCCCGACAGCAAGAGCAGCGCCGGGATGGGGTGGGGCACATTTCGGCTCGCCACAGAGAATGACGCCAAGGGCAAAAGGAAGGCGGCATGAAGCGCGACAACGAAGCGATCAAGCGCGAGCTTGCAGCGCTGGCTGACGATGGCGTGATCCGTGCGGCCGACGTGGTGGCGGCGGCGCGCGATGAAGCTTCTGCTTTGCATCCCTGCTTTGAATGGGATGACAGCGAAGCGGCCGAGCAATACCGACTGGTACAGGCACGAGCATTGCTGCGGGTGTACGTCGAGGTATCTGCGCCGGACTCATCGCCTACGCCGGTGTTTGTCTCTCTCACGTCGGATCGCGTGAAGGAGGGCGGCGGCTATCGGGCGCTTGCTGACGTCATGTCGAATGACGATATGCGCGCGCAGTTGCTGGCCGATGCCTTTCGCCAGTTCGCATCGATGCGGCAGAAGTATCAGCATCTGAAGCAGCTTGCTGGTGTGTGGGATGCAGTTGATGAAGCCGAGATGAAGCAATCCAAACAGCCGCGCCGCAAGCGTGGCAGCGAGGATCGTCCGAACGCGGCTTGATGATGATGGACACGGCAGGCGAGACGGGGGCGGCGCGGCACGGCCCGGCGTGTCCGGGCGTGATCAGACAAGGTAATGCAGGCACGCCGCGGCGCGGCCAGGCACGGCAGGGCCGGGCAGGGCGCGGTTGGGCATGGCAAGGTAACGCAGGTTGGGCTTGGCCGGGCGGGGCTAGCTCCGGCGCGGCAAGGCAACGCAGGCAGGACCTGGCGCGGCACGGCCCGGCGTGACACGGCAAGGCAAGGTAACGCAGGCGCGACATGGCGTGATCGGCCTGGCTTGGTCAGGCACGGCAAGGCATGACAAGGCAGGCGTGACAAGTATTGACTTGGCGTGCACTGGCGAGGCGAGGACGGCCAAAGCGTGACTGGATCAGGTGAGATATCGCAGGTGAGGCGAGGCTTGGCGGGATATGGCTCGGATTGGCCTGGTTGGGTCCGGCGAGGCGGTACTTCGCGTGGCAAGGCAATCAAATGGCTGGCATCGGAAACGGTGCCGGCCATTTTTGTTTGGGAGATGAGTTGAGTGCGCTTTTTCATTCTGGATACGCGCGACGTTTGGTTCGAGGCGGCGATAAAAGCAGCGCGCCAACGTGGCTATGAAGCGCGGCGAATCTTTCGGGGTGAAGAGGCTCAAGGACCTGGGATCGGATTCATTCGTCCGCATGCAGAACCGAATGAACTGAAGCGAAACCAGCACGACTTCGACCTGATGGCCGCTCGCCTGACCATGATTCAGGACCGGCAGATGGTTGAGACGTACGAGGACAAGTCCGAACAGTTCCGCCGCTGGTCGAAGTGGATGCCGCCGACGTGGCGCTTCACGGACCACGATGCCGCTATCGCATTCGTGCAGGAACGCAAGCGATTCCCGCTGGTGTCGAAGGCGGACGTGGGCGCGTCATCGGTCAACGTGCGCATCCTGAACGACCGAGCGGCCGCGCTGATTCACGTGGAACAACTGTTCGGCTCGGGCGTGCCGGTCAAGCACTGTGCCGGCAATGCCAGATCGATGCAGCGTGGCTACGTGCTGCTGCAAGAGTTCATCCAGCACGATGTCACGTGGCGGGTGAACGCCATCGGCCGGCACCGCGCGATGTTCCGCCGGTTCAACTATCCGGATCGCCCCGTAGCGCAGACCGGCAATGTAGAGCCGGTGATGGAACTGACGCCGCATGCAGAAGCGGTGCTGCGGTTCGCCAATGCGTTCTTTGCGGTTGCCGATACGCGCTGGTGCGCGGTCGACATCCTGCAACGGTGGGATCGGCTATTCGTCATCGAGACGAGTCTGGCGTGGCCGTGGCCGTCGCCGGGGGCGTGCAATTCGGCTCCATTTTTTGGCACAAACAAGCGATGGATCGAACTGTTCGACGTGATGTTCGATGAGATCAATGAGGGCACATGGAAATGAGTGAGAAAGTGTTCTCGGTTTACATGGCGACGTGCATCCCGTCAGGTAAATGCTATATCGGGATTACATCTCAGACAGTAATTCGCCGATGGAAGCGACACTGCCTTGATGCGAGAAAAGGAAACGGATTTTACTTCCATAGCGCCATTGAAAAGTACGGCGCAGATCAGTTTCGTATCGAACTGATTGCGACGGCGCGGTCATTGCGTGACGCAGCCGAGTTAGAGCGAGCATCCATTGCGAAACATAACTCGTTTGGTGCCGGCGGCTACAACCTCACTAAGGGCGGTGAAGGTGCTACTGGACGCAAGAAGACCGCTAAACAAAGAGCAAGATCTAGTCAAGTTGCAAAAGACCTGTGGCGTAACGAGCGACCTCGAATGATTGAGGCTTTGAAGATTGGCTGGTCGCATGAGAACGCCAGAAACAGACTCCGTGAGGCGCTGGCCAAAGCGTCCGCTAGGCCGGATGTTAAGCGCCGACGCTGCGAAGCAATGAGTCGCCGATTCTCCAAACCAGAGAATCTGGAAAAGCTAAAGGCTTCATCGAAAGAGCGCGCAAACAGACCGGAAGCGGTTGCACGCCAAAGCGATCGGATGCGGCAGCATTGGAAGGATCCGCTCGCTGTAGCCAAACAGGTGTCTTCAATGAAGAAGGCATGGGCAGATCCATCAAAAAAGGCTAAGTGGAGGGCTGCGCTGAGGGATGCCTGGATTTTGAGAAGGGCGCGCCAAGTGGCAATACAAATGAGAGAAGCGGTATGAAATGGCTTGGATCTAGGCTTTTTGTTGTCTACGTCAGTTTGAACATGATGGTCTGTGCCCTCGTATTTTTCCCATGGGCGCGACCTCGAGAAACGATCAGTGGATTGATAGGTCGCTGGATCAGGACGGAAATGGGATGGAAGCATCGTTTCGCGATACGCGCTTGCTTCATCGTGAATGCCATTTACTTCTGGGAACCTGGTCATTGCGATGTCGTGTATGACGTGGAGAAAGAGGCGCGTCGGGTTCTCTACCCGTGAAAGACATCGTGGCCCATCGCGGCAACGCGGCGGAGTTCCCCGAGAACACGCTGGAATCCATCGCATCGGCCATCTCGCTCGGCTGTCGGTTCGTGGAGTTCGATGTGCAGATATCGACAGACCGCGTGCCGGTATTGATGCACGACGGCCGCTACTTTCGCCTCACCGGAAAGGATCGCGACTCGGTCGATACGTCGGCCCGCGGATTGGTCTCCTATGGCCATCCGACGCTTGAGAGTGCAGCCACGTTGCTGGCTGCGGCACCGAGCGTCACTGCGTTCGTGGAGATCAAGGCCGAAGCGATCGAGTTGCACGGCGCCGAGGATGCTGTGCGCCTGGTGGCCGAATTGCTCGACCCGTCGCAGGCCGTCGTCATTTCCTTCGATTTGAACGCCTGCCGCATCGCGCGGCGGCTCGGCTTTCGCATCGGCGCGGTGATCGCGGATCGTTCGGCGCATACGAAGATGGCCTGCATCTCGCTGCAGCCTGAGTTCACGTTCTGCGAGGCGCAGTTGATCGGCAGGTGCGTTCCGTGGACCGGCACACGATGGGTGGTCTATGAGGTGGAGTCGCCCGAGATGGCGGCATCGCTGCGCAGTCGCGGCGTGGAATTGCTGGAGACGATGAGCGTGCGGAAGCTGCTGTGCTGAGCGTCGTTTCTTTCAAGTGGGCCAAGCCGGGCTATCGCAGCACGTTCACAGGCGCGCACGTCAATACGCTGCGATCCATGGTGGCCCGGCACTATCCGGATCCGCATCGTTTCATCTGCATCACTGACGATCCCTCTGGCATCGACGGCGACGTGGAGTGCGTGCCGATATGGGACACGCACGGCGATCTGAAGAACCCGACATGGCCCGATGTTGGGCCGAGCTGCTACCGGCGCCTGCGTTCGTTCGCGGCGGACTTCGCCGATATCGCCGGGCCGCGATTCGTCTGCATCGATCTGGATGTGGTGATCACGCGCGATGTGCGGCCGGTCTGGAATCGGCCCGAGGACTTTGTGATCTACGCCAGCTGGAAGGCGAATTACAACTATAACGGCTCGATGTTCATGATGTCCGCGGGCGCACGCCGGCAAGTGTGGGACACGTTCGATCCGGTCGAATCGCCGAAACTTGCGAGCGCCGCGGGCCTGACAGGCTCAGACCAGGCATGGATTCAGTACTGCCTTGGCAAGAAAGAGGCGCGCTGGTCGTTCGCCGATGGCGTCTACAGCTATCCGCATCTGCGGCTCAAGCAATGGCGATTGCCGAGTGATGCGCGAATCATTTTCTTTCACGGACCCGTTGACCCTTGGTCTGACGAGGCGCACAGCCGGACACCATGGATTGCGGAGCACTACCGCTGATGCTCGACGTCGTCTGTTTCAAATATCGACCGAAGCGTGCGTATCACTCGACGTTCGGTCCGCAGGCCGTCAATGCGTTGAGCCATATGGTCAGCCGGCATCTGCATTTGCCGCACCGCTTCAGTTGCATCACAGACGATGCCACCGGATTGGATGAAGATATTGGCGTCATCCCGATCTGGGACGATTACGCAGACGTGCGCAACCCGTCTCTGCCGATGGGGCCATCCTGCTATCGACGCCTGAAGCTCTTCAGCGCCGAAGCACGGACCCTCATCGGTGAGCGGATCCTGTGTCTGGATCTCGACATGGTGATCACGGCGGACATCACGTCCCTGATTGATGTTCCGGATGATTTGGTGATGGCGGATGGCGTCACGCTGGAGAAGGATGCGCGGACACTCAAGCCGTACTGCCGGTACAACGGTTCGATGATGCTGCTCACGGCCGGTGCACATACCCATGTCTGGGACAGCTTCGATCCGCTCACCTCGCCGCGAATCTCAAATGCAGCCGGACAGAAGGGCACTGATCAGGGCTGGATCTCGCACTGCATGGGCCCGGGTGTGCGCACGTGGAAGCGCGCCGATGGCATCTATTCGTATCGCAACCATGTCGCGACCCGTCGCGGTATATGCCCGCGGGATGCGCGTGTGGTGCTGTTTTGCGGCAGGACGAATCCATGGTCTCCGGAAGCGCAGGCGCTCGGCTGGGTACGCGCGCGGTACCACTGATGGCCACAACCACTGTCCACGTCAAAGGCCTCGACGGCATTCTGGAGACGCTCAAGGCACTGCCGCCTGAGATCGTATCGAAGGGCGGTGGACCTGTGCGGGCGGCGCTGCGTAAGGGTGCAGTGGTATTCCAGCAGGCATATGTGCAGGCACTGCAAGTCATCGTGGCTGAACCGTCACCTGATGGTCGGCCGTCAGAGTCCACGGGTGTGCTTGAGAAGGCGGCGATCGTCAGTCGCATGAAGCCGCGACCCGGATTCAAGGGTGAGATCTACAAACTGCGGGTTCGCCGCAGTACGAAATATCCGGACGGCACGACGGCGAATAAGGTCGGCGGAATCATCGAATTCGGCGATGCGCGCGTGCCGGCGAAAGCACCGATGCGCCGCTCCTTCGATGCCAACAAGTCCGCAGCACTGGAGACCATTGTGGCCGAAATGCAGAAGCGCACGCAGGCCGCGATCAAGAAGGCGACCAAGCGGAGCAAGCAACTGTGATGCCGTCCGTGTTCGCCATCGTGGCATCGTCATCGGCCTGCACGCAGTTGCTCGGCACGCCGCCGTCCATGCGGTTCTATCCGTTCGGCGAAGCACCGCAGCAGACCAGCGCGCCCTATGCGACGTGGCAAATGCCGAGCGAGACGCCGGCCAACTATCTGGGACAAGTGCCCGACATGGATGAGCAGCGCATCCAGATTGATCTATGGGCCACCACGCAAACGAAAGCCGATCAGCTGAAAGAAGCGATTCGTGCAGCGGTGCAGGTCCATGCGCAGGAAACGAATTCGGCGCAGCGGCCGCGCGATGCGACCACGCGGATGTTCGGCTACATGATGGAGTTCCAGTTCTTCACGCCGCGATAACTGATCGCGCACGACGTTGATTCAAAGCCCGCCACATGGCGGGTTTTTTCGTTTCAGGGCTCGCCAATCGGCGGGCCTTTTTTGTTTCCGCCAACCCGAGGATGACTGCGATGGCAAAGAAGACCGCTCGATCGAGCCTGTATTTCATTGACCCCGAAGGAAGCTCGTCCGGTGCAACGGTCGTTGCTGTCGGGTGCGCAACCAGTATCACCGGCATCGGTGCATCGCGTGACCAGCTCGAGGATACGTGCCTCGAAGATGACGCACGCAGCTACGAAGCCGGCCTTGGCACGCCGGGCCAGGCGCAATTCGCCATCAACTTCGATCCCGCTGACGAATCACACGTTCGTATCTATGAACTGTGGCAAGCCGGCACGAAGGTGGACTGGGCGCTCGGACTGTCCGATGGTCCTGCTGCACCGGCTGCCCTCGTGGCACCCACACTCGATTCGAGTGATGAGTTCGTGTTCCCGACGAGCCGCAGCTACATCTCGTTCAACGGCTATATCGCCGACGTGCCGCTCGATCTGGCGTTGAACGCACTGGTGGGCGCGAACGTGACCATCCAGGTGAGCGACTTCCCCGCCCTGCACAAGAAGACGGCGTAATCCCCCATGGCGCGCTACTCACTTCGCCAGCAGGTGCCCGTGAAGATCGGTGATGAGACTTACCAGATCTGGGTCCGCGAGCTGCCCTATCAGCAATTCATCGATATCAACACAGGCGTTGGCATTCCTGACGGCGGCCTCGGAATCATGCGTGCCCTGTGCGTGCTGGCGCTCGAGGAGCCGGACGGTTCCAAGAGCTACACCGATGAGACATGGAAGCAGGAGCCGATGTCGGCGATGAAGGCGCTGTATTACGCGGTGTGCCGCGTGCACGGCGTTGACCTGGAGAAGGTCAAGAAACTCGATGAACTCACGGAGGAGGACATCGAGGGAAACGCAGGGCCGTCGAGGACATCTGGCACGAACTCAGCCTCCACCTCGGCGGCACCGTCTCACAACTGAAATGGACGATGTCTGCTGCCGAGTTCGGACGGTGGCTCGACTTCTTCCGGCGCTACGGCAGATGCGGCCCGGTTCGGATGTACGACCACGGCTTTGCGCTGCTTGCCTGGAAGATCGACCACGCCATCAGCAGCAACGCTACCAGCACGATCGCCGACTACTTGCCGCATCGGCCGGCAACATCGGACGCGGAACCTTCACCTGAAGACATCCTCAACGAACTGATCGGAAGGAAATGAACCACTCGCCATGAGCATCGGTAGCCTGGTCGTCGATCTGGTGATGCGCACCGGAACATTCGAGACCGATACAAAACGCGCGTCGAAGCAGGCAGAGAAGTTCGCGAAGGATATTGATCGCCAGATTTCCACGGCGGCGCGTGCCATTGCTGCTGCTGGCGCTGCGGCGGCCGTCGGATTGGCGGCGATGGTCAAGTCCTCGATCGACTCCATGGATCATCTGGTGGACCTGCGCGAGCAGTTGGGTCTGTCCACGGAAACGCTGTCAGAACTCGGCTATGCCGCCAAGTTGTCTGGGTCGGATCTCGATGAGTTGGTCAAGGGCCTGAATGTTCTGGCGAAGAATGCTGCGACGGCCGCTCGCGGCTCTGGCGCAGCGGCGGATGCGTTCAGTGCGATCGGCGTCTCGGTCAAGAATGCGGATGGGAGTCTCAAGAGCACCGATCAGTTGCTCAGCGATGTCGCCGATGCCTTCTCGAAATATGAGGATGGCGCTGGCAAGGCGGCCGTCGCTCAGGAGATCTTCGGCAAGTCGGGCGTTTCACTAATCCCATTCCTCAATCAGGGCAGTGCCGGAATCAAGGAATTGCGAGAGGAGGCCGACAAGTTCGGCGCCACCATCCGCGATGATGCAGCCGATGCCGCGGCGAAGTTCAACGACAACCTCGACAAGCTGCATGCCGGATTCACGGGCATCGGCAATCAAATTGCACAGAAGGTATTGCCGGCGCTGACCGCCATCACCGATCGATTCGTGGATGCGGCGAAGGACGGCAACGCACTGAACAACACGGTGGACGAGATTGTCACCGGCCTGAAGTTGCTCGCATCGGCTGGCATTGTCATCAAGACGGTTTTCGAGGCCGTCGGCAAATCGATTGGGTTGGTCGTTGCCGCAATCTCGACGCTGGATTTCAAGTCGGTGGACTTCTCCAGCCCGCAGGCCTTGCTTCTCGGCATGGCACGCAACATCAAGAACGTCAGCCAGACCGCGAGCGTCCTCAAGGAAGGCTTTGCCGATATTGGCTCATCGGCCAAGAGCAATATCGAAACGCTGAATTCGATATGGGACGAACCGAAGGAGAAGGTCGAGGAAGTCACCGTCAGTGTCACCAAGCTGAAGGAGTCGCTCAAGTTCGACGACGGTTCCGCTGAGAAAGCGGCCGAGGCAATCGCGAAGGCCGCCGAAAGCGCGCTCGCGAAAATCACCGAAATGACGCTCGGCTTGCAGCAGCAGGTCGACACGTTCGAACAGGGCGAGACCGCGGTCATCCGTTACCGCATCGCGAACGGCGATCTGGCGCAGACGTTCAAAGAAGCCGGCAAAGATGCAGAGCCATACAAGCAGCAACTCATCGGTCTGACCCGTCAACTCGAACTGATGCAGGACGCATCGGAAGGCGCGGCCGATGCCATCGCAGAGTTCACGGAACAGAATCGGCAGGCGCTCGAAGAGAACATTGCGGGAATGTTCTCTGATCTCGATGCGCAACTGAAGGAAGTTGCTGCCGGCAGTGCATTCGAAGAGCAATTCAAGGATGCGTCATTCGATACCATTCGCACCGGCATACGCGGTGCAATTACGGGTGGTGCCAAGGAAGGATGGGAAGGATTCCGCGATGCCGCCCTGAATGCGCTCGCGGACATCGTCGCCACCGATTTCACAAAGCGGTTACTCGATTGGGTCACCAGTGCGGTCGCCACCGCAAGCGCCTCTGGTGGCGGAGGTGGAGGAAGTAATACCGGCGGATGGATTGCCGCGATTGCCTCCATATTCGGCGGCGCACGTGCGACTGGCGGCCCTGTCGATGGCGGCATGCTCTATCGCGTCAATGAACGCGAGCCGGAGTTCTTCAAGCCCAGCGTCGGCGGCAAGGTGATTCCTCTGTCGAAGATGGGCGGCAGCATGGGCGGCATGTCGATCACGAACAACATCAGCGTCGAGGCGCCGAACGGCAGGATCTCGATGGAAACCCAACAGCAATTGCTCGCGCGCATGTCCCAGGCATTGATGAGCGCGCAGCGGAGAAACGGATAATGGCCTGGCCAGTGTTTCCGCTGTGCCCATCCTTCGGATTCAGCAAGCTCGCAGACTATTCAGCCACGATCGTCGAGCGCTCATCGGGCATTCGCACCGTCAATCGCAACTGGTATTACCCGCTGCATACGTTCGCGGCGGTGCCCATCGACGGCCGCAATGAGGATGACATGGTGCTGGTCATGCGCTTCTGGCATGCCATCGGCGGTCAGTCTGGTCAGTTCCGCTTCAAGGATTACACCGACTACCGCTCGACCGATTCGCCTGGCGATGCCATCTCCTCACTCGATCAGCCGCTCATTGAAACTGAAACCTCAAACGTCTGGCAGATGATGAAGCTCTACGTCGATGAGAGCTTCGCCTACCAACAATATCGGCTCATCCAGAAGCCGATCGACGGCACCATCCTGATTGCCGACAACGGATCGAGCCTCACAGAAGGCGATGACTACACCGTCGATTACGAAACAGGCCTAGTTACCTTCGACTCATCCGCATTGCCGGCCGGCGTTCCGACGTGGGGCGGTCAGTTCCATGTGCCGGTGATGTTCGAAAGCACACCGGAATTCATGATCATCAATAAGAAGTTTCAGCGCACGGGATTCGCACTGCGCGAGCTGCGACTGGAGGAACCGACCCTGGTGGATTTCTCATGAGAAATTATTCAACGGCATATGCCGCACACATCGCCGGATCGAAGACGACATTGGCATTGTGTTGGCGCATCACGAAGACGAACGGCGACGTGGTGCTGGGCACAGATCACGATCGCAGCATTCCAATCACGGTTACAAATATTGGCGTTGAATCAACGCTGGATCTCACTGGCGTATATCTCGCAAAGTCCGGCATCACGGCCTCCAGCATCACATCATCCAATGACATGTCGGTCGACAATATGGAAGTCAAGGGCGCAGTCAGTCGTAGTCCAGATTTGCATATTGATATCTCCGTAGCCGACATCGAAGCAGGACTGCTCGATTCCGCGCAAGTAACGACGTTCAGAGTCAATTGGGCGAACCCAGATGATTTTCAGGATGTGTTGCGTTACGGCTATCTCGGCGAAGTGTCGCGTACGGATGAGGGCGAATACACCAGCGAAGTGCGCGGTCTGGTGCAGGTTCTACAACAGACGATTGGCCGCACCTGTGGCGACCGTTGCGATGTAGCCGAGTTCGGCGACGGGAGATGCAAACTCGATGTTCCTGCGCTCACGGTCGATGGGACAGTCGACTCGGTGACCAGTCGTAAGCGATTCAGCACGACATTGACGCTTGATAGTTCCGCGCCAGATCCCGGCTATTTCACGCTTGGAAAACTGACGATGACAAGCGGCGATAACCAGACCTATGTGAGGCAGGTCAAAAATGATTCTGTAGATGGAGTGCTTGGAGAGATTGAACTGTGGGAGCCATTTCCAGTAGATCTGGAGCCGGGAGACACCTTCACACTTTCGCCCGGGTGCGACCGTCGATATGAGACCTGTCGTGATGTGCACAACAATCTGATCAATTTCCGGGGTCCAGGCTATTTCACTCCAGGCATGGACGCGATCATCAGGGCGCCATGATTACCGCCGATGAGTTGGTCATATCCGCTAGATCATTATGCGGCGTGCCATGGAAACATCGCGGTCGATCCATCAACGGCCTGGATTGCATTGGCATGGTGTTGTTGGCGGCGCGCAAGGCCGGCCTAGACTTGCATCTGCAAACTGGAGTCAGAGACAGGCGTGACTACAGTCGTAGAGCGCAGCCAGAAATGTTGGATATCGTTCGTCGCGCATGCACGCAGATCGAACGACCAGAGCATGGCGCACTGTTGTTGTTTCAGTTTGAGGGAGACGAGCACCCCCGGCATTTTGGCATCTTCACCAACGCCGCTACGCTGATCCATGCGGAATGCAGAACTCGCAAGCGTGTAATCGAGCATGGTTATCGAGCGCAATGGATTCGCTGGACTGCAAGTTCATGGCGGTTGCCCGGCGTGGAGTACTAGGCTGTGAGCAATGCAGGTCAGGCAGTACTCAGCGTCGTCGGCGCAGTCATCGGATTTTTCATAGGTGGTCCGACTGGTGCTGTCTATGGATTTCAACTTGGCTACCTTGCCGGCACTGCGTTCTTTCCGACGCAACTGCCGCATCTTCAGGGTCCGCGCCTCGGCGATGGCCAACAAACGATTTCGCAAGTGGGCGCTCCGATTCCGTGGGTACACGGGACGGATACAGTCGGTGGAATGATTGTGTGGGCCAGTCCGCTGAGAGAGGTCGCCAATACCTCTACGGCCGGAGGAAAAGGCGCTCCAGAGCAGGCTCAGACGTCATACACATATTACAGATCCTTCGCGATCCTTCTGTGCGAAGGGCCGATTGCCGGTGTGCGCAAAATCTGGGCGAATGGCAAGGTCATATTCGATTTGTCGCCAAATGCAGAGATAGATGAACTGGCATTCATCTCTGGACAGGTGACGAGTCAAGAATGGGCGCAACGCATGACGGTATATCTGGGCACGGAAGACCAGCTACCCGATCCTGTTATTGAATCATTTGAAGGCGTGGGGAATGTGCCCGGCTATCGCGGCTACGCCATGATCGTGTTCCACGATGTGGAGCTGCGAGCGGAAGACGGGAACCGAATACCCACTTCATGGAAGTTTGAAGTCTATGAAAGCGGCACCGAAACCAACTATCAGCTGAATCAGTACGCGCAAGAGGTTCTGTATCCGTGGCGTGGATCTTCTCGTGATCCACGTAATTTCGAGAACGTTCATGCATACAGCATTGGCTCAGTGAGTTCTGGAGGCGTCAACACAGGATCTCCACCAAGTGGCAGTTATGACGATGAAGATGATTATCTGTCAGACATTGGTGCCTATAAAAATCACCCATATCAATTGATTGGTTATCGGGCTGTGGCAGGAACTGATGATTGGCTCGCAGACCAGAGTGGCGATGTGGCCAGTGATGACAGCGCCTATGCGGAGCTCGTATATCAGCGTTATCAGCCTGTGATTCTCACGGTAGCTGAAGCCGAATCTGTTACATGCACGACGCCGACGACTATCGATACGTGGGTATATACCAACGCTGAGCTTGGCAGTGCCGTCGCTGACATGATTTACAACTCCAGCGTGTTCACCGAATGTCCACCAGTGACATCAGATTGGGATTCATGTTTCCGATGTTCGGACCAGAATCTGACCTTCCTCTACTCGTCAAATTTCACAGTGACCGCGCAACGGCTGCCCTCGCCACCGCCGGAACCGTGTGCTTACGACATCCCTGGTGCGGATAGCTATTGCATATCGTCATCTGGTTCAATCATTCCGAAGGTTGCCCAATGGGAGTACGACGATTCTCGGACATATCGAGTACTCCAGAAGTATTTCGCCAGCACGACCGCGATGAAGTATCCACGCGGGCCCATCCTTCCGGCGGGCGATGATCTTGATACAGAAGAGTTCTGGACCGCAGCTTATGACGCTGCCGTGCTGCGCAACGAAATGCCGAGCGGTTATACGTACGGCGATGAATATCCGGAATCGCAATCGTACGGCTGGGTGCTCAGCATTCCGATCAAGACGGTTGAGGTGGATCCGGTATCCATAGCGACGATTGTCTCGCGCGTCTGCAACAGGTGCTCTGAACGCGTAGGCGATACATTCAACTTCGATGTGAGCGATCTCGAGGATCGCAACGTCTGGGGTTATCAGATCAGTCGGCCAATGGCTGGTCGAGCGGCGATTGAAACACTGCGCCCTGTCGGATTCTTCGATGTCATCGAATCGGCGGTGGAACTCAAATTCCCGACCCGTGGCAAAGAAGCCGTCGCGACGCTCGACAGCGATGAGATGGGGGCCTTCTTTGCAAGCGAGACCAAGCCATCAAAGCTCACTACCAGGCGCTTGCTCGAGTTGGAGTTACCCCGGCAAATCCGAGTGCACTATCGCAATCCGCAGCGCAACTATGATCCGGGCGAGGAGTTGTCGCCGGCACGATTCGATACATCTGCCGAAGGAGTGCTCGACATCGATTTGGGTGTCGCGATCACCCCGGATCAGGCGGCGCAATGTGCTGATGTGGCCTATCGCGATGCATGGGCGTCGAGAACGGTCAATTCCACACAAGTTGACGTTTCGCGCGGTGCAATAGAACCATCGGACTGCATTCTGGTGCCGGCCGATGGATATCTCGAACGCCTGCGCATATCGAAGATCACGGAGAAGCTTCCCAATCTGCGCGTCCTGGAAATGATGCGCGATGACGATGGCACTTACGTATCCACGGCAGTCGGCACAACGCCATCGATACCCGGTCAGACAATTCAGTTCTATGGGCCGACATTGGTGCAGATGATGGATCTGCCGTTGCTGACCTTCGACGCCGATGGCGCATTCGTTTACGCGGCAGCCTATCCGGCCCTGATAGGTGGATTGTTCCGCGGTGCGACGATTCTGCGTAGTGCTGACGGCGGCGGCACATATCAGTTAGTTGGCGCGGTATCCAATGAAAGCATCGTCGGTACGGTACTCTCACCAGCAAGCGTAGGGCCGGTGACTATCTTCGATGAAGGAGGTGAATTGCTGGTCGAGCTGCGCTCGGGTGAACTCGATTCGATGAGCGAGGCAGACCTGCTTGATGGCAACAATGCCGCTGCTGTCGGCGTGAACGGCCGTTGGGAGATCCTGCAATTCAAGACTGCCGTCAATGAAACAGGAAATATCTGGCGTTTGTCTGGCTTCTTGCGCGGACGACGCGGCACTGAATATTTCGTGGGCACGGGAATTTCTGGCGATACGTTCGTGATGCTCGACAATGCCGCTCAGATTCCCATGACCGTTGCTGAAGTGGGCGCGACATTTAATTACTCATCGACTCCCGCAGGTGTAGCTCAGAATCCATCGACAGCCGTCTCGCTAATGTCGGCAGGCATGTCGCTGAAGCCGTTCTCTCCCGTGCAGATAGAAGGCATCCGAGAAACCAATGGGGATTTGCTGATCACATGGGTGCGCCGTGATCGCTTTGCTGTCACAGACCCTGCTGCAACTGAGATACCAATGTCGGAAGCGATCGAGGATTACGAGATCGACATTCTGAACGGCGATGGTGAGCGCGTTCGCACTATCAGCGTATCAACAACCAGCGCGAGCTATTCTGCCTCTCAGCAGGTGGACGACTTCGGCGCGGCACAGGACAGTGTGTCGCTACGCGTATATCAGATATCAGTCGCGGTCGGACGCGGCCTGCCCGGGGTAGCGGTGTTGTGACGACGCCCAATCTGCAACTTCCAGAGGTTCCGCAGGCCATTCTCACTGCTTCCGATGAGCTAAATGCAGGGCTGTGGATCTTGGATGCCGTGCTGCAATTGTCCGTTCTCAGCATGACTGTGCAGTCGCCTCCAGCAAATGCAACGCAGGGTGATCGCTATATCATCCCGAGTGACGCAACCGGCGTCTGGGCAAATCGAAAAAACCACATCGCCTATTTGGGCCCCACTGGTTGGCGCTACATCGTGCCTCGACCTGGTTGGCGAGCATGGTTGCTGGCTGGGACCGCGCTCATATATGAATCCAACGAATGGCACGAAGAGTCAGGCGGCGGCGGTACTGGATCAATCAAGCAGCAGAAAGCGACGTGGACTCGCGGATCCGGAGATATTGCCGTGCCAGTGGGCAATGTCGCTGTCTATTTCCATCAGTCGGCAAAGATTGCCGGAATCGTGATCATGACTGAAGGCGGCCCAGGGGACTGCGTCGTTGATTTGCGCCTGTCCACATTCGCGGACTATCCACCGATAAGTGGAAATAGTATCTGCGGAGGCAATAAGCCAACGATTACCGCTGGCGCGACACTGTTGGATACGACGCTCACGGGATGGGATCTCGACGTGGCGGCTGGAGATGTGATCGTTTTCGCGCTCGAGAGTTGCGTCGGATTCTCCACTGTCCATGTCGTTCTATTGCTGGAGTAACAATGTCTAAGGTCAGTTGGTCAGCACGAATTCGTCACGATTCAGACGCTGTTTTCCGCGAGTGGGGCAGCGATCTCTCGGCGCGTCTACTGGCAGCGGGGCTCGTGCAGACGGCAGATACAGGACAGATCAATTGGACAACGGTCACCCGCGGAGGGACCAACACAGATTTGGGATATGAAATATGGCGATTCGATGACACGCTACAGGCGACAGCACCAATTTTCATTCGAATCTACTATGGCACCGGCGGTGGCTCGAACTCACCGCGCTGGCGCTTTGCGATCGGAACCGGAACCGATGGCGCTGGCACGCTGACCGGAACGACCTCAAGCATTCACGTGGCGTCGTCCACATCGACAGGTGCGACGACCGATACGGCGCGCAACTCCTACTTGAACTGGGACTCGACGCAGGGAGCGCTGTTGATCGCCTTTAAGTTGCAGGCCACGGGCAACAGTGAGGGTTTTATGGCGATCTGCAGGACAGTGGATGCCTCCGGTGCGCCAACCGCGACAGGTGCTTTACTCGTCGGTCTTTCGAGCCAAAACGGATTGCTCGCCCAGTCGATCCGATTTGCATCAACGGCTGCTGTCTATACGCAGCGCACTACAGCTGCAAGTGCCCAACTGTGTTTATGGACCATGTCGCCGGCATCATCGGTAGTCGGCAGTGACACTCAGACCGCGCTTGCGTTCACGCTGACGCCACGAATCGAGCCAATTAATCAAATATGTGGCGTCCTGGACGCGGAAGTGACCGATGGAAATGACTTTACGGCCACGCTGATCGGTTCGACAGCGCACGTTTATAAAGCTGTCTGCGCGGACAGGAATTTCATGGATGCCTCCGGGTCGCTGAAGCCCGCCATGCTCTGGGATTAGAACATCATGACGTGGCTACCCGCACCAGCGATCAATGTCGGCGGAATACCTCCCGAAACCGTCACAGATACATTTGCAACGGCCAGTATCATCCCTGGCTCAGACGTCATGATGGAACGCCCCCTCTTGCCGACGCCCGCGGCAAATCAACTATCGGAGGAAGACACCGGCGTTGGTTATGCCGGCTGACCCCTATGACAACACCGAATTTCGAACTCCCAGAATGGGAGTCAGATCAGAATCAACCCAACGTCACTGTCAACACGGCGCTTCGAATCATTGAATGCCTGTCGCAATTGACGATCATTGATCGAGATCTGACCACGCCACCCAGTACGCCAAGCGACGGCGACTGTTACATTCCGGCCGCGACAGCGACAGATGATTGGGAAGATCACGAGGACGATATTGCGATGTATATCGGTACCGGATGGGTCTTTCGCACGCCCAGAGATGGATGGGCTGCTTGGGTGCAGGATGAGGCGACGGAAGTTCGATATAGCGCAGGATCGTCCGGCGGCTGGAGCTGACTCCAATGATCAAAGACATCATCGACTTCCTGCGCCCGCCCCTCGACGCAGAGCCAAAGAATCAACACCGCTGGCAGACGAACGTCGCGATCTCGCTCGGTGCGGTCGCCCTGTTCGTCTTCTGGTCGTTGACCAAGTACGGCTTCGCGCTGGCGAGCGATGTGCAACAGAAAGTCGAGAAGGCCGTCGAACCGCTGAGAACTGAAATTGCCACTATCAAGGAAGTGCAGGCCGAACAGTCGAAGCAGCAGGCCGAAACGAAAGTGATTCTGCAACGGCTGTCCGATCAGATCACCGATCAACTTATCAGCTCGACCGGCAGCCAGATCCGATTGCTGACCGGCAAGCGTTGCAAGGAATTCGACGCGGCCGAGCGTGAGCGCATCAATCGCGAGATCGAGAAGCTGCAGCTCACCTACCGCCAACAGACCGGCGATCGATTGCAGATCCGCTGCGACGAACTGTAGAGGTCTCCCATGGACGCATTCCTGTCAGCCTGGCTGGATACCGGCCGGGCAGAGGGCGGCTACGTCAACGATCCGCGTGACAGTGGCGGTCCCACCAATCACGGCATCACCGAACAGGTCGCGCGCGCTCATGGCTATCGCGGACACATGCGTGATCTGCCATCCGATACCGCCCGCGAGATTGCGAAGGCGCAGTACTGGGATTCGATGCGCCTCGATGATGTTGCTCGCCTGTCGGTGCCGATTGCGAAGGAACTGTTCGACACCGGATTCAACGCAGGCCAGGGAACGGCTGTGCGATTCCTTCAACGCTGCCTGAACGTCGCAAACCGGCAGGCCCACGACTATCCAGACGTCACTGTCGACGGGCTTATGGGCCGATTGTCGGTCGCATCACTGAGTGCCTTTCTGAACGTGCGCAAGCGGTCCGGCGAACTGTGGATGTTGCGTGCGCTCAATGGTCTGCAAGCCGCTTACTACATCGAACTCGCTGAGCGGCGGGAGAAGGACGAGGCGTTTGTCTTCGGCTGGATCCTGAACAGAGTTCGCATTGCAGGAGAAATCACGTCATGAACTGGAGCGAAAACGGCACCAAGATTCTTGGTGCACTCACCGCTGTACTGGGCACGCTGGCATCGCTGATTGCGGCCGGCGCCTTCAAGGAACTGCTGAGCCAGACTGCAATCGGCTGGCTCAATATCGTGGTCTCCCTGGCCACTGCCGGCGTGGGCGGCGCGACGATGGCGCGTGGGTTCAACAACACGACGAAGGAGCGGGTCGCCTCTGCAATGCAGGATGCGATCAAAGCGACACCGCATTCAGGCTTTGCGCGGTCCATGATGCTGGCGTTCCTGTTGGCCATTACGGTGCCTGTGGCGTTCGTCGCGCTGCCCGGATGCGCCACCTTCCAGCAACTCGGCTTCGATCAGCAACTGCAACTGTCCATCGACACCGCGAGTACGGTCACCAGGTCAGTGAGCAACGCCTATGACGCGAAGCTGATCACCCAGAAGCAGGCGCAGCAATATCTCGCACTGGTGAAGAACGCCCGCGACCTGTTCGCCATCGCGATCGAGCTGAAGGACTCGGACGTGAAATCTGCCGAAGGACAGCTCCAGCTCGCGAACGACATCCTGCTGCAATTGCAGCGCTATCTCACTGAGGTGCAATCATGAACGACACAGCCAAAGCCGTGAGCGGCGCGCTGTCCATTGTGCAGATCCTGCAGGCCGGCATGGGGCTGATCGCGGCGGCCAAGGCGGCCATGGAAAGCGGTCAGACCAGCGTGCCGAAGGAAGAACTGCGGGCGCATCTGGCCATGCTGGACGTCGAGATCGCGGCGCTGGAGGAGAAGGTCAACTCGGCCCCGTAATCTCCATCGACTCCGCAATCCGCTCAGCCTCGCGCACGTAGATCGGCGCCGGCGTGCGGCGCGACTTGTCGTTCGCCGTCCGTATCCATGACTGCAGAGTGCGATAGGAGACGCCCAGCTCGGCGGCAAATGCGCGCTGCGTAAGGCCGGATTTTTTCCACGCGCGGTGGATGCGGTCACTCGCGTCCATCGTCATCCCTGCTGCGCATATCCTGAGCCACGCTCACGCCGCGATGCCGTGCCGAGAGTAGCGACGCCGCACGTGACAGCCCGTGGATGGCCTGCGTGAGGTGGCGCTGCTCGATGCTGTCGGCGGGTGCGGCGTACATATCGATCCGCTCCAGCAGCCTGCGCAGGTCGCGCAGGTGCCGGCGGATGGTGCGGACAGATAATGTGCTCACCAGCTCCGTACCTCGATAGTCCCGGCGCGATAGCGGACTGCATAAGCTCTGCGCCCATGAGCGCGCTCAATCGCCATATAGACGGCATGCTCAGATTCGGCATCTGCCCCGACGAAGAATTTGTATCGCATCGTCTCATCCTCCTCGCCGTAACTGCGGCGGTCAGTGTGTGCGTCTGGCACATCCCGGAGCCGGCCCGCAGGCGACCGGCTCAAGGCTGCGTCAGGCGCTTGCGGCATCGATGAGGTAGTGCGCGGCCCGCATCTTCGGCTCGCGTTTGCGGAAGTCGAATCCCATGTACTGGATCTCGACAGCGTACTGCTTGCTCGACGGCACGCCACGGGCGGTAGCCGTTGAGGTTGCGCCGACACTCGAATTGATCGGATCGGTTGCAGGATGCTTGCGACGGAACGATTCCAGCGCGATGGCCAAGGCTTCGGCTTCGCTAGCTGCTTTTTTCTCGCTCATCTTCTATCTCCTCGCCCAGTCCGGGGCGGTCGGGTAGGTCGGATCGACCATGGGCGTACTGTAGCATGTTGCTACGCTGTAGCAATAGGTACAAACGCCTATCGGGTGGAAATGTGACGTGGGTCCGGGGCGGGGTTGTCACAGCCAGACCCTATATATATGATGCGCGCCCCTCTGGAGAGGCGGTCTGGGCTCATTTTCGCCGGCTGCTGGTCGGTATATAGATCAGAAGCGGGCCCCCGCTACCAACCCATCTACCTGTTCCGGTCTGGAGCAGGATCTGCCGGGCGGTCAGCTCGGCAACCATGTGAGTCTCGGCCGGTTTGAGCTGGATCGGCCCGAGCAACTCCCTCAGGGTCTCCCTCGCGGCGGCGATGTCATCGCCCTGCAATATCTCCCGCATTGAGGCCACCGCTTCGCGCCATTCGCGCTCTGTGGGCAATACGACCACGGTAGACGTCCGCGCCTGTCTACGGGCCTCTGCGAGCGCCGGGGCGGCAATCTCCGCGGATAGCAGTCCTTCCCTGACCATCTGCTCGAGCCGCTGAATCTGGGGGTCGGGCGAGGGCTGGTTTTCGGTCGCTGCCTGTCTCATCTCCCTGAGCGCATGCGCGCGGGCGGCGGGCGTGAGCAGATCATCCATCACGGGCTGCAGGATCCGCTCCTCGGCTATCACGCGCGGCACCGACAGGCGGTTCGCGCAGGCATGCTCGCCGCCGGCATGGTACGTGCTGCATACGTATCGGCTCTGACTGCCGCCGACCACGACGAACTTCGAGCCGCACAGGCCGCACTGAAGCAACCCCGAGAGCAGCCAGCGTGGAGCGCCGCCACGGCCTCGGCCCGGTGTAAATCTCACCTGGACGCTCGCCCATAGGTCCGCATCGACGATCGCCGGCACCTCCTGAATCACCCATTCCGACTGCGGCCGCTCTCGGCGAATGCGCCGGCCGGTATCCGGATCCTTGTGCCACTGGCTGCGGTTGTAGATCAGCCGGCCGGCATATCTCTCGTTGCGCAGGATCGAATGCAGGGCCGATACCAGCCAGCGGCCATGCTTCGCGCGCTTCTCGCGCTGTTGATCTGCTCAAGCGAAAGATTGGTCGGGAACGGCCACACGCAGTCGCCCTTGCCGCAGAATGGAGTCCTGATCTCCGGTGTGCACTTACACATCGCGACCACCGTTTGTCTCGACGGGCTCGCTCTCAGCCAGTCTCAATAGCAGATCGCGAAATGCGATCGGCGTTGCCTTTGCTTCCTTCTTGCTCAGCCGGGGCAGTGGGCTGTTACCGTGGTTCTTGCAGAACGACACCTGCGCTGTCGGCTCAGGTACGCGCCAGTCGAGCGCAGGCGGCTCACGATCGCCGACGTAGTACAACCACGTCAGCTTTCGAGCGCGATGCCCGTATGCACCCTGCGAGACCTGCGCCACCCACCCTCCGCAGCTCGTACGCTGCCAAGCAGCTCGAGGCGGTCGCGGCAGACCGTGCGGCTTCCATGCATATGTGAACGCCGGGTGCTCCAGGACGCCGCCGAAGCGGCGCACGCAGTCGAGCGCGTGAGCGAACATTCCGCCGTCATCGCCGACCTTGTGCCCGTAACGCTTCTGGTTGATGTATGCGAGCTGGCTCCAGCGTGAGCACTCAGGGTGTGCAACGACGCGGTGAGGACCGGAATAGCGCATTGCATCGCGCTGCTTATCCCATGGGTCCACGTTGTCTAATCCGAAGTACACGCCGTTTGTCTCCACAAAAAGAGCCGCAATCACCCGACGTTCTCTCCGCGAAATATGTAGCCGTCGTCACTCCCGGATGTCTCGACGGATGCTCTGGGATGTTGATTCAGTCCGCTTGCAGATCCGGAGTCATACAAAGCACGATGCCGCGCGCTGCGGCTCTGCCAAAGAAGGACGGCCTTCAAGAGAAGTTCAGGGATCTCGGATTCGTCGTCACAGAGTGCTTCGATCGTAGGACCCTGTGCGCCGCATTCATGGCAGAACACATGAGCCTCAACGCTCGTCGATTCATCGATGTCCCAGACAAAACCCGCGCGCTGGCTTGTGGCAAACGGGACCGGCGGTCCTTCGCAGAACGGGCACGGGCTCAGCGTTACCTGCGCTGCCTCATGGTGGCTGCAGTTCTGACGTTCGCAGATTGGGCATGCATAGAAGAGGCTGAACATCAGATATCCCTCTTCTCGACAGGACCGCATAGCGGCGGATCACAGTCAGAGTTGTTTTCGTTGATCCACATGCCGCACGGCTGGCAATAGAATTTGTTTCGCAATTCGCGGTGCATCCACGTCGCCGGAACGTTCTTACATGACGCGCGATTGCACTCACCGCCGAACGCACCCTTTGCGACAGTCTCGGACTTCGTTACAGCAGTTCCGATCCAATACGGAACAGTTTCGAACGGCTTGCTTCCATTTACCTCTTGGCCGTTATTGAACCTGAGCACGTCCCCGCCATAGCCGTGATACCGGTAGGCGTAGCCGTACGGAGGTTCGCGCCTTCCATATCGATCGGATGGCGGTACAGCGTTCCTGCGCAGCAATCCGAACAGGTGACAGTTCCAGCCGCGCGATTCAGCATCGGCGAAAGCAGTGCGCGCCTGCTGTTCGTCGGTGTAGATACATACGCCGCGATCCCTGTCCTCGAACATGAGCAGAAACTTCTGCGCCTGCTCGCTCGCCGGGCCTATCGTGCAGTAGTCGCCGACTCCTGTGCTCGCTGACGGTTCGACAGCGTGCCTAGTGTTCCACGCGCGAATGACGGCTTGTCTTGCAAGCTCGGCATCGTCGGCACGACGAAACTGATGCGCACGAGCTGAGTACCCGCCGCAGAAGCAAGCGATGAACGCGACAAACCCTTCGCCTTCACCCTCGGTAGCTGGCCTCTCCGTCAGTCGCGGTGCTTCACCGCAGAACGGGCATGGCAGCGTTTTCGATGTGCGCTGTTCGCTCATACCGCTATGCCCTCCGGGAATTCATTCCACTCGCGACCGTCGAGGAGGCGGCCAGCGGCTTTCTTGCCGACGCGGGTAACGCTGCCCGTGTACACATCGGACAAGGTGCTGGCGAACATAGCGTCGATGCGTGCATCAACTGGCGTCGGCGCATATTCGCCCCATTGCTTGAAAAGGAACGCAACGCCAGCGTCGACGCATTGATTGCGAATGGAAACAACCCAATTCGGATTCATCGGTCGTGCGCGCGGACCGGACTCGCCACCGACGATGACCCATGAGATCGGGTCGAGCATCGGCTGTTCGTGGTTGTGCCATCGAACTCCTGGAACGAAGTCGCCGATATCGATCGCTCCCAACATCGGCTCAATGCTCAGGAACCGCACGCGCGCCGGTGTATTCAGCAGCTTCGGAACGTCGCGGTCCGCTTCCTCCTGGTTGCAGATCGTTGCGCCGAGCCACACGTTCGGCCACGAGGACACACCACTCGTAAGCTTCTCGACATTTCCGATCCGTTTCGTCAGCAATAGCCAGTCGAGGTTCGGTGTCTGCTCGATCAGCGCGAACAGATCAGAGCGCCACTGCGGATCGACTTCGTTGTCGAACACATCGGCGAGCGAGGCACAGAACACGCGATCACGACGACCGGCCGCTGCAGCGTCTCGATCCCATTTCAACGGCTGCCGCCAGTTCTCAGGACGTGTGCGCCGACGAGTGCCCTGCCACAGTTCCGGGTAGCCGGCACGTTTCGCCCATGATTCCGCGTAGCAACCCGCGCAGGCAGGTGAGACCTTGGTGCAGCCTAACCACGGATTGAACGTGTGCGTCGCCCACTCGATCTTCGTGTTTGCGCTCATGCCGCTTTGTCTCCGTCCTGATGATCGAGGGCGGCGAAGAGACTTGTCTGACCGACCAATGCACGCAGGTTCTTCTTGGCCTGATCGAAATACGACGACTTCAGCTCGACGCCGACGAATCGCCGTCCTTGTTCGACGGCCACGTATCCCTCGCTGCCGATACCCGCAAACGGTGATAGCACTGTGTCGCCTGGATTCGTCCACAGCAGAACGCCGCGACGGATGACTTCGAGTTGCAGCGGGCAAATATGCCGCTCATCGTCATGTTCGCGCGCAGACCTGAATTGCAGCGTGTCGTTCGGATCGATGTCCATCCAGATCGGACTCGCGACCTTCTGCCACAGATCGACCGGGTATTCGTTCACGTCATGCTTGACGCGATCCTCAACGTCGCCGGGCGAGCGCATGGTGATGAGATAGTCAGGAATGCCCATGCGACTCATCGTGGCGTTCTCTCTCACCGTTTTGTGCAGCAGCCCGAGCGCCTTTGTTCGCTGCATGGCAGTGACCGGGTCTTTCCAGATCACAACTTCAGCCGGCCAGGTTGATTCAGAGTGATGCACGAACTGCTGCGACGTGAAGGCGCGAATCAAGTCATCGCGAAAGTTCGTCAGACCAATGACGCCATCGCGCACCTTGCTGGTCGGCAGCAACATGCAATGGAAGCTGACATTGCGGCCCGACTTCATCACGCGCGCCAATGCCTTCACGAGGTAATCGAACTGCTCGAAAAACTCACGCTGAGAACGGCAATTGCCCATGTCTCGCGGCGAGTTCGAGTACGTGTACAGCGACGCGAACGGCGGGCTGAAAATACAATAGTCGATACTGTGATCCGGCAGGCCTGCGAGCACGTCAATGCAATCGCCCTGATACAGCGCCCACTGATCCGTGATGTCCTGATCGATGCAATTCATGCGGTCTCCGATGTCAGCCAGTCTGGCGTGTTGATCGCCGTGACAGCGTGGTAGGGATTGGTGTGTCGTGCGGTTGCTGTCACCTCGGCGCGTACGGCTTCGAGGGTTTCAGCGGACAGCGCGTCGGCCATCGCCATGGCGTCACGTTCCTTGCGGCGCAGGTTGGCCACCACAGATCCTTCTGCTTCGCTGGCAAATACGTGTACATCCACCGGACGCTTTTGCCCGAACCGCCAGAAGCGGCGGACGGACTGGTAGTACGCCTCGTATGAGTCAGTGACGCCGACAAAAGCAGTGCGAGCGCAGTGCTGCCAATTGACGCCCCATCCAGAAATGGATGGCTTGGTAATCAAGACGCGCGTTCGGCCGGCGGCAAAATCCAGCAAGCACGCTTCCTTGATGTCGATGTCATCGGCGCCTGAGATCTGGACCGCGTCTGGAATCGCAGCGGCTAGTGCGTCGCCCTCGGCATTCAAGTCGCACCAGATCACCCAGGGCTCAGACGGCTCTCGTGAAACACTGGCGACGCAATCCGCGACGCGTTCTTTCAGCGAAGATCGACGCGCGTCACGTCGTTCGCTCAAGGTTTGCGCTTCCATCGCGAACAGCATGCCGGTCATGGGCTGATTGCTCTTGACGATATGCTCGTGCACGGTCAGCGCCGGTAGTTGATACGCGCTCGCATCGAAGCCCAGATCGGCAGGGCTGCGAACCATCGCGCCCCATGAAGCGACCCAACGCCAGAACTGCTGGCGCGCGTGGCCTTTCAATCGCCAGACCTGCGTCTCAGCGCCGTCATGCACGAAGTACTCGGCCAGCATTTCGACACGCTTGCAGATACCAAGGAATTCCGCGTGCGTGCCCAATTCGGTCCAGTCATTCGGTGCTGGCGTCGCCGTTGCGCAGAGCCGATAGGCCGCATGGCCGAAGGCTTCCATGAGCAATTGCAGGGTCTTGCTGTCGTGATGCTTGATGCAACTCGACTCATCCAATACGACGGCGCCGAAGCGCTGCGTATCGAATTTGTGCAACCGGTCATAGTTGGTGATGTTGATGCCTGGCCGCACATCGGATGCATCGCGGCACAACTTCACCTTGATGCCAATCGATTCACCTTCCGCCACGGTCTGGCTGGCGACGGCAAGCGGCGCGAGGATCAGCACGTCCAAGCCGGTCATGAAATGCACGGCCCAAGCCCAGACGATTTCCATGCGCGTCTTGCCCAGGCCGGTATCCGCAAAGATGGCGCAGCGTCCGCGGCGCAAGGCCCACTTTGTGAGCGCGGCTTGATGCGGAAACAGGCAATCCGGCAGCGTTGGGATGTTTGAAAGACCGGCAGGCGCAACGAGTGCCAGCTTTCTATCGATGAGTTGACGGTAGTCGGCGCTCATGCCGCCACCTCCCACCGCAGTTTCGCCTGCGCCGGATTCCTGTCCACGCGTGGGCGCGATCGGCATGACCACGACCGTCCGCGAACATCAGCCATGACTCGATAGCCTGCTGCACGCAGCGAAGCGCCGTTCTCAGTCGTCAGTGTGTACGTGACGATTCGCTTGTAGCCGAGCGCAATCGCCGCACGACGCAGCGCGCCATAGATCATCGAACAGGCATTGCGAGCGCCGTCAGTGCAGACGCGGATGATCTCGACCGTCCATCCGTCCTGAAGGCCGCGCGCAGTGGGTCGACCAGCGATGCCGACGCCGCGAACCGTTTCGCCTTCCGCGACGCCGACCGCGAACAGTGCGCCGGTGACGTGCTTGCGATGACGATGGTGCTGGCCGACGAATGACTTCGCCTCGCCGATCGTCATGGGGATGATACACAGGGTCATGCCGCCACCCGCTGCTCAAGCACAGCCTTCGCGCGCGCCAGCCACTGATCCAGCTTCGCAATCTCGTCGGCGGCGTCCTGGTCAGTCACAACGCCGTCGACTTCGTTGCTGCGGAAAATCATGTCGCGCTCTTCGGCGACGATCTCAACGGCTTGCGTCAGCAGCGCGGCGGATTCGTCGAGGTGGGCGATGAGCTTCGTGATTTCGCCCTTGCAAAGATCCACGTCGTAACTGCCAGCCTCGGCGCGCATGTAGGCGAGTGTTTCGTGCAACGGAATGTCGGCGCTCATACCTGCACCGCCTTCACCGCCGCCTCACGCGCCGCTCGATACGCCCGCAGCGCTGCTCGAACGAGGTTAGGCTTGCGCGCCTTCTTGAACGTCGCCCAGCTGCGATAGACGTCGAACTGGACACTGCGGGGAACGCGTTCCCAGTGGGCGAGGCACATGAGCTTTCCCGGCATCACTGCGTGAGTGCAGCCGGACACTGCGCAGGTGCGGACGCCGTTGGTGTTCACAGTCATGCGGCCGCCTTCAGAACGGTGTCGACGTTCTGCTTGATGACGTTGAATGACAGACACCACACCCACGGATTCGCGGCCCATGAGCCGGCGCCATTTATTGATTCCCACAGGGCGGCATAGGCGTGCACCTCTGCGGGCGCGCAATGTCCGATCCACGGCGAGCTGGTCACCAGAGTCGAATCAATTCCCTCGGCGAAGGCATCGTCCGCACTGATCTCCTGCAACCGCTCGACGCGCACGGCGGTGAGGCGCAGCGTGAGGCGTGATGCATAGCGAGGCATGTGGATGGCCGGCTTCCATCGCTTGATCGTGCTAGCGGAATCAGGCTGCGACTCGTGCAGATGCGTGACCGGCACGCGATCCGGCAACACCCGATAGCCCTTATGAGGCGTCGCGCGGTAGTGGATCCAGCGATAGGTCGTGTGATAGCAGCCAGACGGGCCGGTATCGGCGTCTATGATCTCTTCTTCGGTCTCTTCCTTCGCCCACGTCTCGCGCACCCACAGCAGATCGCCGGGCTGGCCGTGAGGGCAATGACCCACGAACCCACGGCTTTCAACGTCGCTATCGGTGTAACTGTTATTTCCGCTGCGGACATCCATGAGCATTGCGGAAGGAGGGAGATAGTCGTTGTGACAAAGGATGTCTTGCCCGTCGAAATGGAACCCATTGCTGTAGGGCTGTGACTTCATCACACGCCTCGTCTGCGTCTTCGTGCCGGCGAGCAGCGCGCGGATCATCGGCGCGCTGAAGAGGATGGGGCGGGCGGTGGCCATGTCAGCCTTCCGTACCCGTGGGCGGACCCTGCCACCGGCGCGCTGCCTTACGCGCCTTCGTAGGTGCAGCGGGCTCAACGGCCGGCGCCGGTTCTTCTTTCGGTTGCTCGACCGGCTCACCGTCGATCGCGGTGACCTGGCCGGCCTCGAAACGGAAACCGATCTTGCCGCTCGTGTCGACCATCTCGAGCCAGATCTGGTAGTCGTGCTTTTCAGCCATCTCCTCAATGATTCCGATCGACTCATCGTCGAACAGCGATGCGTCCTGAATCCAGATCACACGCAGCTTCGGCTTCATCGCCATCGCAATGGCAATCGACGTGCGCAACTTCTCGGCCATGGACGCCTGATCGAATGGCAGGCCATTCAGCAGAACATCACCATCACCGAACCCGATACCGTCGACCGGCAATTGCGCCTTCGCAATCGCATCCTGCTTTTGCTGAAGCAGCACGGATATCTGGTCCGTCAATTCCTCCGACTGCTTTTCGTACTGGCTTGCCAGCGCTTCGTGTTTCGCCCTGGTGGCAGCCTTCTCGACGTTCGCATTCACCGCGCGCGCCGCCGCCATGCGGTTGCGAATCTCGGTCAGGTCGATGGGGTCGAGGAGTGCCGGGGCTTCGGCGAGCTGCTTCTCCAAGCCATCGGCAGCCGTGGCGATCGATGCAGAACGTTCGCGCAGTCCCTGAATCTGATCTTCAAGGTCGGCGATTTGCTCGGCAATCGCACTGATCTGATCGCGCTTCGCCTTCACGTCGTCGCGCGTTGCCTGTCGGCGGGCCTTGCGTTGTTCGATCTGCGTATTGTGTTCGCCGGCTTTCTGAAGCTCTTCCTCAAGTGCGGACGGGTCGACGGCATCTGCAGGCGTATCAGCCGGCACGGCGATCAGCGAGGCGGCGGCCTTTGCCTCACGCGCGAAGCGATTCACATCCGTACGGCGATCGAACGCTTCTTTGCGGTTGCGCTCGTTCTCCTCGAAGTCGAATCCGACAACGAACGGCCGAAGCGTTTGAAACCTTTCTTTCGGCTTCATGCGAAGAAAGGCGAGGGGGTCGACTGCTTCCTCGCCGCGAAGAGCGTCCAGCATGGCCTGCGGACGCGGAAAACGCGCGCCCTCAGCACTTTCGACCCGGACGTCGGAAACTTCATCGCCATTCGCGCCGGCCCGAATCGTCTTGGTGACGATCACCTCGCCGAGGTCCAGGCGGATGCGCGATTGTGTCGTGCCCTTGCGCACAGACACGGCAGGCTCAGCATCAGCACCTTCAAGGGCGACGCTGATTGCAGTGAGTGCGGAGGTTTTGCCCTGCGCGTTCTTGCCAGTAAGCCGCACCAGACGGCCAGTGGGTTTGATCTCGATAGCCTTCAGGCAGAGAAAGTTTTCGGCCTGCAATGAAACGACGTGCATTCTTTTCCCCTTCTGTTTCGGTAAAAGGCGGCCCTCACCGCGGGAGACTGGCTTGCGAGGATCAGAGAGCCAGTAGCGGGGCGCTCCCGCGGATCGGGCCATAGTGGTTACAGCGCGAACTGTTCCTTGAGTTGCTGGTTGACCGCTTCGACGTCGAGCGGCACGTCGTCCATCGCGGCGCAGATGGCGGACCAGGTGGATGCGCGCGAGGCCTCATCGGTGCAGGCCTTGAGCGCGGCGATGGCTGATTCGGCGGTGTACGTGGTGACCGGCTTGGCGAGGCGTGCCTTCGCTGCATCACTCGCATTCTTGAGCGCTTCCTTCTCAGCGCCTGGCTTCATGGTTCGCCACACCTGCCCGCGTCGCGTCTCCAGCGCTTCGAACGCGGCGAGATCGCGGCAACCGTCATAGTCCGATGGACTCGGCGCACCAAGTTCGACTTTCAGCGGCTGCACTGTGAACGGCGCGCGCTTGGCTCGGGTCGCCGTCAGTGCCATCGTCTGTTCCTTGTCGATGTGGCTCATGTGGCTGATGCGGATGCCGCCCACCTTCATGCCGCCGAACTGCACGCCCGGATCGCAATACAGCGTCATCGAACGGCCGACGTAGCCTCTGGCATCAGATCCCCATACGTGGACCAGGACGCGGCGCATGCTCTTGCATGGCTTGTAGGGTTTGCCGTTGTCGCCATCGAACCAGATGGAGACCGGTTGCTCCGGACTACCCTGATTGGCGGACACCTTCGTCACCGTGATGGTGCGCGGTCCGCCGATCAAGTCGTCGGCATTCAACTGGTCACTCTTCGGCGTCACGAACATCGTCATGTCAACAGAGGCGCTCATTTTTACGGCTCCAATTCAAGTGCGCTGATTTCGTCGCTGTACTTCCACTCGGGAAGCGAGAACAGCACGACGCCCTTCGCCACACCGGGCCATTCGTTCGTGCGCTCGCATTCCTCCAGCTTCTCCAGCAACACCATGTAATCGTCACGGCCCTGCTGAATCACCTCGTCGGGAATCTCGTAGACCACGACGTCATACGGCGGCGAACTCTCGACGACGATCTCAATGACCTTCGTCGGCGCGCGACCGGTGACGAATTCAAACCCGTCGTAGTACCAGGCCCATTGCAGGTGATAGTTGAGCGACCGAGCGACTTGGTTGCTGAACTGATAGAGGCGCGGATCGCGCGACGTCTTCAGGCCGACGAGCATGGCGGAATTGCCATCCGGCTTGATCCAGTCCGCGCGGCCCTTGCATTGACGGCCGCGAATCGTCCAGCGCATCGACACTTCGGGCTCGCCAATATCGAGGAACTGCATGGCGTCTTTGTTGCCGCGCACCGCCTGCTGCATATCGAGCGCTTCGTTGTACTCGTCCTCGGTGATGATCTTCCGGCCTGGATTCCTGCTCTTGAACGCCTCCCAGTGCTGACCCTTGCGCGGGCTGAGGTTGCCGGTCTCTTCGCTGCGGCGATCCCACACGGCGAATTCGCCCATGCGATCGGGCTCGAGAACCGCGACATGTGCAGCGTCACCGAGCGTCAACGCGCGCGATTGCATCGGGTTTTCCAGCCGATATCGATAGCGCTTCGGCGAGTGCGCAATCTCTTTCAGCGCGCTGATATTCAGACCGGACAATGCACGATATTCCTCGAAGGGAACGTGCGTATGGATCGACACTTCTGATTCTTTCGTGACGGCGTTCATATCTTCCCTCTTACTTCCTTCCAATCTCCCCTCCAGCAATTCGGTTGCATCGACGCCCTACTACGTGCTTCCAATCTCCCTCCAGCAAAACAGTTGCTGTGACGCAGCTTTGCCGGCTGCATCCGCAGACGATCGCGTCCCTTGATGGTCCCCTTGCGGGGCGGAGGGAGTCGGACCGGAGATAAGCGGATTCACAGATGCCACTGCGTTCATTGCGGTCTTCTCGCAAACTCGAAAATTGCATCCACGCGCGATGTGCCAAACGGATTCACGCCGCGGATCGGCACGACGTTCGTCAGTGTCGGCACAGGACGCGCCTCGATGCCGCAGCGGACATTGCTCAGCACGTAGCCGCGCGACGCGAACGAGCGAACGATGTCGCCGGCCGGGAATCGCTGGAGTAGGGCCGGGTGCAGGAAGATGCGGCAACCACTCATCTCGATTGCACCTGGTCGACGAGCCAGCCGTTGCTCGGCGTCCATCCGCCGAGCTCCTGCCGGCGACGCTGCCATGCCTCCTCGAGCGCCTTCGCGGCTTCCGGCAGGCCGACGGCAATGCCCGTCGGAATCGCAATCGCATCCGTCGAATTGCCGCAGGCGCGGACGTGAGCGTTCATCAGTTTGCGAAGCAACTTCATCACCAGCCTCCGTTGAAATGTCCGTAGCGTTCCCGCTCGGTTTCCGCAGTCACAGCGGCGCGCTGAATGTCTCGTACGGTTTGCGCGTTCGTCTGCGCCTGAAACTCGAGCAGCACGATCTGCTGCCGCTGCCGGCGAATGGCTTCAGTGGCGAGCAGCAGCGCCGCCGCAAGCGCGGCCTGATCCGCGCGGCAGTTGCCCGCCATGTCCGCTGCGGAGCACGCGATGGATACGGGGTCGATGTCGCCGGCGAGGACTTCGCGGAGTCCGCCGTGCTGGCGCAGTGCGGCGTCGATTGCGATCTGCAGCGCGTCGCGCGGCTCGGCTTGAATGTTGGCGATGCACATGTGGCTATCCGACAGTTGGCTGAGCGGCCTGCTCATTCATGATCTTTTGAATGTTCATGCCGTTGAGGATCGCGGTGACGACAGGTTGGTTCGCCTGGATCAGTTCCTGCGTCTTCTTCATGGCGTCCCGGATCTCGGCTGCATGGTCGTAACCTTTGCCAAGATCGATCGATTCACCGACAGCGATCTCTTTCAGCTTGTTGTAGTAGAGGCCGAGAAACTTCTCGATCTCTGAATGCGTCACCGTGCAGATGTATTCCCTGTTCCAGCCGTTGTTTGTAGTGCCAATCACTTTCATGCTTTTCCCCTTACAACCTGACCTATCCGTCAGAAAGCCTTGCGCTTCGCGGCGCGCTGGCGCTGCGGAAGCGTTTGGCCGATGCCGTGCTTGCCGAGCGCGAGTTGCACGCGTTCGAAGAAGGTCGTGAAAGCAGCGAACGCCGCGTCCCGCGTCTCAGCTTCTGGGCATCCCGGCACAAGCAGCGTCTCGTTGTCGTAGGCGAGCCTGGCCATGCCGCGCACTGTCGGCTCAACGACATCCTTCGGGCCGCTGGCGAGAAGCAGGGCGCCATTCGGAACGGCCGACTCCGTGAACCCGATGTGTCCGCTGGCAAACGCGTATGCGATGGTTTTCATGTGAGCACCTGTCCTATCCGTCCGCTTGCTATTCACCGTTGCGGCGACCGCTCTCGCGCTCCAACTCGTTCCGAGCTGCGAGACGTTCGAGTTGCCAGTTGGGCCCGAAGCAGGGCTTGTAGACAAAACCAGCGATAGCCATGGAAAACGCGATCTCAGGCGTGTCGCCCTGACCTACTCGCTTTCCTTCTGGCCCGACAGCAACGACGCGGTAAGAACCGCTGACGGTCTGCTGCAACTTGAGATCCCAGATCGTTTCCATTTCGGCCCTCTCAGCCGTTCGCCGCTTCGAGCTGCTCGAACAAGTCATCGATCGCGGCGCGCTCAGTGGCGCCGCGCCCAATCGGATCGGTGCTGAAAAATCCGTCGGCGTCGCAGTCCACGTCGTACGTCTCGTCGTTGACAGCAGACCAGTCCATGTCGCGCGTCGGGATCGGCGGCTGCACACAGTCCGTCCGCACGCGGATGCCGTTGACGTAGAGAATCGGCACCCGTCAGTCCTCCAGCGCCGCGATCTGCTCGCGTTGCCGGCGAATCACCTCGCTGGTGAGCAACAACACCGCCGCAAGCGTTGCCTGGTCGGCCGTGCAATTGCCCGCGCGATCCGCAGCACTGCACGCAATCGCAACGGGGTCGATGTCACCGCGCAGGACGTCACGCAGTGCGCCGTGTTGGCGAAGTGCGGCGTCGATGGCGATTTCGATGGCATCGCGTGGCTCGGTGGTGCACATCACGCTTGCTCCGTTGGCACGCCGACCGGTATCAGGCGTACAGCGCGAGCAAAAAACCGATTGTTCTCGAAGTCGAAGCCTTGGCCGCCAGTGCCGAAGTTCATGTATCCGCACGTTTTGTCGAGTTGATGTGACGACCAATAGAGGAGGTCCCGATTGAACAACTCAGGCACGTTCGCGAACGCAATCGCCATCTCTGCCAAGGACGGAAGCCGGAAATCTCCTCCGGGCAATTTCACCGCCCAATTCCATGCATCTGTCCACGCGAGGCCGCGACCATTTTCAGGCCCGACGATCAGATGGAAGTCATGTGAACAATGTCGACCACGAACGACTCCAGCGTAGGTTCCGCCTTCGCCAATCCACTCATCGCCGATACGCGGTGGCAAAGAAGAGCGGAAATTGCATTCGCGTGTAGCAACCGTCTCGTCGAGACATGTCGTGTCGATAATGGATTTCGTCTCGCTCAGTCGTGCAGCCACGATGCGCTCGACATCCGCTTCATCGATCTGAACCACAATGCCATTCAGCGTGAGATTCACCGTCAATCCTCCTCAGATGCCCAGCCAGGGCCCGAACTGCAACGCGAACACGCGCCGAACTCCTCGTGACGCTGCACCGTGATCTCGCGACCGCAATGACGGCAGTACGCGCGGATCTCCAGTGCGCGGAATGGCAGCGGCGCGGAGTCGGACTGCGCGGCTTCGGGCGGGATGGGGATGGCGGCGGACATCAGCACGCACACGAGAAATACTCGGGACGGGATTTGACTTTCCTTCCGGTATATCGCTCGTAGTGGAACCAGAACTCGTCATCAGGCATGCAACCGTCGCCGTACTCGATATCAGTGCCGAACCGGCCTTCCTCCGCATCGGCCATCAACACATGGAACCGCGTTGCATCTTCAGGCTCATAGCTGAACAGTCGCCGCGCGAATGCCTCCAGCCACCGTCGTGATTCTTCGCGCGGATCTTCTGAGGCATCCATTGCGCCAGATCCAAATTCGTCCCGGATTTCCGGATGCGTCCACACATGGCGCAGGGAATTAATCTTGCGCGGGTAGATGACGAGCCAGAAGCGCTGCCCGGGTTTGATCGAACCCGCCGAATGAGCTTCACGCGGGAGCTTCAGGAATGGGTCGGCAATGCCAATGCCATCGTCGTCATACGCATTGACAGCCAGACCTTCACCATCGAGCTTCACATCGTGGCCCGGCGTGATGTTGGCGCCCGCGATAACCGGCAACACAGCCAGATGAATGGCGTCGCGCTTCTCGTTCGGGCCAATCAATGTGCCGAGCGTTTCGAGCGCGTCCGTTGAAACTTTACGATTGTCTGCACTCATGACTATCTCCCTGAGGGTTAGCGGGTCTTAGTGTTGCGTTGGGCGAGCAATCCACGTCGTATCATCGAGCGCATAAATTTCGACGCGCCAACTGCGTACGGCATCCCGCAACGACGGATACCAGAATCCGCCTCCGTTGGTCGGACATGTAGCCCACCATCCTCCGTGTCCGAAGATGAAGTGAATCTCGCCCCACGGTGCAGGAGCGTTCGCGTTCTTCGGAAGCGCGTTTAAACGATCCATCATCTCGAATTCGACCAGACGCGCAGTGGCGCTGATCTGTCGAGCAAGGCATTTGGTTCCGCGGTTGTAAGCTACTGCACCCACGATCATCTCCCGCTCAATGCGCGGGCCTCAGCCCGCACCCACCGTCCAGTACAAAACGAAAAACGCCAGCGCCAGCGCACCGAACGCCGCGTAACCGATGTGATCCGGCGTCCGCTCAAGACGGCGCAACTCGCGGGCGTAATGACGTGCGTAGTCGTGGCGGATCACGGCAGCACCTCGGTTTTCGTGAGCGCGGTGCTGATGATCTCGACGCCATCGACGAAGCGGCGACCGTCGCGGAACTCGAAACAGGGCTCGTCGTCGTCGCTGCGACCGTCGTCTGCGGACATGCGCAGCCACTGACGCCGCGCGCTGTCGTTGCGATAGTGTTCGTGCTGATCGCTCACTGGCGCACCAGAACCATTTCGTGGCCGCGGTCGTGATTCATGGCGAGCTGAGCGGCACCAGCCATGTTGATTTCGCGGGCGAGCTCCAGAAGCCACGCCATGACCTGCACGTCATCGGGCGTGGTGGCGAGGTCAGCGTCCGCGACTTTCTGCACCAGCGTTCGCAGGGCAGTGGCGGTTGACTGGTCCGCGTTGATCTTCACTTTCACGCGTGGGGTGAAGCGGCCGGCGTTTGGGGATGTGTTGCGCTTGTCCATGGCGCGAAATTAGGCCGGACCTAAACAATAGTCAATAGGAGCAACCTAATTATTGTGACGCAGGTACAAAAAAGGGCGCCCGAAGGCACCCTTTTCAGGCTCGGCAGCGGACGGTGAGGCTCAGAAGCGCCAGGCCAGCGCGAGCGAGATCAGCGACAGATCGGCGTCATCCAGGCTGGCCATGCGGTACTCGAGTCGCAGCAATGCACCCTCAACGCTGACCGCCATACCGGCCCCGAAGAACGGATCATCGCCATCGAAGTCACCGGCAATCGTGGTCGTGCCATCGGTCGCGGACTCTGCAGATTCCCAATGCATATAGCCTGCGCGACCAAAGAGGCTGAACGATTCACCGATGGGCACGCTGCCAATGACGGACGCGGCAATCGCTGTTGCATCCGCCTTGACACGAATGCCGGCGATCTCATCGTCGACAGTACCGGCATCGATGTAGCCCGCCTCAACACTGACATACGGATTGAATTGCCAGCCGGCGAACGCTTCCCATGCAGTGGAATGTCCGCTCAGGTCAACATCATCAACGTCGATGGTCGCTTGTCCCGCACCGATGCCAACAATCGCTGCACCATCCGCACAGGCGAGTGATGAAACCCCGAGAAAAATAGCCCCAACGATGCATTGCGTTTTCATGTCAATAGTCCTCCCTTTCCATGTCGTCTTTGTTGATCAGCAGTCTGAACACATCCAATTCCGTGAGATCACGCACCTCACCGACGCTTCGTCCCGGTGCTTTTGGTGTCGTTGCCTGTGGTCCTTGTTGACACGTGTTTTAGGCATTTCCCCGACAGTGACGCAAGGCACGTTAGGTGTGCCCTGTTGACGCCAATTTAGGCCGGTCCTAAGATCGGCCGCGTTATGCCTACCAACACTGTTGATCCGCCTGAGCTCGCTGCCCTGAACCGAGCGATCGAAAACGCTGGATCCATGACCGCGCTCGCCAAGGCGCTCGGCATCAAGCCTCCCTCGATATCCGAGTGGAAGCAGAACAAACGCGTCTCGCACAAGCGTGTGCTCGACATTGAAGCGCTCACTGGTGTCCCGCGTCATGAACTGCGTCCTGATATTTATCCGCCCGAGAAGGCGGCCTGAGCATTCGATGAACACAATCGTGCCAGCACTTCCATATCCGCCACCGGAAAGACCCGGAAAGATCTGTTTCCGGTGTCCGCGGATCGGTCTGCATACATGGTGACAGCCACCTCTCGGCTGCAGCTCAAGATGGATTTCGAGCCAGGCATCACCGATCAGTTCAGAACGCTGAAACAGTGCGTGTGTGCTGTCGTGTATGGCTCACGCATCGGACTCAATGGCTGTGCCAGCGCCTGCGATGTCGCACCATCAACGCTCTCGCGAATGCTCAACGAACAGGACGATGCGGAGAACAAACGCAATCTGCCGCTCGACTTCCTGCCACTGATCATCGAGGCGACAGGCGATCTGCGTCCGCTGCAATGGCTCGGTGCGAGGTTCCTGCCGAACGATGAGACGCGTCGTGATGCAGCTATCGCACGCATCGAACAGCTACTGCCCGAGTTGGCCTCGCTCGTCAGTGTCAGCAAGCATGGGGGTCGTCGGTGAACTACTTCGAGTTCCGCGAAATGCAGACGCAACGATCGGTCGCGTTCAAGCATGACGATGTGATCGAGTGGCCGGATGTGGTGGTGAGTGAAGGCGAACTTGAGGGGGGCGTAGGTAAGAAAATTGAGTCCGAAAATATGGTCGAC
>JACZCT010182078.1_pt1 | contig 61747 bp, 111 predicted proteins | sample 8641871 | NCBI WGS metagenome assembly JACZCT01 (sample SAMN15324604, study PRJNA640507) | soil metagenome | isolation source: monocropping sugarcane control | place: China: Luxin town, Laibin City, Guangxi Province | collected 2019-07-25 | depth 10cm m | reverse complement strand
TCGCCCCCTGAGGCATGTCGATGCTCCCTACGGTTCAGTTCAAAGCGGTTGGACGTTCCGATATTCGGCGTCACGTCGAGGCCTACCGGCTTCTCTTCAGGGTTGAGCCGACGCTTCGAGTTACGGGAACGCTCAGGGCCAAGGATGGCGACCTCGCGTTCCTCAAGAACCCGGCGAGGGTTCTCAAGGTTGGCGTTGTCTTCGTGGTTGAGATCTCGGAGGATCGAGTACCGTTCTCGTTCAAGGACGGTCCGGACGGGTTTTCGAACGCGCACGAAGCGACGTTCTGGCTTTCTGAGCGGTAGCGAGAGCCGTCAGGTCCTCGTCTGCGAAAGCGTACCAGTCACAACGGTCGCACTGGTAGTTGTCTTCCCCGCGGGGCTTGAGGCGGAGCGTTACTCGTTTGGCCGAGCAGGCAGGGCAGCGTAGATAGCGGGAGCTCACATCCCTTTAGGGGCTCGACCGAACGATTTCTGGCAGGGGTCGGCGACCCGTCGACAATCGGGACACCCGCGATTCGGTGTAGGACCTCACGGTCCCGGCTTGATACAGAGGTTCCAGTCGATGCCCTCTTGCCGACAAGGAGATTTCGGATGACCACCTGGGTACAAAAAATGGAGAAGGCAGTCTCAGACCTCAGCATGCGCAACGAAGTGCTGGAGCGCCGGCTGTACCTACTCCGGCACGCAATAGAAACGACCATCGAGGACCCCGTGACTCGGTCCGAAGTGCGGCAAAACTTGCAGCGCTACCTGGTACGTTCGGAAGCGCTTGCCGCTGGGCGTGCGGAAGATGACGTGCGGCCAATAGAAAGGGAGGATGGCAACATCAAGTGCCAGTACTGCGGCTGCCTCACGAACGCCAAGCTGCGCGCGTGCTGTGAGCAGGGCAGGGAGCAAGACCTTCGGATCTCGAAGTCCAAAACCGCTGACTTCCTCGACGTAGTGCAGAAACCGAAGGAAGAGAAAGAATCCGGCCAACCCAGTTTGCGAGAAGCTTTGGTCGATGCCTTGGAGGATTTGGTCAAAGCACTGGATAGACCGCAACACGTGCGCCTGCCGCAGGCAGCCAGCCCTGAAGACCTACGTGCAAAGGGTTGGATGGTCGTCTGCCACAACGACTATCGGCAGAACACGCTCACGCACACGTTCTGGTCCTTCAGCAAGGGGACCACGTACGTGTGCGGCGAAGGCCTGAGCGACGCCGACGCATTGGAACAAGTGCGGGCGAAGGTGCAGGAATTGGAGAAAGCACCCACTACTTGATCATTTGGTGGTTGGTGCAGTAGCGGGCGTAAAGTAGTGACATGCTTGCGGTGCTTACCGACCCCTGGTTCGAAGCAGAGTTCTACGGCAAGGTCACGGAGAAGAGCCTCACCAAGCAGGGTGGTGAGATCGGGAGGCTCCCCAGAGTGCTGGCACGGCTGGATCAAGAAAGGGATCGTACGTTGACTGACGCTTGTTCACAGAAAAACGACGGCCACGTATGCGCGGAACTAAGATGCCGCAATTGCGGTGCCTGTTCACTGCACCACGACAAGGAAAAGTGTGGCAGCATGTGGGCGTGGGGAGAACAACCTAAAGCAAACGAGGAGCCTGCGTTCAAGTGCTGCAACGACTGCCTGGGCACAGGTGAGCTATACCCGCACGAAGATCGAGACGACAACGGCGATTGCCCAATCTGCGAAGGGCTCGGCATGGTCGAGGTAGACCCTCCCGAATGAAACGCAAGTCCCAATACGACGGCAAGTCTTCACGTGCAAGCTCCCGCGCGCTCTCCTGACCAGTGGCGCAACCGAGCAAGACGAGGACGATGATGAAGCGCGTCATTTTTTAACCAGCCGCTCGAAGGCGGGGCACGGGGATCAGGTCGGACACGACGGCGATCTTCCAGAAGGCGTCCGGGATGCTTTCTAGCATGAGCTTCTGAGCTAGCATGAGATCGTAGACGGGGAGGTCTACATCCTTCGCAACGACGCAGAGGCGTTTGGTCTCGACGCCATTCTCGAGCAGATAGACATTCGAGGCCGTCCCCTCGGTGATGCGATACGTCCGGCCATCTTTGCCAACGATCGTGAAAGACTTCGAGGCGCGAAGATCCCAACGCTGCTCTCTCGTGAGGTTGTGATGCAGCAGGGCTTTGGCCTTGATGTTTGCGAGGGTAGCCTCCCGTCTACGCTTCTTGGTGCCGGCTTGGTTGTGGTGGTGGACCAAGCGAAGAAAACGGTCGCGAGCTCCGGGCAGGAGGGCTTTCAAGGCGGAGAGGCCGATCCTCCATTCATCTTCTTCGCCGCAACACGCGCACGAGAAGCCTACCTCCAGCGTGTATGGCCATGAGCGTGTCTTGAACGATTGGTGTCCGCGGTGGGCTTGGAACTCTCGTTCCCAGACATTCGTAGATGAGGGCACGTTCTCATGTACACCGTTTGGTGTACACTCGCTCAGCCGGATGAATCGAACGCTAGCCCTTCAGGCCGTCAACCTACTGAACGAGGCGATGGGACTAGACCCGGTTGCCATCGAGGCTCTCATCGAACAGAGGGTCCCTTGCAACCAGGCCTTGGGGGATCATCCGACGATCCAGTGCCTCAGCGAGCAGCCGGGCGAGTGCCTCGTAGGGATGCTGGGGATCCTGAACGGCATTTGCGGGGTAGACGAGAAAGGCTGGGGCCCGATCGCTGCCGTCTACGATGACGACACGAAGCGGCTCTTGCGATTCGATCTTCGAGGATAGGCCATGCATTCGTGGAGCGAGCTCAAGGATGACCGAGACGTGACGTACTTGCTCACGGTCGATGGGGAGCGACGCGCGTCTGTTTGGTTTCTTGGAGGGCACGTCGAGCGGCCCGACGCCTGGCACATCACGTTCAGGCCATCGGACAAACTGTCCTCCACACAATTCAGCTTCGAGACTTCGGACGAGGCCAAGCGGTACGCGGAGGAGGTTTGCGGTGTAGTGTCTACGTAGACTTCTCGAGGTGGTACCGTCGGAGGGCGTACACCTCTGCCCCAAGTTGGTTTCCCTCTTCATCTTCGGGAAAGGTGAGGAGAACGGGCTCGTAACAAGCGAGGCAAAGGTCCCCCTTCGCATCGCTCTTCAAAATGATGTTCGAGATGTGACCGTTCGAGCAGCGCCACTTGCTTCGCTCGCACCAGCGATCGGGGATGCCGAGGAAGAGGAGGTTCACGGGAACTCTCCAAAGATCTGTTGGTAGAGCCACTGCGGGGTTCGCTTCGTATCAGGGTCTTGGAAGGACTCGAGCAGGATCTCGAACTGATTGAACGTCAGGGCTTCACGAGCCTTGGTCCTCATGGTGGCGATGGCAACGTCGGTGAGGCGATCCAGGTACTCGACGTGGTCCCCACCATCGACGCGAGCCAAAGCGGCTCTGAGGGCTCGCCTATCCGGCCTCTTGGGTGTAGGAAGGACCAACCCAACGGACCTCTGACCGGCCTCGTAAGATGTGTCCCAGAGGCAGGCCATGCATGGTGTGGGTTCTTCGTTGCATGTGTGGCGAAGCTTGTACTGGTCCCCGGCGGTTTTGGGGAGGTGCTGAAAGAGACGCTGGCCCTCCACCGTGATGAAGCCTTGGGTGACGAGCGGGCACTCTTCCGAGTGTTCCCAGTCTCCGCCGTGGTCCGGGTGGACCGTCTCACAGAGGTCACACTCCGTGTGCGGGTCCAGGCCGGCCAATACAGCGTCGATGACCACCAAGGCGCGCTCGAGTCGTTTCGAGTCGTTCTCGATGATGACGCCGGCCCCACCGCACGTTCGGCAGAAGTCACGGGAGCAGTTGCCTCCAACATTGTCGACGAACTTTTCACCTTTGCAGGTAGGGCACACGGACATAGGGTAGATCTACACCGGTGTAGATCGGCTCCATGGGTCCAATGAACCTTCCGACAATGCGGGATCTCTTGACCTGGGCGGTGGCACTCATTGTTCTGAGTGCCGGGTGTGGCTACCTTCTGGCTAGATGACGAAGGGCGCTCAGCTCTTATTAGAACTCCTAAGGTATGGAGTTCCGTTTCCTGCCGGTTGACGACCCGAAAGCTCAGGGGCGCCCTTGGGTCTATGTCTACAAGGACGCCCCACTGGAGTTCCATGCCATGTTGTACTCGAGCTTTGTCTTGGGCTCAGGTCTTCACAAGGTTACGGTCTCGGCTCCGTTCATCCCGGCAAAGGCGATCATTCTTGATGAGAACGGAGCGATCCCGGCGGACCTTTGGGATCTTCAGAAGGCTGCCGACTACTTGGGGGTCACGGCGCCCGAGCTAAACATCTGGCTCCACAACGAGTGCCGGATCCGGTTGGAGTACTGTCCCATGTGTCAATGCACGGACTTCGTACCGAAGAGCTCCCAAGCAAAGGAAGGTCAGCTTCACATCCCGACGAGGTTCGTCTGCCTTGAGTGTGGCTACGATTGGGAGGGTGTGGGCTAGGTCTTCTGAAGCCAACCACCGCCGCACTGCCGCTCACGGAAGGGCTCACGGAGCTCGCTTCGAGCATCGGGGAGGAGGAGCTCGCACGGATCAAACCAATGCTGCGTCATCGCGGCAGCGAGAGCGTTGGCAGCGGGGCCTTTGAACTCCGGGTTCTCGGGGCAGCGTGCGTGCCAGAGGCTGAGTCGATCGGGAACGTCCTTGAAGCAGAGAACCTCTTTGACACCACCGTTGCAGTTGGTCGCCACGATGATGACCGGGCCTGGGAGGTCTTCTCCGGCCGTGGGGATGCGGAGCACCACATCGTGGTGGAACTCCCCTTGCTGCCAGTGATCGACGAGCTCGTAGCGACCCCAGCGTTCACGGACCTGGTCGAGGAGGGCTCCAAGGGCGAGGCTCTTGGCGAGCTCGGTGATGACGGGGTTCATGGGGGATCGTAACATGGCGATTTCTTAACTAGCCCACACATCAAAGATTTCCATAGGATGGGGTACCGTTGAGCACGTTTCGGGATCTACACCGGCCGGTGACGGCTGAACTTTTTCCGGGCTCCTTCTGTTCTAGATGGTGCCATGTCAAAAACCGCATTCGAAGGTAGCCGCCGCTCACTATTTCTGCTCACACCCGAAGAGGTCGTCATCATCGGTCTCGACACGGAGGACGGGCCGAGTCACCCGCTCTACGACGAGCGCATTCATCTCCCTCTGGCCGAGATGACGGTGCTCGACATCATGAACCGCGGCGTCATCGAGCCGATCGTGGTCAAGAAGGACGGCGATCGGGCCATCGTGACCGACGGTCGCCGTCGCGTGATGCACGCTCGTGAGGTCAATCGTCGGGTCAAGGCAGCCGGTGGGACGAACTTCGTCAAGATCCCGGTGCTTCCTCCCGAGAAGGGGACTGATGGGGTTCTCATGGGTCTCATGATCGCTCTGAACGAGCATCGCGAGGAAGACACCCCGATCAACCGTGCGAAGAAGATCCAGCGCTACCTGCACCTCGGTCACTCGGACGCCGAAACGGCGCAGACGTTCAAGATGAGCGAGTCGACCCTCAAGAACACGCTCTCCCTTCTCGACCTCGTTCCCGAGGTACAGGCGCTCGTTGTCTCGGGCGACCTGGGGCTCACGCGGGCATACTCGCTCGCGAAGCTCGAGTCGTCCAAGCAGATCGCCGCCGTTCAGGAGCGTTCGGTCGCTAAGACCGCGCAGAAGAAGACCCCGGGCAAGCGGACCCTGGATGGCATCGTCAAGTTCGGCAAGGGCAAGGTCTCGGACGACTTCTTGCTCGGCATCAAGTACGTCCTGGGCCAGGTCGATGCTTCCGAAGTTCCAGGCCTTACCGACGTGCTGAACCCCGAGGTCTGAGCCTCGCGACCGCCGGTGTAGATCCCCAAATGAGCGTCAGAGCCGTCAGCTACGTCTTCGTCGGGTTCAAAGTACACGAGAGCGACTTCTGGTCGCTCGTCCCGGCGGTTACCTCGACGTGCGACCACGGGCACGAGCAGAGGGGGGACGACCGCTTCTGCTCGCAGGATGGGACCAAGTTCACGAAGAAGCACAACCGCGAGGCGTCGCCGATGTTCAAAGCTCTCGCGGAGCACTTCAAATGGAGCCCAGATGGTCCCGGCCAATACAGTTGGCTCAGCGGTTACGAGAGGATCTACAGGAACCTTCAATCAGCCGACGACTATGGGAAAGAAGGGGCACTGGGCCTCTTCACGGTCAATCGACTGCTGCCAGTCGATAGGGACAGCGTCAAAGTCTGGGCCCTCGCCAAAAAGGTTGCGGTCAACGAGAACTACAGCCCTCGCCACGACATCGTGTTTCCTCTCAACTTCGACTACCTTCAAGACACGAAGAAGGCTTTCGAGGAAGCCTTGAGAGCCGTGGGGGTCGAACGCCCGGTGCACTTTTTCGTTTCCCTCTTCGTGGCGTCGTGACCGAAATCCTGAAGACCCCGCCACTGTCGGAGACTCTTCCTGAGGAGCCTCTTGTCCGCGGCCAGTGGTATTGGGTTCAGGACAAGGACTGGGAGGGGGACTCGTTCGAGTGGCTCGGATGTATCACCAACATCGGGTCCAACTACGTGGAGCTCGACGGCCCGACGCACGGCCCTCGGCGGGTCCACGTCGACGAGTTCGACAGAACCTGCCGGAGGGAGCTCGATCCGGAGTCCGTCATCCGTAGCCGAGTTGAAGAGAACCAGGCCAGAGTGAAGCGCCTCATGGGTGAGGTCCAAGAGCTCACGGCTCGGCTCGCGATCGGTCCGGGTCCCGAGCTCGGGACCGGTGAGGAGTGCCGGTCGCTTGCGGTCGTCGGAAGCCAACAATCCTTCTCGGATTACAGCAAGGCGCTTGCGAAGGCGAAGAAGGAAGACCTTCCGGAGCTCTTCAAAAAGATCGAGAACGCCAACAAGAGCATGGCCGCCTGGATGTCGGCGAACGTCATCCCGTTGAAGGCCGAGGCTGAGGCGATGAAAGGGGTCATCGAGAAGATCGAGGACAGGGTCTTCAACGTCGAGCTCTACGCGGGTCTCGTCGAGAGCGTCACGGTATGCCAGGACGGTGAGCCCGCTCCGCTCGGTGAGAAGATCCACCTGCTCCAGCGTCGGCACTACATGGACGAGGAATGCCTCGCCCACTACGAGATCGGCGGCATGGAGTTCAAGGACATCGAAGCCTTCGACGAGTGGATTTGTCGGAAGGTGCATCGTGATCGCCTCTTGCCATTCCCCCGCTGCATCGTGGCCTTCAAGGTCCGAAGGAATGCGAAGTGGCGTGAAGCTTTCCGTGTGTCGGACTACTTCCAGATCCTACAGCTCGAAGAGGCTGACAAGACGACGTTCCTCTACATGCGCAACGGTGACCGTGTCTACCGGTTGAATACGGCCATCGAGTTCGGAGAGCAACTCTTCCCCGATATCCGGAAGCTTCGTCCCGACGACAAGATTTGGGCGAAGGTTTGGAGCAACGGCCACATCGAAAAGATCATCACCGAGGGGGACTACCTTCAAAGGAAGAGCGAGTGGGAAGCCGCCGAACGCGAGCGAGAAGAGAAACTTCGGAAGGCGAAGAAGAAGGACCGGTGGCAGTTTCAGAGCCACAGTTGGAGCGAATGGCGTGACTACAAGCCGTTCGATCACACGAACGTCTACTACGACGACATCAACGCCACGATCCAGAGCGACCTCAAGAAGCACAATCGTGTGGCGCTCGTCCTTCAGGGTATTTTGGATCGTTCGCCGGTCTTTCATCCGCACCCGCCTTGGCAGATCTGGACCGAGGAAGGTTTCGCACAGGCCCTGGAGCTGGTTTACGATGATGCGTACGCGCTCGTCTCAGGGCCGCCGCCGGACTTCGAGGCATATCGAGCAAAGCTCAACAAGACGCTCAAGGTGGGCTGCACCACCATCGGTCAGCAGGACTTCTGGCAGCGGCAGGAAGCCGTGAAGGAAAACCGTCAGCGGAGCAACGATCCTCGCTTCTCCAGAATCGAATACGAGCTCACGTTCTACACGCCGCCCGGCAACCCGGGCCCCGGAAAGCTTGCCAGGCCGATTGCGGTGACTCGGACCGGCAAGTGCACCTTCGCGTGGAACCGTGAGCGACAGACATCAACGTGGAAGCATCGCTACGGGGATCCTATCCCCGTAAAGCTCGAGGTCGCGGCCTCGAAGCTCCTCAACCTGGACGCTTACACACCCGGGGACTTCCGGCAATTCTTCGCGGATCCTCGGACGCGAGCAAACTACCTGAAATGGGCTCCCTACTTGCTCGAGGCCGAGGAGTACAAGGCCGGCAACCGAAAGGTCGGTCAGGAAGATTGAAGCTTCCTTCGGCGTCGTGCGGCCACATAGGTGGCTCCTGCTACGATGCCGTGGGAGAGCACGAGGCCCGCGAGGAGGACGGCGCCAGGGATCCCGAAGCCGCTACCAGAGTCACGAAAGACGACGAAGCGCATGGCTGGATCTACACCGGGTCCAGAATCATTTTATTCAAGATCGAGAGAAGATGGCCTACTCGTACGATCGCACCGGAGTGAAAACCGCCGCGTTTCTCGTGGACAAGCTGGCCGTAGACGTGGATGTGAACCTCTACCCTGAGAAATTGTCGTGGGTAGGTGAGGGCAAGGTTCTCATGACTGGATCTGCGGAATTCGTCCTTCCAGGCCACAAGTACAAGAGCGAGCCTTACGAGCTGGAGGTGTTGGAGGACGGAACCGCACAGAAGGCCACGTGCTCGGACCCTCTTCACCACCACCTGATATGGCTGGCGGCGAAAGCTAGGAAGAAGGGCCTCGCTGAGCTGATCCAGGATCAGAAGGATCGCGGGTCTCTTCGCAAGAAGCCTTAGTGGATCCCGAGATTCCTACCTCGTAGAACGGAGATCTCGAACCCAGGGTTCAATAGGCAGTGCTCGTAGGCGGCGAACAGCCGATGCTTGCCGTCCTTCGCGAACACGATGTAGGGCTCCTGAAAAACCAAGATCGGAGGATGCTCGAAATGGCCTAGCTCTCGGATCTGGCGGAGGGCTAGTTCATGGCGTTGCAGGGCTTCATTGGAAGCGCTGTCCTTCCTGCTCTTGATCCAGCGCTGCCAGGCCTCGTGCAGCTCAGCGATGGTCCCTTGCTTTCCTGTGAGGGGAAACTGCGTCCCCGTTTGAGCGATGTTCTCTCGGGCGAAGCCTTCGTAGAGGCTCCAGACGTTGTAGCCGAGAAGGACCTCCATGGTGGCTTCGTCGTAGGGGACGAGGGCGGCCCTCAGCTCGTTCATGTCCACGTGTCGGATGAGTTGCATGGCGTTATGATACCACGGTGTAGAAGTGCTTCATGGCTGCCGAATGGTCCGACGAAGAACTGGTGGGTTACATCGAATCCCATAGCCACACGGAGCTCGCGCTCGTTGCGAACGCCCATGTGAAACGGCTCTTGGACCTTGCCGGTCTCGAGATGCCCTCACACCTCGAGCAGCGAGCGTTCATCGGCTGCCACTATCACGACATCAAGGAGATCCTCGCCGACGCAAGGGCGACGATCCGAGCTAGGACTCAGGGGCCGCCCTTGTTTCCGTGCTCTTCAAGTCGCGAAGCCTCGAGCAACACAACCGCACGTTCTACGTGTTCATCCTGAAGCCCATGGACTATGGACGTCTGCACGAGACGGGGTAATAGGTGCTCCATGTCGGCATCATCGTCGAGAATGACGAACGACGTGACCTCAGGATGAACGTCGAGCCACTGCTGTATCTCGAGTCCTCGCGGGGGACTTCGCTCACCCCACTCGCGTTCGATGCGAGCGGTGGGACAACGTCGAGTCCTACGTCTGGTGTGTTTGCGGAGGGTTCATTCTCGGAATTTTGACGGCCTTCGCGATGGCTTAAGTCTGATCCTGGTCGGAGAAGTCCTCGGCCGGGTCGACCTCGAGTTCGTTCGAGTCCTCCGTGAGCAACGTTCCCTTGGCTTTCTCGAGAGCCTCGGCAGAGCTCAGCGCGTGGACGTAGACGTATGCGGTGCCGCCCTTGAGGGAGACCCTCCAGCGGGGGATCGCGGTCTTCAGGCGTTCGAGGAGCATGCTGAAGTAGACGTCTGGCCCGTACTGCGTGCCCTTCATGCGGAGGGAGAGCTTGTCGATCTCTCGTTCAATGGCTTCCAGCGTGAACATCACTTACCGCGGTGTAGAAGAGCAAAGTGGACAAGCTCGACTGGAACCACGTCTACCTACTCGGCTGGTACGACCACAGCGGGCGATCCCATCTTTCCACCTGGCACGGGGACTTCCCCGTGGTGACGGTCGTGGTGTTCGGCGTGAACCCCCTCAACATCCCGCTATGGGACGCTCTGGTACCCCCTAACGCTCGCTTCGAGCTCGCCTCAAGCCTGGACGCTGCCCAGGGGAAAGCTCGCTCCCAGGGCGGCTACGCGGCCTTCGGCTGGTACATCGAGAAGGGGTTCGAACGACGGGATAAGACGGCCGATGGCTGAGACCTGCCCCAGATGTCACGGTGATTGTGCCGATCCGGAAGAAGGGGGCCCGGAGAGCGGACCGACGGCCTGCCGCGTTTGTGGCGGCATGGGCGTCATCGACCAGGAGGCCGACGATCGTCAGTGGGACGAGACGATGCGGCGGGTGGAACAGGCGGAGAGGGCCAAAATGAGACGCCTCACTGAGGACGAAATAACCAAAGAAGTCATGGACATTGAGACTAGGGCCTGGCCCCTAGGTGACGTACTCCACATGAAGCAGCTCAACGTCGAGCATCGGTACGGGACGATCTTTAGGGTGGCGGGTGTCATCACACCCACCGTCCATGAGCTCCCGCACATCGACGAGAACGATCCCAAGCACGAATTCCCCTCCCTCGAGGTCATGGTCCGGGCGGGCTGGATCGTCGACTGAACTTTGGGGACACCTCCAGCGTTGTAGGGGCCATGAACACTAGTCCAAAAACATTCGAGGATTGGAAAGCCGCTTGCGTGGCCGCGTCGGAAAAGCTCGGCCTCGAGGTCGGGGACATGTGGGAAGAGTTCGATCCCTATGACCTTTTCGATACGGCCGAGGACGCCTTCAAGAACAAGATCTCTCCCGAGGTCTTCATCGAGGAGGCCTTCGAGGAGGACCTCGCACGTCGAGCTGGGGACGACCTCGAATTCGAAGAGTCGCTTCGCGAGGAAGAAGCTCAGGACGGATTCGACGAGGATCCGGGCTTCGATGAGGGCTCCTCGGACGAATGAGACGAGCAGTCGGGCTAGCAGTATTCGTAGCGTTGCTTCTCGAGCTCGCTACGGCTTCGAGCTTTCGGGGCTACAAGACGATCTCTGATTTCGTTCAAGGTGGTGTGCCATAGACATGCTCATTTTCCTGGTGATCAAGACTTCGAGGCTGGACCAGTACAGGCAGCAAGCGCAGAAGGCTGGCGTCAAAGTCCTTTTGGAGGATCCGATCACGACTGGCTGGCATCAGGCCCACGACGAGCACACGTCCTGCCTGGAGTCCGTACGTCGGCATCTTGAATCCTTCCACGATGTGACCGTGAAGACCGTCGAGGTGGCCGAGATCGGGAAGCTTCTGGCCCACGATCTCACGGTCCCGGATCTCGTGCTCGTAGTGGGCGGCGATGGGACGTTCCTCACCGCATCACATTTCATGGGGTCGGACGTACCGATTCTCGGCGTCAACAGCGCCCCGAGCTCCAGCACCGGCTTCTTCTGTGCGGCAATTGCCGAGACTTTCCCCAGCATGTTTGCCGACTTTCGAGAGGGGGCACTGGCTTCGCTCGAGGTCTCTCGCATGGAGGTCCTCGTCAACGACCGCTCCATCTCCAAGCGGATCTTGAACGACGCCTTGTTCTGCAACGCGCACCCTGCCGCGACCTCACGTCTCGTCATCACCTGTCACGGGCTCGAGGACATTCAGAACTCGAGCGGCGTCTGGGTAGGAACAGCCGCTGGGTCTACCGGCGCGACTCGATCCGCGGGAGGCTCCGTCCTCCCCCTCACTTCTCGCAACCTTCAGCTCGTTGTGAGAGAGCCCATCGACGGGCACACGAGGCATCTCATCGTCCAGCCGGGATCGCCCCTTATCGTGAGGTCTCGAATGGATTCCGCGGCCGTCTACATCGACGGACCCCACACCGAGGCGAAGGTCCGCCTGGGAGAAGCCGTGTCCTTCCGAGAAGGCGAGCGTCTAAGGGTTCTCGGTCTCGACCCTCAAAGACGCCGCTGAACTTTGGAGGTGCCTCGGGTGTATAGACTCGAGTGACAGCGCTCCAAGAACTCCACCGGATGGCCTCTGCCTGGGGCGGCCGTCTTCAAAAGGTCACGGACCAGGAGTTCCGAGACTTCCCGTCCGTAGCACAGGCGCCGTACGAAGGTGGCCTGGGCATCGACTACGCCGAAAGGATCGTCTATTACACGGAGGACGAGCAAGTCGGGCTCATTCCTCACGAGATGGGGCACGTCTTCGCTTCGACGGAGCCCCCACAGGAATCCAAGGAGTGGGCGTTCTTCGGGTGGGAATGGGCCGTGGCCCGTGCGGCCGGCTGTGAAGAGGAGTGGCTGCGGGGGGCTCGAGACTATGGTGTTGGTAAAGGGGAGGAATTTGGGACCCTCTCGGAAAAACGTCAGAAGCGCCTTCTCGCTGAACGTCTGAAGTTTGCTCAGAAAATTGGGATTGTCTCCCAGGACATAACGCCTTTGTGTGTCCGAGACCTGAACTTTAGGGTCGACCGAAGTGTTCAAGGGTCGATGGCAAAGTGTGAAGGCCTCCTCGAGTTCGAGCAGATTGCGGGCACCCTGGTGCGAAGCAATGGTGGGTTCTCCTACCGCTGCTCGGTGTGCGGCGCTACCGGGACGGCCAAACTTCGTCCCACGCCCGGGGCTCGTTGCAAGCGGTCTTCCGATCGCGACGTCCACACGGAGCATTGCTGCAAGAAGCACGGCTGCAAGTACAACGACGAGGATTGCACGGTTACGACCGGCAAGAAGCTCCAGAGCGACCCGTGTGAAGAATGTGAGAACGAGGTCAAGGCAAACAAGTATCAGCTCAACGAGCTGAAAGCGCTCGTCAGCGAAGCCGCCTCGAAGATCGACGAGCTCTTGCCCAAGGGCATCGTACGACTCGGCCCCGTCGAGCTGAATCTCACGTTCGAGCCCGAAGCGGGCTGGAGCGCGTCGTTCGCCTACAAGATCACCCGTCGCCTGAACTCGAGTCGGTTCGGCGTTTCGAACCTTTCACTCTCGGCCGAGGATGCGATCGAAGCGCTCCTCGAGAGTGTGACCCTCACGTCGAAGAAGACCGGCAAGCGTTTGGGAGATCTCTGGTGAAAGCCAAGGCACAAACGCTCCTACTTGTCTTGGGGGTGCTCGTCCTCATCGGTGGCGTCAGCTTCAACGTTTGGGTCAGCCGTGTCGTCGAGCGTCGTCGTAATCTCGAAACACAAGCCTTGAGAGCTCAAGTGCAGTCGCTCCAAGCAATCGTCGAACACTGTTCGTGCCCGAAAGACTTCCAATGAACATCACAGCCATCCCAGCCTTCGAGACCATCAGCGAGAAGACCGCCCGCATCGTCATCAACACCACGGTCGACGGGCACACCTATTCCCAGGTCCACATCTCCGGCCCCATCAAGGACGTGAAGGCCTACTTCGACGGCGAGCTCTCGATGAAGGAGCTGAAGTTTCGGTGGGCCCCCAAGGGCGATGCGATCAACGGTGCCGTGTCCATCGTGACCGCGTTCTCGTCCTACGACGAGCTGAAGCAGGCGTGCCGGGAAGGCTACAAGCCGACGATCCGCGTCTTCTCGGACGACTCCCACGGCGTGATCCGCGCGAAGGACTTGCTCACGGCTCAGCTCAAGGCCGACGGTTTCGAGGTCTTCACGTCATGAAACACACCTTCAAGAACTGGAGCGCGATTCGCTCGAGTGGCCTCCAGCGGGTGACGATGAGCCCCGGCGAGTCTCACGCGAAATGTGAGACCTGCGGCGTTCAGGCCAAGAAGACCCTGAAGGGTCGAATTCTATACTGGACTGTGACCCAGACCTCCGACAGCAGTTCGGCGACTTGGGCCGCAAAGAGTCCGGAGTGTAAAGCAACAACCTAAAACAAGACCGTTCATTCGGGGAGATCAAAACATGACGATGACCATGATTCGGGGAGAAGGCGGACGTGTGTCTGACGACAAGTTCAGCGCAGTCACGTCGAACATCGGCGCGCTCAAGAAGCGAGGCCTCGCACATCTGACGGCGGAGGACGAATGCAACGACGGACGGACGCTCACGCTCGGGGGCACCCGGGTCGTCAACTTCGGAAGCTGTTCCTACTTGGGGCTCGAAGTTCACCCCGCCGTGAAGGCCGGCGCTTTCGACGCTCTCAATCGTTACGGGACCCAGTTCTCTTCGTCCCGTGCCTACGTGTCCGCTCCGCTCTACGGGAAGCTCGATACGGCGCTCCGGCAGGTCTTCCAAGCCCCAGGGCTCGTGATCGCTCCGACGACCACGCTTGGCCACGCGGGGGCTATCCCCGTGCTCGTGCGGGACAACGACGCGGTTCTCTACGACATCTACGCCCACAACAGCTTGCAGTCGGTCTTGCCGACGCTGAAGGGACGCGGCATCCCTTGCGAGCTCCTCCCACACAACCGCATCGAGCGCCTGGTAACGAGGGCGAAGGCTCTGGCGAAGACCCACGAGCGGGTGTTCTACCTCTGTGACGGCGTCTACAGCATGCACGGTGACGTGCTCGACGTGGACGGGCTCTACGCCGCGCTGGACGAAGTCCCCGAGCTCTTCGGATACGTCGACGACGCTCACGGCCTTGGCTGGACAGGGCCTCGAGGCGCAGGCATCGTGCTCGGCAACCGTCCCATTCACAAGAACATGGCGGTCGCGTTCGGCCTCTCGAAGGGCATGGCCGCTGCGGGTGGAGCCTTGGCGTTCGCCGATCAGGAGACCGCCGACCAGGTCTTCATGTGCGGTAACACGCTCATCTTCTCCGGCCCCATCCAGCCGCCCATGCTCGGGGCCGCGGTCGCTTCAGCGGGGGTCCTGACCTCGGACGAACTCCCAGTTCTCCAGGGTCGTGTTCGACGCAACATCCAGATCTTCGACGACCTTTGCACCGAGTACGAGATCCCGTCGGTTCGTCCGGCTCCGACGCCCATCCGCTTCGTCGAGATCGGCTCCGAGGATCAGGCGATGGGCATCGCTTGCGGGCTGAAGAACTCGGGCTACTTCGTCAACACCGCCGTGTTCCCCGCCGTCGCTCGAGGCCGGGCGGGTCTTCGAATCATGCTGGGGGCAAACCAGACCGAGGATGACGTTCGGGGGCTGTCCTCCGAGCTCTTGCGGCTGAGTCGCGTCTAGGAGTTGTCCGGGGGTTCCTCCCACTCACCTGGGTGGTCCTTCCGGTACTGCTTGACCTTCTCTGCCCAGGTTTGCTCGCGTTTCGAGAAATCGCTGAGCCTGCGGCTCGACGTCTCGCGAGCAAGCCTGGAGAGCTGCCACCCCTCTTGCTCGAGGATGAGAGCAGCCTCTTCCAGGAGAGGTTGCTTCTCGATCGCTGCTAGCTGTTGGAGTTCCATCCCGGGCACTACCTGCGAACTTCGAAGCAGGTTCCTGAGTCCTTCGAGGATCTGTACCCCGACGGCAGCTTCCGGGTTGTCGGATGTCTTGGCCGCGTCGAGGACGTGTCCAAGCCATATGGCGTAGTACATGGCACTGTCGCCGCGGATGAAGACCCCAGGCCAGTCGGTGCCGAAGCGAACGACGCCAGTCTCGACGCGGGTTGCTTTTGCAACCGGGATTGGGTCTCGGTAGGTGCATCCCTCCTCGTCACACTCGTAGAGGTCCGCGTACTCGGTGCCGGGGCCAGGCGGAAGTTTCTTAGCCTCAGCACCGCATTCAGGGCAGTGTATGAGCGTCGGTGTATTTTGAGGCATGTCGTTGCCGATGTTGAAAGCTTACACCATCGAAGGTCCAGCGCAGTTCACGATCCTGCCGACGACCTACGTATTCATCCAAGACACCAAGGACACGCTCAAGGATGGTGAGGGTCTCGTGGGACGGTTCTTCAAGTGGACGGCTGAGCAAGACATCTATCCATCGATTCGTGGTGGGCACTCAGGGGGAGGCTCCCACGCTGGGTATTACGCAACAGAGGACGCGGTGAGGATCCTCGCGTGGCTTCTCGAGCAAGGGGCTGTCCCAGAAGCCCCAAGGACGACGCCTAGTGGGTGAGACGCTCAGCACTACTGAGCAAGGAGTCACCCATGGGATGGATCAGCGATCGACACATGCGTCAGGGCGGTTCGATTGGACCGGGAGGTCTCAGCGAGCGGAAGAAGGGCGCTCCGCTGCGTAAGGTCGTGGCCGTCACCCGCTTCTCGGGAAACCTCTTCCAGCCGAATCGTGTCCAGCTCGAGTGCGGGCACGAGGCGGAGTCGTGGGGAGGCGTACGAGCCCGTTGTGTGCCCTGTCGGCCTTCACAGCGTTAGGTGGTGTAAGGATCTGATCATGGCTCAACTAACTTCTGGCGAACGCAAGCTGCTCGTCTACATGCTCGACAAGGCCGGAGACGAGTTCTCCGCCCACGGCTGCAACGATCTAGACCTCGTGAAGGAAGTCCAGCTCACGCCCGAGGAGTCCTTAGAAGTTCGAAAGATCCTCACCGAAGAGGGCGACTACCCGGATGATGAAGTGAAGCCCAATGCTCACTCCATACAGGACTGGCTGGCCTTCGTACATTTCTCCAAGAAATTTCGCGATGCGCCCTAGCGGCGGCGATCTACGCGAACATACTGAAAGAGTCGGCGATCCGCGGCGGCGATGGCGGGGAGCAGAGCCCAGACCCCCAAGCAGAAAGCGACCGCCCACCAACACTGGACCCCGACGTTCCAGACGGCGCCGAACAAGAACACGAAGCCCCAGGAAGGGGCGTTGGGGATCCGTGAGGGACGCATCAACCAGTTGCGCATGCTGCCTCATACACCGGCGCCAGGCGGGCGTTGGTCTTTCCGACTACCATCGTCCTTGTTGGTGCTTTCTGACAGCTCTCGCGAGAGCTCGAACGGGGTTGCGTAGAGCGGGGAGCTTCTTCCAACGGTCGAGTAGTCGTTGAAATTCCCAAGCCTCGGGGCGACACAGGTTCCAGTGCTCGAGGGAGAAGACCTTCCCATTGATCGGGCAGAACCCTATCTCACAGACGATCGTGGGCGTCGCCGTTTCAGCGTTCTTGATGCTGGGCGGGAGCTTGCAGAACGGGCACTTCGGAGGGAGGTGCTCGGGGCCATGAACCCATTCGATGATAGGTCCCTCGGCGTCAGCAAAGCCGTACACACCGGTCGTAAGGGTCGTGCCGCAGGCTTGACACCAAATAGAGCTACCTGAACGTAAGCTTCGATTTACGATTGGGATTTTGCCACAAGGGCAGGGCTTCACCTTGGGATCTTACACCGAGCTCTGAACTTTTGGAGGCCATCTGGTGTTGTAGGGGATGATGCCCATCACCATGACTCTCAAGGTCCTCAAGGCCACGGTCGTCCGTGGCAACGGCCCCGACCAGATCTCGTTCACGGTGGAGGGCCCGACACCCTTCCCCGAGATGCAAGCGAGCCACCCAAACGAGAACTACGAGCCTACTTTCTTGGTCCTCACTCGCCGCGGGTACGCGGAAGAGTGGCTCCAGGGGATGGGGGTCGACATGTCCGAAGTCGAAATCATCAACACGTCGGGGCTGGTGTAGATACAAAAGGTCCCGCATGAAGCGCTTTCGACTTCAATACAGAACCGGACCTCTCCCGGACGATCGAACCTACGCCACGTTGGCAGCCGCCAAAGGGTTGCTGTCCCGTTATGCACGGAGGCTCCGGAGCTTCGGTTGGGTGGTCGTCGATCAGGCTACTGGCGACTGCTACCAGTACGATAGCGAGAAGAGAGCCGTCGTGAAGCTGCCTCCCAAACCCACGCTCACGGGGGTCCTCGAGACCCCTGCCGTCCAAGAAGTCTTGGCGGCCAAAAAGGCTGAGCGCCCTGGAGAACCCCCGCAGGGGACCTATGTGAACATCTCCCCACATGATGTGCACGGAAAGACTCTCACGAAGGTCTACATCATCGACGCGGGCTGGAAGGCCTACAAGTCGAAGACGAAAGTACCGGATTCGAGCCGTCTTCTCAATTTCGACCTCACGTTCGGTGGGCGCACCCTTCTCGTGCTCGACAACTACGGCGCGGAACATCTTCCGGAAGAGATGGCGAAGCGCTTGCTCGAGAACTGCACGACCGACAACAACCCGGAGACTGGCATCACTCTCGGCATCGATCGGAAGACGGGCGAGTTCTTCGCGGTGGCCTTCGCGATCAAGGCGCGGAAGACGATCACTCTCGTGTTCCAGCTCCGTTGTCTCGAGTGCCTCAAGGTTCCGGCGGAGTTCCTTCCTCGCCTCGACGAGCTGAAGAGCTCCAAACGCCCCTTCTGGGTCACGGTCCAAACGGGCGCATTATTTGGCTTCATCACTCGTGAGGTCGGCTACAAGAGTCTCGAAGAGGAGTCGATGATCGTCGGCTTAGACTTCCGGCCGATGAACCTCGAGGTCTCGAACGATTGCTACAGACTTGTAGGGAGATGGTCCTGAGCGAATCGGGACCTCTTGCAGACCTGAACTTTAGGGAAGCTGCCAGCGTACTAGGGCCGAGACCATGAACAACACCAACGAAACCCAGGCCCCGTCCACCACCACTGAAACCGTCCAGGAGCAGGACTCCGGTATCGACTTCGTCGAGATGGACGAGATCGAACTCCTCAAACTGCGCACCCGCGAAGGCATCGCCTACCATGCTTTTCCCGTCGGCAACGTTTCGAAGGGCTGAACTTTTGGGGCTCTCCCAGTGTTCTAAGAGCATGGACCTTCAACACTGGGATCGCGGTCAGATTCGAGACTTCCACAAAGAAGTCTGGTCGAGCGTCGGCGCTGATGGGTGGGCTCTTCTCGTCCCCCGGATCCAGAAGGCGCTCATTGCCGAGAAGGTCCTCAAGGTCGTCGTCTTGCAGAGCACGATGCCGGAGAAGGCAGCCGTCCTCGAGCTGCGTGAGGCGTTGATGTCCGAAGCCGGTCTGGAGGAAGCATGATCTCCAAGAACTCTGTGAACCCCAAAGGCTTCCCCATCGGCGCCCGTGTGCTCGTGGATGGTGTCCCGGCCATTGTAAAAGCCTACTGGCCGGAAGGGACGTCATCCTTCCTCTTCCCCCACTACAAGCTCGACTTCATCGGGGGTGATCGAAACGTGGCGGTTCACGTCTCGCGTGTGGGGGTTCGGTGAACCACCTCCCCGAGAATTACTCTGGCGCCACGTCGGACGCTCACCTGGTTGAGCTCTGGCTAGCTGGTCGTCCGGAGACGACCCAGGCGGTCTACAAGCCGGTCGTGGTGGAATTCCTCGGCTTCATCGGCAAGGGTCTTCAGGAAGCGACGGTGGCTGACGTCATTCGCTGGTCGGAGATGCTTACGGGCGCCGATGTGACCCGCTCTCGCAAGGTCTCGACGGTCAAGAGCCTCCTGAGCTTTGCACACCGGACGGGCTACACGCTCTTCAACGTCGGGCTCCCGCTCCGGGTGCCGCGAGCAAAGGACACGCTTCAGGAACGCATCCTGGAGGTCCATGACGTCCACGCGGTCATTCGAACCGCGACCTCTGGACGTGATCAGATCCTCGTTCGGTTCCTCTACACGACGGGGGCTCGTATCTCCGAAGCCGTGGGTGTTCGGTTCTCAGACCTTCGAGGGAATCGCATCACGCTGAACGGAAAGGGCAAGAAGACGCGCACGCTGCTCATCCCGGAGCTGATCGCGAACGAGCTCAGGTCCCTCCGCTGGAGCAAGGACCCTGACACTGCCTTCGTGTTCAAGAGCTTCCGTGGCCGACAGCTCAATCCCCGCAACGCTCGCCAGATCGTGAGCACCGTTGCCGAAGAGGTGGGCGTCAAGATGAGCCCTCACTGGTTCCGGCACGCTCACGCTTCCCACGCGCTCGACAACGGCGTCCCGCTCCACGTGCTTCAGAACGGCCTCGGGCACAAGAACCTCGCGACGACCTCGCGTTACGTCCATGCTCGCCCGACCGATAGCGCAAGCCGCTACCTGGAGATCCCCCTGTGACCCTAGCTCAAATGCTCCGAATCCTCGCCCGGTACACGGACCTCATCACGCTCTTCGAAGGCCGCCTTTCTCGAGTACGGGATCAACATCCCTGAGGGCGCCCGCGTGATGCCTTACAACCCGAAGCGCTACGGCAACTTCAAGGGGTACACGGCACACGTCACCACAGGGGACGACCCGGCCTTCGCGGCCAAGAACGACGCGGTCCACTTGCGACCCCTCTCGTCAGAGCCGCACGTTGGTTGGTACCTTCCCCGGAAAGAGTGGTGGAGGTTCTTTCAGATCTTGCCCAACAAACCCCGAATTTTCGATCCTGAAGCTAGGTACCTCTTCTGATGGCCTGCCACCTCTGCCACCGTCGCAACGCCCGCCTGATCTTCGGCGAGCTCAAGTTCCACGCTAGCTGCTACCAGTTTTGGCGGTGGCTCAAGGCTCGTCGATGACCAAAGAAATCGCCAAGCTCGGCCGACGCAAGCTCGTCTTCGATGGGGACGGCTCGCAGTTCCTGCCCGACGGAAAACCGTGCACGCTCTGTGGACGAAAGATGGAAGCGACCGACGTCCCGTCCTCAGTTTTCATCCGGGTGCGTGAGAAGCTCGAGAGCGGGGGTACCCGCGAGCTGGCCCACGTGTGCCCCGATTGCGTCGCCCGCATGTTTCTCCAGGTTACACGCCTCGGGCTCTGGAACCAAGTCTCCAGCGTTGTGATGGCGGCGATCAAACGCCTGCTCCTGAAGCGCCACGTGACCGAAGCCTCACCGGCCCGGTCGCAAACTTCTGCTCGCCAAGCCCTCGGCAGCGTTCCCCAACCGAAGATCCCAAGTCGAGGACTCACGAAGCTACTTCCCGAGAAGAAAAAATGACGATACCCGTCAAATATCCGAACGGTGCTCGAGTACAGGTTGTCCGAGATCCTGATCGCCTGGGAAGTGACGCTGCTCCTCATGCCGTGGTCCTACGGAATAGGTTGCCCTCGATGATTCTCTCCGCCCTCAAACTCTACGCACGAGCCGCTCTCCAACTCCCGGTGGAGCTCGCCAAAGGGGCCCTACTTTCGGCCGTGGTCTTCGTGTTCGGAGCGGCCCTCGTTCTTCCGGTCTCGATCGCCGTTGGGGTCGCGAGCAAGACCTTCAACGTTGACCCGAATACGCTCTGGGACGCTCTTTCTGTGCTCGGGGCCCTCGGCTGGGCCACCCACGCCCAGGCGCTCAAGATGAAGGCTCAACCGGTTCGGATCTAGGTCTTTCTCGGCTTCTTTCGTGCAGCCCAGCACTGGGCCAAAGCGGCTTCTAAAGCCTCTCGTGTCCACCTTCGGATGGGGAGGTCCCCATACTTCCGATGGCCGATGACGAGGCGCTCAGCGAGAGCATGTAGGGCTCGCTTCCCGTTCGGACCGAGTTCATTCCAAAGGACGGTGAGCTCGGTGAGGTGGGGAGGGATCATAATTTGGAGTACACCAAGCCCTTGCATTTACACCCTTGTGTGGTGTAACCCTGTGATTGCTGGGTGGCCTTCGCTACCCACGAGAAGGAAATCCACATGGCAAAGCAAACCAAGAAGACGTCCAAGAAGGCTCCCAAGGCCAAACTAGCCACCGCTCCGAAGTCGGCCCGCAAGGCTCCTCGGATTGCGAAGAAGGCTGCTGCCCGCAAGGCGCCGGCTCGCAAGACGTCGAAGGCGAAGTGACGTAGCGTGATCGACCAGGGCTCTGCGATCCAGAGCCCTGGGGTCACTCGGATCTACGTCAAGGCCGAAGAAGGCTCATCGAGCTCCGTTGATGGGGGAGGGTAATCAAGAGCCCACCCGACCATTGCACCCACGCTGAGGTTCATGTCGCACGTCCACTCGTGGCCAATCTTGAGCTCTTTGATCGGCGACTGGCGGATCACTCGGACGAGCCGGACACGTGCGGTTCTCCAGACCGCACCATCTTCCCGGGTGGTCTGCTCATCGGACAGGACATCAACGATGAATTTCGCGCCGGCCTCTCGGTAGGTGCCTCGTCTCATGGTGGGAACCTCAGGAACGCTCGCGTGATGGCGATTTTCTTCCATGTGGGGACGCCCTTGTGCTTGTGGTTGCCGTGGATCACGCGGAGCTCTTCAATCGTTGCGGTTTGAAGTTTTGCGAGGAATTTACGATCTTTCTCTCGCTTTCGGTCCTCTTTCTTGGACCCTGGGTCTTTGGCGCCCCACGTCATCGACTGTCGGGTCTAAGTATACACCAGAGCGACCTGAACTTTTTTCGAGCCCCTGGTGTTCTAAGGGACATGGCTCACCTGATGATCGGATCCTCTCCCTGGGGCGTCGATGGCGCTCAACTCGGCCAGGCTGATTACGAGGAGTTCGCTCGTGCAGAATGCCAGGCCTTCATCGGGCAGCTCGAACGTCACTACCAAGCGGCGAACGGGGAGGCCCTTCCCTGCAAGCTCATCATCAAAGAGAACCCCCACGACTTCGGGACGTACCTCACGGTCGACGCGCTCTTCACGGAAGGGGAGGCGTCCGAAAAGGCTGCCTACTGGCTCGAGGCCAACACGCCCAAAGACTGGGACGCTGAGGCTCTGCTCTCCCTTCCGGCACCAGCGTGGCCGTTCGCATGATCGGTTGGGCTGGGACCTTATTGCGTCTTCTCGTATCTGAGGAACGCGGGCTGGCCGCTGGTCGTGAGCTACGCGATACAGGCCACTCTCTTCAGTCTCATCGCCGTCCGCAAGTGCGTTCCACGTAAGGAGCCCTCGTGAAGGCCAAGCCTAGGAAATACTACCTCATTCACGTCCGTGACGCGGGGCACCAAACCGGGTTCACCAAATACCCGGTGCTCGGCATCGTCGATGTGGAGATCGCCCGAGCGACCCAAATCGCTATGGAGGTCTTCAACACCCCGGCGGAGGACCTTCTGATCGGAGAGCTCAAACGTCCCAAGGGGTGGAAGGACCACGTCAACCGGAACAGTTTCTTCTGGGTCAAGTTCACACGATTCGGGCAGAGATACCTCTGCAAGTTCTGTGGAAAAGACACTCTTGGGATCGGCGGGAACAACCACTGGAAGGACTGCCCGTGCCTGGCAACAGCGTGAACTACGACGTGATGATGGATCGTGCCGAGCGTCGAGCCCTTGAGCTCACCCGAAGCCACGGCATAGCTCAAAAGAACGTCACAGGGGCGTATCCCTACGCCCCTTTACGGGGCATCGAGTTCCTCTTCCACGAGGTCGCTCACTGGGTGACCCTCGGGCAGGACATCAAGAAGATCCCGCGACGTCTCTCACACCAGATCGGGGAACGCTTCAAGTTGATCGCCCCGGCCTCAGCGAACGCCCTGGAGATCGACACCTCGCTGGTGGCGTACCTCGTGGGGTGGTCGCTCGGCTACTGGAAGGACCCGAGTCCCATCGTGACCTCGTGCCGCCGAAATTTAACGGGCCGGATTTCCTTGATGGGGGCCGACGGTGACGTTGAGGTCTACCGGACCTTCACGAGCCGGTGGCGTGAGAACCGAGGTCACTACGTACGGCATGCAGTGGCTATCGCTTACTGGTTCCGTCCGAGCGTGAAGCTGCTCACGTTTCCCGCATTCGAGTTTCCCGGACCTGGTGTATAGTCGAGCCTTCGGGCAAAATCGCCCGCAAGGAGAGTCTGGTTACTGGCATGGGAAAGCGACTGTATGTAGGGAACCTCTCGTACAACACGACGCAGGACGTGTTGAAGTCCGAGTTTTCAAAGCTCGGAAGCACCGTGGATGTGAAGGTCATCACGGATCGTGAAACGGGACGAAGCCGCGGATTCGGCTTCGTCGAATACACGACGGACAGTGAAGCCGCCGTTGCCGTTCAGGCGATGAACGGTCAAGAGCTCGACGGTCGCACCCTCACCGTGAAGATCGCCGAGGAGCGTCAGCCGCGTCCTGGTGGGGGCGGTGGTGGTAGGAGCTTCGGCGGCGGTGGTGGTAACCGGGACTTCGGAGGGCCTCCACAGGACTTCGGCGGTGGGGACAAGCGCGGCAAGCGTCCCAAGCGTGGTGGCAGCCGTCGCAATGGCCGTGACGATTGGTCCTAACCGAGGCGTAGCTCTTCCTCGAGCACGTTGAGTACGTTGGAGGGCTCCCTAGCTCCGGCAGGCATCAGTAAGATGGTCCTGCCGACTAGGTAGCCCTGTCCGGACTTTCCGTTTCGGATGTTGGCAACGATCATCGGGTTCTCGTCCAAGAGCTTCGAGAGCTCACCACAGACGATGATGCCGAGACCGTGATGCTTCGGAGCGTTGCGGTATGGCGGACCTTGGTGAAGCACGTGAAGGCCGGCGGAACTGTGAAGCTCATCGGCCCTGGCACCGAAGTGCGAACGCTCAAGGTTCGTCTTCGTTAGGACTTCGAAGCCGGCGTCGAGAGGATCGTCCAGCTCAGCGGATCGATCTCGCTGTAGTTGGCAAAGCCGAAACCCTTGAAGGTTCCACGGCGGGTCCGTTTGGCGAGTCGCCAGCGGTAGGCGTTCGTGCCGGGGATGCCCTCGTTGATGATCGCCCGGACGCAACCGAAGGAGGTGCTCTGGAGAACAGTGCCGGGAACGAGGTTTGTGTGTGCCATGTCCCTAGAACGCTGGAGCGTACCAGAAAGTTCAGTCGTCGATGATGTCAGAGATGCGGATCTGTCTGATGCCCAGCCGTTGACAGTCTTTGATGGTGTGCTCGACGGTCCTCGGCCTCCGATCCGGCATGGGGTGCCAATCCTCACTCAGAACAGGAAGAAACTTGTGCAGTGGGACGGGCCTGGGGGACGGGCTGAAAGGGTGCTGTACATCGAGGACGATCACCGGCATGGGGTTACGCTTGTTCATTGGGCCTCGGGGATGTCGTTGATGTCCGCTTCGGCCCAATAACCGCCGGTACCGGCCCAGATCACCGTGGGCGAAGTCATGGGACGGACCTGTTCCCGAAAAGCGTTGCCCTCGACGAAGATATTGCAGCCACACCCCAAGCTCCGCACGATGACCTTGTAGGTACGCCCAGCCGGCTTCGTCACGCCGTTACAGCGGACGAGGGTGCCTTTCCGGATGGTTACTACCTGGCCTTGTTTGATAGGCAGTTGCGCGTCACCGTGGTACCCCATGTACTTCTTTGGCTGGACGCCCTTTTGGCGATCTTCCGCACCCAAAAGCCAGCCTTCTTCGTACCTGGGGTTCAGTCGGCCTAGTTCGGCATCCGGGTCTTCCCCGCGCAGGCCGGCCAAATATCCGATGGTCAGGGCTTGATGATAACGCTCGCCGAGAGTCATGCCCCTAGTACACAAGGGCCCCTTGAAAAGTTCAAGGTCGGCCCCAAATACTGTGACGATGGAAACCGACTCCAAACCCCCAATGACTCCCTCTGAGGCCCTTTTCTACACGATGTCGGGGCATTGGATGCTCGACTCACTTCGGCGGTGGCCAGGCCCCGGGCAGCTCGTCGCCCGGATGGGGCCTGAGATCCGGGAGGCCCTTTCCCGGCTCACGTCCGACGAAGCCCAGGAGATGCCAATCGAGCTCCTCGGAGGCATCGAGTTCATGGAAGAACGAAGAGCTCGAGAGCGGGCTATCCAGAAAGAACACGACCAACTCTTCGCCGAGGACATGAGGAAGCGTTACGCCAGCGTGAAGCTCCGGCTCATGTTCGATCGGAAGCTGAAACGCCGGAACTGAAAGATCATTCGTCTTCCTCGTTCTCGTCGTCTTCCTCTTCCTCTTCATCATCGTCTTCGTAGGCACCTCGGATCTTCAAGAGCTCTTGAAGGAAAGCTCGATGGTCTTCCCATCCAGGTTCTTGCCCGCTGTTGGTGCTCGGGTGCCACTGACCGTGCAAAAGACCGCCGTAGATCAACTGCACATACGCCATCTCAGCGAGGTCCAGAACGTATTGTCGTAGCTCTGCATCGTTGTTCGAGATCTGGATCCCGAACTTGAAAGCTGCCCGTAGCGAGTACCCTGAGGTGCCCTCTCCAGGGCGAATGTTGTTCGCGAACAGATTGTCGTGGTCCTGGAGGTCGCTCAAAGCCGCCAGGTGCGGGGGCCCACGCAAGTCTTCCTGGGTCTTAGCCAGCCAGAGCAGGGCGTCTTCCTTCATCCGCTCGAGGCCACAATTGATGTACCAGGTCTCCAGCTTCGTTCGAAGGAGGATCTGCCAGACGTCCTCTCGCACCATGACTTGTGAGACCGGACGAGGTACGTCGGTCGAGGCTTCTTCTTGAAGTCCTTGTACGAAGTAGCTCTTACCCAACGGTGCCGGCTTCGGAGCTACTAGAACCTCGGCTTGTTGTGCGTAGTTCCCCGTTCCACATGTGATCATCGCGGCATAGCCGGCAGCATGCATCAGAGGAAGGATCTTTTCGAGGTTCTCGAGGAGATCCTCCCGAGCAGTCTTCTGGGAGGGTTCCCGGGTCGAGGCCTGTCTTTCGTACCGCACGCGAACAAATCCCCGTGAGACTTCGTCGATGCAGTACCCATGAGCTCCCCATGCGGTCGTCACCTTGAGCCCTGCCTCTTTGAGCACGGCCTCGACCTGTGAGAGGCTGGGGAGCCCTTCCTCTGGTTCAGCTCGTTTGGCGCCTGGTTGAAAGCGTAGAGTCGCGTCTCGAACGAAGACGCGGCCCTCCCAGAGGGCTTTCAACCAGTCCTCTTCGGGCATCCCGTGCCGGACTTGCACGTCATGGCACTGGTTGTCTCCGACGCCCTGTTCGACCGCATCCACGTTCAAGGCCTCGAACAGGGCGCGTGTGGTCAAGGACTCTTCCAGGTCTTCGATCGAACCGTAGTCGTTGTACTTCGCTCGAATGGCGGCCCCTCTCAATTGCCACCTGCCCGAGACGTAGCAGATGTGCTCGTTCCCTCGACGATACTTCGAGCTCGTCAGAAGGAAGAACCGAACTGGATCTCCGGCCTCAATCGGGAGGCCGGAGATGATGCAGGTGGCGTTGAAGGAACCCATACTTCACTTCTTGCCGAAGACGTTGACTTCTTCGTCCTGACCACTCGCGAACGCCGCAGCAGTGCGAACGCTCGTGACGATCGGGTAGTCGAGAACGGTGAGCTTACCGTCTCCGTCGGCATCCTTCGGCGGGGCGTAGTGCCCCTTCTGGGCTCGGGGGAAGTCGTAGTGCTTCGCGAACATGCTGCCCCAGTAGCCTTCCATCATGTCGTGGGTCTTGCGCTGCTTGTCGAGCAGCGTGTCCTGGGAGCGTTTGAAGTCCGCTCGACCGGACTCGATCACGTCTTGGATCTTGCGGTACATCGACGGGTCGAGGTTGATCTGGCGGTCCTGGAACCATTGCATGGTCGCCTTCGAGCCCTCGGCGCCGTACTTCGCCTGGGTCTCCTGCACAAGGAGCTGCTTGAAGTCCTCCTTGTACTGCTCGGGAACTTGAGCGACTTCGCGGACGGTCTTCCAGAACGCATCGTAGGTGTTCTGGTTCGACTGCCATTGCGCCGAGGTCGTGTTCTCGAGCTTAACAGCGTCGTCGTACCAGCCCGTCATGCTGAGGAAGATGCCGATGACGAGGACTACCGCGGCGACGCCCGCGATCAGGAGAGCTTTCGTTTGAGTGGTCATAATGGTCTTTCTTGGTTACCGGTGCTTGAAGGGATTCCCGCCGTAGGGGTTGATGGGGCTGCGCCCGAATCGATTGACTCTGAAGCCGCCCCTCTCGTCTCCGAACACATCGTTTCGGTGCATCACGTAGATGAGAGCCCCGACAACGATGACCTCGAAGAGATAGAGGAAGAAGAGGTACCATCCCTTCGGCTTTGCCGTACGGGCCAGGTATTCGAACTCGGCCATGGCCGTACGCTTGAAGCCCGTGCGGACCTCGTTCCTGATGATCTGCAAAACCTTTGGGTCGTTGACTTTGAGCGTTTGGAGCTGATCTCGGAGGCGTACCTTGAGCATCTCAACGCGCGAGAACGTAACGACGCGGACCCATTGGATCGTGTCGCCGTGGAGACCCATCACGATGTTGAGGGAGTTCTTCGGGCCGTAGAGCCACTTCGCTTCGAGCGCTTGAGCGTAAGTAGGATCTGAGATATTCGTGAGAACGACCGTCACATCGACCTGGTTCGTGGCCCCGTAGTCGGCATTGATCTCTCGCACCGCCTCTTGCCACCCAAACGGCACTGCGGTCCCCTGTCCGATGACGGGGCTCGTCTGGTACAGGTTGTAGATCTCTGGGTACTCAGGGATCGCCGAGGCAAACTTCTCCATCGTCTCACGGACGAAGAGGCTGTCAGGATCGGCCAGAAGGTAGTTGCTGTAGCTGTGCCCCACAGACGCGGGTTCGCCCACTCTTGCACGGGTCCAAACGTCGGGAGGGTTGTCAGAGCCGCTACAATCCTCGACCTTGATGGTTCCGACGGAGGTTTCCAGATCCCAGTAATAGTCCCGTGAGTGGTCACATTCCTCGTGGGAACGTGTGCAATTGCCGTCTTTGTCTCTCGCGTCGCACACATCATGGCAGTGACAACAGCTTTGTGTGTCCTCGATCTTGCGCGTGACGCGGCCGTTCAGGTGCTCGTTGCTCTGTAACGCTCCCCATTTGGCGATCTGCCAGCCAATGAGCAAAGTGGCCATCGCCACCCCCATCGAGAGAAGGAACTCCTTCCACGAAATGGTCGCTTTGAAGAGCAGGAAAGCTCCCCCGAGCATCGCGATGGGGATGAGGACCAGAACGAAGAGATGCATGCGGCCTTTTCTACACCGAGGCATTTCCTCTAACGTGGTGGACCCTTAAAAAGTTCAGGTCCACCACCATGTTTAGGAAATCTCAGAGGAATCAGGGGTTCTCTTGAAAGGAGCTAAGGGCTCGCCGTTGATCGCCTCGTCGAGGTAGAAGACCTGTTGTCCACAGGAAACGCACCGATCGTGGCGTTGGAGGACCCCGTTCTCTCGGTAGATGAGTAGGACCCCGTTGGGGCAGATCGGGCACTCGGACTTGTAGGCGCTGTCCTCGCTGAATCTCGTGAGGCTGGCGTGGTCGACCATCACGATGGGAGCGTCGATATTCTGGGGCTTGGGCATGTCTCCCCCTACACCAACCTGAACTTTAGCCAGAAGTTTGGTGTAGATCTAGGCGTGCCTGACGATCCCCGTATGCACTCTCTTCGGGAGGCCTCTTCCTCTCTGCTCCAGAATCTCGTTGCGTCCCGTCCGAACATGCGGATGGTGATCGATCGAGAGAGCCTGGTTAGTGCTGGAAAGGCGCTCTGGCCGATGACGTACAAGGGAGCGTCTAGCGATGCGGAGGCCTTCGAGCGCTACTGTGCCTTTGCGCAAACCCTGATCGCGGGACTTCAAAGTGACAACGAGGAGGATCGAATCTCGGGCACCATCGGCTCAGCGATGCTCCTCCTGCCGATGGAGCAGATGACATACTTCTGGTCCTGCTGTTGGGCGGACCAGGCGTTCCCGAGCGTCACAATGGGGCACAAATACGCTGCGTCCCTGATGTCCACGTCGATAGCTCCCGAGCTCGTAGCGGACGTGGTTCCTCCCTACAAGGCGTTCCTAATCGAGGTGCCAAACAAGCTGCTCGAGGTCGAAGACCAAACCAACGGGACGTTGGCGGGGATTCGTTACGTGCTCGTGCACTACCTAATCACCTCTAACGGGCCCACGTGGAGCTATGTTGCTCTCACGGACGGCACGACCTCGATCTGGCGTCACGGAGTCCCGGTGAGTGAGATCGCCGAGGAGGACCCGGAGAACATCACGACCTGGGACCACTACTCGTTCGCGCTAGAGACGACCGACCGCGACGAGAGGCTGCACGTCCTCATCGGGAGGCTTCTCGTCGGCGCTTGCCTTGCTTTGTCGAGCCGGGATTACTCAAAGCCCATTGGCAAGAGCCACGGGGTCTCAGACGGCGTTCTTCGTACGTCGGACGAGCCGCTGGTGCGCACGTTCCAGATCGGGCGCCCCGTCAAGATTGACTGCCGGCAAGTCGTCCACGATTACGTGGCCGGGATCAGGAATTCAGCCCCCGGAGTGCAGAAGCTTCTCCGTGGGCATTGGCAACGCTACTACTTCGGACCAAGGCCTTCCTCTGTTTGCAGATGGCTCCACAAGGAGCCCTACTGGCGAGGTCCTGAAGACGCGCCGATTCTCGTCAGTTCCTTGAAGCTGTCACGGGATTGATGGTGTAGGGTCGAACCTGTTCGACCATGTACAAGCTCGTGTGGCTCACGGATATCCATCTCAACCATCTAAAATTTCAAGGGGCAGCGCGAGCCTTTGGTGAATACCTCGCTGAGGAGACCCAGGCCGACGCCTTGCTCATCACCGGGGACATCTCTGAGGCCCCGGTCCTCGAGCACCACCTCGAGGAACTAGAAGCCGGGTTCGCCAAGGACATGTACTTCGTCCTCGGCAACCACGACTACTACAAGGGGTCCTTCGAGGAGAGCCACACGATCGCCAACACGTTTGACGGCTGGCTTGATGACAGAGGACCCCGCGAGCTAACCCCGAACGTCGCACTCGTCGGAAACGAAGGATGGTATGACGCCTATTACGGCGAGCCATACTCCGAACGCTTCGGCATGACTGATTGGGTTGCGATCCAGGACTACAGAGAGATCCCGGGCGTACTCTTCGAACGAAAGTTCGGTAAGGAGCCGTCCCCTGAAGCCATCGATGCGTTTTTGGCCGCAAGGAAGACGCTGATCGATCGAGCTCGCGAGCGTAGTGCCAAATTCGCAGCAATTGCCAAAGCCGATCTCGAGCGTGCTCTGGAGAAGTACGAACTGGTCATCTTCGCCACACATTACCCGCCCTTCAAGGGAGCGTGCTGGCATGAAGGAAAAATGAGCGGGCCCGTTTGGATCCCTTGGTTCACGTCGAAGCTGATGGGCGACATGCTGATGGAGATCGCCAAGGGGCATCCGCGGCGAAAGATCCTCGTGCTCTGCGGGCACACCCACAGCTCGGGGCTCTACCAGCCCAGGGCAAACCTACACGTGGTCACCGGGCAGGCCGTCTACGGGGCTCCGGATATTTCAGGAATTTTGGAGATCTGCGATTCCAGAATCAACGTCCACTTCAAGAGCGAACGTAGTTGGAAGAGCTTCGATCTGTTCTAGCGTCCGGTCGGTGTAGAGGTCTGACCGTGGACGTAGTTGAACTCTTTGAAAAGCTCGGCGTCCTTGAACAGGCGCGATGGAGATCCAAAGCAACCGGACACGTTGTTCGCATCGATCGACGTGAAGGTACGATGCTCCACATCTCCGCGGAGCTCCGGTTCTGCGGAACCTGGATTGCCGCGGAACCCGTTGAGCTCGATGTTTTCTTGGACGCCTACGTGCCTCACCGAGCCAAGACGTGAACAAACCCTTCGAGACGAACTACCCCAAGTGGAAGCACTTGAAGCATGGGTACGTCGTCGAGATCGTGAACGTCTACAACTTCAAAGGTGAAAGCGGGTACTTCTCACAAGTGGTCGTGAAGGGGAGTCGCACCTCGAAAGAACGAAAGGTGACTTGGGCCGCTGAGACCTTCCGAGAAAACTTCGAACCCTACGGTCGCAAGAAGAAGCCCAAAACTGCCCTTGACCGGGTCCTTGACGATGACCCTATCGACTAAGGAATTTATGAAGCCCCTAGGGGGTGTTGGTCGCCATGCTCATCGTGGCCGTGGCGATCGGGATCCTGGTCGCTACACTACGAATCAAACGGTGAAAGTCACACGCTGGCACCACCATGATCAGACCGCGGTGTTCCGTTCTTCTATCGGCGACGCCCCGGATCGCAATGTAGGCCAAACGGTTCTACGGGCGAATCCGGAGCGTCAGGCTTAGGATACACCGACGTGAGCTTCTTCGACAAGGATTCGCTCTGGAAGCACCGAAATCTCGGGCTCATCGTAAAGATCTCGGACTTCGTTACGGTCGATGGAGAGCGTGCATATCTCCTCGGCTGGCCCAATGCTCAAGACCAAGCACCTGAAGCCAAGTACCTCTTGAGAGGATGCTGGACGGCCGAAAAGTTGATACGTGAGTTCACACCGGCGGTCGAATCGGACAGATGGGATCGCTTGCTTGATGGTGTATCGGCATTGGAAGAAGATGCGGAAGATTTGCCTCAGGGTATGTGAGGTCAAACCTTAAGGGTGGTGTAGATGCTCTCTGCTCTCGTGTCTGTGATCTTATCTCTCCTGTTTCTTGGTGCTCTCGGAAGCTGGCTCGTGCATCGCGCGGATCAAACTTTTGCGTTATGCCGCACGTGTCGTTACCGGGACTTCTACAGACTCCGTCGTCGCGCCGAGAATTTCTCCTTGAGCTACGCCGTGACGGCACTCATGGGGTTTCTTTGGTACCCGGCGGGGCTGCTCGTTACACTTTGGGTGTTCGGCTACGCCTTCTACCGTCGCACCCGTCCGCGTCCTTTGAACTTTTGATCGGGTTGTTGTGTACTAGGAGTGCGCCTAGTATGACCGCGATGGGATACCTCCTGGAGTTCTTCACGAAGAACGGGCCCGTGCGCTACGAGGCCAGCCTCGAAGGCCAGGATGTTCGGGACGGTGTGGTCTACCTCGGAGATCGTGCGGGCCCTGGGCGAAGCCAGAGCGACCTCGCCCACGAGATGAGCCACTTCGTGGAGATCGACGATGCTCGGATGCTCATCCGTGGTTGGGGCCTCATCTTCCCCAGGGTCGAGGTTTGCGGGCAGCTCTGCGACGAGCCGGTAACCCTGAAGATGACCGAGCGAGAGCTCCGCGTCATAGCCTACCAGGCGAATCTCTTGAGCGCTGCTGGGGCTGAGGTCAACCTCCTCAAGTTGGTGAGACCCTTGGTTTTTGTGCCTGACTTTCACCTAGTTCCTATGGAGGACGGGCGCCCTGGGCATCTGGCCAAAGACGTGGCTTACGAGGACCGGGAACCTTCTCGGTTGCGTTGGCTCCGGAACCGGGTGTTGGAGCTCCGAACTGTCCACACCATGGAACGGTTCCGACACGAGTGGAATCGCAAAGTGACTTTGCTCGGGGGTTGAACTTCTGGGGCGTCCCCGGTGTTCTAGGGGGTATGCCGCGCCAAGTTACTCGCCAAGAGGTCCTGTGGGTCTCCAGCTCTCGTCAGGTACCGTTCGAAGGAACGGTGGAGCGCGGCAACCTGCGAATCTGGACGCTCTACCCGCACACAGACCCGGACAACCGCCCCGAGTTGCCATACCAACCGGTTCACAACGTCAATGCGTTCTTGGAGGACTACGTCCACGACTGGAACGTCCAGGGCGGGGTTCTGAAGTACTACAGCCGTGTGATCCACAGCGACGTCTGGATCCTCATCGAGCACATGGAGCCCTACAGGTCCGAAAAGTCCACAGGGACCTGAACTTTCAGACCATCCCTAGTGTTCTAAGAACATGGCGCGATTCCGAACCTCCTCAAAGCGTAGCCCCGAAGTGCCGGCCGCTGACCTGAAGACGCGCTACGTAGGCCACTGCCCCGTCTGCCAGGGAGAGTTCAAGCTCTTCGGCGACGAGATCAAGACCCGGACCATGGTCCACCACGGCTACCGTCGGCCGGGTCACGGCTCCATCGTCGGCGACTGCTTCGCGGTTGGTTACGAGCCCTACGAGGTCTCGACCAAGGGCTGTGAAGACTACCGCCGCATGGTCATCAACGAACGGGGCGTCTTGGAGGACTTCCTCGACCGCCTCCAAAGCGGCAAGGTCCGAGCAATCACCATCGAGAAGTACCGCGGCTTCCACGCCAACCCTCAGTACGAGGATGTCACGTTACGGGCGGATTCCGAAGACGCCGCGGAGAGGGCCCAATTTGCGGAAGCTCTCCGCCATAAGATCACGTTCACGGAAAGCCAGATCCGAAACTGTGACTCCGAGATCGCTCGGATGAAAGGGCTCATCGAAGCGTGGGTCCTGAAGCCCATCCTCACCTTCGAGGAAGCGGCGAACATTCAGAACGAGAAGACTCGCGCCGAACGTGAGGCCCGTAAGGCCGAACGAGCTGCCAAGAATGAGGCGAAGCGCATCAAGCGAGCGGCCCTCGATGCGAAGATCCAGGCTCGCAAGGAAGAACGAGCGGCTCTCATCGCCAAGTACAAGGCCCTCTTCGAGCAGCTCGCGAGCGGCCTCGAGAGCGCTCGCGACCGGAAGCAGTGTGCTCGGAGCCACTGGGTCGACATGCACAAGGCGCTCAACAAGAAGGCTTACCTGCACTTCTACAATAGCGTGCTCGAGTGCGACGACGCTCTCGTCAGCCTCGACCTCGCCAAGAAGGTCGTACGTGATGGGCGTCCGTGGACACAGTACGCCTACGCTGACGGAACCCTCTACAACTTCGACGCATGATCCACCTCGAGCTCAACCACGCCGCTCGCTGTGCGGCCAAACACAACCGGCACGACTTGGACGCGATCGAGTTCCGCCTCGCGGCAAGCGGTGAGAAGGTCCATCACTACTCGTGGGGGAAGGTGAAGAGCGTCTGCAAACGCTGCCTCAAGGCCCTCGAGAAGCAAAGCCGTCCTGAGATCGTGCCGAAGCTCGGGGATCTCGTCCAATACTTCTTCGACACCGGGTGTCGGGGCTACGCATATGTCTACGGCGTCGTCATCGCCTCAGGTCCGAAGGCCTTCACGGTCCGCTGGGAGAGCGGTATCGTTAACCGTGTGCAGCGGGACAATGATCGGGGAGTGAAGCCGATCAACCCCAACATGATGTCCGAGGTTAGCTCCAAAATCCGCGAAGAATCGTCACGCCTCAAAGGGGCCGCCTGAACCCGGTGTACAAGGGTCTGATGAGCACAAAAGTCTACGACGCCTACCGGATCAAAGACCCGAGCACGGTGTGGGACCTGGCTTGGAAGATCCGTGACCAAGCCCGAGCGAATGCCACCACGGCTCTTCGAGCTCACTACCTCAAACTCGTTCGGGAGATGGACCCTGGTGAAAAGTCCTACCAGGAGGCTCGTGAAAAGAGTTCTCCAAGTTCCCCGACGGACGAGGCGCTCTTCCGTCTCCACTTCGCTCGCGACACTGTCCGCGACAAGTATAAGGCCAACGTTCCGAGCACCTATCGAGACACGTACACGCTCGACGTGACGTTCGCTCTCTATCCTCACAAGGGGACCTTCTACCTTCGGACCTTCTGCGAATCGATCAGCGTTTTCGGACAGGTCTTCGATTTCGTTAAGACGTTGCCGGAGCTCGAGGACTTCCACTATCAGAATCAGACAAGTCCCCCGGAAGACGTCCCCGAAGCCGAATGGGAGCATCGTGAGAGCGTCTGGGACGAGATCTACGCCGACCACCGATATGGCAGCAACCATGTCTACGTGGACGTGACTTCGTGGAACACCTTCTACACCTTCGATCCCTGGCCCAACATGATCCAGGAGTGGCGGAAGAACCCGCCGCCCCTTCCCTCTCGCGAGGAGGTTTGGGCAGAGAAGCTCAACGAGCTCCGATCGGTCGAAGATGTCTCGTTCTCGGACGGGCTCATCGAGATCAACAAGGGAGCGTCTCGCGTTTACAGGAAGGGCCCGCAGTGGGTCTCCGTCGTTGCCGGCGTGGAAAAGGTTCATGAAGACCTCAACCGTGCGGCCGACCACGTCTATTTCGAACATCTCCCTGAATCCACCAAACGAATGGTTCTCCGTTTGATGGAACGAAACTCATGAAACGCTACAACGAAAAAGGGGTCACAGGACTCGTCGAGCAGCGAAAGAACCGTCTTACGGGCATGCTGGTCAGCCTCTACCACGCGGGGCAGGCTGGGCTCGATGACGCTGATGGTGAGGAGCCATGGTCGACGGTTTGTGAAGAGCATGGCTCCATCGTGAGCCACACGACGTTGAAGCTCGCTCGGGGCCATCTCACGGTCCCGGAATGGTGTGAGGACTGTCAGAGAGCGGTCTCTGAGGCGTTCAAAAAACGCGGTGGCGAATGACCAAGGAACAACTCGAACAAGTTCTCATGTCGCGAGAGGTGGAGGTCGAGCTCGAGGGCCTTTACCAGGACGGCACGTTGCCGATGATGTTCCCCGAGATCTGTGCGATGGTCGGTTTCGGGGGCGGTGAGACGGGACACAAAGACCTCTGGGCCCACACGAAACGTGTGGTGGCTCAATGCGTCCCTCGTCCGCGCGTGCGTTGGGCCGCACTTTTTCACGACGTCGGCAAGGTCAAGTGCTTCACCCGTGGACCAGATGGAGAGATCGCGTTCCACGGGCATGAAGCAACGAGCGCGAGACTCTTCATGCGGGCCGTCAATCGCACCAAGATCTTCGACGCCGAATCGGCGGAATGGATCCGCTTTCTCATCCACCACCTTGGTCACGTTGAGGAGTACGACGCGAGCTGGACGGACAGCGCCCTTCGAAGGGTCTACACCCTTGCGGGGCCTCACTTCGAGGACCTTGTGGATCTGGCTCGCGCGGACGTGACCACGAAGCACGCCACCAAGAGGGCTCAACACCATCAACGAGTAGCAGAGCTCCACCAGCGAGCTCTGGAGATCGCCCGAATCGACGCGATCCCCCCGGCGCTGCCGAAGGGTCTTGGTGACGTGCTCTCGACCGAGTTTAGGATCCCGAAGTCGAAAGCCCTCGGAGATCTCATGAAGAAGCTGAAGGACGCGGTTGAGAACGGCCTCCTTCCGCGTCAACCGAACACGGAGGACGTTCTCGCGTACGTCCGAGACAACAAGTTGGTCTAGATGAAGCCTCTGAAGTACATTTGGGAACGCCCGTGGATGGGCCTCTTGCTGGGGATCCCCTTCGCAGCATGGGCGATCTGGCACCACTCCAACCTCACCAAAGAGTGTGAGAACGCGAAGGGTGAACTCTTTCGATCCTTCTTTGTATCGGAGACGGTTTGTGTGAAACCGGACGGGATCCTCTGGCGTCGCTGATGCCGGTGTAAGAGTAGTTGTGAACATTTCCGAGCAAATGCGCGTAGGGACACTTCTGGTGGCCGAGCTATCGCGGCTTCCCGCCCGGTATTGGCCGGACGACCCCTACGCTTTCGCTCGAGTCGTCAAAAGATTCCAGCCTGAGAACTCGGTCGCAAACCGGTTCTGGGTTTCCAACGGGCCCTTGGGTTCAACCTGCCACGACTTCATCGAGATCCGATCGCTGATGCACACGGCGACTCTCATCTCCTACAACTCCCAGCACGATGATCGTTTCTACATCGAGATCAGCCCTCGTGGCGCGGGGCATCTCCTGAGGCGCATCAACGCAACGCAGCTCGAGTCCGAAGAAATGAGAACGATTCTTCTTGCCCACTGGCAAGAGGCGTACGGCCAGCTATGGAAGCAAGCCACAGATGAGTGACGAACAGTTCACCGCGATCTACGGCGGCAGCTACGATCCCCCAACCCTTGGCCACCTGATGGTGGCCTCGCACTTGCTCCTGAACGCTCCGAACGTCGAGCAGATCTACGTGCCTCCCTGCTTTCAACAGCGTGGGAAGAACCTGTTGGACTTCGAGCACCGGTACATCATGTGCGAGCGCAACTTCGGCATCCTACCTCGGATAAAGATCCTGCGTACCGAACAAGAGCTCGGTGGAGAGAGCCTCACAATCCGATTGCTTCGCACGCTCAAGGAGCGGGAGCCGGACAAGAAGTTCCGTTTCGTAATGGGCGCCGACCTCATTGAGACGGCTCCCTACTGGGAGGGCTGGGACGAGATCCAGATGATCGCCCCTCCGCTCATCATCGGGCGAGCGGGCATCTCTCCAAGAAGACCGGGGGATCCTACCCCGGTGGCGCCTCTCGTGAGCAGCACCATGGTTCGCGAGGCGCTGGCTCGGGCCGACTATCGAGAGGCCGGTAGGAATCTCACCGTCGGCGTCTGCAAGTACATTCAGGACAACAGGCTCTACCTGAAAGCCTAGACGGTGTAGCTCTGAGGGATGAAGATCCCGCTCTTGATCAAGAAGCTACGTCCTGGTGTTCAAACCCCCGCTTACAAAACGAAACAAGCCGCGGGGTTCGACCTTCACGCCGAAATTCCAGAAGCTGTGACCCTCGCACCGATGGAGCGCAAGCTCATCGGAACGGGTCTGGCTTTCGATATCCCCCCAGGCTACGAGGGCCAGGTACGCCCTCGTTCAGGCTTGGCGTTGAAGAACGGGCTCAGTATCGTCAACACGCCAGGGACCATCGACGCAGACTACCGTGGCGAGGTCGGGGTCCTGCTCATCAACCTCGGAGACTCCCCGGTCGAGATCAGCCCAGGCGAGAGGATCGCTCAAATGATCGTCGCACCGGTTGTCCTGACAGAACTAGTCGTGGTCGAGACCCTGAGCGAAACCTCTCGGAATGCCGGCGGCTTCGGATCGACGGGCGCCTAGGCCGTCGTGTAGAGGATCATCCGCCCCGTCTGGCCACCCTTCTTCTGAACCACCGCTCCGTCCCTCTCGAGGTGTCGCAGAGCCACACGGAGCGTGGTCTCGGCCATGTCGAGCTTCTCGGAGAGCTCCTTCACGCCGATCGGATCCTTGCGTCCCACGAGGAATGCCACGACCTTACCGGTCGTATCCGCCGAGACGGGCGGCAAAGCTTTGGGTTTGGCCGACGCAGGCAGCGTGAGCCGCCGCGGCTTGAACGAGAGGCCCTGCCTGGTACGCTCTTTGGAGAACCTGATGCCCAGCGATTCTTCTGCGGCAGCAAGGAGGCCTCCACGGACGACCTCGACAATGTCCTGTGCGAAGCGGTCGACGAGAGCTTGGATCTTAGGGTCTTGCAGGATTGTGGTCATGCTGTCCCTATACACCAGTCAAACGAGATCGTCATCTTGGAGCAAGCGGTCCATGGCGCTCCTCCTAGAAAGTTTGCGAAATTCGCTACGAAATCGTCCCAAGGTCACCTTGAGGGGGTCCCCTAAGACAGCCGTGAGCTGAAGCTCAACCTCACGAGGAGTGATCGCTCCGACTTTGTAGACCTCCTCGGTTTCGAGGTGCTCATACTCATCCCCAATTTTTACGGAATTCACGAGGTCGTCGCGGAAGTAAACCTTCAGAAAATCCTCTCTCAGCATTCGCACGACGCCCCCATCATCGGGAGAGAATCTCACGAAGGTCCCTAGGTCCGCCCCAACACCAAAGATTGAGACAGGGGTACCGTTCACGGTGTTCCACCACAACTCACCCGACGTCGGCTGAGAGGTCTCATTTGCATTTTCTCGGACGGTCAGAACCGTCTCGTGAGTGTCGAGCGTCGGAACCTCGGCGTCGTGAAACGACATCCAAGGATCAGGGGGGAAGCGGATCTGAGCTTCGCCTAGCGAGTTGAGGCGAACGTCGGGTTGCGGCACTTGTTGGTAGACCTGACGTAAGTAGGCCTCGGTCATCTGTACCAACTCGCTCTCGTTCAGAACGTTGTTGAGCGTTACTTGCCGATCATTCCGGGACGTCTCTTGAACGCCGATTAGCCGTAGGATGCGATATTCCCGTTGCTTGTGCTGCCAGTAAGAGTCGAGAGGCAGATCCCGGAAAGCAGCCTCTTGGTCGTTCGAAGCGGCAGGCGCTCCGTAGACCACAAGACTGTCTCCAAGGGTGCCGTCAATCTCAAGCGGGATTCCGGCGAATCGGAAAGTGTCGTGTGTTTGATTGGTGAGCTCTCGGAAAGATCTTCGTAAAGATAATGCCGCTTGAGGGCCAATCCGCGCACGGATGGAACCACAGAGCTCGGTCTCCAACAGCGCATGCGCGGTCTGGAGGTCCTCGCCGATCTGAAGACCGTCGCCTATCGAGCCCTTGGGGGTGATCCGGACCCAACGTCCTCGACAGGCACAGAGGTAGAGATGAAGGTCTTCGACGACTTGCCACGGGCTATTAGCATCCCGCGGGGCTTGGCAAAGCGGACATTGCTCAAAGGCCTTGGCGATGGTCTGTCGGGCATCCTCCACAGAATCTCCTGGGAGCAACAGCGCCTGGTTTCTTGGGACATGCACGGCACAAAAACTTCGCCCATCGACGGTACGCAAGTAACTATTCACGTCTGAACAGTCAGGAGCTGTGCAGCGGTCGGGGAAGGCTGGTCGGAGGTACGACCAGGAAAGGGTGAGCGTTCGACGCGGGACGTTGATGACCCGGCCCGATCGGCCAATCAACTGGAATGCATCGGCCCCGATAATTGGGGCGACGATAAGCGCAGGAATGTGCTCTCCAGTAGTGCCGTCCTGCATACTCCAGACTTCGCCGATGAGAGGGTTTCCTGTCGCCATGGTGTAGGGTTGTTCGGTGAAGGTCCTCGTATTTGGTTCGCGCCGGTGGTTGTCTCAGGGGCCCATCATGATAGCTCTACGAGAGCTTCCGTCTGGCACCACTGTCATACACGGCGATGCCCCCGGAGCGGATCGGATTGCTGGGTTCGTTGCGGAGCTCCTGAACTTTCCAGTTCGCAAGTACCCCGCGAACTGGACGAAGTATGGACTGTTCGCGGGCCCAACGCGAAATCAAGAGATGCTCGACAAAGAGCACCTCGAGAGCGAGCCCATCGACAAGGCCTTCTGCTTCCACGAGGATCCCAAACTAGGCAAGGGTTCGAAAGACATGAAGATCCGGCTGGACCACGCCAAGCCGCCCATCCCAGTCGAGGTCTGCATCCTACGAAGCCGTTGACAACGTCACCAGCGTGTGTAGGATGCTCCACAATCCCCGCCAGAGTTTCGCCATGTTGAAAGAGTCGTAGCTCCCCCGTCGATCGCGTGCCCCTCCCTGGGTGTCGTCCGCTTCAACCGTAACGACTAACCCAAGGAGATGACTGTGAAAAAACACAAGGACGCGATCAAGAACATTCGAATCACCCTCAAGGCTCTCGTCTCGGAGAAAGCGAAGCTTCGAGCAGAGATCCAGGCGATCAAGTTCGGCCCGAACGGTGTGTACCGACCGGAGACCGGCCCGACCCGGCACGCCATGAAGCAGACGTACAACTGGCAAGTGCGGCCGGAGGTCCGAGCTACCTTGCTGGCCTACGGCTTTCTCCGTGGCCTCTCCTACTCGAAGATGGAAGCAAAGTCGGGGTCTGGGGTTCACCTTTCTCGGGTGCTCAAGGCCATCCACACGGCGATTGGGGATGACGAGGCTCTCAAGGCCGAGTGGACTTCAGATCGTGTCTTCAAGCTCGTCTTCGACGGCGTGGACCCACTCGCATCGGAGGCAGCATGAGCCTTGGCTGCGGGCCAAGTATCGAAGGGCTGCTTCGAGGCGCACGGGGTCATCCCGGAAGAGACCTAGCCCGGTGTTGCATCCGCCGCAGAGCAGGCCACGAACGGCGCCAGTCGAGTGGTCGTGATCCACAACGAAGTCAGACGCCCCATTGGGCCCTGCCTTTTGTTGGGGGTCTGTACCACCGCAAATGGCGCAGCGACCTCCCTGCTCTCGCAGACGGGCCTCGTAGTCGTCCAGCGACATGCCGTAAAGACGCCGCAAACGGTTGGCCCGTTGGATTCGAGCCCATTGTTCAGGATGATCCTTGCGCCATTTCTGAACCTTGGCTGCTGCCGCCTGTGGGTCCCGTTGATATCGCTCACGGGCCCGCTGCTTCGACAGCTCGGGATTTTCTTGGCGCCACGTCCTCGCTGCTTCGGCCTTCTTCTGTCGCCGTCGAGCAGCTTTCACCGGGTCTTTGACCTGCACACAACTATCGACTCATAGAAAGACTATCATGACCACCGACACCATCTCCAAAGCAAAGGGCCTTTTGGAGAAGGCCCAGACCATGACCAGGGAAGCCGTGCGGGAGTTGCTCGACACGGTTTCGGAAGAGGTCCGGCACGCCTACTACGACTTGAAGAAGGCGTCGTACTTCATCCCCGAGAACGCTGACTTGACCCGTCGGCGGGAGCATTTGTCCCCCTCGGGGAGGTTCAAGCTCGTGGTCACCCCGTTCACGACCGGCGCAGGATCGTGGAGCTACACCCAAGGGCTCGTGTACAGGAAGGGTTGCGACGAGCCGATCGCAGAGATCCGCCGCAACTACCACGCTTTCCCATTTCTGTTCATCGAAGACCACCCCAAAGGTTCGTTCCTGGTCGCAGGGGAGGACTATCAGGGCCAGACCGTTCTCGAGCTCGATACAGGCCAGCGCCGGGACTACACGCCGACCGACGCAGCTCTAGGAGCTGGATTCTGTTGGGCTGATCACGAGTACCACGCGGAGACCTCAACACTCGTGGTCGACGGCTGTTACTGGGCCTGCCCCTACGAGTTTCGCTTCTACGACTTCTCCAATCCGATGGAGGGCTGGCCGGAGATCGAGTTCGACGATGCTCCGGACAGCTACGCCTACGCCGATGCTCGCAAGCCGACCTTCGAGACCGATGGCACGATCAAGACGTATCAGACCGATGACGAAGACGACGACCTCGACGATGATGACGAGGATGAGGACACCCCCAAGGAGAAGAAGCTAGGCGAAATCGCCGCTATCAAGACCTTCCGCCGTGAAGGCCTGACACTTAGATTGCTCGGAGAGTGGGTCTCCGAGAAGGAGCAGAAGGTTCGCACCGCTCGCGAGGAGGCGAACCGTAAGTACGAGGAGTGGATCAAAAACTATCGAGCAAATGATCCTCTCTACCTGGCCATGAAAACCGGTGTGAACGAGGACAAGACGTTCAAGCCCGAGGATGGTATCAGCGTTGGCTTCACGTACGACACATGGTGTCCTGACCTCAAGTTGAACGAGAAGCGAGCTTGTCGCCGCATTCATCAGGGAGGTGGGGCAACCATCGACATGGAGATCGCCGTGGACACGGGACCCGTGAAGCTCGTTCTCTATCGCGACGGTAAAAAGATCGAAGACAAGTTCTTCATGGAACACACTGTGGGGAGCGTGACGGCAGCTCTCGCCTACGCGAAGGCGTTCATCGGAGGCAAGGCATGACCCCTGCCGAGCACGCTGCCAAGCTCCGAAAGGATGCGGAAGAGAACGCTGCCGAAGCCGCTCGCATCGAGCAACTGGCAAAGGACTTTCCGGACCTCCGGCGTCACGTCGGACGTTGGAACAAGATCGTCTACTGCTCGAAGACCGTGAACACCAAGGTCACCGACTTCGAGACCCGCTACAACTGTGGCTGCTGTTCGGACTCGCCGCTCGAGTTCTGGGCCTACCTCGAGACACCTCACGGTCGCGTCTACTCGGATCCTCCCAGCTTCTTCATCGGGGAGAAGGGGCACTTCTATGGGACAGCCGTTGCGAAGGCGGGTTGGAAGGACCAGCTCCGTAACGCCGGCATCCCAGAAGCTCTCATCGAGCGGATGGCCACTCGCTTCGACTACGACAAGGAACGCGCCCGAGATCTTCTCGACGCCTCGTACGAGGAAGTATCCGACCCGCCGGACCCAATCCTATGAAGCTCCATCTCGTGACGCGGGAGGACCTCTCTCCCGCGCAACAGGCGGTCCAAGTGGTCCATGCCATGAGGGAGTTCATCCGCGAGCACCCTCATGAGGACCTGATTTGGTACGAGAAATCCAATACCCTCGCGTTCTTGGCCGTGCGAGATGAGGAGGAGCTTCAAGAGCTCTTGGCAAAAGCCCGAGAGCGGGGTATCTCTTGTTCTGGTTTTCGGGAGCCGGATCGTGGTGACGAACTCACAGCAGTGGCAATCAGCCCGCAAGGCAAAAGGCTCTGCCGACGACTACCATTGGCTCTGGCCGAGGATGGTGTGCGCGCGACCAAGTCGCCATGCACATCAACTACCGAAGAACCAACAAATTTAGGGCCAAGCACCACAACTGCCTCGGGTCAGGTTACGGCCTCGCCATCAGCCTGACCTGGTACAAGCGGCGAGCGGCGAAAGACCGTCGAGCGGAAGACCGTGAGCTCCTCGCTCACGAGCGCTACGAGGACTTTCGCGTCCGCTACCCCAGGGACATCTACTGGAACTATTGGTGATCGGCCCTGACTTACGGTGGAAGTCCTATGAGGTTTGCTATGTATGATTCGGAAGTTTGACAACCGCTACAACCCCCTCTTTCGTTGGGACTGCGAGAACCTGCTCGATTACTCCGGCAACGGTCTGCACCTTACAGGGTCTGCCGTCTTCCGACAGGTCTACAAGAACGTTCTCGGCTTGTCGCCTCCGGTCAGCGTAAACCGCAGCACCAGCGATGCTTCTCTACGGGATTACGACGACCTCACGATCCAGTTACTTCTCACCCTACGGGCTACGCCCAGCGAGGACTTCGTCATTGCGTTCCAGGCGAGTGGTGAAACCGAAGCCACAAATTATGCCTGGTCGGTGCAACTGCCAAATGCAAATTCGCTCGCCTACTTTTCTGAGTCTGGAGCGGGCGTAAACGCTACATACACAGCGACGGTCAAGGGTCGGGGGTTGCCAGCCATCGGCGTGCCCTTTTACCTAGCCTTGAGGCGTAAGGCCGTGGCGGGCGGCGTCATCGTCCAATTCTTCATCAACGGTCTGCCCTTCGGTCCTCCCTCCAGCGTGTTGGCTGCCCCCACAGGCGGGACAGTGAGCCAACTTGTCTTTCTTCAATCAGGCGCAAACGTTGCTGACCTCATCGCCGTGGAGATCGACAATGCCTGGCTGACCGATCTACAACTTCTGGAGGCTTACAACCGTACGTTGGGCGAGGAATTTGGCCTGCTTGTCCCTGCGGTCACGTCGATGTGGGTGGGCGCTCTCACCGACAAAGGCGCGACGATCGCCGTGCAACTGAGATGTGCTGCTGAGGACGTGAGTCTAGCCATCATCGGTCCAAGTGGAACAGTGGCCACGGTTGCCCCGACGACGTCGACTGAATATAGAGCCGCGCTCAAGTTTGTGGTGGACGGTCTAGACCCAGACACCGCGTACGAAGCTGTGGTCTGTAAGGGCGGGATGCCCATCGAAGGACCAACGGGCGCATTTCACACTGCTCCCACGGGCCCTTCTTCGTTCACGGTGGCTTTCAGCGGCGATGTGAACACGGGCTCCAATGCCGCGGTTTTTGACACCATTCGCAACGCTGCTCCCCTGATGTTTTTCCTGATGGGGGACATCCACTACTACAACATCACCGCCAACGATCCGGAGGCCTTCCATAACGCATGGGATGAGATTTTGGCCAACCCGGCTCAGGGGCGACAGGCGAACCTCTACCGCAACATCGCGACGGTCTACGGTTGGGATGACCACGACGGCGCCGGTGGTAACAACACGAATGGAAGCGCCGCAGGGTGGCCCGCTGCCCGCAGCGTCTACCGCTCGCGGGTCCCTCACTACCCGCTGCCCGATGCCAACGCCATCTACCAGACGTGGGACATCGGCAGGGTGCGGTTCATCCTGACAGACCAGCGATCGGCAGCGACCCCCAACAGTGCCTCCGACAACGCCAGCAAGAGCATGTTGGGGGTCGCTCAGAAGACATGGTTCAAAGACCTGTTGTCCAACAGTCCCGGCAAAGCCATCGTCTGGATCTGTCCGCGTTGGTTCGGCCCCCCGAAGACATCCGGAGTGGACAATTGGGGAGGTTTCTCGACGGAACGAGCAGAGCTCGTAACCCACATCCACAACAACTGTTCGGGCCGCGTAGTAGTACTCAGTGCGGACCTTCACGGGATGGGCCTAGACAACGGCACCAACCACGACTTCTTGCCGGGAGGGGGAGAGCCCCTCCCCTGCTTCCAGGCTAGCCCGCTCGACATAGCCGCTCCGAACGTCTTGGGAACCTACAGTGAGGGTTCGTTTGCGATCAACGGGGTCTTTGGCACCATGGAGGTTGCGGACACCGGTGGGGCCACCCTCGACATCACCTTGCGTGGATTCAACACTGCCGGCACTCAACTCACCTCGTTGACGTTCTCTGTCACGCTGTGATTGGGTTTAGGCCTTCGACTTTTACTCGATGTCGAAGAAGCCCTTGGATGTGCCGTAGTCCTGGGTGCTCTTCGAGTACGCGGAGTTCGAGCCGATGAAGTCCCGAGTCCAGTCCCAGTTGTCTTCGACCAGGTGACGGTACTCGTCCGCCGAAAGCTCGATCTCATGTTCCGTGTGGCTCTCGAGCATGCCGATCGTCGTGTTGTAGACCGTGGTGAAGTCCTTGGGGACCTTGAGAGAGAACGACAGGGCGACGATCTTGCCTTCCTTCAGGAGCGCGAGTTTCTTCGTGAGCTCTTCTTGAGCCTTGGTGACATAGCCTTCCCGGGCTTCTTTCACGAGGCGGGCGTGCTGCTCGCGGTTCTGTTTGAGGGTGGTGAGCAGCTCAGCGACCTTGCACTTGATCCGAATATTGATTCCGAGATGAGTCATCATGATGGGGGTTCCTCGGCCGGTGTATACACCGTACGGAGACGTAGCTCAGTCGGCTAGAGCGCAGGTTTCTAAAACCTCGAGGCCGCGGGTTCGAGTCCCGTCGTCTCCTCTAGAGCACTTTTGAACGAGGTCAGACATGGGCTCTACCTTCCTCCCCGGCCGCTGTGCTCACATCGACACCCTCGGGTCGAACCTGTTGATCCGAGGAAACATGCCGCTCGTTGGCTCGGACCTGCACTACGCCTTCAAGCAGATCGAGGAAGCATCGTGCTTGACGCTGTCGGGCAAGACGTTCATCGAGATCCCGATCATCGACAACGTAGGCGAGCGTCCTCAGTTCGTCCAGATCATGCGAGCGTTCAGCGTTGATCCTGATCGGTTCCCAACGAACTTCTGGCCCTGGTGGACCCAAGAAGGGTACAATCCGAACGCGCTCCACGGAAACGCGCTGAGGACCGAAGACACGATGGTCTCTGGGAGCGTCCTCTGGAGGCCCTTCGAAGGGTTGCCGTCCGGAGCCGACCCCAAGACGTTCCTATTCACCCCCGGCTGGGACTACAGCGGCTTCATCGACCAGCTCATCAGCATGATGAAGACGATGAAGAACACGGCGTTCTACGTCCATTGCCAGCTCGGGGCTGACCGCACCGGGGCAGCTCACATCGGCTACCTCATGAAGGCGAAGGGCTTGAGCTTTGACGAAGCTCTGAAGGTTTCGAACCGTTCGACGACGGCGGGTCCCCCAAATGACGACTACCTGCGGCTCGTAAGAGCGTACGCGAAGACGCTCGGTAAGTAATTGTGCTATGGTGCCTCCCGAAGGAGGTTCCACATGGAATCAGTGGTGATAGAAATACGCGCAGCGGAAGGCGGATCCGACGCCAAGCTCTTGGTGAACGACATGCTCACCATCTACCTCAAGGCTGGGAGCCGGAGGTTTCTTTGACTCGGAACTCTTAGATACGCGGCCAGGCTTCGTTTCTGTCCTCTTCAGAGGCAAGGGAGCCAAGCGGCTCTTCGCGAACGAAGCAGGCGGGCACCGATTTCAACGGATCCCGCCCACCGAGAAGCGAGGCAGGGTTCAGACGTCGACTGTTACGATCGCCGTTCTTGACCCAGAGCAAGAACAGAAGTTCAAGCTCGACATGGCTGAACTCGACATCCAGACGAGCCGGGGCTCTGGTCCAGGCGGGCAGCACAAAAATCGGACGGACAGTTGCGTCACCATCACGCACAAGCCAACCGGTGTTCGTGTGCGTGTGGACATGCGCTCCCAACACGAGAGCAAACGGATCGCTCTCGGTGTCTTGGCAGCTCGTCTGGCTGAAGAAGGCCAACGTGTAGCTCAGGAAGAACGAGCGGCCATCCGTCGAAATCAGCTCGGGTCCGGGCAGCGCGGTGATAAAATACGAACGTACCGCGAACAGGATGACCGGGTCACCGATCATCGAACTGATCGCACGTGGAGCCTGAAGAAGTGGTCGAGGGGAGATTGGGAGTAGTACGCTCCCTGATCAATGCCTCGACAACGTCAGCAATGCGACGCAACTCCTCTGGGGTTGCGTCGCTCTTAATCTGGTTACACCGGTAGCAGCTCACGGTGATGTTGTCCGGCGTGTATCCTTTGGCCGCGTCGAGCCGGTCTACCGAAGGACCGCGATGTCTGGCCTTCAATGACGCCTTGAAGTCGAGAGGCCGCCCGCAGTAGCGGCACTTCATGTCCGTGGCCATCACCTCTCTGAACAGGTCGTTGGCGTTGATGGTCACGACAATCTTCGAGGACCGGGCACGGTGCCTGGCCCAGTTGACCGCCAGCACGGACCACTGTTGGACAGGGTCTTCCTCTTTGCGTTCACGATAGCGACGAGCCTTGCTCTTGCCCTTACAGAGCTTACAGGATGGGTATAGCTTACCGGGGCGATCTTTCCTCGGAGTGTAATCCGTTGCGTCCTTCTCGTGCCCGCATTTACTGCAAACCTTTCGGGCTACTTGTTTGGTCGGAGGATCCCCACCTGCTTGAAATTGATGCAGTCCGTCTGGCATCGGCCCTCTGTGTACCCGGTGGCGTGAGCGAGTTTCCGCAGCTCCTCCATGTGATCCCCGGAGCCCATCAGCCCCTCGTAAATGATCTTCATGGTGGTCTCTCTCAAAATCCATTCTTTAAGAGTTTGGCTTTCACGGCCGGGCGCAGTGCATGCGTAGATCTTACCGTCTTCGGATTGTGCTTGGAACATGGGTGGATACTACTCCAAAGCCTTCTCGAGTTGGGCCCTGGATTCTTCGAGCTGGGCCCTCTCGATCGCATCCTTCAAATCCTCGGCGAAGCCGGGCCTCGTGGCGAAGGCATGGTTGATCGCCTTCTCCATCGCATGGGCAAGCGGGCCACAGTTGGAGCACCAGTAGATGTACCCGCCGCCTTCGACGTCCGTGTAGTCCATCGTGTACTGCGGGTCGACTTCACCGAGGCATTCAGGGTTGTCCCCGTGATCCCGACAGTAGACGTCCGCCATAATGCTTAAAATACACCGGAGGAGGGCGTATCCCGAAAGGACAGCCCAGCGCACCGAGCGAGAATGCAAACAGCGGTCGGATCTGTGCCTGTGACCGCGACGTGGGCTCCAGGGAGTAGTTCGTCGAATCGTAAGACGGTCTTGGCCTCAGCTCTGAATGCGACAGGGTTGGTCAAACCTTGTAGGTCGACCTCCAGATTTTCCAAAACCAACGATCGCATGGGAGACTTAGGCGGACCCAAACCGAAAGGACTTCCAACACCCGCCGTCCGACTCGGACCAAATGAACCCTAGTTCCTTGAGGCGGGCGGCATCTTCTTGGGAGATTTCGTCCTTGGTTACTCCCATGATGTAGAGCACGTCGTGCTCACAATGCGTGGGGTTATGGAGGTCCTTGTACTTGGCGAAGATGGTGAGGGCTTCGATGAGGTCTTTCATCCGCGTTCCTCTACACCACGGGGCTTCAACGGGAATACGCTCACAATGCGCCATCCGATCGCCTTGGTGAAGGCTTCCCACTCAGCGAACGATGGGGCTGGCGAGCTGTAGCTAGGGTCGTAGACTCTCGAATCTTGGTAGAGCACCAGATGGTGTCGATGTTTCGGCCCCTTCACGCGGATGATGCAGGGGTCCGCTAAGTGTGTCGGCGCTACAGACTTCTCAGTAGCCGCTCGATGTCCGAGGGCTCGGATGACCTCGTGATTGTGGACGCCCTTGGTGTGCCCGATCTTCTCGATCGCCTCTTTCAGAGAGATGCCGAGCGCCATAGCCACACACGAATGCCCACACAGATTCGAGCCGTCCGGCTGCTGGATGTGCAACGACATGTTGACCTCACACACGGCGCTCCCGGCAGGATTCGAACCCGCGATGGGACTCTCTCGAGTCCAACCAGTTTAGAATTGGTTGCCTTCTGCCGCTCGGCCACGGGAGCAAAGGGTTAGAACATCACGGTCTCGATACGCTCCTGCTTGTCGAGCTGGAGCCATTCGAGGGTCCTCTCGGGCACGCCCGTGGCGCGTAGACGCTCGATGCACCCCAGGCAGATGCCGTCCGGAGGGCAAGTCTTGCAAGGCTCGTCAGCGGGCGTAGAGGGGTCCTGGGACATGCCCAGGATCTTACACCGGCTACGTATTGTCGGCAGCTTCTCTGACGGCATCAGGGACGTCGTACTCGGTGATGTAAGTCCATAGGCGTGCCCCGGTCTTGTGGACCGAGGTCCTCATGGCCTTGGGGCGTGTTCGGGCAGCCTTGTTGTGCCGAACCAAGACCCCCACCCAGCCGTCCTTCCCTAGCCGCTCGGCCAGGAAGTAGACTTTCTCACTCCCTAGCGTTTGCTGGTACCATGCGCCAACGATGAGGCCCAAAGCCATCCTGGCTGACGCGGCTCAGAAGGACTTTAGTACTGCCTCCCGAGCTCGACGCCTGCTCTCTTCATCCATCTCGGCACCAATGCGATGCACCTCTTCCATGACGGCCAGGAAGTCTTCGTGGACTTGTCGACCGATGGCTCGCTTTTCTTCTTCGGTGAGCTCGTGCTTGGGCTCCTTGCCCAGCGAATCCCGGTAGAGAACGCAGCGGTGGAGGAACTCCGCGTGCGAGGGCACTTCTGGCTTGGGGTTCACCCTGTCGGGTAAGAGTCCCCATAGCTCTGGGTGGAACCAGCAGAGGTTGTGCCCGCTCGAGTCTCGATGTGTTCGGATACCAGCTCGAAGTTTCTTCGCCTCGGCAAGAAGATCCGCTCGGCTCATGATCTCGAGGTCAATATCCAAGTCCCTCGAAGGATCCGCACCGTTCAAGAGGTTGTGGAGCGCAGCTCGATCGAGGCCCTCGAAAATTCCGGTGAGCTTCTGCCCGCTCATTGCTGGGATGCGGATGGACCACATCTTCTTGGCATCGGATCCAGCAGCGTAAGCCGCCATGTCCGACACAGCGATGAAGCGGACGCGATCGTGCACATCCGCTGGCACGATCGTGTCGCCAGTTGCCAGTCGATGCCGGAGGATGTCTTCGAGCATCGACTGGTAGTGGCTCCAGTCGCCAGGTTCGTTGTGGCAGGAGCAACTGCACGGTCCGTGGCCGCAGTTCTCCTGCGAGCAGGAGTAACAACGCCCGGCCATCTCAATCCTCGATCACGCCAAGGAGATCGTCTTCTCGGACCACATAGTAGTCGACGCCGTCGATCTTGATGTTGGTACCCATGTACTTGCCGACAACGATCGTCTCACCCTTTTTGACGCGAGGCTCGACGAGCTTTCCGTTTTCGAGGACCCTGCCGGGACCCACAGCAATGATCTCGGCCCGCCACGCTAGTTCCCGATCTTCGGCGGGCGCCGGGATGATGATCCCACCCTTGGAGGTCGTCTCCGGATCCAGTTTCTTGATGAGAACGCGGTCACCGAGGGGCCTGATGTTGTCGAGCGCTTGACTCATGGTTCACCTATGAACCGGGGTATACACCAACATGGCTGGTGCGTATGAGCGTCCCGACGGTCTAACCGACGCCGAGTGGCAGATGTTCTTGAACGAGATGGAGGCCCATGACGAGGCCCTCCGCAAGAGAACCTGCCCGAAGTGCGGTAGCCCCCTAACCAAACGGCTAGATCCACGGCAAGTGGGTGAGTCCGAAGCCCTTGGGCTTTGGTACAATTATCGCTGCACCCTGCGGGGATGTGGCTTCGCGGTGGACCAGCGAGAAGCAAACTAGAAGATCGTTCGGAGAAGGTACACGAATCCGCCCAAGGCACCAACCAAGACGAAGATCACACACCCAGCCTTCACCCAGAAGATCGCCAGATCCACAGTTCGGTCGTACTCTTCAAAGGTCGCGTTGAAGAATTTCAGACCCTTCGGAACATCCCCCACCGTGAACACGCTGCGAAAAGTGTTGAGGAAAACGTTTCTGTTGACGCTGCCAGCAGCGTGAGTGTCCAACCAAGTCGTGAGCCCGTCCAGGTTCTGTTGACGAACACATTCGCGACCCTGTTCGAGAACTTCTTCGGAAAGCTTAGCCATCGGTCTTCTTCTCCACGAGCCGGAACTGTCCCGTCGCGACGCCGGCATCGAACTCTGTCCAGACGCTCGTCCTGTGACGACACTTGATGAGGAGATTGCCGATCGAAGAGACTCGTCCGTGACGAGTCAGCCGCGTACGCTCGAGGACCTCAAACCGATCACCGATGTTGTAGGACACCTTCGCTAAGGTGCCGAAAGGCATGGTTGTCTCGTAAACATCCCCTGGCTCGGGCAAACGTTCGGGTTGTGCTAACGTGATGGTGAGCTTCGAACCCTGCTCTTCTATGTCAACCGTGTAAGAGCTCACAGGAACAACCTGACGACAGCGGTGATGATGCAGATCGCCGCAAGACCGAGGATATAGTAGTGAGCCCTGCTCGGCCGCGACTTCGGGAGAACGACCCCGGGCCCGTAGTTGAAGAGAACGCTCCGTGCAGCGTCACGAGTTCCTCTGCCAATACTCTCGAAGGCGCCGAAGATAGCTCCAAGAATAGCGAGCACGATCGCCAGCGCGAAAAGCAGGAACGTGGTCATCAATGTTCACCCACAAGGCGGAATAGCCCCGTCGCAACACCCGCACTGAACTCCGTCCAAATGTCCGTCGTGAGGCGATCTCGGATGAGGAGATTAACAATCGAGGAGTGTCGGTTGTGTCCACATTTCCTCCTCGTGTAATCGAGAACCTCGAAGCGATCCCCAATGTTATAGGCAAAATTGCCGGCTAGTACGAAGAGTCGGGTCGCCTCGTAGATGTCTCCAGCCTTCGGGAATCGTTCCGGATTCGGACAAATCAACACAAGTCTGCCCAATCGTTCATGGTCGTACGAAATCTCATGAGAACCGTAGCCAACATCGCGCTGGGTGGCGGCGCGGGGCTGGCGTGACTCTTTGATTAACGAAGAGAGGACCATGTTCACACGTCGTCCGGGATGTTGGGGGCAGAGAGGTACATGACGTGGTCGAGGTGTGAGAGGTACTCGGCCTGTTCGAGCTGCTCGAGGTAGGGCTTGAGCTGCTCTTCGCCGTAGTAGGTTCCTGCCATGGCTCCGGTGATGGCCGCCGTCGTGTCACAGTCTCCGCCGGCACGGACGGCGAGCTCCACCGCATCCTTGAAGTTGTCCGTTGCCATGAAGCAGAGGAACGCCGCGGGGACGGTCTCGACGACGTGAGCTTTCGTTCCTGAATCGAGTAGCCGTTGTAAGGCGGTCTCGGTCGAGACGTCTTTCTTCAAGAACTCTTGGAGCTCGATGAGCCGGGTCTCGATCATCGTGACGGACGAAGAATCGGGATCGTTGTGGAGCAGGTTCAGGATGGGTCGGATCAGCTCCGACTTGGGAACGATCTTCTCTGCGAGCAGGGCCACAGCGAGGGCTACCGCTACTGCTCCTTCGGCCGCCTCGATGTCCCGATGTGTGATTCGAGCGTCGAGACGAACCATGTCTCCGACGGTGATGAGGCTCTTTCGGAAGTAGAAGCCGATCGGGGCAGATCGCATTGCAGCCCCGTTGCCCTGAGCGTGAAGGACTCCGCATTGATTCCAGTGATGGCCGCGGATCATCCGGTCCAAGGCCTCTCGAGTGGCCTTGCCCATCCCGCGATGGTCCCCGGACATGTACCAAGCCATGTACTTTGAAGCCGCCGCAACAGGGTCGTAGGTCGTCGTCTCGATCAGGCTTTCCGCGAGGCCCAGGGCCATCTTCGTGTCGTCGGTCCACTGCCCTGGCTCGGCATCGGGCTGAAGCGTGTTCGTTTCGCCAGAGAGGAAGGAGCCGTCCCACTTCATGAGGGCTTCCGACATGTAAGGCAGGGTTTCGAAGGGCATGCCCAAAGCATCGCCGATGGCCAAGCCGGTCAGAGGTTTCGGTTCGTTGGGCATCGGGGCGTCTTACACCAAAAGCTCGCGCTTTTCTTCGGCGCGAGAGTAGAGGATCCGGAGGGGCAGCGTAGGGTCGTCGCTAAACCCTCGCAAGGTCGGGTCATTTACACCACGCTCCGCCAGGTCGTGGAAGACCGTGTGAAGTTCGTCGACCATGCTGATGATCCCTCGAGCATGATCCTCGAACGTCTCGTAGCACGGGCCGGGGGTGTTTACCGGTTGACACGCCGCGGAGTACTTGAGCACCGTCTTGTGGATGCGCTCGCGTAAGTCCTTGGGGAACTCCGGCATCTCCGAGCACACCGAGACGTCGAAGACAACGCTCGTGTCAACGCTGTCGAGCGCATCGAATGATGGGTCCAGAAGAAGTTTGATTTTGCTGAGCAGGGCGATCTTGTGATCGAAGTATTGGGTCATCGACCACTCCAGAAGATGTTGTCACGGCTCACGGGGGACCTGGCCCAGCGGCGTTGCCGGAGCAGGAATGTGAACCGCGACGCCTTGGGCTTGTCCTGGTTCCAAGGAGCAAGCTCGCAGTCGGCTGCGCACAAGCCGTAGGAATCACAGCAGGGACACTTCATGGTTTCTCGTCCTTGGGTTCGATGCAGGCGGGGCACAGGTCCGCCCGCGAGCCCTTCACGTGTCGGACCCCGCACTCGGCCTTCAGGATCTCGGCCGCCTGCTGTTGGGTCCGATCCTGCTCGTGCAGGCTCTTGTTGAGGCCGACCTCCCAACCCTTACCCCAACGCTTAGCCATCGACGGCTCCGAAGATGTCCGGGTGTTCGAGCTTCCACAGGGTCCAAGGCTTCCAGATCTGACCGTCGCCGGTGATGCGATCCATGAGGGCGATCAAGGTGAAACGGGGATTCGTCCACTGCGGCCAGTAGCCGTCTTCCCACGTGCCCCGACGATAACGCCAACCTTCACAGGGGTCGCCCCCGTTGATGAGTCTAGCTCCCTCGCTGTTCTCGCTGGTGATCTCCCCACCCTTCTCGTACAAGGGAGCCTGCTTGAGCCACTTTGCCCCCTTGCGGAAGATCTTGTTGACGTGGCCCCCTTCTGCGGGGAAAGGTTTGGCGAGGATCTTTGCTTGGTAGGTCTCGTTGTAGGTCCGTCGAACATCGAACTCGATGAAGCTCTGGATCATCCGGAGCTCTGCATCCGTCGGCATGACGGACTCGTACTCGATCGAGGCGATCCAGTACGTCATCGGAAACGCCGAGTCGACCGGGATCTTGAAGGACTTGATCTTCTCGATCTGCTCTTCGTTTAGGTGCGGCATAGGCACCAGGGTGTCGTCCAGCGTCATTTGAAGAACTCCGGTTCGTCGAGGGCGATGTTGGCGAGCTTTGCCGCAAGCTTTGTGGCGGTCTCGTGCATCTCGTGGGAGAGGTGGTCGAGAACCGTGTGGTGGCAGTACTCGTGGAGCAAGAGGTCGAGCACCCTTTCGTGGCGCTTCGGAAGCGAGAACCAATCCCGGCCCAGGCGACCGTAGTTCAGACAGAGCCGCGAGCCGAGAACGGAAGGCGTGGTCCCGAAGTTCGCTGACCATGCGGCTTGAGGCTCGTTCACGATGACCACGTAGCACTGATCGCTCGTGAGCTTCGTGAAGAGGTCGCTCGCGAATTCGGCGATCCTGTGCATGTCCGAGGTCCACTTGTCGCGCTCGATGACTCGCTCCGGGGCCCCGTTTGGATCGTAGGGCTTCGGGCTCGGGGTCACTTGCCCGGCGGGCAGGACTAGGCGGTTCTCTCGGATGGTTCCCCAGGCGCTCTTCGAGAAGGCTCCGCCGGGGATCACCGTGTAGCCCTTGGTCACGGCGATCTTAGTGCCCTCGGTATCGGAGGGGTCGTTGATGACCACCTTCTCTCCGAAACGCTGGCGGACCACCGACCGCATTGCTTCCGCCGAGCATCGCGGGTCGTCGATGGCGTCGGTCACCCACGTCGCGGTTGCTCTTGATTCCGTGATCTGATCGGGCAGCGCGTTCAGGACTTCAACCCGTAACGTGCGGAGGAAGCTCGGTGGAACGTTGTTCCTCTCCCAGTTCACTGGCACCCTCTGACAATTGTGTGAGGCGAGCCCTTCCGCGATGAAGGTGTGCGTAGAAGTCTCGATTGCCAAGACCGTTCGGACGCCAAGGTATTCTTTTTTGATCAGTCGTACTGCGTCCCCACGCCCGGTCGGCATCTTACCTAACAGATCTGGATCGAACTTGGGAAGCAATCGAACAGGCCGCACACTTCCTAAGAACCTCACCATTTCACGACGCGAACTTAGTCTCAGGACGGTATGGGGTCGAGTACGATTGCGAGAACCTGATTGGGGTGGTAGGATTTTGCTGACAGGCTTGTAACCCTCTCGTTCCAAGAGTCGCTGGACTTTAGACAGCATTGCGTTGTCATTTTGCGAGAAGGTCAGCCGATTTCTCACCCCTCCCGGAGGGTTGACGGTGGGGCTCTGATGCAAGCATCCCTCACCGTCAAAAGCAGCCCCTAGGTAACCTGCGGTGTAGGACTCATCGGCACTCCAAACATCCAAAGGCTTGATCACGAGAGACCCTTGACGTTTCTCGCTGGGCACCACCATGTTCCGCGTGATCGCCCATCTCACCGTCCGGCTTTTCAAGGTCAACCATTGGTGGTCTTCCGAGCACTCCACCTTCGTGCCATCATTGAAGGTCAGCAGGTACGCTGGTTTTTGAATTTCTCGAACGGCCTTGACTGTGGACGCCCGGAACTTGCGGGGGGATGTTTTCGTGCCGTGTTCATCGAACGCCAACAGCTTCTGCCCGACACGAACCGTGGAGGCTTCTACGTACCTGAGGTCGTGGGTGAGCAACCGTGTCTGAGGGGCAACACAGACGTCATAGTGCCAGGCATCGCCTGTCTCGACGACGGGGATACCCATCTCGAAGATGTGGCCGACCTCACCATCACGAACCTTGTAGAGCCGGACCTCGGACTTGCGTTGGGTCGTCTGAAGCTGGCCCTCGGCATCGGTTCGAACCGTCTGAAGAGTCGTTTCGAATGAGTGCTCGAGGATCCGAGGTTGAAGGAGCTTCCCATTGAAGAAGGTTTTGATCTGGCGGGGGATCGCCAGCATCTGCACAGCCAGCTCGAGGTCCGCGTACTCTTCACGAGTCATTCGGAAGGAGCCTTTGAAGATGGTGCCTTGTTCGGTTTTGTGTCGGCTCCTCCGTCGAGTATCCCCTTCGAAGATGATCGTCCCTTTGGTCGAGCAGACTTCGGCTCGAAGCGCGAGAGCAAGCACGAGCTTCTCCCCCATCTCGAATCGGCCTCGCTTGGTAGGATCCGGAGCCTTCTTGGAATCCTTGAACATCGTGTAGACGCTCGTGAGGTCCTGAAAGCCCTCGGGAGAGTTGTCGATGACGGTGATCTGGCAAACGGGGCGCCCCGGTTCCATCTGAGCGCCAACCCAGACCTCGGTCACGTTCTCGTCCCAAGCGTTCTGTAGGAGCTCGTAGACGATGAAGGCCTTCGGGCGGTTCGCGAGCTTTTTGGCGAGCCCTTGGCGATCGACGATGATGGCAGCTTCGGTCATTTTGGTACCGGACAAGTCTTGGGGGCCGCGATCTCGAAGCAACTTGGAAAAACGTCCGTCAGCGAACGCTTTGAGCCAGGTGTCCTCACGCTTTGGTTTTTGACGAGGCACGTTTCTTCTTTCGACGGGCGACGGCGTAGCTGTTGCTCTTCGAGGGTAACTTCAGACCGTAGGACGCTCGCTCAGTAGGAGTCATTGCTTTGATCTTGCGACGAGCTCGGAGGTAACACTCCCGGATGCGCCCCGCGTACATGAAGAGCTTGCGATCGTGATAACGCCCCAGGGTGAGACACCAAACGAACCCACCTCGTCTATCAACCTGCTCTTTCGTGGGCTTGATCTGGTTCTGTGGAAAGAGCGTGATGTCCATGTACACCCGTGCGATCGAGCTCCCTGGGATATCGCTATCCTCGAGGTCGGAGAGGGCCTTGTCGATGTCCCAACGAGGCATTGGCAGATCTACACCAGTGAGGTGTCTCACTTTTTGTGGCGAAACCCGTGCCGGCGGAGGCGGGCCACCAGGTTCTTGATGGCGTGCGGGTCTTTGTAGTTCCCCCCGGCCGTCACGATGTCTTTCCCATTCGGGGACCGAAACTGGAAATGCCCCCGGCCAGTCCGTTCCACGGTCCAGGATTGGGCTTCGGCGGCGGCCTTGATTAGTTGGAATTCACGGTTTTTTTCGGCAATCGACATGGGTCCTCAGGGGAACCCCAAACAGGGGGTCCGATCCGTGAACGCAGCGACCCCTCAAAAAGTTCAGGTCGATTTTTGATCTGAACTTTTTAGGGTCTCGAGGTGTATAGGCGAGGATGACCCGGAATCTGTCCTCTCTGAGCTCCTTTGGTGCGAAGGTCACCGCCTCCGACGGCTACAAGTTCTCGATGGCCGAAGCGGGTGCCGCCCTTCGAATTGAATCTTTCTACTACTCGCACCGGCTCGGCGGGGTGAACGGCTGGCACTACATGCCGGTCGATCCCGAAGCCTTCGTGAAGAGTCTCCTCCCGACCCCCAAGGACGAGGACTACAAGTACCTGAGCGAGCACTCCTACGAAGTGGGCGCTTCGTTCCGCAAGGCGTTCCTCCAGCGCGACAAGCTCAAGGTGGTGGGGGTGCCGAAGGGCGGATGGTTCTTCAACCGCGAGCCGGCGATCTTGATCCAGGACTACTCGGCGGCGGTGAGCTGGCTCGAACCGTTGATGCTTCAGTTGCACTTCCGGATCCAGATAGCGACCGCCGCGAAAACGGGCAAGCTCGATGAGCGTTGCCGATTTGCCACATGCGAGCGAGAGCGTGAAATCATTCTCGAAACGTTCGAGTCCCTCGGCAGCAAAGCTCCGCCGATCGAGGTTCGAGCCGACGAGTACTACAGCTCCGTTCTCGATCGAGCGAGCGACCTCGTGTCCATCGTGAAGGACCCGAACCGCATCTTCGAGGTTGGAATGCGTGCGGTCTCCTGCATGGAACAACACGAGATTGCCCTTGCGGCGATCAAAGAAGCTGGGATTCTTCGCACTTCGAACGTCTACCTCGCTCAGCGGCTCGGAATGATCCCCGTAGGTACGATGGGGCACGAGCATCCGCAACGGATCGGCGATGACTACGAAGCCTTCATCGCGATGCGTGATCGTTTCCCGGGCTTCCTCTTCTACCTGCCAGACACGTACAGCACGATCCAGTCCGGCATCCCAAGTGCTCTTCGTGTCATTGCTGAGCAGCCGGACCGAGACGCCGGCATCCGCTTCGACAGTGAGCACGGCATCCGTGGGCACTACATGTTCACGATCGCCAAGGCGATAGAAATGGGCCTTCAACCACGTCTCGCGCTCGAGAGTGGTTGGAACCGGGATCTGACGGTCGAGTTTGAGGCCCTTCGTGAGATGGTGAAGTGGCCGATGGATCGCCAGGCTTACGGTTACGGAGGATACCTCGTGAAGCCTCCGTGGCCGACGTGCCTTCGTGATGAGGTCTCCGCGGTCTACAAGCTCTCGCAGACGGGTTCCATGAACGTCATGAAGTTCGGCGACGAACCCGGCAGCGCAAAGGCCTCCATCCCCGGTCGCCCTGTGATCTGGCGGCCGAAGCCCGTGCAGATGACGGCCAACACCCCCGCGGGCTACATCGCTCAGGAGGGCGAAGATTGGGAGCCGCCGGTGGAGAGCGTGCTCCTCAGCGGCCGTCAGGAGCACGCTGCCCTGGCCCCCTATCAGACCAAAGCCCTTCGTCCTCCGGTCTTCTCGCCGGCCACCCAAGAGCTCATGCGCCAGTGTGAGGTTCGGCGGAACGAAGCCATCGCTCGGGCGGCGTTGAGAGGTTGATCATGAAGCATCTCCGTGTAGGAGCCGCTGCGCTCAACCAAACCCCCCTCGACTGGTCGGGCAACTTCACCAACATCAAGGCGGCCATCACCGAAGCCCAACGTCAGAAGGTCCAGCTCCTGTGCTTGCCGGAGCTGTGCATCACCGGGTACGGCTGTGAGGACCGATTTCATTCGATCGATGTCCTGGAGCGAGCAAGCAAGGTGCTCGTCGACCAGATCGCACCGATCTGCAAAGACATCGCGGTGTGCGTCGGTCTGCCTGTGCTCAACAACAACGCGCTGTACAACACGACCGCGCTCATAAAGGACGGAAAGATCCTTGGTTACGTCGCGAAGCAGCACCTCGCGGGCGACGGCATCCACTACGAACCCCGATGGTTCAAAGCATGGCCCGCCAAACAAGCGGACACAAAGCGGAGGTTCGGCGACCTCTTCTTCGATCTCGACGGGGTTCGCATCGGCTTCGAGATCTGTGAGGACGCTTGGGTGGCCGAACGTCCAGGCGCACACCTGGCTCGCCATGGCATCGACATCATTTTGAATCCTTCGGCGTCACACTTTGCGTTCGGCAAGCAGGAGGTCCGGAAGCGATTTGTGATCGAGGGTTCCCGCGCTTTCTCGGCAACATACATCTACGCGAACCTCCTCGGCAACGAAGCCGGACGAGCGATCTACGACGGGGAATGCCTCATCGCCACCGGTGGGGAACTCGTCGCACAAGGACGCCGCTTCTCCATGAAGTCGTTCGAGCTGACTTCCGCCACCATCGACATCGATACCACCCGTACCAGGCAAGCGAGTACGGCGAGTTTCACACCCGATCATGAATCGACCTACTACATCCACGAATCCAGAGGGTTCGACTTTCCATCGGGCGCTATCCTCGTAGGAACGGAGGTTTCTCCACCGGTGCCGGAGCGGCCCCCGATGTCCAAGCTCGAGGAGTTCACTGAAGCCGTCCCACTCGCGCTCTTCGACTACCTGCGAAAGAGTCGATCCAAAGGGTTCGCGGTCTCGTTGAGCGGTGGGGCTGATTCGGCAGCCTGTGCCGTGCTGGCCGGCCTCGTGATCGAGAAAGGTTTGGCAGAGTTGGGGGAACAGGAGTTCAACCGACGGGCACATCTCCCAAATATCCCAGAGGGATCGCTCGCTCGAAAACTCATCACATGTCTCTACCAGGGGACCAAGAACAGCTCGAACACGACGCTCAACGCCGCCAAAATGGTTGCCAATGGCGTTGGGGCCAAGTTTCACGAGATCGACATCGACGACATCGTCAAATCCTACACATCGAAGATCGCTGTCGCAGTCCAGCATGACTTCTCATGGGACAAGGACGACATCACACTTCAGAACATCCAAGCACGGGCGCGTGCTCCGGGCATCTGGATGATCGCGAACCTCGAGAACAAGCTCTTGCTCACCACGAGTAATCGATCCGAGGCAGCCGTAGGTTACTGCACGATGGACGGTGATACCGCAGGGAGTATCGCGCCCATCGGCGGCATCGACAAGGCGTTCTTGCTCGATTGGCTCGCGTACATGAGTGCCCGGGGTTGTTCCTATCTCACGCCCATCCTCGTACAGAAGCCGACCGCCGAGCTTCGACCAGGGTCTACTCAAACGGACGAGGCCGACCTCATGCCGTACCCGATCCTCGAGTTCATCGAAGATCGGGCTATCCTCGAAAAGAAGGGCCCTCGAGAAGTCTACTTGCACCTCGTCAAGCACCTCGAAGCCAAGGAGCGAGCTCCGCAGTTGATGGCGTTGTTCCCAAAGGCCTACAGCTACGTCGAGAAGTTCTTCACGCTCTGGTGCCGCAACCAGTGGAAGCGTGAGCGGTACGCTCTCGCCTTCCACGTGGACGACAAGAACCTCGATCCGCGATCCTGGTGCCGCTTCCCGGTGCTCTCCGGCGGCTTCGAGACGGAACTGGCGGAGCTCCGACAAGAACTGGGTCTGTGATGGCTATTGAGTTGAAGCAAGCATTGCACAAGGCCTCCAAGCTGGAGCGCTACATGGATCCCTCCCTGGCTGAGGAATACTCGGGCTGCGAAGAGTACCAGACCGTTCCGCTCGCCGTGATGGAGCCCATCGTGACCGCCGCCGAATCCTGGCAGGGTCTCCAGTGGCGTCAGCCGG
>JACZCT010101605.1_pt1 | contig 61755 bp, 102 predicted proteins | sample 8641871 | NCBI WGS metagenome assembly JACZCT01 (sample SAMN15324604, study PRJNA640507) | soil metagenome | isolation source: monocropping sugarcane control | place: China: Luxin town, Laibin City, Guangxi Province | collected 2019-07-25 | depth 10cm m | reverse complement strand
GCTGTGCAGCAATTCCAAAGGTGTCAGATGTTTTCTCCTGGGCTATCCGCGTCGGGAGCCATGGGGATGTCGGGCGCATTGGGTGAGTCGGCATCGTCGCTCGAGAACTCGAAGTCCTGCTGGTCAGGCTGCGAGCCGATGAGCTTCTCGCCACGAGTATCGGCGCGGTTGAACTTGCGCACGGGCAAGTCCTGCCGAGCCATGTCGCGCATGTTCTTCATGAGCGTTCCTGAGTAGCTCACACCATCGACGTCGAGGTTGAAGAAGGCGCTGAACTGCCCTTCGAGCAACAGGTCGATCGCTCTATCAGCTCCCTTATTCCTGAAACTTGAAAGTAATACGTCTACGGGCTCCTGCGCGGGCGCTTCATACATGTCGAGCGCAAACTCTAAGGTGTCGGAGGTGGTTGAGCCAAAAGACGCAGCATATTGCGCGGACAGCAAGGCTAGGAGACTCTTGAGATGATTGCTGGCATCGTTGACCATCACCGCCGTGGGATTGGCATTGATGACGATGGGGTTCAGCAGTCGCGCAAGCTCTCGGAAGTAAGCGTTCTGCTGTTGTGGGCGCGAGAGCCATGTGTTGCACCTTTCTTGAAGCTCGACGTAGTTGGCCACCTGGGCGATGCGGATGCGGCCGAAGGGATTGGGGATGCCGAAGTCAAACGAGAGGCTAAGGTTTGAGCTCACCTTCCCATCGATCGTGAGCACCCCCAAATCCGGCTCTAGCGCCCTGATGGCGAACTGGTCGGTCACCACGTTGTACTGGTTGATGTAGCGCTGCACCACGTCGCCTACGACAGCACCCACTGGATAGTCCGAGAAGTGGATGTAGTTCGTGAAGCCCAGGATGAGCTGACCGAGGCTCGATGGATGAAGGAAGTGCTCGGCGCCCAAGCTCGATCCCGCGTTCTCGATCTTGATGGAGGTCAAGAGCGTGGTGTTGCGTGAGGCGAAGACCACGTTCTCAGCGCCGAGGCTCACGGTGAAGTAGTAGGCCAGCCCTCCATCGCTCGAAGCAAGCAGCGGTGTCTCGAGCACGAGCTCGAACGAGGCGTCCGTCTTCACGCCTTGGTCTTCACCCACCACGTAACGTCCCGTGTTGGACCCGGTGTGGATCATCAGCACGTCGCCAAAGCCGAAGTTCACATCGGGCCCTACCTCGAACCCAATGTCGCCGGCCGTGATTACGCTCATGAACTGCACGGTGATGGTGTTGCCAGCTACGAAGATGACCTCGCCTTCCTTGCCAACGTCGGCCGCTGTGAGGCTCGAGCGGATGATGAGCCTGTCGGTCAGCTGCATCGAGTCTTCGAGATAGAAGTACGCCGTATTGATGACCACCGTGGTTCCGCCCGAGGCGGTGCCGGTGCCTTCCATCTTGGTCAGCGCCACCCGGGTCGGATCGCCAGGGATGGAGCGGCCCAGCCCTTGGTACCTGGTCGCCTTGAAGTCCAACCGCGCCGTGAGCTGGGAGGTCGAGCTCTTGATGTTGTCGACGACCGCCGAAGCCGGCACCGGGCGGCTCCTGACCTCCGAGCCCGGGTAGAAACCGAGGAAGGTGGCGGTCAGGGGCTTGGGGGAGTCTGCGGGCAGCCTGAGCGTACGACGGAGGGTCAGCGAGCCGAGCTCGTCCGTGTCCCGAAGGCGCAGCGCGCGGGCGGCTGGGCCTATCTCCACCGTGGCGCCAGGCAAGGGCACCGGCGTGACCGGTCCCGGGCCTGTGGCGTCCACAGACTGCCCGGACAGGGCGACGGCCGTGATGACCCAGGTCGTGCCCGCGTCGGGCCCGTCGAGGATGTCCAGCTCGTCCCCCACGACCACCCCCAACTGCGTCAGGTCGCCCGACAGGATGGTGAAGCGGGCGTTCGAGCCGCCGAGGGAGGTGACGACCACCGGGCTCGAGTAGCGCAGAGGGAAGAAGCGCTCCTCGGCCTGGAGCGATGAAGCCCCCAGGCCTGCGTTGATCTCGGCCACCACCTGTGCCGCAGTCCTGGTGCCCGTTGTCAGCGTGATGTCGAAGGTTGTGCCTCCCGTGTCGATGTGTCCGAACAAGATGCGGAGCGAGTTCGAGCTCGAGGTGATTTCGAAAGGCTCCTGCGCGTTGCCGTTGAGCTCGGCCACGAATCCCAAGGGCAGCGGGAAATCGATGGGCAGCCCTCCGTCCATGGTGAAGCGGATGAACTGAGAGGCAGCGAGGATGGGGTAGGGCCCGGAGTAGTCGCTGAGCTTCTCGGCAGGGATGGCCAGGTGGGTCTCGTCGGCAAAGGCCGAGGCCAGCCCTGAGGTAGCGATGAATTCGCTCGGGGCCTGGGCCGCGCCGTACTTCTTCACCAGCGGGCGCTGGGTGAGCAGGTCCAAAGTGACCGCCCTCAGGTTTTCGAGGCGGCTGTTCTCGTCCAAGGCCGCCAGGTTCTCGTAGTGGAGGCTCAAAACCTCCCGCGCTCTTGAAATCACCCCCTGTGCTGCGATGCGGGGGAGGTTGAGCGAGCTGAAGTCCTCGATCGCCCCCGCTAGCAGCTTCACCTTCCGAAGGAGCTCACCATGCTGGGCCACCAGCTGCTTCACCAAGCCGGGGATCTTCGCCCGAGCTCCCGCCGGTGTATCCACGATGGCCGCTGCGCCTGTGCTCTGATCCTTCCCACGGATATTCGAGCCTGTAGCGTCGAGGAAGCTGTTCAGATTGGTGACGTAGCGCCTGTACGCCGGGACCTTCTCGATGTCGGGGAAGCCTTGGTCCCTCGAGCTGACCGCGGCCTCGAGCTCCTCCAGGGCAGCCTTGGCATTAGCGATGGGGCTGAGGTCCGAGATAGGAGTCACCAGACGGTCGGTAGCCACCACTGCGTCGATGAGGCTCAGGACGGTGGACTCCTGTGATTTCAGCTGGTCCGTGAGCCTCTTGATACCCAGGAGGAGGGTGTAGAACGGGGCATTGAAGTAGAGGATGAAGCACCCTGCAGCGGCCTCTTGGAGGTCGTTGAAGGTGGTATCAATCTTCCGATCGCCCAGAATACCGGTAGGATGTCGCACACTTGAGCGGACAATCTTCTCGACGGCGTCTTGCACTTCTTCGGTGGTGTAGTTGCTCATTTGGGCTGGTCTTTCGAGGCTTCTTTTACCGGTGGGGGCTGCAGTTTGTTACGGATGTAGTCCCCGCCAGCCTTGGCCATCTTACGCATAGCCTTGCTTAGTGGGATGCGCATCAACTTGGCCTTGATTGCCTGCAGTTGTTCGGGCGTGTAGTTGCTCATGTATTCACCTCGGGCGCGTAGGTCCAAAGCCAATCGGGGTCCCATTCGTCCACTTCGGTTAGCGTACGCGCCACGCCTGAAAGTGCGGCCGCTTCTGGGTTGTGGTGATGGATGCTGATAGACCAACCGTGTTTAGTTTCCACACTGGCAGCGAATGGTTGCCATCCATTTTGGACACGTTTAAGCAAGATGATCTCAGCGCGTTTGTACACAACATTTCTTGGGTCTTCATTCTGCCAGTTTCTGGTAGGGTCATGGCTCATGTATCGGATTCTTTCTCCTGAACTAGCTGCACTGGGTAGCCCCAGTCATCTGCGGGTCCCGCGGGCACGAAGGTCAAGTCTTTCCTGCTGCGCTCGAGCACGTTCTTAATGTCGCCGATGTACTCGGCAGGCCATACGTACGACACATGACCGTTGCCGTGCTCAATACGTTGAACTGGGCCTTGGGGCGGGTTGTAGCTGCTCATGTGAGGGGGCTTTCGGGCTCGGAGGTGAGGCGTAGCTTCTTAATGGCGTTCAGATTTATCCATCCACCAACGATCCAGGCTTTTCGGTCGTCTAATCCACGTTCGAGAGCAGCTACAAGCCCGCGGGCTACATAGACGTCGTTGTCATGGCTTAGATAGTGAACGGGGTCGGCCATTGGTTACACACGCGCGCAAGATCTCCACTTCACGTGGAGTGAATGGACCCCAGCCGCTGTAGCGAATGCAGGCTTCAATAGCGTCGGCAAGGGTTGGCTCGACGCCATGCTCAACGAACTCGTAGGCGATGTCTAGTTCTCGTTGTAGTAGCGGCTCAAGAGGCGGCTCAGAAGCTGCCTTCATACTCATCAAAGTCGTAAGTCTGCCACCCGCTGGCATCATCTTGAGGCAGCAGTGGCTTGTCTTTGAGCGCTTCTTCTATCTGCTGAGCGAGGTACGCGTCAGACGCTCGGCACTTGGCACACGTGACGAAGTGGGTACCTATTACTCCGGAGTGGTAGTTGGAACCAAAGGCAAGCTCTTCGACAGGACCACAAGCAAAGCCCTGGCGTTCTATCAGATGAGTGATCATGCCATGCTGTTCTTCAACGGCTACGAGCACGGGTAGCTACACTCTGCGGCGTGATGACATTTGTATTTCCAAAGGGTAGAGGGCCCGTGATCGCATCGGTGTCGGCCAGATCAATGACTGGCCAGGGCTGCTCGCCTGGCGCATAGCAAGGCGGCTCTCCGCATAGCGAAGCGAAGAGGTTCCAGAGCGCGCGCCCTAGTGCGTGCTCGGCTGTAGGCTCACGAATATCAACGAGCCAGGTTCGTGAGTTCATTTCAGCAGCTCCTCCATACGCGCGGCTAACGCGTCCAGGTAGATAGGGTGTTCAAGACACGTGGTGCAGGTTACCTTTGCTGTGTCGAGCGCGAAGTCAGATGGCACGTACGACGGGTTCAGGTATGCCTTCTCGCAAGGCGTGGCCCTAGTCTTGCCGTTCATGAAGTGCACGGGCCTAGCATCATTATTCACGTGCCAGGTGCCTCTCGCTTGAATTGTTCTTCAGTCACGACACGGTAACCAGCTTCCCAGAGCGCTTGAACATGGTCCAGATCTCCTTTGAAGCTTCCTTCAAGCTCGCTCCAGTTCGTCACTTCACCTTCAGCATCAGCTTCAAAAATGTACGTCTCTGGGCCGGAATAGAAAACGTCGGCGGCAGACACAACAACGTACTCGGGCAAAGGACCTCCTGCTTGGGTACGGTAGAACTGCCAATGCGCACCTGCCGGGCCGGTGCGGCTGTTTAGCAGCAACGCGCCGAGTTTTGGCGGATGGAGCGCATCCTCTATAACCTGCGCTATTTCATCATCAGCAGGCGGCAGCTGGTGCGCAATGGATGTATAATTCATGCGCCTAGCCGCTGCTCTAACGTCTGAGCACCTGCTGCGAACCCCTTGAGATAAGCGTCAGCAATAGCGGCTCCAATCCTCTGTTCGAACTCCGAGTCGGACGCCCCCTCAGCCAGCGCGTCGTTGTAGACCTTGATGCCGAGGATCAACGCCCAGTGCTCGAACTTCTTGGTGCAGTCAGGCTTCCCGCAGAAGCCACAGGCCTTGGTGCTCATGGTAACCAGAATAGTTCCTCGAAGGTGGTGCCTTCGAGAATGAAAAGGCAGTTGCCGGTCTTGCGATCGACAGCGTATCCATCAGGATCGCGCTTGGGTTCGTAGCCCACCAGCTTGCGCGCTTTGCGGCGCGCTCCGTTCAACGTCTTGTACTTGAAGACACGACTCGGCTGGTAAGCGTCGGTGACGTAACGAAACTTGATGCACTTCATGAAAACTCCTTCACGGCTTTTCGCGTTCGTTCGATCGCTTGTTCGAGCGTTACGCACGCCAGCTTGAGCTCGACTACGGTTTCATGGAACGTGTCGGCTAGCTCAGCTGTATCGAGGTGCAGTTGCACTTCTTCGAGTAAGAGCCTGATCTGTTGGATGGGGAAGCTCATAGCCCCGCTACCTTTAGCGCATTTTCCATGAGCTGTGCCTGTCCTTCGTCCGAGGCTAGGCAGTCCTTACAGTCGACGGATTCGACGTCGGAGATGACGAAGTGAGGCGCAGAGTCGCAGGTGAATATGTAACCGCAGGCAGTGATGCAGCCACGCCGTCTCTTCACTTCGTAGTGAATGACCGACTCTTCCTCGTCAGTCACGTGCCAGCGCTTCTTCCATCACCTGCGCAATGTAGTCCTCCGAGACTTCGCATGCACTACAAGTGATCCCCGTTGTGCTCGTGGAGCGATTCAAGCCGATGATGCTTTGCCCACACGACGTGAAGATGGCACCAAGTGAGACATGGTGCATAGGAGGGTTCATGTCGCCAGCAAATTCAGCGGCGCGGACGGTGAAGTGAACGCCATACCAATCTGCCAGGGTGTAGGTACCTGCCTTCGCGTACTTACCCCAGCGTTCAGACTCGGCGCGTCTGGGGTTGGTGTCGCTGAGCGCGCGCTCCACAGAGGCGGCGATTGCCTCGTCTTTGAGCATCTCTTTGACGGTACCTTCGGGGAGGCGTGGATGTTTCATGTGTCCAAACCTAGCAGAATGCGCACTTGCTGGATTGTAGCTACGGAAATGTTAGGTGGCGGCCTGTAGTCACGATGGCGTAGGTCAGCACAGAGCTGGCTCCAAGCGGCGGTGAGTCTCTGCTCTTCTTCGTAGGCTTCACGGCTGAGGTAGGCGAAGCGCGTGGAGCCTGTGTAGTCTGAATCAAGCTTGAGCGTTTCTAGCTCCACACGAGACCAGCCACGGTCCAGCGTGGCGTAGACCCTGCCCACCTTCTTGACCTCGTATTCGCTGATCGTCTGCACTCGGCCATGGATGCGCCTGTCTGGTATGTAGAGCTTCTGCCCCACCTTCAAGTTGTACTTGTTCATGCTTCACCAGTTGAATGGGATACCCTCGCGCGCGCACATATCAGAGAACATTCTGCGTACCTCGTGGCACTGCTTGTCGCCAGGGCGCAGCGCCTTTCGACACACGTCGGGGCGTCGCTCGTAGACGCTGCAACTAACCTGGCGAGCCAGTGATCCGCGCAAGGCTATGCAGCGACAATCCTCGACGCCCTTGAGTGGCCCGGTCTTGTTGATGGTGGGTCGGGTACGGATCTCACTCTTGATGACATTCAAGCGCACGAAGCGCTTGCCGAGGTTCTCTTCGTCCTTGGGCGTGAGGTTGACGTAGGTGTCTTCGTAGGTCAGCGAGGTGCAGCAGATTCCGCACTTACGGCAGTCAGCGGAGGTGAGCTTGCTCATAGGTTGTAGCTCCAATAGGACGGGAGCCCCCTCTCGTTACAGCCTTCGTGTACACCGGCGTGGTTCATCAACTTGATGCACTGCTGCCCGTAATTCTTTGAAAAGCAGCGAGGTGGCTGATCGTCCATCCTCCTCAGCGCCATCTCTAGCCGGTCGAGCGGCGCCTCGTACTTCAAGTACTTCTGGTGGGCACGTCGGCGCTTGAGCAGCTCGCGTTTTTGCTTCTTGTTCAAAGAAACCCTTAGGTATTAGCACGGAGTAGAACTTACCTGGCTCGAATCCGACATTCATGTCCCAGAAAACCGCTGGTTCATCTAAGAGAGCCTTCTCTGTTTCAGCGGCACGCACATCATCAGTATCAACCGGAAGTTGGTGCGCGTAGCTTGTGTAGAGTGTTGGTGATTGTCTCATAGCTTCAGCATTGCCTTGATTGCGAGGCGAGAGAGCCGGTTGTTCTTCTCGAAGATCACGCTCACAGAAAGCACTACACCTAGGCCGGCGATGACCGCGATCGGCTGCATAGGCGCACCAGAGATTACTTCTTCACCATCGACCAGCACGTTGGCGCTTACAATGGTGCAGGTTTCGTCGAAAGCGAACCAATAGCCCTGAATGAAGAAGCAGTCTTCCCTCTCAGTAACGTGCGCTACTTCCTTCAGGTCAGGCCTTACCACAACACCTGTAGCCTGCGGAAGTTTGAGCAAAATGGGGACGAGCTCAATGAGCGGCGGGTCCTTCAGTGCGTTCTCTATCAACTCCGCGAGCGCATCATTCTCACTGGACGGTTCTTCGAGTTCCGTCATAGCAAAAACTTAGCGACGAAGACGCGCTCGGCTACACGTAGCTCTAACCTGTGTTCTATTCTTTCCGTCAGCAATACAGGTGAGCCTCTTAGTGCGTTTCATCCATCATGCACCTTGTTAGCATTTCCTCAACGTCCCGCGCCATCAGCTCGTTACGCACGCTCTCCCAGTCTTCGAGGCAGGCGCTTCTTGGGCACTGATTGCGGAGTGGTGTCATCATGGACCTCACGCTCTCCAAGGAAAGCTTCGGCTTTACGTAGCAGCACTGCACGACGCTCGACGTTGGTAGGGCTGTCGTCATAATTACCTCGGATGTACGCCTGCAGTTCCTTGACCAAGGCGGGCGCCTCGTCAGCGCGCCAGGCCTCTGCCTCGAAAGCCTTGACAGCGCGAAACAACGCACGAGTGGCCTTTGTATGAACGACAGGACCAGGGTAGTTTTCAAGCTCTTCAACACAAGCGATTGCGGCGCGCAGGACACGTTCTTTCAGAAGGTTTACGGATGCAATGCTCATCGACGAATCTCCAATCCCAGCGCCAATTCTGGCGTCAGTTGCGGAAACATGGCGCACGCTTTTTCTTGAAGTTCCTCCATAGCTTTCTTCCTGTCGCCACTGTCGGAGCGCGCTTCGACCAACGTGTAAGGCGGGTTATGGCTGGTCTCAAGCTTGAAGCCAATGCCTGTTGGTAAGCCCCAATTTCCATGGCTGTGGTTGCTGTCGTACAGGAACTGGCGCACGTACATGCGTCCGGTGTCGCGCTCGACTAGCTTGCGGAAGCTCGCTCGAGCCGCAGCCTCCATAGCGTCCTCGGCCTCGAGCTTGCGTAAGAAATGCTCCCAACGTTTTAGAGCGAGCCGTAGTGGTATCGGGCGTACTTCAACAAGCTCGCCGCTGTAGTCCTCATCGTACTCATGATTGTAGGCGTCGTAGTGACCTACGGGCCTGTCCATGCGCACCAAGAACGGTTGCCCGGGCGCCACTCCATTCTGCAGAGCCCAACGCAACCAGCTGTCCCTACCAAACGGAATTCCTAGTGCGGTATCGACATCAACCTCACGCGCCCACTCTGGCCAGGTCTCGCGATTTGAGCCTTCACACCAAGCTGTGCCCAGCGTCTGGCCGTCATAACTCAGTCGTTCCCAAGTGCGCACCTCTTCATCGCTGATGATGTCGACGAGGTCGGTACATGCCCTGCCACGTTTCACTAGTCCACGTAGCAGCGCGAGCGTGCGTCGCGTCTTGTGCGTCGTCACCGCTTACGCTCCGGTATACGAAAAGAGGTGCCTGCTACGCTGCCGTCCTTCTTGTCTTCCTCATACTCGAAGTGGATGGAGATCTTGCCTCCTTTCTTGGTCTCGATACGCTTGAACTTACCGCAGTACCCGCACTCCCACACCCGCTCCACGGAGAGGCCATCGGAACCCTCCGTTTTGAATAGCTCGTTGAGGTCCTCTACCTTCAGCTCGAACTTGGAAGCCTTCGCTGATTGACCATCCAAATTGAGTGTGACGCCGTCGGGCTTGTGCTCACTCAGGGTGCCGCAGCGCGGGCACAGCATACCGTCCGTCTTCCAGTGCTGGGCTACAGCCGCTTCAAGCTGTGCCAATTCGCTGGTGTCATAGCGTCTGACGATCTCAGGCTTCGGCATGCGCTGGATCTGCTCTGCCGTAGTGACGAAGCTCAGCCGTCCGCTCAAGGCTGCCACACGCTCTTCGTGCGCGTAGACCAGGAAGTCGACGGTGTCGCCGGCTTGTTCAGAGGCGAAGTCGCACGCGGCGTCGATGGCACGCTCTAGGTGCTCCGTAGCCATGCTCGTGATCTGGTTGTCCTCGAGCTCGTCTTCAGTGGGCTCTCGGTCGAACGCCTTCTCCAGCATCCAACGCTGCACGTCTTGGTGGCCTACGTACTTCGGTCCGCTCAAGAAGCGGGTGGCCTTCAGGTAGGCGGCATGGAGCAGTTTGGAGTACGAGTCGACGCCCTCGCCCTGCGGTCGCGTCCCGATGCAGATCGGAAACCTTGCACATCCATAAAACGGCCCGGTGGCGCCATTGCGCTCGACCATAGGCACGCCGCATTCAGGGCATCTGATGTGCGTCAGTAGTTTTACTGCCTGGCGTCTCAACTTTACCTCGATATTTCCCGCGCACTAAACGTGATACGTAAGGACGGCTCACCTTGTACATCCTTGCTAATTCTTCTTGTGTCGACAAGCCGTCACGGTAGGTAGACCGCAAGGCATCGACCTCGGCGTCTGAAAGTTTTGCCATCGGATGTGCGCTGCCTGTCAGACCACGCGAACGGCCTCTTGCAACCATGTCGTGCATGTTCTGCTGATGCGTACCTTCACGAAGGTGGTCCGCTCTTACGCACTTGCGATTGTCACAGCGGTGTAGAGCTTGCGGCCTAGGCCAACGTCCGTGCTTTAAGAAGAAGGCTACGCGATGTGCTCGTACACTTTTACCCAACAACCAAAAGTAGCCGTAGCCATGAGCTGTCCATCCAGTCCATTCATGACAACGAGTTTTCATGCCAGGCATGGTCGGGCCGTGGTTGTTGATTTTTCTACTAAATCGACTGTGGTCCTCAGCGCGCACGTGCTGCAAGAGCACGAGCTTGTTGAAACGTCGCATGACTCTCCTAGCAGTCGGGCGTTACCCGCACTCCGCACTCGTCGCAACAGCGCGTGAGCGGGCCCTTGAAGTCGTTGTAGATCGTCGTCATGAACCCGCTCAAGTAGGGCAGCCGCGGGTAGTTGGTGCCGCCAACGGCGTATTGTCGATGACAGCGCCAGCACAGCATGTAGCCATCACTGAATGTGTACCCAATTGGGTAGGGACCGCCTGCAGAAACAACTCCGCCCCATCGAACTTCTTCACAGTTGGTACATTCCCAACCGCTATGAAGTCGAGGGGGCGGATTCACCTCGACGCAAGGTGCCTTGGTCTTACAGTTCCTGCAACGTTCTACCGGGGTGACCCTACGGCTCATGAAAGATGAGACGGGGGACGCGCCTGAGCTTCCTCGAGCTCGATGGCGCGTTGCACCTGCTGTGTGGGCAGGCCTTGCGGTAACTTGAATGCATCGAGCTGCTCGAGCAGCTGTACGTAGGGCAGCAGCTCTTGGTAGAGCTCCACCGCCTTGGTGTGGTCGCCACGCGCTTTCGCCTCCGTGGCTTCGTCCTGCAGCTTGATGGCTGTCGCCATGAGGTCGTCTAGTTGGACGTAGCTGCCCCGAAAGGAGATGAGCCCTCTTCCAGAAGCTTCAGCACTACCGAGCATGTAATCAGAACCAGCCATGCGATCCCTGCCATTATCTTCAGTGCGTCTTTCATTCGAGCCTTTCTCCGCACCGTTGAAGAGAGGCCCGCCCTTTAGAGGGGCCTCAATACAACAGATCTTGTTCGTCTTCAGCAAGAGCTACCAGCGCCTGCTGGAGCGGCGAACGTGGTATTGACGGATTTGTCAGCGCGGCGTGGGACGCCGGCGGATTGGTCGACACAGGTGAGAGCGGAGGCGCCGGCCACGTTGAGTGGGCATCCGGCTCGAGTTGGGTGACCAACGTCTTCTCGTCCTCGTCATGTGTCATTGTCATCGTTGATTCCTCTTACTTCGTACTGCTCACACATCTCCGACGCTTGGCGCATCAGTTCTTTGGCGGCGTCGTATCCTACGACCGTTCTGTAAGTGCCAACGACGGCCTTCAAGACAAGCCTTAGCGCTGTGAGTTGTACGAGCGTTGAATCTACCTCGTTGTCGAGCTGTTCTTTGAGCCTGTTGGCGAGCAGCAGAACGCGATCCTCGGGTACATCGTCGCGCGGCTGCTTCACCTGCCACTGTGGCGGCTTTGGGTCGATAACGTCGCCCATAGTTTTTTCCGTTCGCAGCTCTTATGCCTTGGCCACGAAGACTATTACGCCTGCCTGCACGAGCAACGTGAAGGAATGTCCAGTGGTGCATCACGCGCGAGAAGTCAGTGTACCCTCGTGAAAGAAAGTAAGGGAATCAATTCGCAAACCCAGAGCAATTTCAGGGATAAGAAAAGAGAAGGAGGAAATACAACATGATTGAGCTACGAGGTGTCTACGACAAGGAAGTGGTGGAGATGCCAGAAGACACGTTGTGCCAGCTCATCGACGGGCTGCACTACGTGGAAACAAAAGAGGTGAAGCCCATCGGAGCTAAGACGAAGCTTCGTGAGCTGCGCGCGTTCGAGATGGTTCAGGTGGACACGGGGTTCGATGACGACGAACAACCGCGTGTCATGGCCATCTTACCGAAGCGTAAAACAGGATTCGCTGCAATGCTCGCTGCAACGCTGCTTTCTGTGCTCGCGTTCGGTTGCGGTAGTGGTGCGACGTACCACTACAGCTATACGTGCGTCGGGGTCGCTTGTGCCCCACCACCTGCCATGGCGATGAGTTTCTTCACGCCACAAGCGACGCCGATACAGGCGCGTGTGATCTACGTGAATCGTCCGATGGACATTCAGGTACATCGAGATGGGACAATTAGGACGAGAAGGCCGGCTACGCCGGGATGGAGGAATCGATGAACAACTGCATCAAGTTTTTGGTGGTGTCTGCACTGTCTTGCATGTTCGTGGCTTGCTTCGACACCGAGGTATCGTTCGCGCCATCGGCACGGGCTGCGGTACAAGGCGAGGCAGGGCAGGGCGCTCAAGGCGACAGCTGCGTCTGCGCGCCAGGGGCGAAGGGCGATAAAGGTGACCAAGGCGCTCAGGGAGTACAAGGCCCCGCTGGTCCACAAGGCTTGCCAGGCAAGGACGGCGCAACCGCTGTCTGTGTCAACGACATGAACAGCTGCCCACCTGGAGTTCCTGGGCAGCAAGGTCCCGTAGGCCCTGCCGGCCCTCAGGGGCTACAAGGGCCAACTGGGCCTGCTGGTGCCGTCGGCGCGCAGGGGCCGCAGGGCGTGAAGGGCGATGCTGGTCCGCAAGGGCCGGTCGGGCCCATGGGTCCTGCTGGTACTGCGGGCAAGAACGGTAAGGATGGCAAAGACGGGACCGTGATCACCAAAGGCTCCATCTACGTCAACAACTCGGAGCTTGCTTCGGGTGATGCCATCGCATACTGCAACGACGAGAACGACGTGGTGCTCACGGGCTCATGTACCGGACAAGGCGTGTTCTGGGGCTTCATCGGGCCCTACCTGCCAACCAACACGACGTTCAAATCGGGCTGGGAGTGCAAGACGTCCAACGTCGGCGGTAACCCCGTGAGCGCTACGGTGGTGTGCTTGGGGGTTGCACCATGAAGAAGGAGCAGGAAATGTTCTGGATTGACTTCGATCCACCATTCACGCGCAGGGTGGAGAAGCTGGCCGAGTTCGCGGCCGAGCATGAGCTACTCGGCGAGCTCGACAAGCGCTACATCAAGCAGCTGTTTGCAGCACTGGACGCCGAGCCTTCCATGAAGATCACCAAAATACGGATCGGAGCACGCAAGATCCACAAGGCGACTGCGTGGACCTTGCGCGTCACAATCAACTTCCGGAAGGAATTCAGCGGTGAATCAGAAGAGCTTGGCGAGGCCCTGCTCTACTGCATCGACAACCTGTGCGACTACATACGCGAATCGGCGTGAGAGAAGCGCGGGGTATCACCCCGGCTTTTCTCTTAGCTATCCGCTGACGGAAACATGAAGTCGTGCACGGGTAACGAAGCGACATCTACGTCGAACACGGCTAAGTCGTCGGACTGCAGCACATCATCATTGCTCGACTTGTGCTTGCGACGTTCAGCAGGTCGGCCCGCTCCCATGATGTCGCGCTCAGTGAGTAGGCGAATGCGCTTGCGCACGCTGTCGGGGTCGACACCCACCGCTTCACAGATGGCCACGAAGCTCGTGAGCTCCTTGCCTGTCTGCTCGCGCTGAGCCCATGCTGGTGTGCCCTCGTCTTCGACGAAGAGCCAGTGATGCGCGTTCTCGGCTAGCATGCGCTTCACCAACTTAGAGCTCGTGCGATAGAGCACCCAGTCGTAGGAGGCTCGGCGGACTATCTCCAGCAGCAGGGCGCGACAGCTGCCAGACTCGAGCAAGGGATCGGAGTCGGGGCTGTACGGCCGCTCCACGGGCCGCTCGTCCGGGTCCCAGGCGCTCACCTGCTCGAAATCGTCGAAGTCCGCCTGCATCGGCAGCTGGCCGGGCGCGAGCTCGCGGATGAGCGGCCTGAGCACCTTCCTGGTCTTGCGCGGGCGCGGCACGCGCCTTGGGCGCGGCTCCTCGCCGAGCAGCAGTGCCAGCCGCGTCAGCGGCTCGGAAACGGCCCTGCGGGTGAAGGCGGCCGAGAGCTTGATGGTCGGCGCGACGTCAGATGCGCGCCCTGCGTGTAGGAGTGCGAAGGCCCCCTCGGACATCTCCTGGAGGGCCAGCTGGAGCTGGCTGGTGTCTAACATGGGCTAACTAACCGAAATTACGGCAGGAACGTCACCTGCCACGGGTGTATTCGGAATTCTCACGATCGAAGCGTCGGCACGCACGGCCAGAAGCTGGGCAGCGCCGGGCGCCAGGCCGCGCAGGAAGAGCTTGTCGTTGGTGACAGCCACCGAGGCCACATTCGTGTCGCTGACGCGCCACTGCACGTCTACCAGCGCCGTCCCGGGCAGCTTTCGCCCCGAGGAGGCCCAGACGGTGGGCGTGATCTCGATCTCGTTGGTTGCCCCTACAGCCACATTGTAAGGGCCGGGCGGCTCGAGCTCGACGCGCTCGATCACGGGGAAGAGCAGGTCGGGGAGGTTTGAGCTCGGGTACTCCGGGATGGTGATGCAGCGGAGCTGGTCTTCGAAACCCTCCACGGTCACGTCGTACATGCCGCAGCGCACCAGATCGATCTCGATGTAGCCCCGCTCGTCGGTGCGCTTGTTCACACGCTCCTTCAACATCGCGTCGCCTTCGAAGAGCAGAGGGTTGAACCTGGCGATGAACTGGATGTCGTGGTTCGGCGCGGGTGCCCCGTTGGGGTAGCGGAAGAACCCCGAGCAACGACAGAGCCTCGGGTGCACAGCTTCCGGGGGCTTGAAGACGTGCCCGGTGATGAGAAAGTCGTTGGTCTGCGGAGCTACCGGCGCCTCGAGCACGTCGATGTTCTGCACAGCAGGTAGCGAAAACTTCGGCTTGAAGAAGCGCACCTGGTACGAGACAGGCGCGAGCAGCGTGAGCTGCAGTTGTCCTTGGGCGTCCGAGGTGCCCTGCGTGATGAATGAGACGCCCGTGCTGTCGAAGATTCGGACTACTACACCCTCTACCGGCGTTTTCTCTGGGTTATCGTCGGTGATCGTGAAGGTGATGAGCTCGAATGAAGACATCAGGTATCCCTCAACTGCAGCAGCGGACGCTGGACTGGCACCATGTTGAGCACCTCACCGGCCTTTGGAACGTACGCCATGGTAACGCGCTTCCTGCCGTCGATATTAAGAGCCAGGCGCATGCGCGCGCCGATGAGACCCACCTCACGTAGGTACTGCTTGACAGGTTTGCCTTCACGCCACGGCAGGTAGTGCGTGCGGGCCTGCTGCGCTACGATGATGCGGATCTTGAAAAGGGCGGGGGGCGCTAACGAGGAGTCATGCGCGCTGACCGCTGATTTGCCCTCAGCAGCGAGCTGAACATGTAAAGGAATGAACGCTACACCGCTTGCCAGCGGTGCAGGTCGACCAGCGTCTTTGGCAAAGAGCTCAGCCGAAGCTTGCTCGGGCCACATTCCACCATCGTTCGTTGCGCCCCCCATAGATCAAAGGCTCCTGCGCTCAGCAGACGGGATGTTCGGAATGCGAGCACGGAAGTAATCATCCTGTGTAGTGAAGTTGTCGTCGACTAGCAAGAAAGAACTGATGCTGAGGTCCATGGGAGTGACGAGCTCCTTGGAGATGTTGGTGCCGGCGATCGACAAGGCGTACGTTTGGCCACGCACCAACGTGAACTCGACGTGGCCTTGGTCGTCAGTCTTACGCACCAAGGACTGGCCGGCAACGAGCGCTCCTGCCACAAGCTTGCCGACAAACGGCGAGCGAAGCGCAACCTCGATGCCGACCAGCGGAAAGCCTTCCGCATCGATCAGGTCCAAGTAGCCTACGATCACGCGGTCCGGATCGACGGCAATGGCGTGCTTGGCGCTGAAGGCTTGCCCGAACTCGCTGACCGTATTTTCCAGGCGGTTGCGGAAGCGTGTCTTGTAGTAGTACTTGCTCGAACCGGACTTGTCTTGGAAGACGTAGGTGCTAGTACCAAGAGCTGTTAGGACGCGGGCCTCGTGTCCGAACGAAAATGAGGTGGGCTCAGTCAAAGGCAGGCCTAACAAAGAGGCCGCCTCGCTCGACAACACACGGAGCGTGGCTCCAGTGCCAGGCTCCGTGGTTTCGATGACTAGCTGCGCGTTCGAGTCCACCCAGGCGCGCAGCCGCCCGAGGCTCTGTGCTTGAATCTGGCTCGCGGCTTGTGCCAGCGAAAGTGGGTTCGTGCCCGAGAAGGCAACGTTGATTGACTGCTGCTCGTTGACTAACAACGGCAACGTGAGGCTCGCGACATTTACGTTTGGGCCAGCGGGTATTGCTGCGGGTAGGTCGCCTCCCGTGCTCGGGACGCGCGCGCCCGACCATGAAGCTCCTGTCAGCTCTTCGTACGGACCGCCTTCCGATACGCGCGAGCGCCACACCTCGATGCTGTCGAAGATCCCCACGAAGTCGGCGTCGCTGGTCAGGATGTTGAGCGTCACGACTTCCAGCGACTGCGATACTGGGCTCGAGGTAGTCGTGATGTTCATCAGGGCACGACCTTCATGGTAGAGCGCGGTACAAGGTAGCCGTCTTCAGTTACCGAGACGGTATCCGAGTCCAGGCTGTGTTTGGCCGCGACGCGCTTCATGTGAAGCGTTAACTCGTGCATCGCCTTGGCCTTTTCGATCTCAGCATGTTGTACTTCGCGTAGGTACATCTGGAGCTTCAGGTCGGCGTTGGCGACGAGCGACCTCAGCAATTGATACTTCAGATGATTCGCCTCATCAAGCTTGTGCGGTTCGGCCGGCGAGGTGGGAGATGTAGGCGCCTCGGCAATACCCCCCAATTTGGCGTACTCGTGTGCTTCTACCAAAATCTCGTTGTCCATGTTCATCCTGTGAGAAATTCGTCGATTTCAGCGACTACTAGCCCCGTTGATTGTTGAACCGCCGCCTGCGCCAGGCGGTCGGAGCCAGTGCGGCCTCGCAGAATCCTCTTGCAGACATCAACCCGGTGGGTGAGCTGCTTACGCTGCGCGGCCGCGTACTGCTTCACGGCTTGTTCGAGCTCGTCGAGACGCGCATTCCGTTCGGCTGTCGTGGCCATCTGGAAATAGTAGCCGGTTGGGGGTGCGCTGGCGATCCCCCTCGTACGTACTGCGCCATATTGCCGTAACTGAGCCTGTGGATGGGGGTCGTCCCCAGCCGCTCGAGGCCTTCTAGGTGCTTGGGCGAACGGTAGCCCGCGTTCGTATCAAAGCCGTAGCTCGGGTACTCCTCATGAAACTCCCGCATGGCTTCATCGCGGTCTTTCTTGGCCATGATGCTAGCCGCGCTCACCGCGGCGACCAGGTGATCGGCCTTTGGCATGCAAAGGGCGTTCGTTACTTCCGGCGGTAGTTGGTTACCATCCATGAATGCGACGGCTTCTGGAAAATGCGCGCGTGCCTTGTTGACCGCCTGGTACACGAGCTCGTTGAGCACACGGTGCACGCCCCAGGCGTCGATGATGGTATTCGGCATCCCTAAGATGACTCGAAAGGGAATGGTGGGAGGGACGAGCACTTCGTTGTAGACGCGAATGTGCTCGTCCTTCTCCATCTTCTTCGAATCCTTCACACGAGGATGCGACCAATTGGCGCGAGCCACCGCCGCGCAGACGAAGACGGGCCCAGCCCAGGAGCCGAGCCCTACCTCGTCAACGCCGATGATGTACTCACTACCAAGTGAGCGCAGGCGCTGCATACCCACGCGCTGCAGGTACTCGGTTGAAGGAGGCGCAGGCATTACTTCTTGTCGACTTGCGGCACGTACTTGGCGTGCTCAGCGGCGAAGTACTCGGCGGTCTTGGCGTTGGTGTAGTCGAGCTCGAACACCTCGGGCTCCCAGCTAACGCCCTCATCGAAGGTGGCAGCAAGATCGTCCAACTCTCGCTGTGACAATCCATGCTTATTGTTGTCGAGGAAAGCAGCACCCTCGCCAAACCACAGCTGCGGCGGAGCATCTGGTAGCCTCAGAGTTTTCAAGAACTTACTTAGCAGCTGCATCTCCATGCGGCTGAACGTACGCGATTGGTACTTGTAGTCGATCCAGGCCTCGAAGGCGTTCGGTGCCAGCACGCGGCAGATACCGGCCTTGACGCGGGCCGTCTCTTGAATCTCCCACTGCGCGTGCTTGTCGACACGGAGGCGAAGGAAGTCGAGGCAGTTCTTCAAGTCGATCTTCCAATACCACTCCGTATAGAGGGAGAGCGGCAAGTGCATGCGAGCAAGCTCACGCGCTAGATCTACTTCAGGGGAGATCATCCACTCATACAAGCGTACAGACTCTTCCTGTAAGTGCAGCCACCTCTCATGGAATTTCTCTGCGTTCAATGAGCTGATCGGCTCCCCACGCCCTTGTTTGTTCTTCTTACTTTGCTGGCCCATATCCTCGGGCGCTGGCATGTAGAACTGCATGGAGGGTAGCGAGTACCTGAGTGAGTACTCATTCACGTTTGCCGTACGATGGCGGATTAGCTGGCGCGCGACGAAGATGGGCAGACGCACGTGGAACTTGAGCTCCACCATCTCGAATGGCGAAGTGTGGTTGTGCCTCATCATGTAACGAAGCAAGCCGCGATCATCGCTCGGCGTCTTCGTACCAGCACCGTAGCTCGAGCGTGCTGCCTGCACGATAGCTGCGTCATCGCCCATGAAGTCCACCAGGGCCACGAAGCCGTGATCCAAGACGGGGAAGTATTTGCCCTTCAGACTGATTGCATCGAACGCCATTATTTCTTGTCCTCTTCTCTTTCGAAATACACTTCGTTTGAACGCCAGCGCTCTTCGAGCGTACTCCACATAACGTGGCCGCGCTTACCATTAGGGGCGGCACTAAGCCTGTCTCCAATCACCAACACACGTGCAGCACGTTGTTCTATTGGGACATCAATAGCTTCTGCTAACGCGCCTTCCATCTCTTCGAGAAGCTCACAAGGCAGCGCCAGCTTCTGATATACCTCAGGTGGTTCGCGGCAGACGCGGTCGGGAGTTGGTGACTTCCGACCGCAGATCCTGCACACGAACAACGTCTTACCGCTGGGCGTAGTGGCGTAGAGCTCTACCCAGCGGCTCATTTCACGTGGGGCAGACCGGCCAACTGCTGGATGGTCGCGGTCATGCTTGCAGCCGAGCGTGCGCCAAGCTCGATGGCGTCGAACGCAATGATCAGATACTCTTTGTGACCCATCGGATCGACACGGAAAGCTTGGTAACCGTTGTCCGCCAACTCGTTGAGCCTGTCTTCCAGCGAGAAAAGAGCCACGTGTGGCAATACCCGCCAGACCCTTTTCTTTTCTTCGGGCGCCTTATCTTTTTCTTCGTCCATGTGTTTCCTTTACTTCGATTCCTGAGGTTCTTTCAAGAAAGTACCTGCGGCTTGCTTGAGCCGCATACTTTCCGAGGCATCTGTGGCCTTCTCAGCCAGATGAGCCAACACCGACGCTCCCCACCAGCCGGAGAGAAGTGGAGCACCAGCACGGTCGAGGCCTGCGGGCGGCAGGTCTTGGATACGGTCTTTGATGTAGCCTTCAACGGTGCCGATCTCCTTCTTGCTCAAGAACTTGGCGAGGTGGTTCTTGAGCTCGTGCCACGGGATCTTCTCCTCATGGGCGGCTGCGATGGCGTCGAGCAGCTTCTTCACCTGCTCGGGCTTCATCGTCTCACGCACAGCACTGCGTGTTGCCGCAGCTACAGTTTCGAGCTCCTTCCTTGCCACCTCGTCGTCTAGCTCCAGGTCGGTCTCGTCGACCACAGAGCCCAGATGAACGCGGCTGAAGGCGTCGTCGGTGACCAGGTTGCCCATACCGTTCAGGCGCAGCACGGTGTGGCTGATCTTGAGCTTGCCCTGGCCGAAGTCGCTGTTGCTCCAGGCCACGCCCAGCGCCACGTACTCACCGGCGATGGGCTCGAAGACGTAGGGCAGATAGCACTGCAGGTGCACCCGCATGTCCGTGATGGTGGCCTTCGCCGGCTTGACGCCGAACTCTTCGATGGCGCTCAAGAACGGCTGGAGCATCGTGTTGCTCAGCAAGTGCCGGTTGTAGCTCTGCGTGAGCACGGCACGCAGTTCATCACCAACCAAGCGGTGCAAGAACTTCGCTGACTGCTTCCTGCGATTCACGAACTTCTGGCGCGTGAAGAGCTCGTTGAGGTTGAGCGCGAGAAGCGCACGCCGCCAACCAGCGTCGCTGTCCACGTCCAGTTTGCCCGAGTACGCGCGTGGCAAACCGAACAGGTCGCATAGCTGCCCGAGGGCGTGCTGGTGCAGCTTGACGTACTCCCGGGAATCTCCACGGTTGTAGATGATGCGTAGGGGCGCTACATCCGCGCCTTCGACACGGCTGGAGAACGCCATGTACCTCGAGTCCATCGGTACGTACCGATCACGCGGAATGCTCTTGGCGCAGTGCTCGATCAGTCGCTTCTGCTCCTCTGCGCCCACGGTGATGTACGACTTCACGCGCGCACGTGCGGCACGCGAAGCCTCGTCTTGCACGGCTCCGTAATCAACAGCAGGAATCATCCTGCCTCCTTTCGTCGAGCGTAGGGCACCGCTTGCGCGGCTACGCTCACATGTTCTTGCGAATCTTGGCGGCGATCGAAGTCTTCAATCGACTCACCTTGGGTTGTGAGTGACCAAGCGTCGAGGCCAGCGTCGTCGTATCCACGATCTTCTTCACGCCGTTCACGCCAAAGATGTGGTTGAACACCTGCACTTCGTCAGGGTTCAGATATTCGTGCGGCCTCTTCTGGATGAGGCGCACGACATCGGCTTCTCGTGAGGTACCAAAAGCGCCCGGGTCCGTCTCGAACGTGCTCGAGGGCACGTCCTTACGTAGCGCCTTCATCAGCGTCGTGATCTTGTGAACGGGCAGGTCTAGGTGCTCACTGAGCTCCTCGTTGGTCGGCGCGCGGCCGAACTGCTCCGTGAGCTCGTTGGCTGCTTGCTGCAAGGGCCCGATATTGCGCGCCTGGCCTTCGGGGATGTACCCGACGTTCTGGTACTTGGCGTTGAACCGCTTGGCCTTCTGAATGCGGTTCTGCACGTGCGTGTTGAAGGCCACACCACGCGACGGGTCGAACGACTCGGCAGCATGCACGAAGTGCTTGGTGAGCTCGGCCTTGAAGGCAGCAGGCGCCACTGCAGGAGCGCGCCACTCTTTCTCCTTGCGCGCGATGAGCGGCTGGTACTTCTGGATCAGCGGCTGCAGAAGCTCGGGCGTGCGCCCGCCTTCATGCCAGTCCTGCCAGAGCTTCAGATCGCTGGAGGCACGGTCGGCCGCCAACTTGTGCTTCTGGTCGAGGAACTCCTCAGCCGGATTGGGTTTGGGCATTCTTCAGAAGCGTCCGGTCAATCGGCGTACCCGATCCGAGAGCGTCTCGGGCGCCGAACCTTCTTTGGTCTTGGTCAGCAGCGGTACCGAATGCGTGGTGAACTGACCAGAGCGGCCGTGCTCGAAGAGCTCGGACACGGTGGCCTGGTCCGTCTTCTCGTTGGCCTTGAGCGTCGCGAAGGCGCGTGAGGTGACGTCGTGACGGTCTTTCTTCGAGGCCTCGTACGTCGCGTCGTTTTGATGGAACGCCTCGGCCTTCGACCCCTCACCCCAGCGCCCGTCGATGTTGGACACATCCTTGCGGCCAGGTGGATCATCGTACAGGTCTGTGGCGCCTTTGCGAGGCGTCGCCTCGTTGGCCTCCGGCGTAACACCACCTTCCGCTTCCTTCATGAGCCACTCTTGGAGCTCACTTCGGTGCGCGGGTCGGTAGTTCGAAAACAGCACGGGCATGGGGTGTTCGTCGGTGAGCGCCATAGATCCTCCGTTACAGAATAGCTCATCGCTTGAACTGTTCCAAAGCGCGGACGACGTAGCCCCAGGGTAGCGCCGTCGTTACCCAGCCTTTAGCATGTTTGTCGCAGCGCTCGCCATTGGAGAGAGTTGCGCGTGTAGCCTTGCACTTGCACTTGTCCCACTTGCAACGAGGCAGCTTACGGTAGAGCGCTTCGAGCAAGTGCAGTCTGGTAGGCGGTAGCTTCTTCTTCTTCTTCTTCTTACTAACCGCCCGCCTCACGCCGAGCTTTGTACTACTGTTCACAATGTACCTCATCACACAAGTCGTCTTCGATGGTTTGAAGTAACCCGCGCAGCCGAGCGATTTCAGCGTCCCGTGCCTCCAGCGCTTGCTTGAGGTCGGCAACTTCTTGCTGCACTTCGGTCAGTATCTGGACGGTATTGTCGAGTTCGGCACCCAGTGCGTCGGTGATTTCCTCCGATAGCTCGCTGAAGACCTTGAAGCCATTCAGCTTTTCAACTGCAGCATCGAACATGCGCGGTTCGCGAAACTCACAATAGAGCTCGATTCGGCCCGTAAACTTTCCCTGAAACCGCACCGCCTTTGCGCTCGAAGACGCCACACGGAACTGAATGCCAGGCAGTTTTTCTTTTACGTCTCCAGACGTTCCCATGCCTTCCTTGTTTCTCCTTCACCATATTCAACGAGCTCTTTGCCGATAGCGATCATGCGGTCGATGTAGCAACCCGACTCTTTGGCAACCAGCGCCAGGCGCTTACTCACACGGCCTAAATGCACATCGGGATTCTTGAGTGACTGGCGCAGCAACTCAGCGGCCTCGCACGTGAGCTCCGCGTTATGCAAGATCTTACGGTCGAGATCTCTGCGCTGCTCATCCAGTCCGAAAATTGGCTTGTCTGAAAGGGAGCTCTCCACATCAGCGGCCAAGTACTCGTCACAGGCGCTCCTGAGTGCTCGAAGCACCTCGTTCAAGCTCTCGCGCGATCTCCTGCGCGGCAGCTGGCTCTGCAGATGAAAGCGCGAGCACATCATCTCAACACAATAGAACGCGCGCTGGTGTTGTAACTGCCGAGAGCTGACTGTGTTCCGCGCGATGTCGATGAGTTCGTTCAGCGGCTCTTCCCATGGCTCATAAACCAGGCTGAATTCAGGAGAGTCGTACTTGTGCAGCGCACGCACGGTACGCAGGTAGCCAAGCGCGACGGGGCATTCACCGTTAACAGGCGGTGGTAGTGAAATCACGTGTCATTCAACCTCCATGAAAGACGGACAAGCTACCGCTCTACACCCTTATGCCAGATGCGCGCGGTTAGTTGCACGCGCGTCAGGTTGAATTCTTCTTGAGCTTCAGGCCGGCCGCGCCGGTACCTGCAGCCGCCGCAATACCGAGACCTGCGCGTAGCGAACGCACAGCTTTCTGCTCCTGCTTGTGCAGGCTCTTGAGCTTGTTAGCGGCACGCTCTACACGACCCGCGCTTTGATGAATGCGCGTGTTGATGCGCGAATCACCATGCTGCTTCCAACGCCCGCCAGAGCTGGCGATGTTGCGCAGCATCGACGCCTCATTGGAGTAGCTAGTCGCTGTAGCCTTGAGCGCCTTAGCCTTGCTGCCCGAAAGAAGTGAGCCTGCGCGTTGACCGACGCCAGCGAGCTTCTCCAGCTCAGCACGCATACCAGCGGCGGCTTGGGCGTCCATCAGAGCTGGTTCTTCTGAGCACCGGGCATTGGGAGGCCGAAGCCCTTGGGCTTGGCGATATCGGCGATCGAGGGACCAGCGAAGCCCGTCGTCTTCGGGGCTCCGACGCGTTGCGTACTCATGAGCTTCCCGACTGGAGACATGGCGCCGGTGGCGGCTGCCGCTTGCTTGTTCTCCCCCACCATCCAAGCATCCGGATCGACGGACTCGTCGTTCTTGGTCATCGCCTGCCGACGAAATGGAGGGATACCGCTCGTCATCTTGAACGGGCCGTAGGAAAGCGGACCCGAGTACTGGCTCGCGGTCATGCCAGCGCCGACGCCAATCCCCGCTTCCTTCTGTTTGGATTTGTTCTTCTTGTGATGAAGTAAGGCACCCATACCGCCTGCATACGTAGCTAGGCCCAGTCCGGCGCGGGTGGCGTATACCTTTGCGTCTTCCTTATCAACGAGACGCTCTGCCTTCAATGCAGCCTTGTGGTGTCTCCGCGATGAATCAGCAAAAGCATGCGAATGGTTCGAAGCTTGTTCGAACATCGCTTTGCCCTTAGGGTGTCGGATGAGCGCAGGTACCCGCCCAAGCGCGTGGGCGACACCGCCTGCCTCACTTGCGATAGCAGCACGTCCCAATGCGCGCTCGCTCAAATCCTTAGCACCAGCTCGAAGCTTATTCAGATGGCTGCCAGATACGAGTTCGCCTACTCGTTTAAATGCGCCAGCTTCCTTGCTGTGGACCTTCTCGGCGAGGCCAGTGCTGTCACTCACTGCGCCGAGGCCGGCGGCGCCTACCAGGGCGCCCTGGGTCTTGCCCACCCGACCTTCCTCGGCTTTGGCCAGTCCGCGCAGCTTGCGCGCCGCCTTGAGTTCGCGCGGCAGCTTGCCGTCGGCAGCGCGATCGGCGTGGCGAAGGGCCGCCTCCCGAAGCTTTCCCGCCTTGGAGCCGGTGACGAGCTCACCCACTCGGGTAAGCGGCGAACTCACCTTGACCTGGAGCGGCTGCACTTTGAACGCTGGCAGCTGGCTGTGCGGCCTTGCCCCCGGTGGGTTTTGGGCGGGGTTGCCGCCGTAGGCCGAGCTCGCGAACGCATGTTTTAGGTGCGCGACTGCCGGAGCTCTCAGCTGCGCAATAGCCGGAGCGGCCAGGAGGCCCAGCCCTCCTACGTCCAAGGCGGCGTGAGCTCCCTCGCCGAGCAGCTGCCTTTTCTCAGCGGCGTGCGGCGACCGATCGCCAGCGAGCCGCGCGCGGAGCCCCGCCTGCATGGTGTCGAGGCCTGGAACCGCGAGCACGCCGAGGCCAGTCACCTCGTTCAGGTGCAGATTGCGCTCGCCCGCGCCGAGCGCGACGTTCTTCGCTGTCGACGGCAAAGCGCGCACAATACTCCCAATCCCGGCTTGTTTGGTGGTGGGCGACCCTAGCAGACTTTTACCTGCACGATACCCTCCATACAAAAAAGCCGGGGTGGCTGCGGCCAGCGCGGCACCTGTGGCTACTCGTTTCGGATTGTTCTTCACATAGGACAAGTAATTGTCAGGACGGCCGCGCCACACACTCTTGAGGAACGACTCATCGACAGCCCCCACAGCTTTAGCAGGCACCGCTTTAGCTGACCTTAGGTCATTGACCATGTCGCCATGGGGGTCGATATGAAAATCCTTCTTCACTTGATCGTACGGTAGCGACAAAGGCAGAACAGCGCCCTTCCCTGTGCCTTTGCTTGTGAGAAGATCCATCTCGTGCATTTTCTCGCCAGCTTCGCGGGCTCCACCCAACCTTGCGTACAGCTCCGCGTTGGACCTGTTCTTCGTTAGATGAACATGCCCTTTTGAGGCTCCAACAAACTCTGGATTGGCGTTTTCCCAAGAAGCAGCACCGCTGCCTCCGCGCATCGGGTCTAGTCCCTGCTGTTGTATTCCCTTCGCAGCAACCGGCCCAGTGCCGTGGTACAGCAACTCGCTGCCGATGAGACGTGGGGCCGCTTCAGCAGCTGTTGACGCAGCTGCGATAGGCGCTGCCAACGCTCCACCAACTAACAGCGCCTTGGACGGCGCCCGCGCTGGCTCTTCGGCCTCTGCAGTAGCGGCAACCTTGTCCTGGCCCATGAACCGACGGAGCGTGTTCTTCTCGGCTCGGCGGTCGAGGGTCGTGCGCATCAAGGGCAGCGCGCCGCCGCCGAGGGCGCCCTTCACCGTGTTGGCCGCCAGGTTCAGCGCCTTGGCCTTGGGCGTCGCGCCCTTCAGTGCGCTGCCGTGCTCGATGGAGTTGCCGATCGCACCAATGGCGGCGCCGCCCAGCCCGCCGACGGCGCCGTAGCGGCCGACCTGCCTCACGGTCGGGGCGTTGCGCTCGAGCGTGTCCAGACGGTCCAGGCTGCGGCGCGCGTCGTCGATCGAGACCGCGGCCTGTTTCTCGAGCTCGGCGGCGCCCGCAGCCGCGCCGGCAGCGAGCAAAAGAAGGCCTTCTTTTTCAGACAGGGCGGAAATGTCCATTACAGCCTCGTGGTAGCGCCGGTCTCCGAGTTTGCCATGGCGCCGTTGGTGGGCAGCGTGAGCGCGTTGCCGCGCCCATCTTCGTTCTTCACGATGCCGACGGCACCAGGATTCGTTCCGTCGCGCGACGGGCTGTCCCCCGGTTTGCTGTTCTCCGGCTTCTCGTCCATGTCGACGTAAGAGGCGCTCGCGAGCTTCGTGTGCTTGCGCTTCTCGTCCAGCTTGCGCTTGAGCTCGTCCACCGTGAGCGTGGAGATCGCGCCCAACAACTTCGGCCCCACCTTGTTGTAGTGGTCGAGGTAGGCCGCCCGAGCTTCAGCCTTCGAATCGAAGCCGAGCATCACCTTGTCCTCGTCGTGCTTGCCACTGTCGAGTTTGCGCTGGTGAACGACGAATGCGTGTGTGGCCTTGTCGTTCGGACCGATGTACGCGTCGATCTCTTCGCCGTCGTTGCCTTCAGTCCCCTTGATGTAACCGTAGGGGTGCTTGAAGATGGTGCGCCACTTCTTACCGTTGCTGTCGACGCCCTTGCGCACGGAGCCAACGCGGTTCTCGATCGCCAGCGGCAGGCCCTGATGGGTGGTGTGCCCCTGCAGCTTGTACTCGGGCTCACTCGCCGCTTCTTTCTCCACGAGTTTCAACTTGCCGTAGTACTTCGGGTCCTCGGTCAGATGGTCCATGGCGATCTCGGTCGCCACCGCTCGATTGCTGGTGTGCTCGGACTCGACCTTCTTGCCTTGCCGAAGCGCGCCCGTGGGGAAGTCAGAGGGCTGCTTCTTGTCGGCCAAGCCTCCCGGAAGGTGATCCTTCCACGCCGAGCCGTCTCCAGCCTTCTTGAAGAGCGTGCCTTCCTTGTCCTTCTTGAGCAGCGTGCTCACACTCAAGGAACGACGACCTGAGCGCGCCTTCGACACGGAGAGACGGCCCTTCGATGCAGATATCTTCTGCATCTCATCGAAGAAGCCCACGCTGAGTGCGGAGTGCTCGAACATCAGACGGCTCGAGTGCTGGCCGGCCCAGTCTTCAGGAAATTGCGCACATTGCCCGCCACTTCAGCAGCTCGACTCCTATTACCTGATGCAGCGATGTTTCCTACCTGTTTGATGCTGGGAATCTTCGAAGGATCGAAGCCTCGACGCGTAGCCAAACTGGAAAGTAGGTTACCTACATCACGTCCAGCTGCGATCTTCTTGAGCTCGTCTTGAAAGGCACCAAACGTCGGCTGATCCATCCTTCTATTTGTACCATCTAGCTACGTAGCAGCGGAATCACCCGATGATCGCACGTCCGATGCCAAGGCCTGCCAAGTAGTCTTTCACCGCGTCCTGCTTCACTTTTCTTGTGTCGCCTTTTTGCGCGGCAGTAGTGCCTCGCTTGAGGCCAACTACATCTTCGATCTCGGGTGTTACAAGCCCAAACAAGTTACTGTATGGACCGAACGCTCGCGAATGAAACCCCTCGATGCCCTGCATGACGAAGTTGCCATCGGGTGAGAGCTGCAGGTCCCTGGTACCGAACATGTCGACCATGGTTGCGATGGGCCGCCAGGTATAGGCGCGGATGAACTCCTCGACACTGAGACCAGATTGCTTGATGTGGCTGTACGTAGCTTGAATGAAGGCAGCCGCTTGCTCGATACTCGCGCCAGCGTTCAGCTGGTAGATGAGCGGCGCGTCTTTACGTGGGTCGGTGCCATCTTCGGTCTCCGAGGCCTCGTTCATCGCGCTGTTGGCGCCGCCGGTGCCCGCGTACTTTGCGGCAAATGCAGAATCGCCGTCCCCGGCGACCGTGTGCGGATCGGTGATGGCTCCCGTTGAAAAGAACAGGTCATAAGCCTCGCCGATTTTGGCAGGGTGCCAGATGTCACCGTACCAACCCGGGCGGATGTATTCCTCAGCGGGAAGGTCGACCACCTGTTGTTGGAAGCGCGGTACATCCTCCTCGATGCGCCACACACGGATCGTGATCGGACGGGGCTGCGAATAGAAATCCTTGCGCTTACCGACGTATTCGGGCGTGCTCAACTTCTCCAGGTCGACGCCGAGTTCTTTCAGCACGTCTTTGTCGATGAGGCGCGCGTCGACTTCCATGCCTACCGGCACCCGCGCTGCCTTGCGCTGCGACGCAGGGCGCGGCTTCTGTCCCGCCTTGTTGTTACTGTAGAGCAAGAGAGGCCTCGAGCTCGTCGAGTTCTCGATGGTCTTCACGGCGCCCGCGGCACGGTAGAGCTGAGTTACTTCCTGTACCCGTGTGATGCGCCCGAGGTTGGGACCGACCGACTGCACCTGCGGGATGTCGATGCTGGCAACGTCCGTGACCCGAGAGGCGTCTTCATCGAACCGCTTGTTGACGGTGACCTCTTCTACATCCGTAGCTCCTAGGAACTCGACGCTCTCCTCAGGCTGACGTGGGTACGTCAAGATGATGTCCATGTTGCCAGCTTGCTGGTTCACCTGGATGGAGGTCTGCGTCACGTTGCCAAGGAATGAGGTGCCGAGCAGCTTGTTGATGTCGCGTGTCGGCTGCCCCACCTTTTGGAGCAGCTCGTTGTGAAGCGCCAGCACCTCGGCGTTGGCGTACTTGTCGATGACCAAGGCGGGGAACCCGAGCGCAATGTACGGGTTGAACCTGCCACTGATGGTCATCTGACGGGCCGCAAAGCGGTACTTGAAATACAGGAAGTTCGCAGAGCGCTGAGCCAGGCCGACCTGCGGGACGCGGTCCTTCACCACACCGCCACGCGCTGCGAAGATATTGAGCTCGCCCATCTTCTCGAAGACCGGCAAGATACCCGTGTAGAGCTCGTGCTCGAGCAGGTCGTTGGTGAGCAGCGCCTGCAAGTTCACCTTGCTCTTCTTTACGCTCTTAGTCTTGGGCGCAAAGTAGAAACGGTCGAACAGCTCGTCCTCTCCGAAGAACTCGTCGTTGGTCTTGAGCAAGAGCCGGGTCGGTTCCTCCATGAACGCCCGGCGGTAGTTGAGCCGGCTGTAGTGCTCAGGGAAGATGACGTTGCAGCGCGGTGGTGCGCTGAACCACACGTCGGGGCGCAAGATCTGCTGGACCAGGCGGGCAGGGGTGCGGTTCTTGCGCGCGTTGGTGACAACGCTCAGCTGTGCAACACGCCGCAGCCGATCGATGGCGTCGTTGAGGTGCGTCAGCACCGCTTGAATCGACTTGTCGTTGTTGGGGTTCCAGCGCTGCATCAACGTGGCAGCCAGGCCTAGCTTCTGCTGCGCGGTGTTGAGCAGCGAGTTCGCAGAAGGCACCGCGGGCTTCACGTACCGCAAGCGCATGATGGTGCTCTTGAGGAACGTCTGCTGTTTCTTCAACCGCGCCACGATCTGCTCGCGCAGGTTCTTCTGCACCGAAGCACTCGAAGCGAACAAGCTGATGTCCGGGCGGTTCTCGGTGATGTTCAGTTGCGGCTTGATCTCTTCTAGCGCGTCGGCCACGGCCGTAGCGTTGCGCACGATGAAGATGGTGTTCGGCGTCTGATCGAGGCGCTTGCGCACCTGGCCGCTGACCGTACCCTCTGTACCAGGGATGTACTTCGGGCAGGGCTGCGCGAACGTTTCGTGGAAGATGATGCCCTGTAGCGCCGTGATGCTCTGTCGAATGGACGTTTGTCCACCCATACCGCCGAGCAAGCGGTTCAACAGCCCACCGTAGCCCTGCAGCGCTAGCAGCCTCGACGCTGTCGGATCGTTCTCCACAGCCACGACAGTCTGGTTGATGTGCAGCCGGAGCTCAGCGAGCGTAAAGAAGATGTTCTGCCCGGCGATCTTCTTGTCGTAGTAGTAAGAGCCGCCGATGGACTCGAGCAGGTGGATGATGCCGCCGCCGAGTCCCTTCAAGTTCGGGAAGCTGATGCTCGGCGTGCGCAGGATGTTGGTGACAACCTCCGCAGAGCTCGAGAGGAAGTCGGTGAAGAGGTTCGTCGAACCGCCGCTGAACAACGCCTTGATGCCAGGACCGAAGAGGCCCGTGTTCGTCCACTGGTAAGCGTAGTCCCAGTAGTTCGACCAGTCAGCGCACTGCAGAACGAGCGCACGCTGCGAGGCATCCTTCGTCCACTCGAACCCCATCACCTCGCCGCCGAACAGCAACTTGTAACGGGTGAGATCCTCTTCAGCGTAGGCGTTGCTCTCTTCCGAGGGAGCATCACTCGTCTGCCGCTGGTTCATCGCGTTCTGGTAGGTGGTCGGATCGCGGCGCTCGGTGGCGGCTGTGTTCGCGAGCCGCGCCGCCAAGAACGGGCTCTCCTCTTCGTAGTGGTCGAGGAAGAAGACGTGCACCAGCGTGCGCGGAAGGAGACGCGTACCCTCCGGAACGGGCGGTATCTGGATGGCAGCTAGCAGGGGCGCATTGGGCAGCCCCTGCACTTGGATACCGATGATCGGTACTTCCACCCCTTCGAGAAACATCCGTAGCCGAAGGCGCGCAGCTTGTACTGACATGTCACAGCAAGCTCAACAGATTTATGCCACCGTTGGTAGTGCCCAGGCACGGCACGTTGTACGGGTTGGTGGTCGTGCGGTCGGGACGACGGCCAGTATCGGAGGTCTTGGTGAGCGCATTGCCCTCAGGAAACAGCGTGCCTTTCACCGAGACCATGGCGAACGCCGAGATGGAGCCGCCAACGGACACCGAGGCGCCCGCCCCAATGCCGGCAAAGCTGTCGGCCGCACCGACGCCGCCGAAACCGCTCCCGTAGCCGGCCCTGGCCTTGAGTAGGCGCTCGAGGTCGCTGCGATCGTCCTCGACACCGGCGAAGGTGAAATCGGAGGGCGGCAGGAATCCAGGATCGCCGTTGACGCCGAAGCTGGCACCGAACCCCAGGCCGCCGTAGTCGCCATACCCCGCCTGGCCAAAGCCCGGCCCGCCGTAGGGGGAGGGGTAGCCGTAGCGCGGGTCGCCAAAGCCCGTGTCGAACAGGTTCTGCTGCGCCATGCCCGTCTTCCGCGTACCAGCGCCCGCGCTGAAGAGCGCACCTGCGCTGACCCCCACACCCGCGCCAGCAACAGCCTGCGCGCCACCGCGCGCACCAGCGTAGGCGCCGGCCGACGCAAAGCCGTTGGCCCCATACCCGGCGCGGGCCCCCACCGACCCGTAGGTGCCCGGCCCCGCGAACATACCGGCCGTGAATCCGGCACCAGCCTTGGCGCCGAAGCCGAAGCCTCCACCGGCAGAGCCGCCGAAGCCAACGCCGGCGCGTGCGGTAGCGCCGAACGTAGCGCCAGCCCCCACGCCCGCGCTCACTCCCGCGCCGAAACCGATGCCCACGCCCACCCCGGTGCCGAACTTCACCCCGAGGCCTAGGCCGGCAAGGATGCCGTAGCTGTTGATGTTCGCGCCGAAGCACGCCATCCAGCTGATCGCCTCCTTGAATAGGTCGTCGACCTCGAGCTGACCACGGATGCGGGGGTCGAAAACCTCGGGCAGCGTACCGTGGAGGTAGTCGACGGTGATGTTGCCAGAGCCCGTGTACTCGTCGCGGTTGTCGCTGATGAGCGAGCGCAGCGGCTTGGAGTGCAGCCGGTCGAACGTGTCGATGTCCGGTATGTCCTGCTGGTTCGACTTGCGCAGGTAGTCGATGTACGCCTGCACGCTGCCGGGGAAAGCAATGGAACGCGTGCCGCGACGAAGTGTGTCCGCCAAACGGTTGCGACTACCGAACTTGGTGGGGTCAGCGTTGCGGTTCACCTCGTCGTCCCAAGCTGCGTACTGCGCTTGGACATCGGAGGCAGAGCGATAGGCCTGCGTGAGCTCACCGTAAGCGTCGGCGTCGGTGAGCGACACATCAGGCGGCAAGTTCACCGACGCGTGCACCGGGAAATTCGGGTCGCCAACGAAGGAGACGTTCCGGTAACTCGAGACGAACATGCGCCAGGTGAGCATCACCTGAAACGGCTCGGTGCTCAGCTTCTGCGCCTGGGCCATGAGCATGTAGCCCTCGATCACGTTGTCGTCATAGAAGAGGTAGGTGCGCGCGCCCTGCTCCACACTCTTGGTACCACGCAGCGTCGTCTCCCAGTTCGCCCACCACTCGGCTTCCCAGTTGAAGTCGTTGCTGTTGATGAGCACGGCCTGCACATCGAGAAAGCGTGGTGCCTCACCAAAGAAATAGATGTACGACTCACCGAAGGTCTCGACGACTTGGTGCTTCTCCATGCGCGCTTCCTGCACGCTCTGGAGGATGAAGTTCGAGTAAGCACGGGACTCACCGGTCGCCGAGCTCGAGTCCTTGAACGACACCTCGCTGCCGTCGGCACGGATCACCTTGATGGAAGCGTACGTGTCCTCCTTGATCTCGAGGCCACGCAACGGGCGGCGTACATTGGTCAAGCCGGCGCGGCCCGGGCGTGACAACGACGGGTCGTTGCGATCCTTGAGGCGCTTGTAGTTGGCCTCGAACGGATCGGTGGTGAGCTCGATGAAGACGGCCATCAGTTTTTCTCAGGAGGCAGCTCGCGCCGAGGTTGTACCTCGATCATCCACTGCTCGATGCACGGAATGCGCTTCAGCAGCTCGCTAGCGCTTGCCTGCCGTGCTTGAATAAACGCGATCGACTTCAAGTCCTTTTCGGAGATAGGCGTGTTCGGATTGAAACCCTCCCCGCCTCTGATGTAGCGGTGCCGATTCGCAGGCTCCCAGAAGTGCGCCGAACCAAAGGCGCGTCCGTTGTGGATCTGCAAGTTGAAGTCGTCTGGTAGGTCAACCTGCACGCCGTCGACGGTAACCACAGCAGCCATCTTCGCTTCCGTATCCACTTCAATCACCAGCTTTGCCATTTAGATCACCGTGTCCGTCTTGATGAGAAAGTCTTTGACGCTACGCGCAGGCGGGGTTCCCGAATACGGCTCGCTCTGCGCAATGGAGAAGATAGCAGCCTTCATCATGATCATGAGCAGATCTTCGGGAACGATCTTGTCGCGCATCATGAACCGGTAGATGCGCCCGTCCTTGCGAATGGAGATGGGTACTTCAACACGTTCGCCCAGCGCGCAGCCGGGCGGGATGTTCATTTGGGTGGCGTCTTGGTAGAGTAGGGATTTCATCAAGCCTTCTCGCCGTCCGCGGTCTTGGTGTTGCCGGCGATCTGAGACAGCTTCGCCGACGCTTCCTTGTTCGACTTTACCAAAGCCTCCAGGTAGCGGTTGCCCTCGCCAATCTTGTCGATGATCTTCTCCTCGGGGGATTGCTGGCTCTTCGACTGCTCTTCGAGCTTCTTCTTCGTGTCTTCACTAGCATTACCCAAGGCTCGTTGAAGCAAAGCGCCGCTCTTGATCCCCCCGCCTTTTTGGCTCGCCGCAGCAATTGACTCTTCGAGACTCTTGATGAAGTTGCTGTCTTCACCCACGCCCAGGCGGGCAGCCAGGGCGGCCGCGGCGCCAGCAGCATCCTTGCCTTTGAGCCCCTTGAGCTCGTCGGCGCCGAACTGCAGACCAAGCTGAGCGGCCACCGCACCTGCGGCACCCAGCTTGCGCTTCGAGCCCTCGATGGCCTGACCGCGCATGATGAGCTCCGACGCCTGGCCGCCGGTCTGCGTCCCCGCCATCTGCGAGCCGAGCGCACGCAGGGTCTTCACGTCCATGCCGCCCATCTTGTCGTAGAGGTTGCCGCCCTTCTCCGTCATGCGCGCGTAGATGGCCGCCTTCTCTTCTGGCGAGCTGGCCTTGCTCATCTCCATGCCCAGCGTTTGCACCTCGAGTGCCATCTCCGCAGCCTGCACCGCGCCCTGGCCGCCTTCCTTCAACAGGCGCTTCTTAGCGTCGTCGTTGAGCATCAGGGTATCTACAACCATGCCTCCTGTGGCAGTGCTGACGAGCTTCGCGATGCCACCCGCGCGCAGCGCCATCGACTCTTGCCGCGCGGTCTTACCCACCTGGCTTGCCAGCTGGTTGATAACTTCCTTGCGCTGCTCCGAAGCAGCGCCAAGCACGCCATGCGCCTGCGCGATGATGCTCTCTTTAGTGACGGTAGACGGGTCGCCGTTCATTTCAGCAACCTGACGCTTACGTTTGGCGATGAGCTTGTCCCAATCCTTTGGTGAAAGCTTGTCGTAACCGCCGACAGCGCCAGCCGCCTGGTTCAACTCTGCGGTCATGCCGACGGCGTTGTAGAAGCCAAGTTGTCCGCGCTCCTCATCCGTGAGCTTGTCCATACCCCCACGCTCGGCTGCCTTGCCCTTCAAGTTGGAAATGCTCGTCAGAAGACGCTCTTCGCCACCGGCTGCGCCTGACAATACATCGAACGCAGTACGGCGCCCTTCCTCGCTGTCGAGCATGCCGCCCGCCGCCCGCGCCATCTTTGCGTTGCCGTTCCACTCTTCGAAAAGCTGGCTCGCCATACCGCCGGCACGGTTACCGAGGTACGCGCCGGCCGCGGCGCCGATACCGCCCGCCATGAAGCCGACCAGGCCGCCGAGCGCGCCTCCACCAGCTTCGGCGGCGCGTGCTGCATTCCCTTTACCTAGCCCCAACATTGAGCGGCCCAGCGCTTCGGTGCGCTGCTGCTCTGTACGTAGCGATCCACCGCCTACCAAGTCAGGGAGTCCTGGCACTTGGAACGTCTCGCTGATCCTGCCGCTCGTCAGGCCAATGGAGCCTTCCATTTGCTGCATGAACTCGGCCTGCTCACGTTGGCTCATGCCACGGAATTTCTTTCCCAGCGCCGTGTCCTTGCCAAAGTGCCGCTTGAACGCGGCCATGCGATCCTCACCGCCGAGACCGGCAAGCTCGTCTGCGTACGCGCGCTTGAGACCGAGCGAGTTGTCACTCACGAGACCGGCCATCTCGGAGCTCATGGAACCAGCCGTACCCAGGCGCGCGGAGAATTGCAGGTCTTGTACGTGATCACGGTAGCGCGATTGGCTGAAGTTTTCGCGTGGACCGCCGAGGCCCATCCCCTTGCCTCCGCCGAACGCGCCTCCTATCAGGCTGTCACGTGCAGCAGCGCCTCCGCGACCGCCCATCATAGCGACGCGATGAGCCTCACGCACACCCTGAATGATGTGCTCCTCGTAGGTACCGGCGATGCGGTTACCCCACTCGGAGATCTTGTCGGTGGCCACATTCAAGATGTCCTGACCGGCCTTCTGCATCTCGTTGTTGACCTTGTCGCGCGCAGCCTCGAGCTTGCGCTTCACGCCCTCGATACCAGAGTTCTGTGCACGCAGACCGTGCTCTCGGACCGAGGCGTCTTCCTCGCGCATCTCGCGACGGTGCTGCAAGAGGTCGGGCATCTTGCGGACCATCTTCATCATGGAATCCATCTCGTCACGGCCCATGCCGAGCTGGCGCTGCATGAACAACATCTCGCGGTCGCCCATCGAGTGAAGATCGATGCCCTTGCCCTGCGCCCAGCCCATCATGGCCATGGCCGGAGCGAGCCCGCCGAACTCCTCCATTACCGCACCGCGCAGGCGCCCTTCGTTGCGAATAAAGTTGGCGCGGCCGATACCGGCGAGGTTCTTGTGCGCGGCAGCGCGCGTGTCGCCGACGCTCATGCCACCCGTCAGGAAGTCGTTGACCGAACCCTGGTTGAGCTGGCCGTCCTTGCCGGCAAGCGACGCCAAAAGCCAACGGCCCTTCGAGCTCTTCAAGAAAGAGCCGGTCTGCATCATCTGCTGCTGCGCCATGGCCTGACGCCCCTCAGCGCCAGTCAGCCCCGTCGCCTGATAGATATCCTCCTCACTGAGCGCTCCGGTCTGCACGGCCATGCCGACCTGCTCGATCGCGCGGATACCGCCCATGGCACCCTGCCTCCCAGTGCCGCCGAACATGCGGCTGATCTGAGAGCCGGCGTTCATCATACTGGTGACCTCGGTCGTGGCGAGACCGCCGGCCACAGAAGCTCCACGGATAGCGTTACTCACACCCGCCTGGTTCTTGAAGATGCCCGACCCCTTCATCGAGGCCATCATCTTCTGGGCTTCTTCGAGCGTCGTGCCCATGTCCTCCGCGATGGTCTTCACAGACTTCATCATTTCGCGGAACTTCTCGGTGAACTCCTTGGCATTACGCACGCCGTCAGCTAGCCCCATGCGCCCCATGTTCGCTGCCAGCCGACCGAGCTCGTTGAAACTGGGACCGAGCTCGGTCAGCGAGCCCTCACCTGCCATCCCCCGCATGCTGCTTCCGATCGAGCGGATGTCGCCCTCCGAGAACCCACGGCCGTGCGTGCCTGCGGGGTTGAAGAACGAGTAGCTCGAACGCATCTGGTTGTTGAACTGCTGGCCCTGCTGCATGCCCTGCATCACCTGGTTACCCATGTAACCAATGGCGCCCAGTCCAAGGGCCATCGCGCCGCCAGCCGCTACACCAGCCATCGCAGCGCCGCCGAACCCAGCGCCGGCGCCGGCCGCACCGATGCCAGTGCGTACACCGATCGACAACGGGTCCAACCCCATCAACCCAAGACCGAGCATGGCGGTGGGGCCGCCGACGGCACTCGACGTGTTCATCGCGCGGGCAGCCAAGCCCTCACTCTGCTGCCGGGTGTTGTACCCACCGTAGTTAAAACCTTGGTGGTCGATCATGCCTGAGTACTGCAGCTGCGCCATGTGCTGCTGCATGAAGGAACCGTTGAGCTGAGCTATCTGAACACTGGATAGGGCCACCTACAAAGCCTAACATGTACCGGTTAGCAAAAAGCTTCGGTAACCGGGGATAAGAACTATGAAGGCGCTGGATGCCCCTCTTCGGAGCCTTGCTGTCGCAGCAGGCTTGCTCCTCCTTCTCGGGCCAGCGTCTGGGCGACGTCCTTCGGCAAGGCGTTGTTGTATGTCCCCACGCCCCCACCTGCGGAATTCGTCACTCCGCGGGTGGGGGAGCCGCTATTCAAAGCTGCAAGGGATTCAACTTAGCCATGCATAGACATAACACACCACCGACATCGTTCACGCCCGATCAAGTCCTGCGCGCCGTCAAAGGCTGGTGCTGGGATTGCGGAGAGCAGGTACCTGAGTACATGGTGCAGAACGAAGTCTGGAAAGCAGCTTGGCCTGGAGGCTTCGGTGAGAAGAAGCTCAAGAGGTTGAAGGTTGCAGCAACCAAAGACTTTGGGGAGCGAGAACGATCGATACACAGCGGGCTGGTGCACGTGCATTTGAACCTCTGTTTCGGATGCTTGGAGTTGAGGCTTGGACGCCACTTGACCATCAAGGACTTCATCGCCGTTACACGCAAAGGCAAACCAATGAGCTACAACGCTGGAGTCTTCCTCGGTTACCTACTCGGCTACCGCGCTGCAAAACGCGAGGCGCAAAAAGTTGCAGAAGACGGGGATAAGAAAGATGAAGGAGGATAGCGATGTACGAAAAATTCCAACGCTGGGTGGCGCGAATGACTCTCCGTTTTACTCAGAGCAATTTACGCCGCATGCGCGAGTACGAACGTGAGCACCGCACGTGTGGCGACCCTGGTGAGGCCGCCAAAGTGCGTCCTCTCATAACCAAGCTGGAAGAGCAGGCCAAGCAGTTGGAAGGCCTGTGTTGACGCTTGCCAAACTACTTGCGGCCGAATGGCTCGCTGAACGCCTCATCGAATTTCACAATGAGGTCATGACAAAGTACCGCGCAGCGCAGAAAGAAGGACGACTCTGATGTCGGCTTCATACCGTGAAATGCCAGAGGCCGAGCGCCGTCGCCATCAAACCGAGCTTGGCCTGGTGATCGTCTCCAGGCGTGCAGAACCCCAAACCCAACCCGAGAAGAAAAAAAGAATGGACCAGACTCACGACCAAACCCAACGCGGAAACGGCACCCAAGCCCATCAAACGCTGGATAAGATCTCCCGCGCGCTGAACGAACCGCCGACGTTCAAGGACGTCGCCACCCACGAGCTCAAGCGCGCGGCGGTCTACGTCCCCATCCTGTTTTCCGCAGGAGTTGGGCTGGCTTGGACGTGCAAGCGCCTGTTCCTGAAGGGCGTCTGAACCGGCGGCAGCCGGGCCTGAGAAAGGGCGTGCGACCAAACGGTCACGCGCCTTTTCGTAGCTCTGTGGCGGACAAGTGGCGCCTAATTGGGGTGATGAAGCGCCCGAACCACAAGATGAATTGTCTTGAACTTCTCTAGGAATTCCCCAAACTACCGCTCAGGCAATCCCGCCTACCCGAAACGCAGGTACACCATGACCAAGCAACCCTTCTTCCTGATGGGATTGAATCCCCTGGGAAATGCCGAGGTGATGCTGGACGTGTGCCGTCTCGAGTACGAGAAGGCTGGTCGCGGCGCCGATGTGCAGGAGCTCAAGGAGCTCACGGTGCGCGACGCAGACAGCTCTCGACTGGCACTGCTCACCGTCTGGAATCTCCCGGAAGACCGCAATGTCCGCGACATCAAGCGGTTCACCGTACGCGCGCTACGTGTTGCTGTCGCTAAAACTGCACACGAGCGCGACATGAATACTCGCTTGAATCTGATGCTCGCAAGCTGAAATTACATCCTCCTTAGCGGGATAAGAAACTCAGAAAGGTAAGACGTGGGGTCTTGCCGCTGAAGGAGGATGTGATGTTTCTTTTTGAAGTGCGTGAGCACATTGAGGACGGGTTCAAGTTGGTGATGCGTGGCAACGAAGCCCTGGTGGCTTTGGGCTACGACACCGACGCCAATGGACCTGTCTGGCTTCCACTTGGCAACTCTCTGGAAAGAGCACTCAAGCACCCCGACGATCAGCGGCAGGACTTCCGCTTGCTTCACGCAAGGCTAGAAGAGAAATCTGCTGGGATGGTGCTGACAGCGCAAACCAGGGAGGAGGCCCTGGCAGAAGGTAAGGCCTTGGTGCTGGTCGAGGGCTGCATCGATCAGAGCCTGGGCGTGACGAGCATCGCCGAGGCTTACGGGCGTTCCAAGCCCGAGCAGATCTCATACACGGAGGACGGCTGCATCATCAGGCGACTTTTCGTGTTCAAGCCTGGTGACGCAATCTTCATCAGCTGGTCCGCAGCAGCCCTCGATCGCGACTACCCGAAGCGCTTCATCCTCTCTTGGGAGGAGGGAGTGCTGAAGGAGTTGCCCGTGGGCCGGCGCCCGCGGAACTTCCGGCGCCCGCGGAAGGAGCAGGAGACGCCACTGAAGCAGGGCCGCGCTCCGAAGCAGCAGGAGCTCCGCTCGTAGACGAAGTCGAGTTGGTGGTCGAGGATTCATCCTTGGCCGCCGACTCGTCCTTTTTCTTAGCCCTCTTCTCGCGCGGCTTGAGCGGGGCCAAGCTCTTGACCAAGGACTTCACGGTGTCGGTGCAGCCGTCGCATAGACACTCGTAGCCGATCGCTGCACCTTCTTCGCCGCCTTTCTCCCGCGTGATCTCGAGGAGTAGCTTCAACTTAAGCTGTGGCTCTGGCTTGTCGGAGTCCAAATACCAGACGCGGGCGCAGCGCTCGCAGGTGTACTGCACTACTTGTTTCTTGGGCATCGTATCTCTCCTGAAAATCTTTCCGCCGACAAGCGGGACGCTAGCCCGCCGCAGTCTCATCGTTCGCTTTGCGTTTGTGCACCAAGTGGTAGTGCAAGTAGGTCTTGATGATGGCCTTCTCGCCCTTGGTCATCGGATCGTTTTGTAGCTCGCGTTGAAAGTACTCATCGAACTCGGCGATGTCCTCATCTACCGCCTTACTCAAACGCTCACCGTCTTCGATGAGGTTTTCGTCGTCACTAGCTCCAAGCTTCAGCGAAACATCTACCATGGCCATGTAGCTGGATGTACCATAGCTTCATGCGAGCTGTCACGGTCGAGGACGCGGATGAACTTGCCACCCTAGATATGAAGCTGTTCCCCGACAACTGCTTCAACGAGCACACGCTAGCCAAGGAGATCGAGCTCGGCAGCGGCTTCGTCATCTGCGATGAATTCGCCATCGTTGCCTACATGCTGCTGCGCGGCGACAGCTACCTCACCGACATCATGCGGCTCGGCGTGCTGCCGGAGTTTCAGGGGCGCGGGCTAGGGAAGCAGCTCTTGAGACATGGCATCGAGCAGGCCGAGAACGTCATGCTGACCGTGCACCAAGAAAACGCGCGCGCCCTACAACTCTACAGCCGTCATGGCTTTCAAATCGTAGGGCGCTTGGGCAACGACTGCTGGGTGATGGGGCAGCGTCGAGGCGGCCGCGGTCACTTCATCGGCGTAGATCGGTAGGACCTACCGTTCGGCGCTCGATACACCGTCGAGCCGTCCCTCTGCTTGGTGGGCACTGCAAGTTGGTGGTCGGGGGTGCGCAGCTTGCGCAGGCCGCCGGGAGTCGCCTCGTGGACGACTACCTTGCTGGTACCTTCAAGCTGACGTCCCAACCTGGAGCTGTGCTTCGCCATTGAATCCGTTGTCCTTCCCGCCGAACACATCGGCATCGGTGTCTTCGTCGACGGCAGGCGGCGTGATGAGCGGATCGAAGTCGACCGACGGCGCTTCTTGTGCCGCGGCTTCCTGCGCCTTCAATCGTGCCAGATCTTCCTCGACCTTCTTCACGTACAACCTGATGTACGCATGCCAGTGTACACCACCGATGGCTTCGTGGTCGGGGGTCGGCACATCAGCAGCTGCCAGCCTCGTGACGTTGTCGACACCGCCGCGCACCAGATCGTCGACCACCAGCGCCAGGGCTCCGAGGCGCGCATCGAGCTGCCGAATGGAATCAGCGAAGTTCTTCCAGTTGACGTTGTAGGCCGTGACCAGATCGTTATGACCTTTGACCAGGTGCTCCAGCTGCTGGGACAGCTGCTGGATGTGCGGGTTTTGGTCCCCGGCCTGCTGTTGCTGGAGCAGGTGGACGTGCTTTGCCACTGCCGCCCTTTCCTTTTCCTGCTTGCGCTCCAGCACCTTTTGGACCTGCTTGGCCCGAACTCTTCTCTTCATCTGTCCACTCTTGCTCATCGTTACGCTCCGCTAAGACGTGCGCGTACTGGGCCATCTCGAGCTCGCGGTTCTTCGCGAGTCGCTGAAGCTTCAGCACCACGTCGATGATGGGATCTTCAGGTACCTCGCTCTCACTGCGAGGCAATTCTTCACACTCCAACCTGCGCAGGGGGGTCTCCTCGCCCTCGGGCGGTAAGAAGTGTTCCCGAGCCAGGCTGACTAGGCCCAGCAGTACCGTGCGTTCATAGGCGAGCTTCTTGTACTGGCTGTTCATGACCGGCTGCCGATAATCATGCCACAAGAAATGCGTAGAAGCGTGACAGCAGATCCGCCCCCGCGCTGGTGTCCTTGATGATGTTGCGTAGGGGGTAGACCGCGCGCCCCCGCTTCTCCCTAGTATTTTCCAGGAGCTGAGTGCCCTTCCAAGTCGCGCGTTCCGCCTGCGCCTTGGCCGTGGAGCGGATGTCGTCCCTTGCGTACTTCAGGTAGATGTCGGCGTTGTACTCGCAGAGCCTGTAGTACTTGTAGAGAACATCCGCCCACTTGCGCATGGGAAGGTTGAAGAGGAACTCACCGACCACCTGGTCATGTCGCCACACGTTGCCACAAGATGGACAGACGATGCCCCTCGAGTTGTTGTACCGGTCGAAGAGCAGCGCCTGGCACCCATTCTTCTTCAGGTCGTAGCCCGGGCACAAGTAGAGCTTCTCGTCACCACCGCCGTGCAGCTTGGTGCCTGAGCCCCAGAAGCTCAAGACGCCCGGCGTGGGGTTGGTCGCCGACCGCGCCTTACCAAACATGACCTCGAGCTTGTATTTGGCCTTGACCGTCTTGTCTTCGAGGATCTTGCCGAGAGCCGTCGCCTGTTTGACGAAGCGCTCCTTCTCCTCACCGGTGAGTACGATCTCTCCAGAGCGCACGTTGTCATAGCGAATGGCGCCCGGTGCGTGTCGCTGGTCGGTCATCCGCGGTTCCTCGTCAAAGCCAGCGGCAGGGAGCCGGCGCTCTGGACGCCCTTACCCATCCCGTTGACCCCGCCACGCACATCACCCGGCTGGTAGCCGGGTAGCAGCTGCCGATCGAGCTCCACACGCGCGGGGCGCGGGGCTGAACGGATTACGGAGATGATGGCTGGGTACTGAGCGCGCAAGTCGTCGGTCTTGGTTTGAAAGATGATGCGCCATGAGTACAACACGCGGTCGTTGGCATTGAAGTACTTCTTGGAGATGTCCGCAGTCCAAAGCGCACCGGCAGCCGAGCTTGCTTTGTTCAAGGTGTAGATGACAGGCAAGAAGAACGACCAGCGCTCGAGCGCGCATCGCCCAGAAATACGAAGACGCTTGGCCTTCTCCTCTTCCTCGAGAACTTCGAAGCCGCACTTTTGCATCAGCGCAGCGTAAAGGTCGGCTCTACTTGTGGTCACGTTTGCCATGTTCTTCTCGGATTGGCGTGCAAAGTACGAAGGCCTTTTGGTCTCCGAAGAAAAGCTCAGTGACGAGTGAGAAGAAGATCTTCTTCTTGTCGTCGATCAAATGCGACTGGCCGTTGGTGAGCAAGATCTCGATGGAGTCCGAGTTCCAGGGCAGGATGTACTCGGTGTAACCCGGGCGCTTGATGGTGCCGAACGTCACCTTCCAGGTACCGCTCGTACCCTTGTCGTCGTTGACGATGCAGAGCTTGCCTTCTTTGCGAGACTGCAGGTAGCTCTTGAGCACGTCCAGGTCGGTGACGCGGATTTCGACCTGATCCTTGCTCGTCATCGCCTCTTCGATGGCCTCGACGGCTTCCTCCGGCGTGGCGAACTGCCCTTCCTCAGGCACCGCTACTCCCGGGAGCCTCCACTTGGTGAGCTCGCTCAGCATGGTGGCGTCGAGGGCACCGGACCTGGCTACGGCTTCTGATAGGTCGCTCATGTCTTGGTCTTTCTCATCAGCGGGATGGTCATCTTGTAGCAGCGCGCAGTGTCCGGGAGCATGGCGCGCTTGCTGTACGCTGCGCACAAAATCAACGTCTCGTCGGGGATGTCCTTGTCGGGTAGAAAGGGCAACCCGTAGCACTCGTCCTTCGCTAGGACCACCTTGGTCGTACGCACGTGCCAGACGAAGAAGAGCGAGTTCATGCTGCCAACGAGCGCGACGGGGTTGAGTCCATCCATGTGCGCCTTGGCAAACAGCTGTGACACACCAATGGCGGCGTTGTCGGCGAGCAAGCTGACCTCTTCGAGCAAGCTGTTGCGGATCACCGCCGCCGGCATCAGCGTCGTCAGCTCGACCTCGAGCTCTTGGTCTGGCTCGTCTTCGCGCCGGTACCGCAGGTAGGTGATCTTGCCCTTCTCGATAGTCACCTTCTGTACGCGCGGGCGTTCGAGGATGCCGGTCAGCACCTTCAAGAACCCAGGTATGCCCGTCGCCACGGGCACCTCGAGCTCCTTCTTCTCTTCCACGTATTGGGGCATTGCTACACCTGTTCTGCTTCGTACTTGGTCTCGGCAGCTGCCAACGCCTCGGCCTCGAGTAACTGCTCGAAGAGCAACGTCCCGATTGCCGTCAGTGAAGTGCTGTGGCGCTTCACGTAGGCATGAACGCGGCTCTCGAGCTCCTTAGAGACCCGAATGTGGAGCCTGCCCTCTTTGCGACTCTTCTTGCTGCCCTGATCTTCCATCTGTCTCCACGTACTTTAGGCCATCCAGGTACTCGAAGAGACCGCTGATGTCCGGGAACTTCTTGGTGAGAAAGTCGAGGGCCGCGTCGTTGGCGATAGCCAGAGCCTCTTCCGTGAGTCCTTGGCCAATCAGTAGCGGAGCGACGTGGTCCTCGATTTCCTTGATGAGCGCGCCGTTCATGCCGATGAACGTGGGCATCCACATGTAGTTGACGCCGACGGTGTTAGGTCCTGTGCGATGAAAGATCTTCAAGGTGGATCTCCCATTTGCTCATAGTCCTTTGGGTGTGTGGCTTCCAACCAGGTGTTCAGATCGTCTAGCATTTGATGCGCGGTTAGCGTCGTTGAGGCTGGTGTATCGGGGAGTAGCGGTCTCATCGCGTTGGCCGCACATAGTTGTGCGACAAAAGTTCGACGGAGGAAAGAAGCTACGTTGAAAGTATCAAGCTCCATATGGCGCTTGAGCTCATCACGTAGAAAACTGCTGGCCATCACCAACGCGCAGTAAGCACCCACCAATGACTTACCCTTGTGGATAATCATCTTTTCCAATTGAGCTTCACTGATGGGCAGCCGCCGAATGTTGCTCACAGCGTCACCTCTACGTCGCCTTCATCGACGACGAAGAACACATCACTGGCACGGATGAGCACCTCGTTGTCCTCGAGCAGCATCGCCAGCGCGTGGCCCTGCTTCGTCTCACTAGCCGCCTTGAAGAACGGAAAGCGCTCACCAGGTTTGATCTCGGAAGGCACCGTGTAGTAGCGCTGCTTCTTTTGACTCCAGAAGCGGCGCCCGGGGCCCACGGCCTTGCAGCGCGCGAATTGAATGGGCTCCGGCCCTACCTTGATGATGCCGCCCTTCGTCGCCTCCGGCAGAGGCTCGAGCACGGCAATCATCCAATCGCTGAAGAGCCTGATCACGGCGAGGCGTCGCCTTCCTCGGTCCCATCGTCGAGCACGTCGACCGAGTCGGTGCGCGGGATGGCTACGGGGCGCTCTTCCTTGAGCTTCTCGAGCACGCCGGCTGCGATCCAATCGGTCATCGGACGCAGAGAAGCGCACCACTGCTCGGTGTCCTTCGGCGCGTAGTACTGGTCGCCGACCTTGAAGAACAACGCAGACCGCGCCTCACCGCGCGTGTCGTTGTACCCAACGAACACGATCTCGCCCTTGATTACCGTCGTCACCGTCTGCGGCTTACCGCTGGAAGCGGCCGTACCGTCACGAGCGACGCGAACACCTTGCATACGGGCCTTGAGGGGGTTGTCGTTATTTCCGAGTGACATTGCTCTTGTCCTTCCTGAATTGTTCTAGCTTCATGTGCAGCTGCTCTTTGGAGATCCAGCTACCGAACTCGTTCCATGCGCGCGGGTAGTAAAAGCGCTCCGCGTCCGTACTGAGCAGCTGCTCGGTGATGAGCAATAGCCAACCGCTTTTCTTGTCCAACGGCTGCACTTCGGTGGCATGCGTACCGAGCCAATGCTCGATCGTGCGTAGGTCCGACCAGCGCCCGGTGCCGGGGTGCTCATACAGCCAATGCCTCTGCCGAAGCTTTGCCTTGGAATACAACTTCTCGCCGAAAGCATCGGCCAAAGTGTCGAGCCCGTGACTGAGGCCAGCTGTGCGCGGCATGTCGTAGCGCTCGCCGGCTACCAGAGCGCTGGTACGCTCGGAGCGCATGTCGATGACACGCGGCGCAATGGTGTTGGCCTTGATGTAGCCAAGTGGGTCGGTGCGTAGTTGGTGTAAAAGCTTCGGCTCGAGGCGCACCGGTAAGGCGTTCGGACGCTCGAGGCGTACGATGCACAAGGGCGTGCCTTCCGGCGTCTGCAGCAACATGCGGTGCGTCTCGAACATCATCTGATCGAAGCTTAGGCCTTCCTTGAACTCCAGCAGCTTGGCTTTGTACTCGATCAGGCCAACGTACTTCTCACCCTCACGTCGGTACGTGAGCTTCACTTCATCCGGCATTGGACCTCGCGTAGCTGTGCGGCTTGGTGATGCGGAACACTGCCGCGCCTTGTGGGCTGGCTCCCAGGTGGAGCTTGGTGCCGTCAGGGAACTCAATTTCATCCAAGAAGTAGCGGTGCTGCCCGCGGTAGGACTTGCCCTTCACCTTGAGCCCGACCTGCTCGAAAAGCTGCTTCACCGTATCCGCTTCTACGACACGTTCCTCGGGCATGCCGAGGCCCATGAGTGCGGCGTACGTCTCTTGAGCGCTGAGCTCGTACACGAAGAGTGCGCTGTAAACCGCCGTGCTCACCTCGGGCGTGAGCACGGCCTGCATTGCTCCGCCGCACGCCCAGCACTTGTACTTGTCGGGCCAGAAGTCGCTACGCTGGCCGATGAGGATGTCCACCTCAGAGACCTCACCGATCGTGCTGATCGCGTGCGCACAAGAGAAGCAGGCGATGGTGATCATACCTGCCCGACGTCCTCTTCCCCGTCGGTGTTACCGCCCATCAACGCGCGCGGGTCGATGAGGCCAGGCCCAGTGACGATGGGATTGCCCATGGAGTCGGCTTGCACCTTCAACTGCGTCGGCTTTTGGATGATGTTCGGCACCGGCATGACGGGCTCCGGTGTGGCGATGCGCGCAACGATGCCACTCAGACTCTCCGGGCTCAGCATGCTGGTGTCGCCGATGGCGCGCGCCATTTTGCTTTCGGCCATCTGAAGCTGTGCGCCGACGGCGGCGAGCGTTGGGTCAGCTACTATGTCACCACCGAACGTCGACACGGTTTCCATGTCGTCCTCGTCGCTACCCTCCGCCATGCTCACCAGAGAGTACGCGCCGTGGGCGAGCGGCGTCGGCTCGGGTGCGGGGTGCGCCGCGTACGACACACTTTGCGCCACGGGCGGAGGCGCAGGCGGGGATTGAGCCGCCTGCATGATCGCGGTCTGCGCGGCAGGGCTGCCTCCCTTGACAAAGAGCGCCGTCAAAGCAGCGACAGCCTCGTCGTCTACGTCGGCCTTGATGATGGTGCCGTCCGGTAGCAACAACGAGATGTGGTTGAAGCCTTCACCCGTCTCGAACGACAACCCTTGTGAGACACCTAGTACTACGACGTGCATCAGAGAACTCCAGGTGGCTTCTTCAGCCGGTCTTCTTCGCGCTTCGCTGCGATCAACTTGCTACCGACACTGGCCAGCACCACCAGGTGTTTGCCCGACCGTTCTGCGTTCACGAGCAGGTGGCAATGAGCCCACTGCTGCCCTACGTAGGAAGCTTCCGTAGGCGGCGTAGCCAAGTACGCCATGCAGTCGGGTCCGCACAAGCGCTCCGCTGCTAGAAAGCAGAAAAGCTTGCCTTCAGGAATTGGGTTCAGCTCATCCTCAGCTTGGTCGTTCATCTGCGGACCCTTTCTGCTCCGACTCCTGTCGTGCGCGTTCTGCGATCAGCGCGGTGACGACGGTCTGCCCGATAACGGCTAGGTACCGCGCGAACTTCTTGCGGTCTACGGTACCGGCGATGTTCTTCGTGTCGGCCACGATGAAACCCCACTTCAGCAGGAACTTCAACCACGGCAGTCCGAGCTCACCTGAAAGGAAGGTGCGCACGTCGTTCACCATCGACCGGATGATGTCTTCCTTGCCCACGAAGTCGTGCTGAATGGGCACGGTCAGAAGGTCTTCGACCAGGCCATTCCAGCCGCACCCCTTACAAGCAGCACCTCCGCCAGCTAGCGCAGAGAAGTCGACGCTGGCGCTTCCGCACTGCGGGCAGAACTTAACGCTGTCTTGCATCAGATGAATCCTCCGATCTTCTTCGAGATCTTCCTAGTCGCTGCCAATTGCTCTTCCTTCGATACTTGGTCACGTTCGACGACGCGATGTTTGAGCTTGCTCTTGACCTGCTTCTGCATGACGGGCGCGATGGCCAACGGGCCCTTCGACACTTCGGACATGAGCCGCTTGATGTGTTGGTTTCTGTCGTCTCGTTTGATGCGTGACAGGTACGGCATCTGTGCGTCGCCGTAGCTCTTCAATGCGTCATCTGCCGCGTCCTTGTTGACGATGGCCTGCACCAAGGCCTTCGTGCGCATGTACTCGATGTGATCTTTGCGTAAGAGGAGTGCCTGCAGTACGTACGCCTGCGCGGACCCCCGAGGTGGCGGCCTCCTCAGAGTCACAAGCATTAGATTTGCTTGTGCCCAGCCCTCGGGGGTCTCTAGCCATTTCCCAGGGCCTCGGCCTTGAAGAGATGGCGAACACGTAAATCGAACCAGAACCAGTTCGTCACGAGCGAACCGATCATGTGGTAGTCGAACTTGGACACCAGCGCATACTTCTTCCAGAACAGCTCCTCGTCCCACTCACCCTTCTCGTTGTAGACCGACGGGAACTGCTGCTTGTTGATGGACTTCACCGCCACTGTGAGCCCCATGATCACGTACTTGTCCGTGATGTAGCGGTCCAAGCTGTTGTTCATCGGCTTGAGATTTTCCATCTCGATGCCGAGCATGCGCTTGATGTAGAGGTCCTCGTCGCCGCTGTATGACTGGAACTCGGGCTCGAACAAACCGGGGCGAATGGGGATTGTCTGCGTGACTCTTCCGGTAATGATCAGGTCGCTCAACTCCAATGGCTTGAGGCGGCTCTCGATGATCTTCTTCTGCTCCTCGTTGTTGAGCAGGTCCTTGTACAGAGCGTTGCGCAACTTCGTGATGTCGAAGTCGTCCATGTTGTCGAGGAGGTTCTTCTTGTCGTCCTCCGACATTGGCGGCCGCGTTGCCCCTGCGCCGCCGGCAGGCCCAGCTGCCGCTTCTTCGGCAATCTTCTGGTCAGTGGCGCCCGCAGGGTTCTCTGTCCGCGCACGCTCCTCGTTGAAACGCTGCAGCGCCGACAAGCTGTCGAGCGTGTTCTGGCTCAACTGGGCCTGCGGCTTCTGCCCACCCGGGCGCGGCGGTTGCGTCGCGGCGCGCAGCGCCTGTCCTGCGATGTACCTTCCGTCGCGCATCACGCCGTACTTGTAGGCGAGCTCCGGTTGGTTCATCGCTACGTGCGACCCGTGGCCCTGCTTGTAGTTGGGGTCGTTCCGAGCGGTCTCGGCGAGCAAGTCGGTCGGCAGCAACCCGCCAGGCATGACTAACCCGCCAGGGCGCGGCGCGGCGGCAGCAGTTGGCGCCAGGTGCTCGTGACCGGTGACGATGCCAGCGGGTACCGGCATACCGGACAGCGCTGGCTCTTGCGGAGGGACAAAGCTCGGCCTGGGCAGCTGCCCGCGCACAGCCTCGGCCTGCTGCGCCATCGTCACCCCGCCCATAGCCTCGCTGTCCAGCCGCGGAATGGCGACGTCCGGACCGCCAGCGACGGCGTCGGTGTACCTGGGGATCGGCGCCGGCCGGCGCCGCGATGCGGCCTGCTGCGCGTAGGCTGCCGCGCGTGGGTCGCTGACCGCAGGGTCGACGAAGGGGGCGCCTTGCCTGGGATCTGCGCTGAAAGGCGTGGGATTTGATGGGTCTCGACGTGTCGTTGTTGCTGGAATGCCCGGGCCGCCGGGGACCTCTACGGATCCGCCGCCTGTTTCAGTCTTCGCCATGCCTCTCCATTCTTGGCGCCAAATGTACGCCAAACCGTCAGGTTGTTGCAAGTAGCTAAGAAAAAGCCCCGGTCAAGCCGGGGCAGAGTCCATCGCCAAGGTCGCTAGGAGCTCGGTGGGCGGGACGCCCAACGGCAGCGATCCGAGCCGCGCCAGCACCAGCCCCGTGAGGCGCGGCGCCGCACGCCACACCTCCCAAGGGTCGACGCGCAGCAGCACATGGGCGAGCTGCTCGGCGCGGCCGCTGGGCTCGACGAGCTCGTGGTTGGGTATCAGCAGGTCCGAGAGGCGCTGCCCTTGGAGCAGGAGCAGCGCAGCGCCGCGCTCGAGCCGCAGCTCAGGTACGCGTACCAGGCTCCAGTCGAACCAGCTGCCGCGCACCTGCGATCGACGCGCCACGACGTCTAGCTCGTCCAACGAGCCCACAGGTAGTGGCCAATCACGCCGCCGCCAGATCAACGCTCCGGAAGGCGCGAAAAGCCAATGGGCGGTGGCGGCTCGGGTGACTCCGGAGCCTTCGTGATCATCAGCGAGTACCTCTTGCACCTGGGGCATTTTCCAAACTCCGCGTTAGAAGGATCGGGGGGAACAACGTCACCGGGCTTCAACCCGGCGTTGAGTCCTTGTTGGAAGATGCGGGAGCCTCCGCAGCGGGGAGGCCCTTGGAAGGTGCAGTTGGCAGTGAAGGTTCCGAAGATTGGGTTGGTGCGCATGCGCGTTCCTTGTTGTGGCTGGCGCGTGCTTCTTCCAGTCTCATGATCTCTTCGAGAACGGCACGCTTCGATGGCTCGCCGGCGGGTCCTTCAGGGAATGCGAACTTGCCCTGCACGAGCGACAGGCGAATGGTTTCCTTGGCGATCGTAAGCAGGAAGTTCAATTCGGCCAGCAGGCGTTTGTAGAAGTGCTCCGCCTGCAGGTGACAGCTTTCGCACAGGAACACCTCAGCAAAGAACTTCGCCTTGTCCTGAGGCACGGCGGTCTTACAGTTCATACAGGGCAGGCTCATCCGACTTTCCGTGGCTCATCGTCGAGCGCACGCTCCCAAAGAGTAACCCACGCGTCTTCACGCTCTTCAGCGCTGGACGCGATGTACGAGACACTTTTGATGAGTCTCCATGGTACTACAAGGGCACAACTGTCAGCGTTGACCAGGGATAGCGCGACGCCATCCGCCAGCGCCCTGGTCACTGCGCTGAGCAGTGAGTCAGCGTAGACATTCAGAAACTGGAAGTAACCGCCGTCTTCTGTCTCGACGGCAACATCACGTAGTTCGGTCATAGCTTGACAAAGGTTGGAACGCCGTTAGGGCCTAGCCTCAGTACCTGGCCGTCCGACGATCCTTGCACATCCACAGGCGACCACTGGTCAGGTACAGAGTTTTTCTTGAGCCGTTCTTCCTGCCTGCCCGCAATGAGGTCTAGTAGCTCGGGCGGAATGTCGCCCATGTTCTGTGCGATGAAGTCGAGAGCCGCGTCGAGTGCGCCGAGAAGTCCTTCGATCTCCTTTTTGTGCAGTGCGTCCTCATTGTTCCGCGCGTTGGTTTCCAGTGCGAGCTTCTGCTTTAGCTCTGAGACCTGTTGGCGCAGGCGCGTCTGAATGTTCTCGTTTATCTGCGACGTGATGCGCTCTGCTACTTCATTCCGCATCTGCGACTTGATGCGCTCTGCTACTTCCCGCAGCGGCGCCTTGCCGAACTGTGGCTTGAATTCATTTGAAGAAGACATCTAGTTCAGTCCAACCAACCAAACCGGCTGGGTCGCGTGTGACCAACACGTTGGTAGGTTTGCGTGCTTTAGCAGCCAGCAAGGAGTCGACGTCGGTCCTGCTAATCGGCCGCGATATGAGCGAGAGCGGCGCGCGCAGGGACGGCGGCCACTTCGTCGGAAAGTTGGTACCAGCGGGAAGCGGCGCGTCCTGGTCTTGCCACTGCACCCAAACGAAGTAACGGTCTACGTCGTTCTTCTCTTCGATCATGCGCAGCCATGCGTCGAGCCCGTGCGCGAGATCCGCGTCAACGCTTCCATCCGCTAGCAAAGTACCCTTACGGGCAAACGCAACGAGGGCTTCGTACTCTTCCTGATTCAGTTTGAGAGGGAACGGCATTGGCTACCCTTGCTTGAGAAGTACCTCAGTATACCCGGCTAGGGCATCAGCTACGACGCCGGTGGGTTCCTTGTTCTCCAGGTAGGCTAGCAGCGTCTTTCTGCGTTGCTTCGAATAGAATCCTGCCTGAATCATGTACTTGTTGAAACGCGCAAGCTCCGTGGGAACCCACCACTGTCCCTTGGATTTTCCGTTAGCTCCACGGAGCTCGCCGATACCAAGTGCCTTGAAGAAAGCTTCTTCCTTGAACGCAGGCGAGAGCTCAGACTTCTGCAGCTCTTCGAGTTCCTGGCGGCGCTTGTTCTCACGTTGCTTGCGCTTCCAAGCTTTTTCCATGGACGTCAGGTGCGCAGCGCTGGCGGTATGTTTTCCTGAGCTTCGTCGTAGGGCATGACTTTGCCTTTCAATATGTCGAGCATCCGATCAGTGAGCAAATCGAGGTGGTGGATGTCGGAGGAGTTATTGAGGACATGGTCGAACACGTCATCTTCCCAAGAGGAGAGCTCGCGCTCACTTTGGTGCGAGCTATCCGTACCGGTACCGAACGTACCCTGTAGCTGCCGCCGAACACGAACGACAGTAGCGCCGCACGCTTTCAGTGCTTCATGCTCGTTGAAGAAGCGGATGTCGGAGAAGACTACGCCACCAATGGACTTCAAGCGCCCGTCGCGCATCTGCAGTCCATGCTCTTGCGAATAATCGTATACCCCGGTCTCCAGCGCCTTGGCGACACGAATTCCGTACTCGATCCAAGTGTTGTTGTAGCAATCTCTACCCCATTCCGTACCGAGCTTCTGCAACGCGTAGCGCGGCGTTAGAAACATTTGTGAATTGAGACGAGCAATAGCTCCAAAGCGCCTGAGGGCCTCAACATCGTAGGCTAGCGCGGCTTCTGCTTCTCTGCTGAAGTAACCAACGGTGTCGTTGTCGACAATCGCACGCCATTTTCCTCTGTCCTCTACCCAGCTAACACCTTTGAACCCAGACGTGCTGTCACTGCGCACTTTTTGGTTCATCCTATTCTCACGCTGCGTGCATACCCGCAGATTCGAACGACGGTTGTCCAATCCATCTCCGTTTACGTGGTCCACAACCATGCCTTCCGGTACCGAGCCGTTGATGTAGTGGTGCAACGATATCTTCATTCCGTCGATCGTCGCGCGCACATAATCAGTACTTTTTCCGGCTTCTTTTTTGTTCAACACCCAGCGGAAGTTGGTTACTCTGTCAAAGTCTTCGATATCTATGAGCGCAAACCCGCGTTCGTTATATAACGGAACCCAAACAGCACCTTCTGGTGTGCTTGGGTAAACAAAGCGCGATGGTAGTCGAGGGTATCTTTTGTCAGGCTCTTCTCTGAAGTTTGAACTGCCCCACAGCTGCTCGTAGGAGAAATCGTAGACCTCCCTACAGACGCGCTTCAGCGGGTCCGCCAGCCCAACCTTCACGAAGTTGTGGTGCTTGACGAGACGGTCTGCCACCGTGTCCTTGCCTGCCCCGGCAACTCGTCGAACGTCATTCGCGTCAGAACAAAAACCAGTGATGCCGATGATCATAGAACTCCTCGTAGGTTCAATACCTCACGAACAAAGGTCCGCGCATAGTCCTTCGTACAACCGACATGTCCCATACGCAGCAGGACCGCCATGTCGTACGTCTTCACGTGCTGCCTCTCCACGCCCTGTTCCTTCCACGTGGCTTGCAACTTGAATGCGTTGCCTTGCCCCGTTGGTAGTACTTGAACGTCGGACTGCGTCGCGCTCTTCAACCAGGGCAGCCAACTGTTGAAGCGCGCTCGCAGACGTTGCAGCTGTTGCTCTTGATGGTGCATAGTAACCCTGTGGACAAAGAATACATCCGCGATGGCCGGTTCATCCACGACGAGTTACTGCGCCGCTGCGACGGCCTGCCGGCGAAGGCCACCCTGCTATTCCGCCGGGATCGCTGCATTCACCCGACGCTGCTCATCTGGCCGGCGGACACCGTGCAGGCAACGGATGGAAAGTCCTTCAGCGGTGTCATCTTCACCTCGTTGCCACCGGACAAGGAGGCGCGTCGACAGCTGGTGCGTGACGCCATCATTCGGGCCACGGCCTTCGCGGCGGTGCTGACTGAACAGCTCGACGATTGCATTCGCATCATCTTCGAGAGCGCACATGGAACGAGGACCTGGAGACTCCCGATCAAAAACTTCGGGGGCATCCAGGTCCTCGCTTTCGAACCGCCTAGCGACAACACCGAAAGTATCGGTGTGTTGTGGGCGGCTAGTTAGCCGCCGGCAGCGGCTTGCGTATCGCGCGCAGCTTCCAGCTGTGCTTGCTCTTCTGCCGTGAGCTCGGATGGGCCGTCGTCGGCAGGCGATTCGACCTCATCGGCTTCCTCCGCCTCCGCAGGCTCCGCTGCAGTAGCCGAGACCACCTTTGGCCTTGTGCCCTTCTTCGAAGCCTTCTTGCGCGCGGCAGTCGATCCGGCGTGCATATCGCCGAGGCGCGGGGCTGTGACCTCTTCATCGATGACGCGCACCGCGCGCGTCATCGCGCGGGTCATCGTCTCGACGTCTTGGTCAAAATGGCCTTTTGGGAAGAGCCGCTTAGCCACCTCCATCGCCTTGAGGGAGTCACCGACCGTGCTGATGATCTGCCCCATCTGCAGAACGACCGGGTGCTTACCGACCGGGGCGGTCGACGCCTCGTTGGTTACTTCGGTAGTGGTAGCCTTCTCGGTTTCAGTGTCTACCTCCGAAGAGGCCTTCTCACGACCTCCACGGCCACCGCGCTTGGCGACCTTCTTGGCGACCTTCTTACGGCCGGCCTTGGCAGGCTTCGCAGCCACTGGCGCTTCGGCCGGAGCCGACGACGCCTTCTTCGCGCCCTTCTTGGCGGTCTTCTTGGTGGCCTTCTTGGCGCGCGGAGACTTGGCCGTTTTGGTCGGCGCTGATTCCTCGCCGAAGTGCTTGCGCACGGCCGCGCGCAGCTTCTCTTTGTCCTTCTCGCTGAGGCCTTGCGTCTTGCCGATGGCGCGCATCGCGCCCGTACTGCCGGCGTATTCACCGGCCTTCAGCTTTGCCTTGATCGTGTCGACGTCGACTTTCTTGTAGTTGCTCATGTGCTTCCTGTCCTGTGCTTTGCCTCAAACTGAAGGTTGTTGCAAGCCTTCTGCTGCGGCCGCGTTGCGCGGCGGGTGCCGCACATCGAAGTGCTTCTTGAGGTCGTCGTAGGCCGCTCTGTTAGCAATACGGCCCGTCTGGTCTTTCGTGATGATGGCAAGATCGCCGGTCGGCGCAACTTGCATCAGCTGCGTGTTGTAGTGAAGCTCGACCTGCCCCTCCATACTGAGCGTGGGATGAAAGCCTTCAACTGGCACGCAGCCTAGGAGGATTCCATCCATCGCAAACCAGAGGATGCTGGTAGCGCCTGGCTCGAGCTCGCCGACCACATCTTCCGGCATCGGTATGAACGTGTGCCCGTCGACGTCCCACTTGTAATACTCGAACCAGCTCTTCATGTCGCCGCCCGCGGCGGGGGCCCGGTCGGTGGACTTCATGGAGTAGATGAAATGGTTCATGCGATCTCCGCATTATGTAGGCGGTTCATCGAAGAAGAGCAAGGAGATTGATGTAACCACCCCGCTGTGGCAAACAAGCCCCTGCCTTCAGGCATAATAAAGCTAGTGCAGTACACGCTCTGCACCAGGTCCGTTGGCAAGTCCGACGGCCCTTTTCCTTAGGGAGGACCATGAACTACGAAGAGGCGGCCCAGCTGATGGCCCTTCATGAAAAACGTGCGCGCAAGGACCCGACGACCAGGAAGTTGAAGTACGAGACCACGTTGCGCAAGTGCACGTTCGCACCTGAAGTATATCAGCCGCCTACCTACACGCTGCGTTACTTCAACACGGACATCCTGACGTACCACCACGACCAGGTGGAGCTGCACGACGGTGGCTTCTTTAGTCGCAGCACTCACAACCGCTTCAACGAGTACCTGCCCAGGGGGTTTCAAATATGGGGTACTACCTACCCGAAGCTGGGCTTGCGGCGACCACTAGGTTTCATCGAAACGCCGAAGGGCTGCTTCCCCTACCGCAGCGTCATGTTCTATCGCTACGACGGCGCCCCTGTCGGCACTCCCTATGCTCCCAACTCCAGGGAGGTGGTGGAGGCGCTGCCCGCTTACATCGATCGCTACTTGGACGTGCTCTTCACAAAAGGAGAGTTTCATCACGAGCTGGCGAGCATAGCGGAAGGCTATCTGAAGCAAGGAAGGAAGTTGTCTTTCAATTCCGTAGAGAGAGAGAGCTGCAGCCACAACGTCGCCGAGACGGTAACCTCAAGCAGGCTGTTCAAGCACCTCGTGACCGTAATTGGTACGCGTGCTGACAAAGACCCGCTTGAGGCGCTTGGTGTAAATATGGCACTCAGCGACCTCGGAAGGCTGCTGGCATACGAAGGGTTCAGCGCATTCAAGCGGAGCACGACCAACGACGAGCGGGCGGCCAAGCTCGAGCTCGCCTTCGTCTACGAAGGAAAATTACCCACCATCAACAAGCAGAAGCTGCGCGCTTACCTGCGCCGCGAGCTCACTATCTTCTTCGTCCAGCAACTGGGGTTCGCAGAAGTCGAATGGCACAGGAGATAACGATGACGCACCGTGTATACCTGGATGACGCAGTAATTGTGCAGAGGCCTTTCGACATACCAGAGAAATGTCCGCGCTGCGGGCACCGCTTTGAACTCGGCGAGGTGGAGTTCATCAGCAAGCACCTGTGGGCTCGCGAAGAAAAGTTGATGCTCACCACCGTGCAGGACGGCGACGTCGTGCGCAACGTGGTCTCTGTCAAAGACTATGTCCCATACGCACCGCAACACCCCGGCAGATTTATGGAGCTGCGCTGCCACATGTGCGCTTCGTTGTTGGCATCGGCGCACACCAGGACCTGGCTACTAGAAGCGCTGGACCAGGAGTACGCCTACAAGCTTCGTGGCCTGCTCTATGACTCGAACGTCAGTGATCCGCTCGTGATCACGAAGTGCTTCGACGGCACCAGGGGCTACGTCGGCGATTGTCGTGCCTGCAACATCGAGGCGGAGATCGGTACCGAGGAGGTGCCTCATCCAATTGACACGCGCCTGCACACCTGCAAGAAACCCGATACATGAGCTCTACCAACAGGGGAGATGATAGTACTGAGAACTGGCAAACACCCTTTTGGTGCGTACGCAGGTTGTTAGAGGAGTTATGGCTGCCACCTGGTGAGTGGCTCGAACCGATGGCAGGCACAGGCCGACTCATTCACGCCGTGAACCGAGACCTGACTGGCATCAGCTGGAACGCCTGCGAGCTACGCCCAGAGTGCGCTCCACAACTCAAGCGCATTTCAAACGTTCGAGCGCACTGCCCCGTCGACTTCATCAACGACTTCAGCCCGGACATCCACCGCGGTAAGAAGCCGCTCGTAGCTGACCCGTACTTGTCGATGTACGACGTCGGGATCGCCAACCCTGCCTTCTCACTAACGTTCGCTACGCTCAGCAAGATGCTGGTGTGCTGCGAGAACGTAGTGATCTTGCAGCGCGCCAACTGGCTCGGCAGTGGTGTGAACAACGGCAAGCACGACTTCCTACGGAGCTTTCACCCAGACGTATACTTGCTACCAGACCGTGTGAAGTTCTTGCTCAACGGCAAGTTCCCGAGGCACCCGCCCGGTACCAAGGACGCCAAAGGTAATAACATCGGCGGGCACATCATGTCCGGAGACTCCATCGAGTATGCCTGGTACCACTGGGGTCCGAAGGAAACCAGGCAGCGGCTCAAAGGCAACATCATGCAGCTCTCGGCGACGCCGAAGCTGGAACGCACGGAGATGGAGGAGGCGATGGCCGCATGAGAAGCAAACGGGGCATGAAGCTCATCTGGACAGAGGGCGTTGCGCTGGATGACGCCACGAAGGTGCTAACCGCCGAGCTCTACGTGAAGTGGTACGAGCTGTACCTTGTTACAAAGAGCTCGGTGGCGATCATCAACTTCGCAGACCTCGAAAAGCACACGCAGCCCGCACAATCGGCGTACTGCGACCACGTGCCGAACCCTGCCGTAGTCGAACGCTTCGCGATGAACAATGGGCACACGATAGACCCTGTGTTCTTTGAAGTGTGCACCGGGCGTTGGGAGCTGGAAGTACTCAGGTAGCCCGGCCTGATTCACGAGAGGAACCAGACAATGACCAATGTAGCCGAAACCGCCATCGCCCGCTCGCGCCCGTAAGCGCGGCGTGATTAGCGCCATCGCTGGAAAGCGCACCGCTCAGGACGTGCCCACCTGTCACCACTGACCCAATCTGCCGCTGCGCCTCACCTCGGTCTGGCGCAGCGGCGGGCGAGTGAGCCCGGGATAGGACTACGAGAGACATGAAAATTCGTCTTTTGCCGCTGCTCGAGATCCGGTGCACCGCGGAACACTGCGGGGGTTGCATGTACCTACAGCCGGGCCCGCGCATCCCGCGCTGCGGCCTGTTCACGGGCACGCTGGACACGGATGGCAAGGGTCGTCCGTTCCGCGCCGACGAGTGCAAAGACGCACAGGCGAAGGCGATCGGTTTATGAGCGACGCGACTTGCCCTGATTGCGCCAAGGAACGACTGGCCCACGTGCACCAGCTACAGGAAGCGTGTGACGGCTTGCTGGCGCTCGCGCGGGATAACGGCTGGGACCCCAAGAGCAAGGGAGGCAGTGATGACGAAGGTTGAGCAGAGGCACATGAAAGCTGCCGACGAGGCGCTCGGCGGAGCTGAGGTGTTGTTTCAGGGCGAGTATCAGGAGGCTCTTGAGGCTGTCGCCCAAGCCCTCGCCGACGCCGAAGCCCGAGGCGCCGCCCCGACCATCGACGCCGTCTCGCTCACGAATTTGGAGCAGCAGCAGCTAGCCATCGTCGTCGCAGCCCAGGCCCTGCGTTCGCTGCCCGACACCGTGCGCGGCGACGCGCTGGCGGCGATGGGCTACGCCGAGCAACAGCAAGGCGGCGCCGACGACGACGACCCCACCTGCGTAGGCGAATGGCTCTCCGGCAGCGGCGGTCACAGGATGTTCTCCGGCTGCGGCAAGCCTGCAACCTGGGTCGAGCACGGGACGGGAGCGGCGTTCTGTGACGCGCATTTCCCCGTGGAGCCGATTCTGCGGCAACGGCAGGGTGGCGCTGGTGGGCGGGAGTATGCCAGCGAGAGCATCTGGCGCGAGCTGAACGGGCTGTACGAGATAGCGAAAGCGGCATGGGCTCTGCGGACGTCGACCGAGCCGGACGCAGCCGCGAAGCTCGACGAAGCGCTCGACTTCTTCGCTGAAGTCGCCACGAAGGCACGCGCGGACCGCATGGCCAAAGAGGTGCCGTTCCCGACCATCCCCGCCAAATCCCGCCAGCAGCAAACTTGGGTGCCGTGCTCGGAGCGGTTGCCGGAGACGCTCGGTGAATACGTGCAGTTCGTCGTGAAAGGCGAGAAGGAAACGCTGGTAGGCCCCACCGGAAGCGATGGTCTCAGCGGCTTCTACTTCGACGCGCACCGCCGCCGTCGCGTCTACTTCGCGCATGAGGTCTCAGTTTGGGCGCCGCTGCTACCCCCGCCACCAGCCGAGGTGACACCATGACCGACGAACAGAAGCCGATTGTTTTCGAGCGCGATGGTGTGGAGCACAGGTTAGCCGTCTACGAAGAGCCTGGTCCTCACCACGCTCGCCAGGCCACTACCGATGACCTCCGCGCCGCAGGCTGGGCGCCAGCATCAGAGTTAGCGAAGCTGAGGGCGCAGCTCGAAGCTGCTCAAGCTTGGCCGGCGCCGCCGCCAGGGGAGTCGCTACACAAGGCTACCCTCGAGCTTTTGGAGTGCGCCAAGGCTCACGAGGACGGCTCGCGACTGCTCGGCAACGTGACGGCTTTCAGCATCCAGGCACTGTGCGAATACTCGCTGAACTACGCTTTCAAAAACGCTTCTGCGAAACGGATCGAAACAGCAGAGCGCGAGCTAGCGGAGCTGAGGACGGAGAATGCGCGGCTCGTGGCGCTGCTCGGCCTGCCGGAAATCCCAGAAGCGTGCGCCGAATACGCGCCCAATGGCTACGGCGCCGAGATCGAGCGGGTTGTTTCAATGCTGCTGGCGTCCGACCTGGATACCGAAGATACGGTCAGCAAGGTCGTGGCTCGACTCGTGGCCGAGCGCCCGCACCTGCTCGAGGCGGCGGAGTTGCTGCGGGCTATCCCCGGATTCTGGGCGGCCTCCGTCGAGTGGAAACAGCGACGTGTAGAGTGGTTACACCGCGACCAGGCCAAAGCAGCAGAGCCAGAGGCGACGGTGGTGCTACCTGCTCTGCCCATCGACCCAGAAGACGAGCGTATCGTCGACGGGCTCGTAGCGGAGCGCGCAGCCGGTCTGAAGGAGACAAGGATGGTTGCAGAGGAGACGGTGGTGGCGCGGCCTTGGGTGCCGATGGTTGGTGACTGCGTCCGCTTCCGGTTCACGCCGCCCGGCGCGCGCTGGTACAAGGTCATGAACGTCGATGCGCGTGACGAGACCGCTCGCATGGTGTGCGACGACGGGACTTACGCTGGATGGCATCGCTGGCATGACATCGAACCGGTCCCTGTCCAGCCCACCGCCCCCGTAGTCGAGCAGGACCCGATGGGGAGGCCGGTGACGGTGGGTATGATGTGCAAGGCGTTGAACCTGGTGGAGACGCGCACGAGAAACGCGGCCGGCGACGCGCGCATCGTCGGTGTTCTTCTGGCAAAGCTATCCGATGAGCTGGAGCGCATGGCCAAGGGAGGCGGGAAGTGAAGGTGTCGGTGTTCTTCCGCTGGTACGACCTGTGGGTAGGCGCGTACTGGGACCGAGCGACGCGAACGCTCTACGTCTGCCCGCTGCCGACCGTCGGTGTGAAACTCGCTTTTGTCAAGGGAGGCGGGAAGTGAGCGACCCTTCTCGCGAGGTCGTCGAAGCCTGCGTCACGGCGTTGTCCAGTGCGGAGTCGTACAGCATGCGCGAGAAGGTGCTGGCTGTAATCAGGATGTACGAGGACATGAAGCGCATCGAGCGGCTAGCAAAGAAGGTTGCCAAAGGAGGCAGTCGTGGCTGAGCCTCACATGATCGGAAACTGGTGCTGTGGAACAAGCCAGAGGTTCGGCACGCGGTTTGCGAGCTGTGGTTCTAACAGCATCGAATACCGCCCCGACGGTTACCTGCGCACGCGCGGCTTCGTGCCTTTGTTGGTTGTGCTGTGGGTTCTTGGTGATGCCAGCGAACGCATCCGCGAAGCCGTACTGGCTCACGACTTTTCCAAGGGAGGCAGTCGTGACTGAGCGAGACTGGCGACTGAAGTCGTCGCGCTGGGCACAGATGTGCACGTTCTGCAGTAGGCTCATCCAACCCGGAACGTTATTCTATCGTGATATGGTGAGCGGCCACCTGAACGCGCATCGTGATTGTCTGCACGAGGATGTGAGCAGCGAGAAGGGAGGCAGTCGTGGCTGAGCAGAAGCCGCCGCTCAACATCACGCTTGCGAAGGTCCGGCACACGCGCACCGGCATCGTCGGCCGCGCCATCGAGTTCAATGAAAACCCAACCGACCCCGCATACTGGGTCGAGTGGCCCGACAAATCCGCCAACTGGTACGCGGTGGACGACCTGGAGGTAGTTGATGCCGCAGCAAACTGAACAGAAAGACACGGTCGCGGAGCTGCTGAAGTGGGCGAAGTTTGCCCAAGGCGGCCACTGGCGCGCGCAATGTGCCAGCGACGGGCGACCGCTCGTTGTCGCGGGGTCTCGAGGTGTCGCTTACACGTGGCTCGTTGCCGATGCGGAGTTCATCGCCGCCGCCAGCCCCGCCATTGTGCTCAAGCTCCTCGCGGTGCTCGACGGCAGAGAGATTGATCGACGCCCAGAACTATCAGCGGCGCAAGGCAAACTAGCGCGAACCCTGGCAGCACTCGAGGGCGAGAGGGGCGATGGAGGGTGAGCCAGCGGCTGCGCGAGTCCCTGTCGCTACTGAAGCGCCTGAATGAGGCGCGCCGTATTGGGCAAACGCAGGCTGCCGACATGCTCGACGAGCAGCTAGACGAGCACGATGACAGGTGCGGCTACAAAAAGCGTCGAACTGCACCCTACTTCCAGCGGCGCATGAGCAAGAAACGGAGCCCCAGGTGAGCACCGCGGTCGCGTCGACCGTAGAATCGATCAGCCGCGCGCTACTGGTGAGTGAGCTGAAGTGCACCAAGAGCCTGACAGTGGAAGGACTAGTCAGGCTCGAATGCGGCGGACAGATCGGGATTCGCGAGGCCGATTGCTGGGCGCTGTACGCGGCGACGCACACGGGCATACCGCTGTTTCAGCGCCGCACGAACGCGAGGGAGACCGCGGAACTCGACTTGATCGTACGCGAGGGTTGGCACGACTAACCGCCCCGCACCCCACGCCGCCCCGGCACTCTCGGACAACCGAGGGCCCGGGGCTTG
>JACZCT010028945.1_pt1 | contig 65580 bp, 79 predicted proteins | sample 8641871 | NCBI WGS metagenome assembly JACZCT01 (sample SAMN15324604, study PRJNA640507) | soil metagenome | isolation source: monocropping sugarcane control | place: China: Luxin town, Laibin City, Guangxi Province | collected 2019-07-25 | depth 10cm m | reverse complement strand
CTGCCAGCCAGCGCTGCAAACGGCGTTGAATGAGTTACGTGATGAAGGCAACGGCGGTGTGCTGTACGTCGAGCCCGGCTTGTACAGACTAACCGGGGGGCTCACAGTGTACCGTGGCGTCCACATCGTTGGCGAGCCTGGCGCGACTTTTTCGCTCGACCATGCCACCGCCGATTTCTTCACCGTCGACGACCTTGGTGGTTCAGGTAATGAGATCTCCATCAAAGGTCTCTCGCTCGAGGCAAGTGTCACGAACACCGGACGCTGCTTCTATCTGCCCTCGACTTTTTCGAACTCCAACCGGAATATCCGGGTAGAGAACTGCATCATCAACGAGTCATCCAGCAACCTCACTGGTCGCCATTTTGCAATCGACGGCGACGGTGATTTCTTGGTCAAGGGCAGCCGCCTATTCGTCAAAGGCACCGGCGCCAACGCGGAGGCCATCGTGCAGACGAATGCGAGCGGTGTGGTGCGCGTGATCAATAACAAGATGGTCGCCGGTTCTGGCGCGCACACGAGTCGGTTGCTGCGCTCGAGCGGCGGCAGAGGCTTCGCCTATGGTAACGAGTTCGACGTGTCGGCAGTGTCGTCGGGCGTCGCGCGTGCTCTGCGCATTGAGTCGACCGCCACGCCCTGGGTCGTATCCGGTAACCAGTTCATCGGCAACGCTGGCGACTTCGGAATGGACTGGGTGAGCGGCGCGTATCTCAAGGCGCGTGACAACACGTACTCAGACGGCATGTTGTTGTACGACACCACGAACCCGACCCTCGGACTAGGTTCTGAAGTGGAGCTCGTTTCATTTCTCAACGACACTCCCGGCGGCAGTACTACCTACGACGTCCCGAACCATGTGCGACATCTCTCGCTGATCGTTACGGCAACCGGCAACCTGACGATCAACATGCCGACTACTGGTTTGTATCAAGGGCAGCCAATAGACGTGACTATCGTCAATCGCTCTGGCAGTACGATCGGTGGTTACTTATTCACCAATATGAGTGGGTTCGCTCCGACGTCGATCGCCGATGGGCGCGCGTACAGCTACCGTGCGGTGTATAGCTCAACCAACATCGCGAACCCGAGCACGTGGGTCCTGGTTGGAGCACCATCGGCGTCGTTTACGCCCTGAACCAACTTGGGTATTCGCCTGATGTTCAGGTAAATTTAGCGTATGGGCAGTGACGCATTATCACCCGAAGCGAGGTTGGCCGAAGCTGTAGCAGAACGCACTGCCCAGAGATTACGAGAAGGCATGAAGGAGGAGCTCGACGCGCGCGACGAGAACCTGCGCAAACTCTGGTGCCGTGAACTCGGCCAATTACGAGACGATCTTACAGCTCGTCGCCTCATCGATGGTCTGCAGCAACCACAGGGTGCAGCGTTGAAGGCGGCGCCGGTTCATGTTCTGGTGGTCGACGACTACCCCGAGGTGCTGCGCGCCATCGCCAAGATCCTCAAGAGCTACGGCATGGTGGTCCAGGAGGCGTCGTCTGGTGCCGCGGCTGCAAAAATCCTGGAGAGCGATCCGCAGATTGAGGTGGTGCTGGCCGACATCTCGATGCCCAAGAACGGCTACACGCTGCTCGAGCACGTCCGGAAGGTGCACCCCATCGTCGAGGTCGTCATGACCTCCGGCGTCGTCGCGGAGGCTGCGCGCGCGCGGCAGCTGGGCGCCTTCGCGTTCCTTGCCAAGCCGTTCGAGCTCGACTACGGCGTGCTCGTAGTGGAGCGCGCCGCGGAGTTTCGGCGCCTCAAGTTGGCCGCTACATCGAAGGGCTAAAAGAACGGGCTCGGGCCCCGTTCCGCGCAGCTGTGTGGGTCTAGCTGTTTTGACCTAGCTGCCACACAGCTGCGGTGATGCGTAAGATCTCCTGCTTCAGGTCTTCGTAGGCATCGTTGAGCGCGTCGAGTGCCGTAGACCCTTCCCCTTCTGCCTCCACGTTGTGGATGACAATGGCGGCCGTGAAGTATCCCCGATCGTCATCGAAAGACACGCCCAGATAGAGCGCGCGTTCCTTGTCGTCGCGAACCCAACTCAGATGCTCATCGGTAGCTGACAGCGCGGTGAAGTGCCAAACAATAGCGACGCCCGCCGCTTTGGCTGCGCAGGCCACGTGGTAGTGCTTGGGGTCGCCCGGCCCTGGCTCTAACGGGTCGATGTACCTGCCGCAGACGACGCAGGTCCTGCCTCCAGTGTTGGCGATCATAGCTCGTACACCGTGACGCTGAGGCCTGCAGCCACCAAGGTGCGCTCGATGATGCGTTCGACCGTGTGCCAATTGGCGCCGCCCAGGCCCGTACCGACCTTAGGCATATGGAAACTGGCCCGCCGCGACTTGAATGCCTCCACCAGTTTGGTGCAGCATTGCTCGAACGCGTCGTACTTAAGGGGCGTAAGGTTGGCTGGTCTGCGGTAACCATGCTGCGCGATGCAGTTGGCCACCCACAACAACGTATCAGCTTGGAATAGCTGCACAGCGCCGAGTTGTATTGACGAAGGTGGCCTCTGCCAGCCAAGCTTGGCCGCTTCGAACTCGCCTCGGTACAAGTACTTGGCGCCGGGCCATTTTTTGCCGATGGCGTCGGCAACACTACGCCCTTCCGGTCCCCAGCCACCGGCGTCGTTGCAGACATGCACTACAACGCGCTCCCCGCCAGTCTCCTTGGGCTCGGTTACGCTGCCTTTGACGTAGTCGATCATGCTTCCACGTTGTCTTGTTGTTTGATCGAATTGATGAGTGAAAGTGCGGCGATCTTTTTGAGAGCGGACGGCACCCAGTCCGCGTGCTCTGCACGCACAGTCAACACACTGGTTTTTGAGTTGTAGCTCACCGAGAAGCGTTGCTTCTTGGGGCGACGAGAGCCGAGCTTGTTCAGCGCCTCCACGGCACTCTCGACTGGCTTGCCTTTCTTCTCCAGCCGGCGGTAGAGCGCGCACAGCGTTTCGATTTCCGCGAGTCCTTCAATCTGCATCTTCTTCTCCTTGTTCGAAACAAATGGGTCGAAGCGGTATTTTAGCGGTGTCTCGAGATCGTTCGGTCCGAACCACATGAGCGGTCCGTCCTCGACACAGCGCGCCAGCTGGTAGCGCGCTCCGTTATAGTTGATGGGTTCGCCGTTGAGGCGCAGCTTGCGCGCCACATGCTCGACGATCGTCACTTCAGTCCGGAGGCCCCGCTTCTTCACGAACTCGACAATCTGACGTCGCAGCGCTTTCTCTTCTGACGAGGGACGCTTCATGACGCCCACGCCGGCTTGTGCTCGTCGCCGACCACGACCTTGTAGTTGTTCAGTACTGATTGCACGAAGTACTTCCAGGCTGTTTCGCCTGATAGATCGTGGCGACAGTCGAGGCACTCGCTTCCCGAGGTCTTCTGCTCGCAGAGAGCTTTGTGCACATCGATCATTGCCTTCCCGCCGTAGCTGGACAATCGCGCGACGGACTCACCAGCCAGTCCGTTCACCCAAACGCGGCTGCCGTCCGACAGAATTTGGCAGCCGTTCGAGATCGTCTCCTTCATGGTTCGTTATTTGCCTTTCGAGGCGCGCTCCCTAGGAAGGAACCTCATTCGATGAATTTTTCAGAACGGTGCATCCGCGTCTCGTACCTGCTCGAGAACCTCAGAAACACGGTCGACAGCCTCGACAAGGATGCGTCTGAGCTCGAGGTAGCAAGGGACGACACGAACCTCCTGACGCGTATGGTGCAAGGATTCCTCGTGTGCAATCGCCTCAGTAGGGAGATTTTGTACGAGCAGATCCCGCACATCGAACAGGAAGAGCATGCCGTCGGCGACGCTCTACGTCTGGCTCATGACGAGCTGATGAAGCGCGCGCGGGGCGCGCACACGGACATGGAGATCTACACCAAGACGCGTACACGCCGTCGAGCAGCCGTCGTTCCTATCCGCCATGCGGTTTAGGGAGGGGTTTCGCGCCGTCCCCCAGGAAGTGCAGCTTCGAGCACTCTGAGCAAAGTGGCTCGTTTGTCCAGCTGGGCGGCGGTAGTTGTACCTGTGCATCCTCACAGCATTGCGTGTCCGCAACGAGTCCGGGCAGGATTCGAAGGACGAGGTGCCATCTGCCGTCCGTGCAGAGTAGGTAGCGCTTCCCCTGCCACCCGGGGCCAAAGTTTTCGAACGGCAGATCCTGCTGGACCATCCTACGGCTCGTCGTTGCCGTACTTACGGCATTCTGCTTCATTCTCTCGACACCTTTCATAGCAGCGTAGTCTCCCTAGGGTACCGCCCTTTGTGTTCTCGTTACAACGGAGCTCGCACCGGAACTCCTTGGCCCTGCAACGTTGGTCGTTCATCGGCAGGGCCAGCACCGCCAGTAGTAGCCACTTCATTGCGTCTCCTCCATCGTTGCTGGCCTGAACCCGCGCCTGAAGCCGTTGGTCGTCACGGTGAATTCAACGCCGGTGTCTTGCAGCACGTACTTCACGTTCAAGTTGGCGTGGCTGAGCACCTTCACCAGCTTCTTATCTCGCCGACGGATGTACAGGTTCGTCGGTTCTATTCTCCAGCTCTTCGGTAGCATCCCCTGATTTTACAGGCGACTTGCAAAGAATCGTGATTTGCTCATCGTGCACCTGCAGGATGGAGGCAGGGTCGACGTGAAGTCGATGGAAAAGGGTGTGCTTCACCCAACGCCGGGCTTCGATGATGCCGTCGTCATGAAGCTTCCAGAGGCGCCTTGTATTTTCGTACGTGTCGCCATTTGCGTGAGCAACCAGGCGCAAGTAGAGATCAGTGTCATCAGGTGTGGCGAGGTGCAGTTCTTTTACTGGCGTGTACATCCAAGTGCGGATAGCTGTTGCCAGATTTGCCTTGGGTATGTAGACGCTTTGCCTTAACGGAATAGGCGCTTCATCAACACACTCGTCGCACGCTACCATGCCGTAAATCCCGTGACCCATAGCGTCGACCTCGATCGCCAGTCTCGTGCCGTCTTCGAACACGAAGCGGATGACATTGACTGCGTCGCATTCGAAGTCCGTCACCGTCTTGCCGATGAAGTCCTCTTTGGTTAGATCTCGATGAGCCATACGTCGTTCCTCCTTCATCTCTCTTATCCCCGAGCTTCAGTTGAACTTGTGTTCGACGCGGGCGTCGAGGTAGCCTTACTACGTGACCGGCAAGCTGGTTGAATTTCCACGAAAGCTCGAGTGGTCTGAGCTCCCCTGCTGGGTCGGGTTCGTCAAAGGCACCCAGCTCCTGGCCAAGGTCGAGCGCGCTGTCGACGGTGACAAGTTCCAGTGGGCGGCCTGGAACGCTGGTGCCTTGATAGGGGTCGGGCTCGTGGCGACCAAAGAAGAGGGCCAGGAGGCGGCACGGAGGGCTATGGAAGCCGGCGTGCTGGTGCTGCGCCCGCTGCCGGCCAAGGAAGGCTCTTGACGCGCCCGGCACTTTTACGTCCAAGCAAATGTGCCTGTAGCCAGGATCTGCGTGCTGATTGTTGTCCAGCTCCTCCATGTATTTCCCGAATTCTTCACAGCAATTGACGTATTTGATCTCGCGCATTCAAGCCTCCTTTTGCACTCGCTCAGCAGCAAGTGCTTCGTCGATGATCTTGTCCAAGAGCAGGCGCTCTTTCTTCTCGGCTTCTATGTCCCTACGCCTGACGGCCTTGGAGCATCTTGTGTAGGGCAGAGGGTCTTCGTATATGAAGGGCCTCACCTGCATGTCGATGAGCTGCTCGACGCCTTTGAGGAAGAGGAGCAAACCTCTGTGGTACGCGAGATCCTGGTTCCGTTCGAACTCATCGTCTTTCTTGCGCGCCTGGTCGGCCCCGTCGTAGCAGTGGAGGGAAGCCGCGACGGATAGTTCTTTGAAGTCCCGGACGGGCATCTTCAAGATGACGTAGCCGCTGTCGAGATCTACATCGACTTTCAATCTTCGCATGGATCCTGCTCTTCGAATTCTGGAGGTGTAGAGGTATATCTAACGCGCTCGTGCGTGCTGGTCTCGATGAGCTCGACGACGTACTCACCCGCAGCATCACCAGGCTCGACCGAGCACTTATTCAGCTCCGCAGCGCACGCACGCCAAATCTTCAGCTGTAATGCTTTCGCTTCAGTGAGGTTCATGTGCTCCCGTCTTTCACTCTCCGAAGCTCAGTCACCAGTTCATCGACTACTTGGTTCTTCGCTCGGATGAGGTCTTCAGCTAGCCGTGAAGCCATGGTGGAGACGCGCGACTCGGTGAGCTCTACGTTCAACTGAAGCTTGGCGTCGAGTAACTGCTGAACGTTGTCCACTTTCTGGAACATGTGAAGTCTCCTTCTCTCATCTCTCTTATCCCCGAAGGACCAAAGAAAATGCAGAAGTTGTTCATCCTCGTGCGCGCAGATCTCCCCACCGGCCTACAGATTGCGCAGGCCATTCATGCCGCAGTACAGTGGATAATGGAGGACGAGCTCTCCGCGCTCTGGCACAAGAACTCGAACAATGTGGTGGTGAAGCACGTGCCCGACGAAGCAACGCTGCTCGAGCTCGCAGCAAAGGGGGAGGCCCGGCGCTGTGTGGTGGAGGCCTTCAAGGAGCCGGACCTAGCTGGAGCTACAACAGCGCGTAGCCCCAGATAGCCCAGATCAGTACGGGTACGAGAACGAGTAGCATGCCGGCCTGCGTGTGGCGCTTCGCTTCGTAGCCGTGGCCGAATGCGTAGACAGCAGCCAGCACGGGCATCAATAGTGGGAACAGATCTAGCGGTTGGAACCAACTCGGCTTGTTCATATCAATGATCGTATCATGCAGCCGTGGGCCACTCGTCGAAGGACAACGAGCTTTTAGCTGTACATATCTCGAGGCGCGACCTCGCAGAACTCATCGACGTTCTGCGCAAGGCAGAGGAGCTCTGCGAGAACATGCGCTCCAACGCGCATGATTTTCGGATGCACCGCGTGCGGCTCGAGCTGCTGCGCAACGCCAGCATACCGCCGCCCATCGAACCAGAGCGGCGCGAGTCAACGCGCTACTTGACGGCGGACGACTTGCGGCTGGGTAGGAAGAAAGAAGAGGGCTAAGAAAAGGGCCAAAGGCGCCCTTTGTCCTGGCTACCTGTACGTCCCACGTGTTTCGTGGGCTTTCCAGGCGGCCAGTGATCCTTTCGTTATGTTCCAGCGTAGAGATGCGATGTCATACTGCTTGAGGCAGTTCTCACGTATCTCCTTCCAATCTGCGTGAACGGTCGTTGGTGCGGCTGCTTTCTTCTTCGTTGTGTTGACCACCCCGAGGCACGCCAGCATTGCCTTGCCTATGTGCGCAGCTGAGTGGCTACGGTAGTACCAGCTGGTACTGATGTTGAAGTACAAGCTCTTGTGTTTGAAGGTCTCCAAGTAAGCGAGACGGGGCCGGGGCGCTTCGTCGAACCCTCTGCTACGAAGATCGTTCAGCAGCGCCCCGGATTCTCTTCCACACAGGAATTCGAATCCGATCAATTTGGTTAACGAACCGATTTCGATCACCTGACGAACCGTCGCTTCACGAAGAGGACAGCACAAGTCGATGAATGCACAATTCAGTCGACCAATGCGGGGGAATTTCTCCAGGACGTTGTGAAACTCGCCGTGCGCAAAGTGCGCGTCAGGGAACTTGTACTTGGCGGCAGCCACGGCGTGCCGGTCTTGGTCGATGCCGTAGATGTTCTGCAACGGCACGCCGAGGCTGTGCAGCACGCCGACGTCACCTGCATCCTTGCTGGGGATGACGAGGTAGTTGCCGTTGACGAAGCGCTGAGCTCCAAGCAACCTCCGCACTTCTTTGTAGAACAGCAATCGCGTCAACTTCTTCGGTGGAGAGTCTCCCCGGTAGATGGAGAAACCTGTATCTCGTCGCCCCATCACACCGCTTCCAGGTCTGCAACGAGCTCGGGTAGCGTCAACCCCGCGTCAAGCGCGGTACGACTGAACTGCAGTATGTTGCTGAGCAACTTCTTGTTGTGTGTGAGTCGCGCGAACTGCACATGGATGGGCACAGGTTTTGCGAATCTTGGGTCTGTTAGCGCGGCAGAGGGCGCGTTCGGTTTGCGCTCCATGCGTACTTTCTTGAGCGCCTCCTTCACCACCGTCTTGTCGAAGTAGTTCGTAGCGATCTTCAACAGAGCTTCCTGCTCTTTGGTGCTCAGGCAGCTGAGACGTATGGCGCGGCTGGCGTCGCGGAATTCCTTGTAGGCGCCGGTCAGCAATTTGCTGGTGATGCGCTTCTTCGATGCTTCACGTGCTTTAGCTTGGCTCATTGTATTACCTCTTGCAGCACGAGTGCCTCGTGCTTCCTTCTATTTTCTTATTCCCGAGGAGGTAATCTCATTTCATCGAATAGCTAAGAAAAGGGCCCGAAGGCGGCCCTGTGGTACTTCACTCAGTTGCCGGAGCTGACGACTTCATAGCGTCGGCGCTCCTTCCCGTTGAGGCACGCCGAGCTCAGTAGCGGCTGTGCAGATCTGCATGGCCAGTGTGTGGAGCGCCTCGAACGTTTGGTTCATATCGACCAAATGTGTGCGGATAGTGCCTGCGTCGGTACCGACCGGTTTGGCTCTGAGTCGAAACGCAGCTACTTTGACAGCAAGCTTCAGTGTCCTGGCGGCCTGATCGTGCTTGAGGCGGATGTTGTTCAATAGTTCTTCGTCTGTGTACTCTTCCATGTTCTTCTCGAGTGCCGGCAAGGCCCTCGCTCCTTCCTCTATTCTTATCCCTCAAAACATTCGGGACTTGTCGTAATTGCGCAAGCTCACCGGGCATAAGAGTGACGCAGAGGACTTCACTACCAGGAGCTGGTACATGTTGTCTAAGCCATGATCGGAAGAATCGTTCCTTACTCAGAGGTATTCATTGCGGTGACGCTCACACTCGACGAGGCAGCGGCCATCGCCGACGTCCTCGGTAACTTACGTGGCCAGAAAGAAGAAGTGCTAAGCAAACCCGTCAAGGAGCTTCAGGCCACGTTGGAGCACAACCTAGACCGAGCAGCCGCCTATCTAGCAAGCAAAGGTGCAGTGAAGTGACAGAACACACGACCGAGAGCATTCGACATTTCATCACGGACTGCCGCAAGGAGGAGCGCACTCAGCGCCCATTCAGCCTGGCAGAGGAGCAACTCTGGGACCTGGCGGAGTTCAGCCCCTTCGAGCAGACGCGCATCATCACGACCAACGAGAAGGTGCTGGCCGACCCCTACCTGATGCGGGTGTACCTGTCGCCCGAGCGCGAGGAGCTCGAGCTCCAGCTGCGCAGGCTCGGCGTCGCCCCCACTCTCGCGCGCTCCATGCGCCTGATGCCGCGTCCCTACCTACACTACTTCTTTCGCGGCGATGACGACCGCGCTTTCCACAACCACCCCTGGCAGCGCTCCGTCAGCCTGATCTTGATCGGTGGGTACATCGAACACTTCTGGGACTTCGAGCTCAAGCGGTCGTTCTCCCGCCTGCTCAAGCCGGGCTCGTTGAACTACCTGAAGCGGGGCACGTACCATCGGGTCGAGCTGCTACCAGGGAAGAAGTGCTGGACGCTCTTCGTGTCGACGGGGAGGGTGCAGGAGTCGGACGGCTACGACTGGGAGTTCTACGACCCGGAGACAGACCTCTTCACGCCCCATGGAGAGTGGACCAGTGCCGACGCCGAGCGTCGGGAATTCCGAAGCCACGCCAAGGTGGTGAACTTCACCAAGAGCCCGTACGAGGCGGCTATCCCCAAGGCGCCACGGGTGCCGTCGCAGACGGAGATGTCGGAGCTCGGGGATAGCGGAGGCCAGGTAGATGATCCATACGCTGGCCACGGAGGCTATGACTGGAACTCGCTGGGTAGGCGTTGAAGGACACCCTCTTTAGTCGCGGGATAACGGATGTTCAGTATGCCTATTTCATGGGTTTTGAAGCCGTTTCTTTCTCTTTCTCTCGTCTATCTCTCTCATCTCTTTTTTTTCTTCCTCCCTCCCCCTACGCGCACGCGCGCATAAGGCCAGCACCTCAACCAAAAATGACCACCTCCGATTCGAGCAAGAGAGCGAAGTACCTGACGAGCTCAAGCCCGGCGCCCGAGCCGCCACCATCGGCGAAGCCGGACCCTGGTTACAGCTTCTGCGAATCGGTGCACGCCACCAGCTACAGTCCCTGGCACATCCGCAGGCTCGACAGCAGAGGTAAGAAGCTAGGCGGCGGCATCACCACGTCCAGCCTCTGCACCCTGGTCACCAGGGGCTGGGACCTGGAGGTTGAAATCACCGAGCACCATCTCGACCACGCCTGTAAACGTTGCAAGCAACTCTATCTTGAGCAAACCTCCGGCTGACCCTGGTACAAGTCACGAAGGAGTGCTCATGCCGCATATTCGGATCGTCACTGCTAGCGAGCTCAGCGCCGACACGCTCTTGGCTCGCGACTACATGAAGGAGTCAAATGGGAAACGTCATCAAGATGCGCCGTCTGCACGACGGCTTACGGTTGTCGCCGGAGATCGCGCAGCTGATTCGCGTGCTGCTCACCGACGACCCGCTGCCAAAAAGAAGCCGTAGCGTCCCGCGTATCAAGCCGGCGAACGAGACCTCCGTCAATCAGTTCGGAGTCAAGCCCGACCAGGTCTGGGAGTCCATGGACCCGAGAGACCTGATCGAGGGCGCCCCTCGGCAGTTGAAGGTAGTGGAAGTCGGAGACACCCACGCGGTCCTGGAGAACCTCCGCACCGGTGTGTGCTCGGCTGTGTTGCTCAAGCGATTCGCTGGGCGTACCAAGAAGGACTTCAAGCTCGTCGTACCGCTTCGTCCACCAGCTTTCGCTGTGGTTCACGCCTAATGCCCTGTGGTGGAATTTTTCCTGTCAGTGACGGGGCGCACTACCCGTGCTGGCATTGCAACGAGCTTGGTAGCGACCACTTCGTCGAAGAGTGGGACGCCTTCATTCACGCCGGCTGCATCATTCCCTTCCTGCACAGCGAAGAGGGAGAGATCGTGCTCGCGCACAAGCACTACATCCAAATCGACATGTTCGTGCTGCAAGAGGAAGACGGTGAGCTCATGGATCCCAACGAGACGCTGAAAGAGATTCGTGAGCTCGTCAAAGAGCTAGGTGAAGTAGGTTGCGCCGATTCTGTCAGCGGCCCTGCCTTGAATCAGGTACAGGAGCTCGTGAACAAAATCGAGAATCTCGACGGCTGGATCTCGAACGGCGGCTTCCTACCTGCTGAGTGGGACAATGGGCGCAACGTTACTCGGTGACCACACGGAAGGCGTTGCTTCGCCAGACGCTTTGGCGGCGCTATGTGAACGACGCGACATCTTCGGCAAGCCCGACGACCGAGTCGCGGTGTACCAGAACCACACGCTGGACTCCGCCAACACCGGGCATCTCGTCTTCCTGATCGTCGGGTCCACCCGCACGTTCAAAGAGGCGCCAGACCGAGCGCCCGATGGATCCTATGGCATTGGCTGGAAGTACCTGCATGTCGGCTTCCTCAACCTAGAAACGAACCAATTGGAAAAAGCAGATGGCTGACAAGCTTCATCTTTCGAGAAGCCTTGAGCACGGCGTCGATGCTATGAAGGAAGAAGACGGTGAGCAAGGGTAAGCGTCCTAAGTACTGGCTCAAGATTACCGACAAGCGATTTACGCAACGCCGTACCGTCGGCGGCGTTGCGTTTGAAAACGAGTACGGAAGCTTGAATTTGGTACTCAATCCCGGCGTTGTTCTTTCCTACAACGACGAATTCTTCCTCACCCTGGTTCCGTTCGACGAGAACAATAAGCCGTACATACCTACCTCAACTCGAGATAATGACGCCAGTGGCGGTAACGAAGATGACATCCCTTTCTAACAAAAAGACCAAGCCTCTGTTTTTGTGTGACGTCGACGATGTGGTTGCGGACTTCGTGCAGGGGTTCAATGCCGCTGTGATTGCCACCGGTGTGCGCGACATCAAGATGGATCACGTGCACACTACCTGGGACTTGTCGAAGTCCCTCAAGTTGACCAAGAGCGAGGACCAGAAGGTTTACTCGCTCGTCGACATGCCCGGATTTGCGTCGCGTCTGAACCCGTGCGTCGGTGCGGTTGACGGTGTGAAGAAGATCATGCAGGTAGCCGACGTGATTTGGGTGACCCACGAGCTTGAGTCGAGCCCGACTTGGGTTTACGACCGGCGGCTGTGGCTCGAGAAGTACTTCGGCGAAGGTCAGAAGATCGTGAACACCTCCGAGAAGTACGCGGTGGACGGCGACTACTTTTTGGATGACAAGCCCGCGCACTGCGCCGCCTGGCACGCGCAGCACCCTAGGAAGATGGCCATGATGTGGGCAACGGGCCGCAATGGCACTGACGCACCGGAAGGTGTGGCCCTCATCGGGGATTGGAAGGTGGTGCTGGACACCATCAAGCTCACCGCGAATACGCTGGCGGAATTGTAGATTGCTGAATGCCCGCCCGGGCATTCAGTTTAGCTCTCAAAACGATCGCGTTGCGGAGATAAGCCCCATGATGAAAAGGATAGGTAGTGGATGTCGCTTCCACCGCTAAGTAACTTTCCACGCCTGTACAACTTGCTGCGCAGTGATCCGCAGGCGAACAAGGAGTTCAACGATTACGTAAGCCGGATCAAGTCGCCAGTCGATGCTGAGCGGCGCACTAAAGAGCTCACCGACAGTCTGGAGTCTGAACGTATCTTGCGTAATGAGACGCAGGATACGCTCAGGCAAGTCCGCGCTATTACTCAAAAGTCGGTCCGTTTCATCAGACTTTTGGGCGAGGTGATCGAACCTCAGGTGAATCTGACCCCCTACAGTCAGGATGTGAGCATGCGGACGACGTACGAGATCAAGTTCAACGCCACCCAGATACGGATGGCTTTGAAGTTGTACTGGGATGTGCTTGCCGAAAACATGGAAAACATACTGATGGGCGACCAGGTAGTTGACCCTGTGGGCGAGTCGGAGGAAGAAGGCTGATGTTTATGCGAGGAACGATGGACAACAATGAAAGTGGCGGAGGGCTACGTATCGTGCAGGTCGAGCTCGAGTGGAAGGTCGACGCTGTTACGGATCCGGACCCAAAGAAGTTTGCGGAAGATCTACAGCGCCTGCTGAACGAAGGCAGCGCGCAAGGGTACATCGTCTCCAGCATGCTGACTCGAGCCGAAGGCGCGTTGGTGGTCATCCAGCAGCGCCGGTTGATAAATGCGGCAGACATGCCGGCAGACGCTATCCTGGAAGGAACAAAGGTGCACTGAGATGGTCGACTTGATCGCAATCCAAGAAGAGCAGATCGAATGGTCCGAGCGCAATTTCGGCAAGCAGCACGCGCGCTATCCGTTGCTGGGCATGATCGAGGAAGTGCTCGAGCTCGACGCTGCGTGGAAGGCGCGCACTGACGCCTGTATGTTCGACATCCCGCCGCAGGAGGTCATGGATCGGATGAACGCGGAGGTACTCGACGCCGTTGGTGACATCGGCATCTACATGCTCGACTACTGCGGGAAGAAGGGCCTCTCGCTCAACGATCTCTGGAAGAACCGCATCTTCTATGACGTTCAGACGCAGACTAAGTGGTGGGACTTGACGCCCTTCGCCCGTGCCTTCGCGCACCACCAGCTCAAAGGAGAGCAGGGCATCCGCGGTACGCCCGAGGAGCACGACGCGAAGATCCAGGACAACTGTCGTTACGTGTTGGCGCACCTCGAGTGCATCTGCGACTACCTGCAGAAGAACTTCTTGATCACTATCGACAGCATATGGTCGAAGGTGCGCCAACGCGATTGGGTGAAGAACCGAGCGAACGCGCACGAGGTAGCAGCGCAGGCGGAGAAGTCGTGAGCGAAGCGGGCATTCTCTCGGGCCACGAGATCTGGCGCAACATCGAAGCCGGAGCTATCCGGATCGAGCCCGGCGTGAACGAAGCGCACATCAACCCGGCTTCGTACGACCTGACGTTGGGTCCAAAGGTGGCGGTGTACGTGAACTCCGTCACCTTCGGGCATTTAGGTGAACGGTACCCGTCACCGACGGCTACTCACCCAGATTGGGATATGAAGCCAGCCGTTAAAGAACGCAGCATCCTGGATAGTCGAAAGCCCAACTCTGTTCATGTTTTCGACATGCATCCAGTACACGGGTGGCTGCTCAAGCCTGGCATCGGCTACCTCATGCACACGGCCGAGCGCATCTGGACAAAGATGTACGTACCGGTGCTCGACGGCAAGAGCTCGCTCGGTCGCTTGTTCATGACGGCCCACGTCACCGCGGGCTACGGCGACCCCGGGTTCGACGGGCAGTACACGCTCGAGGTGGTCGTCACCCACCCAGTCATCGTCTACCCCGGCATGCGCTTCTGCCAGATCAGGTTCCACACCTTGGTCGGCCGTACCGAAGGGTACGAGCGCAAAGGGCACTACGTTGGAACTGCGGCAGAGGGGCCGGTACCTTCCCTCTCGTGGAAGCAGTTCGAGGAGAAGGGCTCGTGATTGTTACGATGGTAATGCTGCACACTGCGCGTTACTACGCAGTCTATCCAAGTGGTCGACGTTGTGAGGTAAGTCTTGCTGACGTCGAGCGTCTCGGAGAGAAGTGGGAGGCTGAAGAAGGTGTTACTATTGAGACAGACGTGGACTACAGCAAGGCGAAGCTGTTCGGTAAGATAAACTACGAGTAACATGCCTAGCGTCGACTCGCCGTCCCAGCAAGCAAACCGAGAAGCGCCTGCGCTCGACTTGAACCTAGAGCTCAGGCGGGTCTTGAACCAGTCGGTTGGGGCGGTGCTCGGCCGGCAGACCACGGAGAGCTTCTACGCGCTGACCTATGAGGAGTTGGCCGACCAGCAGATCGAGCGCATTGAAGGCAAAGGTACGGCGACCCGCCCCAACGAGCTCGAACGTGTGGACAAGATCGAGAGCGACCTACTGAACGCTGTGGCTCAAATTCGCGACATCCCACCTGAAAACTTCCTGCTCGCAGATCCCAGCCGTGACGTAAATACACCCGTGGATCAGCCCGACGAGTAGGGGCTTTTTGCCAGCATGAGGAATCGTGCATAATGGCGGGATGTCGGAATGGGACAGAGAAACTAGTAACCCGCCCCCGCCAGAGCAGCGCGACCTGGACGCTGAGCACAGGGGACTCATCGAGCTACTAGCGAACCACCCTGACCCAAAGGTACGCGTCTTGGCGCACATCTCGACGCGCCAGTTCGAATTGTCGGAAAGGCTGTCCGACATGCAACGGTCGATGACAACCGGCTTCAGCGAGTTGACGCGTGAGATGCGAGACGGCTTCATCGGCTTGAAGGACAAGGTCGACGCTCTCGACGAAGGCTTCAAGGAAGTCGAAGAGCGCACCGAGGATTTAGAAGACCATGTGCGTGGTCATTCACTTAACGGGAGTTCATCTCCGACGCAGTAGCGTCGACATCGTGATGAATTCCCTCTGAAGGGCTCCTACCCCGGAGCTGCGGAGGAGTTTTGCGAAAAGTAGTGTTACTGATCTGTGCCGGCCTCTCGCTGGCCTCGACACAGAAGGCGTCGTGCCCTGACGACATGGTCGTCGCACGTCCTGGCGTTTGTATCGACAGGTACGAGTGGCCCAACAAGAAGGGCGGCAAGCCCAGGCTGGCGCAGAGCGCGGTGCAGTACACGCTCGGGCCGATCGAGAACGCCGAAGACTTCTGTGCCTATTACGGCAAACGAAGCTGCACACGTAGTGAGTGGGTGGCGGCCTGCCGCGGGCCAGGAGGCTCGAAGTTCCCGTACGGGGACAAGTACGAAGCGGGCAAGTGCAACGTCGAGAAGAAGTGGCGCTCGCTCGATGCCACCAAGGTGATGCGCCGCGACTCAAAAGAGCTGGCACGGCTGGACCAGAGTGAGCCGGCAGGCTCTAGGGATGAATGCACTGGCGAGTCCGGTGCCTCCGATATGGTTGGCAACGCTGAGGAGTGGGTGCGTTGCGACGTTGGCCAGGAGGACCACTTCGGTGTGAAGTGGTGCTTGGTCGGCGGTTACTGGTCCGACCCTCGTTCTTCTTGCACGTACGTGATTACGAAACACGCACCTGACTGGCACTACTACCAGAGCTCGTTCAGGTGCTGCTTGGACATGGAGAAGTGATGCAGTTTCTACAAGCACTGACCGCGGTTATCCTGAGCTTCATCTTGCGCGAAGCGCCGAACGTGCAGAGGCACGAAGACCTGAAGAACGAGTTCGAGCGTAACATCGGCACGCTGGTGGACTTGCACTACGGCAACGCCGCGCCAGCGTTGCTCTACGATCAGCGTACCGACGTACTCATTCTGTCCGCGGTCACGTATCGTGAGTCCAGGTTCAGGTTGCCATCGCCAGATGGCGATTGCCTGATGTCACATCGGCTGATTCATGTACCAAGCCGGCAGTGGCCAGAGGGGTACGTGCCGGTGATGAAAAAGGTGTGCCGCGCGGTCGGTCCGCAGCAGCTTAACAAGGGCAATACCGCGCACCTGCCTCCGTGGAAAGAGATTCAGGAGCTCTTCCCCGGCCGTGACTGGGCGACGGCTGAGGGCCGCAAGAAGGACAAGCTCACCGAGAAGCAACTGCGAGAGCCTGCGATCAACATCAGGCTCTCTTACGGCGTGCTGGCTCATTGGAAGAACGAGTGCCGGCAGAAGGACGGCACCGACGCGCCCGTTGGTGTGTGGTTCACGGCCTACCGACAAGGGCGCTGCCCGTTCCTGGCCAAGACCGGGAAGTACTTCATCGACGGCGAAGCGAAGACGCGCTGCGATCTCATCCAGAAGATGGCGGAGGGGTTCGACGCCAGCGTCTACGCGCTACCGCAAGGATTCAGGTGCGTGTATGCCGTACAAAAATCCGGAGGACAGAAATCGGCGCAATCGCGAACGCTACGCAGCAAACCCGGAGATTCGCGAGAAGATGTACGGATGGCGGGAGCGCAACCCGACGGCGTGGAAGGCGCTACAAACTAGGTCGTTGAAAAATACGCAACCAAAACGCCTTGCTCGTGCGAAGGCAGCGTACGCAGACCTGACGCCAGAAAAGAAGCAGGAGAGGTTGGACTACGTCAGGCAGTGGCGCATCGACAACGTAGGCAAATACATATTGGCTAGGCTTCGTAGGCGTGCAGCTGTCGCAGGTCTTCCATTTGATTTGGAGATCAGCGACATCGTAGTGCCGGCTGTTTGTCCAGTACTTGGGATACCACTTCGATTGGATGGTATCGGGCAGCGCGATGATAGCCCGAGCGTAGATCGAATTATCCCGGTACTGGGTTACGTACGAGGCAACATCCGTGTGATTTCTATGAAGGCAAACCGCATCAAAAATGATGCGACGATAGAAGAGCTACAACTGGTCCTTGAGGATCTTCGGAGGTTACATGGTCGCAGTGAATGAAATTGGGTGGGGATCTTATAGGCAATTTTCTGGTCCGTTCTACCGTGGCAAGTATGGTTACAGACTGCCGGACAGCCCCACGCCCGAGGAGATGCAGATGGCTGTCATCACCGCGACCGAGGGAGGTCATTACGATGCGTGGAATGGGTACGACGTATGTGGATGGACTTCCGGTTTGATTCAATGGTGTGAAGGTCGTGGTCAGTATTCGGTGAGCGACATGCTCGGCGAAGTAGCGAAGGTCGATCGCGGGTTGCTATTCAGCTTGAATCAAGAGATGGGCCACGAGCAGTTGGAGTTCAAACCCAACGCCAAGGGCCGCTACCGGTTCTTCTTTTCGGATAGTCGAGGCGAGGTCGACTCACAGGCCGAGCAGCAGGCGCTCTTCTACGCCGGAGGCGACGGTACGCAGGGTTCCTGGAACACGGTCACCAGTTTGCGTGCCAAGGCGTGGGCGGCTGCGATCTCCACGGTGTGGGAGAACGACAAAGCACAGCGTGTGCAGGTCGAGTACACGACCAAGCGACTGGCTGGCTTCCTGCTGCCGTTTGCCAAGAGTGTCTTCACCACCAAGCCCGACACCGACTTGGCCAACGGGATGTACGCTGCCTACCTCTCGTTCGCCGCGAACAACCCGACGTGGGCAAACAAGTCGCTGATGACCGCGGTGACGCAGAACGTGAAGACACTCACGCCATGGACGCTGGATTGGGCTATCGCCATCTTGAAGGAGATGACCTTCGGCCCAGGTGTGGCGATCTATCCGCACCGCTACAACGCAATCCGGCCTGTGCTCGAGAAGCTGTACGGCATGAACCTGCCGGACTTCGCGGACGAGCTCAACAAGTGGTCGTACCGCACTGGCATCCCGGAGGGGATCACAACCGTTCGGCTACAGCGTGCGCTCATCTCGCTCGGATACGATCTAGGCCCGAAGGGTGCCGACGGCGTCTACGGCAAGAAGACCACCGAGGCCGTGCTCACGCTCGAGCAGCTGAGCAAGCAGGTGCCGGTCGAGCACCAGGACGGGCAAGTCGACCAGTACACCTGGCCGGCGCTGCAGGAAGAGCTGTCTAGGTTCGGGCTTTCGATGCCGGCTTGACAGTTCAAAGGCGCTGGGCAAGGATGGTCTTGCACACGCGAGTCACGTCCCTACCAACGCCCGACCCCGAAGAAGGGGGCTTCTCACACCGGAAGCCCCCTTCACCTTTTTTAGCCCTGTGCTCGAGTGGTACGATGGGTTGAGGTACTACTTTGGCGGTCGACTTTCAGGTGTGCTTCCCACAAGAGATGGTGAAGGTGAGTCAGGTGCGTACGGTACCGGGTCTTGCCGTCCGCACGCTCGACATCTACGGGGACGACTTTCGATCAGCCGATGAAGTGCTGATGAACGAGGTGCCGTCCCCTTCCTTCGTCATCGTCACGAAGAACCGCATTCTGGCGGAAGTTCCCGAGGCGCTGAAGGACTCGACGGTCTCATCTATCTCGGTGTTGAGCCGGCGGATCACGATTACACCGAGGAGCTACATCCGGTTTCGGATCGGGCGGACGCCCAGCAAGGTGCGCGGCATCCTGCGCTTGCTGCAGCTATACATGCGCCTGTTGTTTCAAACACCTGGCACAGACATCTTTGCGCCCAAGCTCGGCGGAGGCGCTCTCGTGCACATCGGGCAGAGCGTCAGCATTGAAGAAGGCACCGATTTGGTGGGCGACTTCATTGTGAGCGTCGACAACACGACCAGGCAGATCATCCAGATACAGACGCGCGACCAGTCCATACCACCCGATGAGCGGTTGCTGACCGCCAAGGTGATCTCCGCTGGGTTCAACAAGAACGAGACCGCCATCATCGCTTCCATCGAGGTGGTGTCACAGGCTGGTCGCTCCGCGCTAGCAAGGCTCGAGGTTTAGCAATGGCTGTACGTGATCTTCAGATTTTCCTCCAAGAACGGTTCCGTGCCTTCGACGAGGGCATGGACATCTCGCCAGGGTCTCCTGCAGACGTTCAGATCATTCAGCCACTTCTGCGCCGAATCGGTACCGACCCATATTCGGTGGATCTTGCGGTCTTCCTTCACGACCGGCTCAAGCAGGCGTTCCCCGAGCTCGCGACGAATGAAGGTGACGCCATCGTCGATTTGCTGCTCAAACCTGCGGTACTGCTCTGGGACCCGATCGTGCGCGAGACGCTCAGGGTCAAGGGTAGCCAGTCTTTCAAAGACCCAACGACGCTGACCACGGAGGAAGCGGAAGCACTCGGCGCCAATTTGTTTAGCGAGCGACAACGCGGTGATTTTGCGCGCGGCTCGACGCGCGTCTACTTCGCACAACCGCGCGACCTTACCATCACGCCTTTGAACTTCTTCACATCGAAGTCTGGGCTGCACTTCTTTCCGGATGGCAAGCAGGACATCACGCTCGACGAGATGCTGCTCAACGTGGATGGCAGCCTCTACTACTTCGACGTGAACAGCATTGCCGAGAACCCTGGCGTTGCGTACAACATTGGCCCGAGCGAGATCATCAACGTCGCCAACCTTGAAGGGACGGCCAAGGTCACCAACCTGCGTCGGTTTCGGACGGGTCAGGACGAGGAGACGGCTTCCGACTTCGTGGCCCGCGCCCAGCAGGAGCTCACCGAGCGCTCGCTCGTGACGCTGCGCGGGATCGGCGCGCGCATCCCCAGCGCCTTTCCGGAGGTCACCCGGCTGGCCGTCGTGGGCTTCGGCGACCCAGAGATGCAGCGCGACGTACTGCGCGGCGGCGGCCTCGGCCACGTCCTCGCGGGCGGCATGTTGGGGCAGACGGCCTTGGACGGCAGCGGGCGCCCCTCGACGCGTCGGTTCACGGTCCTCGACCCCGGTGTCGACTTCACCGCCCTGGTGGACGCCAGCAGCCCCCGCAGCTTCGTCCTGACCGTGTTTCACGCCTTTTCCGGCCCGCCGCTCGTGCGCGACCTGCGTGTGCTTCGCGTGCTCGCGCCGGACACGCTGGAGGTGGAAACCCAGGATCTGGCGCCATTTTGGACCGGCCGGCCCTGGTCCCTCCGCCGAGAGGAGCTCACGCTCAGTTCCATCCCCGGTGGAATTCTGTTCCCGGACTCCGCCGAAGGCACCGTCACGATCCCGGACAACGAGGTGCACATCGGTGGCCTCTACGACGTCAGCGTGCGGGGCTCCGACTTTGACACGTCGGCGCTGGTCATCGAGAACCTTACCGATGCGGCGCCGGCCGCGAGCGGCGTCGCACTGCAGCATACCGGCGCCGGCCTCGTGACGCTCACGGACCTCGTGCTTGGCACGACGTACGCCATCGACGACCCTATCTACGTCGCGCTGGCCGAGGCCAAGCAGTTTGGGTTCACGCTGCAGATCCTCAACGGCCCCAACGCCGGCAACTACAGGGTGCTCAATGTGGCGCAGATCACCGGCGCGGCGCCGGTCTTGACGCTCGATACGGCGGTCCCGTCGGTAGTGGGATCCTTCCGCTGGAGGCTGGTCGATGTGCTCGAGGTCGACTTGGTCGACCCGAAAGACACGCGGGTGGCTGGTAGCGACATGCAGTCGGTGCAGCACACGGATGTGCTCTCTACGGCCGGTAGCATTGACTTGCTGGCGCTCGGAGTGAGCGTGGGCGACACCGTGCGCATTTTCGATGGGCTGGACGCCGGAGACTTCACGGTGAAGTCGCTGCCAGCGTTCAACTCGGTGAAGGTCGACCGCGACCTGACTGCGTCGAGTTCCGCGCTCAACTACGCCATCTTCAAGCCCAACACCGCGGGCGGCGTTCAGCTGCCGCTCGTGCGCATCACCAAGATCGAACTGCTCGACACAACTGGCCAGCCCGTGGGTTCGGTCATCCCCTACGCCAAGCCCGTCGACATCCAGAGCCGTGCCTTCGAGAACCCAGGCCGTGGTGTGAAGGTGGATGTAACGGATGTGGTGCTCGGCATCGTTTCGCAGCCCACGCCGTTCGGCAACTTCATCATCGGCGGTCTCTCGCTGAGCATCACCTTCAACAGCGACGTGACGGGCTACCCGCCCGTGCTGGTCGTCTTCACAGCTGGCAACAAGACCGCGGCGCAGGCCGTCGCCGAGATCAACACAGCGGCATCGGGCATCATCGGCTCGAACACCGTTTTGGCCGTGGTTGTCGCCGATCCTGCGGGTGATCGCGTAGGCATCGTGCCGTTGGACCCCTACACGCGCGTTACATCGGGTACGGCCATGACGGGGCTCTTCGGGGACACGCAGGCTCGTACGAGCTCTGACATCAGGTCGTCTTCCATCGAGGCCTCGGGAGGCTGGACCGCTGTCTCGCCGGCGATCAATCAGGACAACCTCGACGTCGCGCAGGTGCTGGACGGCAACCAGATCGGTCACTACGGGAACCTGCGCTTCGGCAGCGTCGTATTCGGAGACCCGTTGAACACCGCGTTGCTATCGGGGAGTGTCTCCTTTCCGGATACGCTGGCCGCCTTCGCGCCCGAGGTGCGGCGTCATCTACAGGTTGGTGCCCGTTCTCTCGGCAGCGCGCGCTGCTATTTCATCGAGCCGACCAGTGTCGAGTTCAACCGCAACTCGTTCTTCACGGCCGTACTTGCCGACGGCTCGCACGTTCGTTACTTCCCGGATCCCACGCTCGATGCGGTGCGTGTCCCCGCCGCTCCATCTACCTCTTTGCCGAAAGATGGGCAAAGCACCGGCGGTTCGAACACTTTCACGTCGGCTTCGCAGGACTTCATCCTCGGAGGCACTGTCCCTGGCGACGAGCTCATCATCAAGTACGTGCCTATCACGGCCACGAACGTGCTGGCCGACCCTGTGCCGAACCTTGCGCTCAAGTCGCTCGTCATCTCGCTGGATGGTGGCGCAGACCAGACCATCATCTTCGTCAACGACGACGCCGGTTTTCCGAATGATGTAAGTCGCGCCGGTGTGCCGGCTCAGATCAACAACGCGGTCGGGCGCACCATCGCGCGAATCAACGGTACCAACCAGCTCGAGCTCGAGGCTGATGTCTCGATCATCGTGCGCGGAAGCGGGTCGGCCAACGCCATTTTGGGCTTCAGCACCGTACTTACCACCAACACGGCGGCTCATGCAGGTACGTACATCGTGGCCTTCGTGAACACGCACCAACTCATCGTCAACGGATCGTTCTCGGGTTTTGCGCTCGAGCAGCGTGAGAGCTACGAGATCCGGCGCCCTGGCACGCAACGGCTCAGCTCGACGCAGATGAGCGCGAACACGGCTGAAGCTGGCCTCTACTACTTCGATGTCGAGTTGGTGAGCGAGGGCACCGGCGACCTCTTCAACATCGACAGCGGCCAGCAATTGACAGCGGAGGGGTACCGCAGCGACGGCTACTACCTCACGACGGCCGATCCGAATCTTACGTTCTCGATGACGGACAAGCCGCTGCTTCACATCTCCAGGTCGATCTTGGAGGTCGGTACATCCGACAGCCCTGCCAACGCCACGCAGCTCACGGGGCAGAACATCGAAGTGACCTACGAGCGCGCTACTCTGGTCTCGGACGTGCAGAACTTCGTACTGAGCGACACGGAGCGCGTGGTCTGCTCGAACCCGCTAGCGCGCCATCTCGTGCCGCACTTCGTGCGCTTCGACTTCGAGTACATCGGGGGCTCGAGCGCATCGGTCATATCTACGGCCATGGAGGATTACATCCGCGGCCTCTTCCCGTCCGATTACTTGGAGGTGGGCGATTTGAACGACATCGCCTACCAGCGTGGGGCGACTGGCGTCACCAACCCCGTCGACCTCATCGCCATCGTGCACAACTACGATCGGACCGTGCAAGCGCAGCGCTCGCAGAATGCGCTCAACACAGGTCGGCTAGCTGCGTTCGTTGCCGATAGGTTGAGCGTCAACCGTCGGTCGACTTGAGGATTGGGATGTGGCCGTACTTGGCCACGTCCTTGTTTCCTTGTTCTACCAACATCCCGTCGAATGGGTTGATGGAGCAACCACATGCGTGGCACTTCATCAAGCAGCGCGGGATGAGCCAATCAGGGTCGGCGAACGCAAAGGTCACGCCGCCGTGGCTCTTCTCCATCGTTCGCCCACAGCCGTTACGGCAATGCAGGTGCTGCCGATAGATGGCCTCGGCTTTCTTGTGTTGCCCAGCGAGCACGTCTTCGTGTCCCTCGACCGCTTTGCGCGCAACATTTGGATCGAGCAGCTGAAACGTGATCGGAATGCCGTTGGCCATGCGTTAGGAGCATAAGCGCCGCATCTACTTGACGCAATGCCGGCAATTTGGGGTGGTCCAGATCCGGTTGATATACTTGCTGGTGGAGAAGCATGCCTGCAAGCGCACTTTTGAAGTTTGCTCAAGGGGCCACGGTCGGCGGTGATGGACGTGCGCTAGTTGGAGTACTCGGTACTTCGGTAACTATCTCGAACGTCAACAACACTAGCGTTCAGTCCTGGCAGATTGACCTCGCCTATGTAGACCCGACGAGCGCGCTCGTCATTTCTACTCCGTACGCCTCGAACGACTCCAGCTCGACGCCGTCGGCAACGTTCACCCCGGATGTGCGTCGCAGCTACCGATGGGTGCTCAAAGTTTGGTCTGTTCCCAATCGTGTGGGGCAGCCAGACAGCGTCGACATCCGCATCTTCTCCGTCCGCGAGCTCAACGGCGTGATCATCCCGCCGAGCTCGTTGTGGCCGCTGCCGCTACCCGATCCTCGAACTGGTGATCCTGCGGCAAAGCCCCTCGAGAACAACTACGACGGGCAGATCGACGGTTGGCACGGCACGGGTTCTGACGGCCAGATGAGTCAAGTGCTGGCCAAGCACATCCCGCCGCTGCCCGGCAGTAACGGCGATGTACTGACTGTCGTCGCCGGGCGGTGGACGTCGGCTGCTCCGGCTGCGGGCGGTACTGGTGACGTGAACGGTCCCGTCACTTCGGTAGCCGGCAACATCGCGATCTTCTCGGACACGACGGGTAACAACCTTGCGGACTCCGGCGTAGCACCTGCTGCCTTCATCCGAAAGGATGGAACGGTTACCTACACCGGTAGTCAGAGCATGGGCGGCTTCAAGCTCACCAACCTGGCCAACGGTACTGTTTCGACGGACGCCGTGAACCTCGGGCAGCTACAAGCTGCGGTCAACGGCCTCGATCCGAAGGGAAATGTTCGCGCGTACACCACGACGAACATCTCGTCGCTCTCGGGCCTCGGTCCCCTTGCTGGTTCTGGCATCAGCAGCTTCACCGACAACCAGCGCATCGGTCTCGGTGGGCAGACCAACCCGATCGAGAATGGCCTCTACAACGTGCATAGCGGAGCATGGACGCGCACGGCCGACATGCCCGCCGGATCCGACGCGTCTGGTGCGTTCTTCTTCGTCGACCAAGGCACCTTCGCAGAGCACGGCTTCTTGGTCTCTACGGATGAAGGCTCCGCCACCGTCGGCACCAACGGACTCACGCTGGTCGACTTCGGCACGAGCTCCGTCGCCGCAGGTAACGGCCTGCAGAAGATCGGCAACACGCTCAGCGTCCTCGCGGACGGAAGCACGATCACCGTCTCTGTCCTCGGCATCAAGGTGTCGACGGGCGGCATCACTGGTAACGAGCTAGCGGTTGGCGCCGTCGACCTCGCCTCCAACAAAATCACCGGGCTACTCCCGTTCGCGAACCTGGCCAACGGTGCGGCGAATTCTGTACTTGGGCGCAACACGAACACCAGTGGCGTCATGGCCTCGATCGCCGCCAGCGCGGACGGCCAGGTGCTCAGACTGGCCGCTGGTGTACTCGGCTTCGGCGCCCTCGATCTCTCCGATCCCGATGCTGTCGCCGGGTCGCTGCCGCTAGGAAATCTGCCTAGCATCGCCGGGCTCAGCGTACTTGGTCGAGCTCCAAACACTACCGGCGTTGTAGCTGCCATCACGGGCACTACGGACCAAGCGCTGCGCGTGGATGGCACGGGCACGACGCTCGGCTTCGGACAGTTGGCAACTGGCGCCTATGCGAACAGCAGCGTGACGCTGGCGAAGATCGCCAACGGTACAGCTAGCTCTGTGCTCGGTCGCTCGCCGGCTACTTCAGGTGCCTATGCCGACATCACTTCGAGCGCGGACGGGCAAGTCCTGAGGCGCGGAGCAAGCGGCGTGATTGCTTTCGGCGCTGTCGATCTCGCTGACACTGATGCCGTCACCAACCTGCTTCCGTTTTCCAACATTGCGAACGGAGCGGCGACCTCAGTTCTTGGCCGTAGCGCAGGTACGGCTGGTGTGATGGCGTCGATTGCCGCAGCTGTCGACGGGCACGTTCTTCAGCGCGTGGCCGGCTCGTTGGTATTTGCGGCGGTCGGTGCTGGCGGGCTCGCAGGCGGCACGGCTGTCGGTCAGGTGCTGACGAACGCGGTCGGCAACGTACCGACGTGGGGCGCAGTCGATCTCGCCGACACCGACGCAGTCACCAACCAACTCCCGCTGGCAAACGTTGCAAGCATCGCGGGCCTCAGTGTGTTGGGTAGGGGCGGAAACACCACCGGGGTGATGGCGGCCATCACCGGTGTCACCGACCAAGTACTCCGTGTGGACAGCCTCGGCACCACCTTGGCCTTCGGTCAGATCGCAACGGGTGGGATCGCCGATGGCGCCGTCACGCCAGCTAAGCTTTCCAACGGCACGGCTGCCTCACTATTCGGACGAAGCGCAGCGACTGGTGGTCTGTATGCAGACATCGTTTCGAGCGCAGACGGTCAAGTACTAGTACGTGCTGCCGGTGTTCTGGTGTTCGGCGCGGTCGACCTTGCCGACTCCGATGCCGTCACCGGGCTGCTGCCGTTCGCCAATTTGGCTAACGGCGGTGCCACATCTGTTCTTGCCCGCTCCGCGAACTCGGTCGGTGTTATGTCGCCTCTGTCCGCGTCTGCAGACGGGCAGATTCTTCAACGTGTGGCTGGTGCGCTGACGTGGGGCGCCGTGCCCAGCGCCAGCCTCGCAGGCGGTACTGCAGTAGGGCAAGTGCTCATCAACGCCCTGGGTAACGTCCCTACGTGGGGAGCAGTCGACCTGGCAGACGTCGACGCGGTGACCGGACTCCTGCCGTTGGCCAACATCGCGAGCATCGCGGGTTTGAGCGTCCTTGGTAGATCTGCGAGCACCACCGGCGCCATGGCTGCCATCACGGCTGCTACGGATGGTCACGCGCTTCGACGTTCTGGTGCTGCGGTCGGCTTCGGTCAACTGGCCACGGCTGCGTACACCGACGCCTCGGTGACTCTTGCCAAGCTCGCCAACGGCACCGCGTCCTCCCTCCTCGGCCGTGCGGGTACACTTACTGGGCCCTACGCTGATATCGCTTCGACTGCAGATGGTCAGGTTCTTACGCGGGTAGCGGGCACGTTGGTGTTCGGCGCGGTAGACCTTGCGGACACCGATGCCGTCACTGGAAAGCTGGCCTACGCCAATCTTGCGGATGGCTCTGCCGCTTCCGTACTAGCGCGACCCGCCGCTACACCAGGCGTACTCTCTTCGCTTGCCTCAACAGCGGATGGACAGGTGTTGCAGCGCGCTGCTGGTGCGTTGAGCTGGACCACTTTGAACGTCGGAACACTTGGCGGCGGTATCGCTGTCGGTCAAGTTCTTATTAATACCACGGGCAACGTCCCCGCGTGGGGCGCAGTCGACCTCGCGGATGCCGACGCAGTCACGGGCATTCTGCCATTCGCCAACATGCCCGTCCTTGCTGGGCTATCGGTGGTTGGCAGAACGCCCAGCACGAGCGGCGTGATGGCGGCGATCACCGCCGGCACCGATGGCCACGTGCTGCGTCGAAACGGTACCGCGTTGTCCTTCGGAACGCTGGCGGCTGGCGCCTACGCCGACGGGACGATCACGGTAGCGAAGCTCTCGAATGCTAGCGCGAGCTCGGTGCTGGGGCGTAGCGCGGCGACCGCGGGAGCCTACGCCGACATCGTGTCGAGTGCCGATGGTCAGGTGCTACGCCGCGGCGCCGGCGGCGTGGTCGCATTTGGGGCTCTCGATCTCGCGGACGCGGATGCTGTTACGGGGTTGTTGCCGGGAACTAACGTCAGCCCGAATTTCGGCAGCCAAAATATAGTCTCGACGGGCATGCTGACCATCGGCAGCAGCGGAGTCGATTCGATCCGCATGCCGAACAACTCGTCGATCTACGGCATGAAGGCCGACGGTGTAACGCCCGTCTCGATCGCCTATGTCTCGACCGGTGGCGGCGTGCAGTATGGCGCCACGTCGGCCACCAACCTCGGCTTAGTGAGCAGCTCCGCGTCGCTCTCCTTGGGCTTCAACGTCCTGCAACTCGAGAACGGGATCAGTCAGCTTCGGTTCATCGCGTCCCAGGCGACAACCGTGAACATCTTCCACGACACGATCTCTACGCCTGGCGTGAACGGGCAGACGATGATTGTGCACGCGCAAAACGCAGCCGGCGCTGGCGCGACTGGAGGTGAACTGTGGCTTGCTTCTGGCACGGGAGCGGCCGGTGCCGGTGCGTTGCGGCTTTACGCAGGGAGCGCGAATAACCTGACCGTTTTCCCTCTATCAGTCGATCTATCGGCGCCTTCGCTCGCATTTCAGTCGACCGTCTCCAGCCCAAGCCTCGTCCACAACTCCAGCAGCACCGCCAACTTGACAGGCGGAACATTCTTAGTCGGCGCCCAGAATCGCACAGGCGCTGGAGTCACTGGTGGCGAAGAGCTGGAGATGCACTCGGGGCACGGTTCAGTTATTGGAAAGCTGACTCTGAGAGCTGGTGACGTCACCCTTTCAGGGAATCGCGTGGTCCTTCAGGCAACGGACCTCGGCAGCTTCCCGTCTAACAGAATTGTGCTCGGGTTGCTGGGTGCAGTCACATCGTCGCAGATGCCAGCAAACACGGGAGACGGTGTGCTCTACGTCGCTAACGCAACGGGCATCCCGACGACTGGTAACCCATCAAACGGCTACGAACTCTTCGGTGACGCAACGGGTTTCTATGTGCGTGGACCATCGGGCAATGTTACGCAGTTGGGGCAACCATGAGCTACGACTCTAAGATTGTTTTGAAGAACGTCGTGATCCCGGCAGATACGGGACAGTTCACGGCCTGCTCTTTTGATTACACGGCCATCCCAGGCCTGGGGCGGGCGCTGGTCAACCCGTTCATGATCACAGCCGACATCAAGATCATGTTGGTCGCGTCGACTGACCTCGGCGATCACGGCGGCAAGCTGTGGGTAGGATCGTGCGCTTGGGAGTTGTCACAAGGTCTTTCGTTTCGCGTGTTAAATAGCGGCGTTGTTGTTTCTACAAGTGTTTCGCCGGTGTTCGACGTCACAGGAACAACGGGCCGCGTACGGGTCATCCCCGCCCGCGCTGGAGGTACCTGGTACACGCGCATGGAGCTGACTATATTCCAGGGGCCATGATGCCTCTGATTGTTGTGCCTTTCCACGACCCGCGGTGGCTTGAGTCGGCGCTTGCCAACGTGAGGCGCCAGCTGCTGCGACTACCTGCACTTATGGTTTTGAACGGTGAGGCTAGAGGGCTCAGCGTACCGGGCGGTCTACCAACGGTAGCGTCGGCAGAGGATAGTCACGCAGGCGCGGTGAACGTCGGCGTTGCCTGGGCGCGTAGGCAGGGCTTCACCCACGTGATCCTCCTAGACTCCGATGACTATTACGGCCCCGGCTATGCTGAGAAAGTTGTAGCGGCATTGAGGGGATGTGATTACTGCGGTCAGCGCGAGCTATTCACGCGGTTGCAGGATGGTTCGGTGCATCTGCTGCGACGCCCCGGCCGCTGCTTTGTATTCGGTACCGTTGGGTTTGTGGTTGAGAAGTTCTTGCCAGTGACAAACGAGCTCGACAACTGCCGGTCCTGGACATTACGTATGGACGCCGAAGGTTGTACTTCCTCCGACACAGGTCCCGCTCAGTACTGCTACATCCGGCATGGAGCGAACGCGCATTGGGATGGCAGGATCGCCGATGTCGGGGTGCGAGCAGCCTGGGGGCCATCGTTGAACTATGGACGAGTCTCGCCCGCGATGTGTGCGGCGTACGATGAACTCCCCTTCGAAGAATGCCCGGTGCCATCCGCAGATGAAATCTTTGATGGTATGGATGTCGCGGTGAAAGTCCGCAGTCCTGGCTGTTACTAGACGCAGGTACTTGAATCTGTTTGCAGGCAAGGGTATCTATCGGCGATAGGTGTTTCATGGCTAAAAAAGATAAAGACGAAGGTTTTCGCGAATTCAAGATTCCGGAGGCGCTACCCGCCGGCTACACGTTCACGCTGTTCGCCGAGTACGTCATTGACAGAGTTCCGGAGTTCCAAAGCGTGTCCGGTGCTCGTAAGGGAGGAAAGCTTCTCGACGCGGTGGCAAGGGCGCTCGAGGGCGGTACGTTGGTGCGTTGGCCCGAGGATCTCTGGAGTACGGTTTGTAAGTATCTCAACAGTGCGCAGTTCCAGATGCCGCAGAACCGCATCATCGTTGGCGGCGCAGTGACTGAGCAGCTACTCTCGCTGCGCAGCTATTTGCCGATGGCGGATGCCATTCTCGACGCGGTCGAGGTGAAAGAGGAGGCTCAACCCGAACCTCCTGCCGCGCCGGTCCAGGAAACGAACTAGTCACAGTACAGGAGGTTTTGACTCATGCCGCAAGTAGCTTTGAAGAAGGACGCGCGCGTCGTTTACTACGCCGAGGGCCAGCCCTACAAAGGCCCATTCCCGGCGCTGGTCGATGAAGTGCTGCCGGCGGGCGAGGAGGAAGACAAGCCGGTACAACCTCGGTTGAACCTGCGCGTGTTCTTCAACGGACTGGAGAACGAGCCCAAGGTCAAGTCGAACGTCCCGTTCGAGCTCGAGCCGACAAAGCACCATTGGAGCTGGACGCCGGCCGATTGGGCGTGGCCTGAAGTCAAGGCTGCCGCTCCCGAAGTGCCCGCCAAGAAGAGCTAGCGCCCGCGTAGGCGGCGCATGTGTCGTCGGTTGCGTTGCAACCCTGCCCTATAATAGGGTGCGAACATGCGCCGCTTTACGTTTTACTACCTGTCAGGTGTTTCATGAGCGGAGGATGGGGTGCTGGATGGGGCCTCACTCCGTGGGGCGGTTTTCTTCTGCCGCAGCAGTTCACCCCGCCACCTGATCCACCGGCAGGGTTCGATACGTTCTGTTACTTCGACGACCCGTCGTCCATGGGGCAGATCCTGCTGTCGCCGTTCGTCACCTTTGTAGACGCTGGCGGGCAGTTCAGTATTGAAGCTGGCTCTGACTTGTTGATGCAGAGCGGCGGACCGTCTGTGCCGACGGCGGATGCGTTCCTGCTAGCGACCGCGGCCATCTCGCCGTCGTGGACGTTGCAGGTCATCGCGAACTTCACGAGCCTCCCGGTCGACTTCTCCGACATCACGCACGTGCACCTCTATTTCGGCGGGCAGAATGTAGGTGGATACAGCGCGGGGCTGCTCGTGTCGCAAAGCGGCATCGCGTACACGGGCGCGGCGTGGCTTAACGCCGGCAACCTTATGTTGAACGGCCCGGTCCAAGTCATCCCTGGTACCGCTGGTCTTCTGCAAGAAGGCATCTCGTACACCTTTCGTATCGCGCTCGATTCAACCACCGGCACCACTTACGTCTTCGTGACGAAGACGGCAGATGTGCCAATGATCGGGCATCAACTGCTGGCGATCCTGCCTGGCATCCCTACAGGGCCTAGCGTGCCGGACGGTGCGCAGTTGAGCGTGCGCGGCACGGTGCTCAAGCCTGTCTCTGCGCTATTCGATCAGGTGTGCCTCGGCACGGGCTTGATCATGCCCAACGTTCCGCCGCGCGCCGACGCCGGGCGTGACCAGTCACTCCGCACCTGCACGCTGGGTTTGCTGGACGGTTCGGCCAGCTTCGACCCCGAAGGCGGCGTCATCACCTACAGCTGGCGCTTCATCGACGCGCCGGTCTCTAGTTCCTACTCCTTCGAGGGTAGTGACGGCTTCACCATCCCGCAGCCCACGCCGGACGGGTCTGCGTTCAAGTTCTACTCGACGCAGCTCGGCGCGTCAGACTTGGGCGATCCGGTGCTGGCTGGTGATGTGCTCCTCTTCGATGGCAATCCCTATTCGATCGTGGGTAGCGGAGTCGACGGTTCGGGGTTTTATGTAGAGCTCAGCGACAACTTGCTGCCAGACAACCTGGTGAACGTCTTCTTCAAGTTGCTTCGGCAGCGCGCGCTTAGCAATCCGACAGCGGTGAAGCCCTCTTTCCTTCCGGATGTGCCGGGCATTTACCGCTTCGACCTGGTCGTGTTCGATGGGCAGTACTTGAGCACGCCCTCCGTTACTATCGTCAACGTGCTTGAGAGCTCCATCCCGAAGGGCATCGTGCCCGATCTCGGATTCGTGTGGCAGCACATGAGCGACTTCTGGAAGCTCGTCGAAGACCGTGAGCGCATCCAGACGCTTTGGGAGGGCATGGCACAGGTAGCTGCGGCTGAACTTCTTACGCTTTGGCAGGTCGACTATTCGAAGAGCCTGCGTGACATCCAGCGCACGTTCCAACGCCGGTGGCTTCACTACGATTTAAAGCTACCGGAGCCGCTGCCGCAGTTGACAACAACGCGTGCCATCTACGGTGGTGTACTTTCGTCGGCGCTGACCATATCCGGCAACACTGGTATTTCTGGTACTGTGCTCGAGGTCACGTCGCCTGCACATGACCCCATAATTATTTCCTTTCCTCTGCCGAATCCGTACGCAGCGGCGGCCATCGCCGCGAGGATTCAGTTGGTACTGCGCGCGAAGAACTCGGCGTACACGGTGGCGGTCATCCCCCAGTCTGGAGGCACTGTCAAGATCCGCATCCACGCGCCCTTCATGTTCGCTATCGGAGCGAGCTCGTCGTTGGCTGCTTTCACGGTAGGTACCATCAACAAGGCGCCGAGTGGAACTGCCGGGCAGCGTCTTGCTTCGCGTACGTACAAGGTCGATTCATCGTTGGACGGCTTGGGGATTGTCGAAGGCGACCTGTTCGAGGTCGGCGGTGAGTCCTACAAGGTGTCGCGCGTTACGGATGACCCCTCTGATGTATATCGGTACCAGCGGGTGGTGGTTCAATCCGATCTGCCACTACAACCAGGTGCAGCTTGGAGTGTGCCTGGGCAGCTCACTAGCCGTTTGCTCGATTTCTACAACGGCCTCGTGTCTGCCGCGGATACGGTTGTCTTCGAAGTCTCCTCTGGTTCTTCCATCTCGTTGATCATTGGGGAGGTTGCCGGCGCTTGTCAGCAAACCCCTGGGCAGCTCGGTGTTGTATTTCCCGGAGTGGTGCTGGCCGCCATGTCAACCGATCCCACTTCGGTGAAGTTGGCCTACGTGGTGCGTCGCACGCATCTACCGATCGGCGAGCTCGTGCAAGACATCCCAGGCCTTCAGGAGAACATCAAAGAGTCCGACGATGCAGTCCTACTTCGCCGCAACGTGGATTTCTTCATCGAAGAGTTTCGCGGTAGCAACTCTATTCGGTTCGTAGCAGGAAACACCGGCGATGCTGGCGATGTGTGGGAAGGCCAGATTCCACCCGAGCGTTTGTGGGCGGAGACCACCTACCTCGACAATCGGCCTACCATTGAAGCGAACTTCGGCATCCCTGCTGATTTCACGCTCGACCATCTCGCTGAGCTTGACGCCGACGTCGACTACCTGTCAGCGATACGCGGGCTTTGGTACTCACTAATTAACGGCTCGACCATGTTCAGCCTGCGCGTCGGCGCGCAGATCTTGCTCGGGCTACCCTATGCGGAAGAGCCTGGTACCATTGAAGAGATACGTACAGATTTTTCGCCGAACCAGGGTCGCATCCTCGTGCGCGACTCTGCCAACACGGCGGTTGTCCGCTCATATTCGTTTCCGAGCTCGTTGTCGCTCGAGATCAATCCAGCAACTGGAGCCACGTACGCCGTTGGCGATAGTGTTGGACAATTCGCTCCCTTGGTTCAAGGCGCAGAAGTAGTCGATTACATCAAGGACCCGCGCTGGTTTGAGGGCATCTTGAATCAAGGTGCGTTCTTCGAGGTCGAGAAGTTCCACAAATTCATGGTGCGCGTAGACAGTGCTGCGTTCAGTCTGAGTTCACTCATGTTCGTGCGCAGCTTCATCCTTCGTGTGAAGCCTACGTACGTTTACCCGATGTTCATCGTGCGCGTGAAGGTGGGCGACACCGAGGTCAGCGTCAGTGACTCCACTGCTTATGCTGCGACGCTCATCCTGAACGATGGTGCCTGCTTCAATGGCACCAAGGGTGAGTCGACGATGTTTGACGACTACCGCTCGGCAGGCGGTGGCGTCCATAACCGCTTCGACGCGGATTCTAATCCCGCCACAGCTGGGCCGACCTACCCAACGTCGCAGGCTGTCAGCTGGGGCTATGACAAGAACTACCTCTGCCCCGAGGATGAAGTTTCGTTCTCCTACTGTCTAACTCATCCCGGTGGTGCGGTGAAGTTCGACGGCGGCTTTCAGTTCGACACGTTCAATTCGCCGTCGCATCACTTCACAGGTACGGGTATTACTGCTGTGCCCGCAGGCCCGACGGGTTACAGCTTCGCTGGTACTTCTACCGTCACCGTCACCGGCTCCATCCAGCAACTGCGCTTGGTTGTGGCAGGTACGTTGGGTACCGGCAACCTTGGTAACTACGAGCTCGTCATTCGAAAGAACGGCGTCGACTCGCTCGTGATCCCAGTTACCATCACACCATCTGGCGTCATTCTGCAAGTAGCGGCAGTGCTTGCTGTCACTGCGACCGATACCATTCAATGCCGCATTCGACCTGCGACTGGCGGTGCACGCACGCCTTCGTGGGCGTACGTGTCGGTGACTTTGTTTCAGACGGCTATCGCCTTCAAGTACGACACTGGGCTGCCGGCAGGTGACTACTGCTTCACCAAAGTAGCCTGACCTTCATGGTAGAATTGCGAGAAGTAAGATGAGGCTACAAGCGACAGTAGAGGTTAAGAACAACCTCAGAATCACTGCACGAGAACGCGGGAAGATTGTGCAGCGTCGCGACGGGCACAACATTTGGGTGGATCTGGGTCGTGAGTATTTGGCGTCGCTCATCGCGCTCGTTTCATACGGACCAGACACGCCGGAGCGCAACGATCGCATCAAGTACATCGGATTCGGCATAGGCGGCACGCGCCAGATAGCCCCCGGAGTGGCAAACGCCGCGCCAATGTCGGTTGCCTATCCGGGCACGAATCTGCAGACGGACACCGACCCGTCGGTTACTACGCTCGAGCGCCCGGTTCGCGTGTCGGGAACTACAACGTCGCCGAGCAGCCCGTACAATCCGGCGGATGTATGGCTCGGCACGATTCAAGCGCCGCCCATTCACAACACGCCGACGCAAGCTACCTTTCGTCGTCTCTTCACACAGACGGAAGTCAGCTACTCTACATTCGCTACGGTGCCGCTCAGTGAGGTGATGCTGTTCACCTCCGCGGCCAACCCTGTTGGTGTGCCGCTCAACACCGGCGTCGCCTACGACACGTTTGACACCATCTCGAAGACCGGGGCGCTCGAGCTCGAGGTCGAATGGACTGTACGCTTCTAGTCATCGTCGAAGGAATGTTCTGAACCATGGCCTTTCATCGTCTTGTCACTCCTACGTACTACGGCGGGCTGCCCGGCGGCTACGACTACATCAATACTCCTACCGATCCCAGCGTTGGTGGTAGCGGTACGCCGGCCTTCATGGACGGCAAGAAGTCAGGTGGGCCAAACGACGGTACGTACCTGGTGGCGTTTGGTGAAGACGCCACGTCGGCCGACGCGAACCGAGGTCTCAAGGCGTTGGCCGAGAACACGGACTTGCTCGACAATTTGCTGCGCCGCGACCTAGCGCTGTCCGCGCAGACTTTGGACGTACTTGCGGCGTCTCCGGTCAACACCATTGTATTGGCCGGTCAGATCTTCGTGGGCGAGTTCGGCGTTGCGAATACGCAGCAGATGCGTGACGTGCTCGTCTCTGTTCTCGACAACAGCTACAACGAGATTATTACGGCAGGCGGCACCATCGTCAAAGCCCTACTCATCCACGATGGATCGAACAATAACGTAGTCGGTACTCAATCTTCCGGGTTCTTCACCTCGCCGACGGTCACTTTGACCGCCCCCATTCCTGCGGGTGTTACGTACCGTGTTATTTACGGCGAGCGTTCCAATCTGGCCACGCTTCCGAAAGACGCTTTCACCACCATCAAGATCCGTGGGGCTCAGGAGGTCTCTGGTGAAGTGGAGCGCGTCATTCGCGACTTGCACAGCAACGCGGGCGCTACATGGAACGACCCGTGGGCGGCCACAATCGCCTCGCTCGCCCGTACTGGCCTCGACGGTCGCTACCGCCTGGCGTCGACCACCGACCCTGGCACTGCCCAGGACGTGGCTGGCAATGGCGGTTACATCAACCGTGACGGTCCGGCAGTGCGCATGCGAGCGCCGACATATCTGCTCGACACCGTAGGTGTAACCGGCTTGGATCGCTACCCGGACTCCATCCTCGCCATGTTCCGGCTCGAGCGTACGACACCGGTGGTGGGCACGGCTTTCGACCTCACGCGCGGCGGCGACATCTTTGCGGTGCAAGAATCCCCGTACCACAACACGGCGGACTCGGCTGAGGTCACCAATGGCCATGTCACCGGTCCTATGATTCTGGACGCTATTCCTCGTAACCTCACTGCGAGCACCATCGGCGGTGGTGCACTGCTGACGCGAATTGGTTCTTCGGTAGTCGCCACGGTGAACCCGGACGCGCTGACTGACAGCACTAGCCGTCGCACAGTTCAGGTGGGTGGTTCGGACTTCTTGCGTGATGGCTCGAGCCGTACCGGTTTGCGCAAAACAGATCTTATTGAGGTCATCAACAACGCTACAGGTCTGCCGGTGGGTACCTACCGTGTCGACACGATTCTTTCAGCTACGCGCTGTACGCTCAAGGCGCTCACAGGCGCGTTGCCACCGATCGGACCTTCCGGCTCTTCTGCCAGCGTACGCCTGCGCTGGCTACAGCCGACACTGTCGCTTGGCGGTACGCATCGCGCCGCAACCGATGCGCAGGGCACGCCGCACTTCATGGTCGCCGCACCCGGTATTTTGCACAGCACGTATGACTCGAATGCTGTGGTGCCTTACGCTGCATTCCTGGCAGCGTCCTCGCGTCGGGACATCGGCATCACCAACTTGAACTTGCTCGAAGCTATGGCTTGGGGTGGCTTCGACTTGGATGGACAGATCGCCTACAAGGGACGTCTGTACGGCGACGGCGGGATTGTGGTGTCGGGTGGCAAGCAGCGTATGGGGTTAAGCAGTAACCTCACGCAATCTTTTTCTGTCGGCACCGGTGGTGGCAGCGTGAGTTGGAACCCACTACAAGGCGGTCAAGTTGTCATTCAGCCGACTAGCAGCACCGCCTGGGTCTCCGGCTCTAACCCCATTACGTTCTCGATCGATACATCGAAGGGATATGTAGCTGAGGCTGGTGACGCATTTTCATTGCAGATCGTCATGCATCCCAACGCGGTCAACGTTAACTTCACTTGGCCGGGGAACTTCGTCTTCTCGGAAGGTGATGCTGAGGTGTTGCCGACGACCGTTACTGATCTGTCAGGTACCGAGAACGTGATTGTTAGCTACCGGTTCGAGTACATGACGTTCACCCAACCGTTCGCTGGCAGTGCATGGTTAGCTCGGCGTGTGGATTATATTATCTGATATGGACCAAGCTCCCTCTGTACAAGATCTAGATATCGTTTCATTGCTGACTCGGCCAGGCACCTATGTCTTGGCCGTCGGTATTTTCATCTTCACCTTCATATTGAAGCGGGTGGTGGAGACTGCGATGCCGTGGCTCAGGAAGCAGCACGACGAGAACTCTCCGAAGGTCACCTACCTGACGACAGGCGCGCGATGGTGGAACGAGGTCGTGTTGTACCTACTTCCGGTGACGCTCGGCGTTCTCATTGGGGCCTTCATCCACAGCGATTTTTTCTTCGACGGCATCGGGGACAAGGGTGGGCGCCTTGGCTTCGGTGGCGGCGTGGGCTGGTTCTCCGGTGTCCTCTACAAGATCTTGAAGAAGCTCTTGTGGCAGAAATTCGGCCTCGAGATTACGCCCACCACCGGCGACAGTGATGCGCCGCCGAAGGCCTGATGGACAAGTTCAAAGAGAAGCTCGCGGCAGCCTGGTCCTGGACCAAAGCCAATTGGAAGTGGCTGTTGTTCCCGATCGGGCTGCTCCTGTACGTCGTCGGGCGCGCAGCGGCGCGGCGTGACGTAACGGTCGTCAGCCCTGGGCTAGTCGAGCACCAAGAGGTGCAGGCCGAGCTCGACGCCAAGGCTGCGAAGCAGAAGCAAGAAGCCGACGCCAAGGCGGTCGGTCAGCTCTCCAGTATCGAGGCTGGAAGAAGTGCACGTGTTGGTAGTGAAACGCAGAAGCAGGTGGCGGAAGTCGAAGCGGCGCAGGGCGACCCTACCCGCGTGAACGACCTGCTCAAGAAGGTTGGCAAGGATATTCGGGACGGCAAATGAGCAGCGGGTACATCGAATTGCTGGACGAGATTCGGGAGGAGTTTCCCGACTTCAAAATCGTGTGGAAGCACGACAGCAAGCTGATGAAGTGGCTCGGCAGAATCCTGTGGTTCCTCACCTTTGGTGCAGTCACCACCTTTCAGACGAAGTACATCACGGTCATCGGCTGCACGATGTACGTGCCGGAAGGTTGGGGTAGCTACGCGGACGCTACGCGCATGATCATCTTGCGTCACGAGAGGGTGCACATGCGGCAGCGCCGCGCGCTCACGATCCCGTTGTACCTGTTCTTGTACTTGTGCTGCCCACTGCCCGCATTTCTCGCTTACTTCCGCACGCGGTTCGAGATGGAAGCTTACGAGGAGACCATCAGGGCCACCGTCGAGCTCCTGCCCACCGGCTACGAAGCAGTGATGAAGCAGGCGTTCAAGGACAAGATCGTGAACGACTTCATCGGCCCCGGCTACTGCTGGATGTGGCCGTTTCGCAAGTGCATCGAGGGCTGGTACGACGCGACGGTGAGCCGCGTGTTGGCAGATCAGCCGGCTGAGTGAGGTACGCTAGGAGGCATGAACCTCCGCGTATTCATCGGTGTGCTGGCGCTCTCTTCTGTGGCTCTTGCTGAAGAGCCGCTACCAAAGCCAGATGTGCTCACCTTCCCGCCCGGTGAGGACAACATTACGGTGGTGCATAAGGGAGAAGCTGCGCCTTACGCCGGGCAGCTCTTCGACGAGAATACGGCGCTGCGCTGGGCGATGTGGTTGCAGCAATACAAGCTCCGTTACGGCACGGATCTGAAGGCGGCACAGAACGCGTGCGCGGTTCTTGTCGTGCGTGAGCAGGAGTACCGGAAGATAGAAGCCGAGCGTAACGCACAGAGTGAGAAGGACTTGAAAGAGCGCCTCATCGCTGCCGAAAAGGCTCGGCTCGTAGCCGAGGAAAAGCTAAGAAACCCACCGTTTTGGAAAGAGCCGGGGCTCTGGTTTGGCGCCGGCGTGGTGACTACGACGATTGCTGTACTGGCAGTTGCGGCGACGCAGCGCTGAGTTTGGGTTCCTTCAGACCCCTGCGGTATGCTTGTGGCACATAAGGCAACATTCCAGAAGGACAGGCATATGGAGTCGTCAGCGCAGAAGATTGAACCCGCCGCCGTTCAAGAAGTGGAGCGCACTCGTGCGCCGGATTTGACGCTGCATCTGAAAGGTAACGGGCGAGCAATCGCCGTCGCCAAGTTCCGCGAGTTGGCGGACAAGCTCGAACGCGGTGAGCTCGACGGTGCCCGCATCCAGTGGCGTGCGCGCCACGAGGAAGAAGTCGCTCAGGACCTGCCTTCGGAAATGGTCACGGTTACGGTCACGCCGCACACGGCGAAGGTCGGCACCGTTCAACTCCTCACCCACAAAATCGAAGAGGTCTGAGCCATGCCCTTGAATCCCAAGACCCCGATTGCCAAGCGTAACTCGGCGCTCAACACGATCTTCGACACGTTGAACAACGGGACGATGCGCATCGCCGACGGGACCCAGCCGACGGATGCGGACACTGCGCTCGGTGCGCAGGTCGACCTCGCTGACCTGACCTTCGGTGCTACTGCTTTTGCGGCGGCGTCGGCAGGCAGCAAGGCCGCCAACGCGATCACGCAGGACTCGAGCATCAACGCCAACGGCACCGCATCCTGGGGTACCCTTCAGGACTCCGGCGTCGCGTTCAGCGGTTCCAACGCGCGCGTGCACGACTTCAGCTGCGGCACGTCGAGCTCCAACCTGGTCTTCAACTCTGTGGCGTTCTCTTCCGGTGCTGCGTGCCAAGTCACGTCGTTTACCGCGAGCATGGCGGCCTGATCATGAAAAAGATCTATTTCGTTCGGCACCAGGCACACGGCATCGTGTCCGAGTTCCCTTTCCTCAAGCATCCCACGCAGACACAGGTCGAAGCGGTTCGCAAGTTCTGCTTCAACATCCATGGTTTCGGCCACGCCAAGACGCCCGACCAGCCCTACTGGACGAAGGTTGTCGAGGTGAACACGGTCGGCGACGAGGTTCCGGAAGTTCCCGATCGCGAGCTCACCGTCGTTGGCAAACCGGGCGCCGCAACTTCGTCCACTTCGCAGTTCAGTGTCGAGGGTACGGGTGTCATCACGCCGGCAGGTAAATCGTGAAGGACTGGAATATCATAGTTCGCGGCGTTGGTCAGTTTCGGTCCGTTGAGGAAGGCGCCGACCCCAGCAAGGATGTCGAAGCACTTACGCGTGAGTTCATCGGCAAACTGGTAGCCGCTGGGCACGAGGTCCGCATCGCTGAACTTACACCAGGCCAAATCGACCTGACTCCGAAAATCGAGGGCTGAGAGATGGCACGCGAATACATCGTCAAGTTCACTGACCAGACGATCTCGGGCGCGGTCACGGTGCTGTTCGTCAACCCGCCAGCGGGGCGCGTGATCGAGCTGTGCGAGGTGCAGCTCAATCAGCGCGGGACGACGACGGGAGAAATGGTAGCCGTCTCGCTCGGATTCAAGGCATCAGCCTACCCGACGCTTACCAGCGCCACTCCGGAGAAAACGAAATCCGGCGACCCGAGCTCGTACATCACCGGCGGCACCGCGGGCGCGGCTGGGACCGCTGGCGTGCTGGCGAGCGCGGAGGGCGCAGGAACCTTCACCGAGAAAATCCCGGACGCCTTCTACAACCTGCAGGGCTACTTGTGGAAGCGCTCGGAGCGAAAGCGGTTGATTGTCGCAGGCGCGGACTCCCTCGCCCTGGCCGTGAAGCTACGTTCAACGCTGAGCGGCACGAGCAACTGGAGCGGCTCTCTGATCTTCGCCGAGCTTGACGGAGGCTGACATGCCAGGCGCGCAGCTGTGCGCGCGAGGGGGGTACTGCCGGACAACCACGCTGGCGCAGCCGCCACCTGGTACGTTCCCGCTCGCCGTTTCCGGTCGCTATCTGCAAACTGCGAGCGGGGATCCGTTCCTCGTCAACATAGCCGCTGCATCGTGGTCGATGGTGCAGGCCATCAGCCAAGCCGATTTTCAGTCGTTCGCCGATCTGCAGAAATCGCGAGGCTTCAACGCTTTGCACATCAGCGCGATCAGCGATGACGAGTCGCGCTTTCCGTCGGACTCTGGCAACCACTTCGCGGCTCCGAATTGGAAGAACACGGGTGGTACGAGCGTCCCGCCGTTCACGACGCCGGGTGATTTTTCGACGCTCAACCCGGCGTACGTCGCCAACCTGCAAGCCAAGATCGACTACCTCGCGTCGATCGGAATGCTTGCGTTCGTCGTCATCGACTACATCGGTTACGGCGGCGGTGACCCGGAGGGCTGGGGATCGAAAATGGTCGCGGACTCGGACGCGCACCTGACCAGCTACGGCCAGGCGCTCGCCACGGCGCTCAGCGGCCGCAGCAATGTGATCATGACGGCCGGCGGCGACTACAAGCCGGCTCCGGGCTCGACGATCGAGTCGCGCGTCATCGCGAGCGTCAACGGCTTCCTAGCGAACGACTCAACCCGACTCTGGGGCGCGCACTGGGGCGGTGACACGTTCGGCGATGCATCAGACGCCAACCTCGGCGGCGATCTGTCATACGACCAGGCCGCGTTCGCGACGGCGATCGGAAGCAGCAAGCTTCTCTACACGCATTACGCCTACAACCAGGGCGGCAAGCGCGCGCGGCGGCGCATTCGTGACGCCTACCAGCGCTCGCCGACACGCCCGACGTTGGCGCTTGATGCGTCCTACGATGGGGACAATTTCACGAGCTCGCGACTGGAGCTACGCGAGCGCACGCACGCGACGATGTGCGAGGGCTCGTGCTCGATGACGTATGCACGCGGCGGCGACGCGGCGAGCGGTGGGTGGGTGTTCCTCGCGTCGCTCAACGCGACAAGCAGCACACAAGATCACCAGTACGCTTGGGACTTTTGGAGCGCGCGGCCGTGGGCGTCGATGGCGCCGGACTCGGCTGGTACGTTCGTCACCGCGGGTCGCGGAACGGACGGCGACACCGTCGACAGCTACGTGAGCGTGCTCGCGTCGACGGCGTGTCTCGTTGCGCATTTTCCCAGCGGATCGAACCGCACGATCACGATCGACATGTCGCAATTCACCGGAGCCGGCGCATTCTCTGGCTCGGGCACGCGACGCATCCGCAAATTCGATCCAACCGCCGGCACGTACGCGACACTCGCGGCATCCGTCGCAACGAGCGGCACCGTGACGGTCGGCGTCTCTGGCACGTACACGCTAGGGACCAACGGAGCCAGCGACACTGACTGGCTCGTGGTGGTGGACTGAATGGCTCTCTCGGCCGTTGCTTTTTTCGCCGACGACGGGTCCACGGGCGGCGGCACGTCCGGCACCACGCAGGCGATCACGGTAGCGGCAGCGGCCGGAGACGTGCTGCTCGTTGCGGTCTGGGATGACAACACCAATGCTCCGACCGTCACCGTCGCCGACAACGTCAACGCGGGCGGCTACACGCAAATACAAACGCCTGTCGTCGATGGGAACGGCCAGAAATTCCAGACGTTCTACAAGGCGAACGTCGCGGCGGGCTCGACGACGATCACGGCCACGTTCAGCGTCGCGACCGTCTACAAGGCCATCGCGGTCATCGTCATCAGCGGCGCGACGACGGCTCCGCTGGACGTTTCCGCCGCGCACAACGATCAGGCGACGCCCGGCACGGCAGCTGATGGCGTGACGAGCGGGAGCGCGACGAACACCGCGCAGCCTGCCGGCGTCTTTTCGTTCTCCGTCACGACCAACACGACCCCGCCGACCGCCGGCACGGGCATGACCAGCCTGGGAACGGGCTGGTTTACCGGGCTCGGGTTCGGCGCGCGCGCGGCGTGGAAGCGCGTCACCACGACCGCGGCGCAAACAGCAAAATTCACAGCGGCGGCGAACGTCGAGCACCAGACGTCGATCGTTGTGTTCCTTGAGGCGGGCGGTGGCGGCGGCTCTCCTGACATTACAGCCACGGAGCGAGCGCGTGAGACGCTTCCGGCCGACGATGACGATTGGGCATTCATCGATGATGCGGAAGACGACCGTCGCGCGTACTTTTTCGTAGGCGCCCCGCCCCTTGCGGCTTACATCGGGCTCTACGAACACGCCGATGATCCTCTAGTTGAAGTATTTGATGAGGGCGATGAGATCGCCGACAGGCGCGCTTATTTCTTTGCTGGTATAGCTACTGGGCTCAGCGGGTCTGGATCGACGGCGCTTTCCAGTCTTGCTTCGGCCGGCTCCGGGCTGCTTACGTTCACAGCAACTGGCGCTGTGGTCCTGTCGAGTCTAGTTTCTGCCGCGCTAGGTACGGAGACCTTCTCCGGCTCTTGCACCTCAACGCTTTCCAGTCTCGCGTGTGCAGGCTCCGCCTCTGAGATCTTCGCTGGTACGGGTTCGGCAGCATTAGCGAGCATCGCCACAAACGGTAATGGAGCTGAAGTGTTTTTGGCTACGGGTAGTGTCGCCTGTGCTCCCATCAGTACCAGCGGTTCTGGTATTGAAAACTTCAGTGGTTCCGGCACTTCAGCGTGTTCACCGATTAGCTCAGCGGGAACGGGTAATCTGGGAAGCGCGTTCGTTGGGTCCGGCGCAACGCTACTTCAGTCCACCACCTCTTCTGGAGCTGGTGTCGAAGCCTTCGTAGCTACCGGCGCCACTGCTTGTTCTCCGACCACCTCTACTGGCGCTGCTGTTGAGAAATTCATCAGCACGGGCGCCACTGCTTGCTCTCCTGCAGCCTCTGCCGGCGCTGGTACAGAGACGTTTACTTGCACCGGGTCGACGGCGCTTTCGTCCGTCGCCTCCATCGGTGCCGGCGCCAAGGCTTACATTGGTACCTGCGCCACGACTACGCAATCCGTAACCTCGACCGGCACTGCTGCCGAAGCGTTTGTGGCGACGGGTACCTCCGCGCTGTCGAGCGCAACCAGCACCGGTGCAGGCTCCGAGGCGTTAGTAGGTAGCGGCACGACCGCGCTGCAGCCTGTCAACTCGGCCGGGCTCGGCGCCCTGGGCTCCGTGTTCTCCGGCGCCGGCATCACCGCCTTGAGCTCTGTCGGCTCGAGCGGTGTGGGCCTGACGCTGTTCGTGGGCTCCGGCGGCAGCGCCTGCACTCCCGCCAGCTCGGCCGGCGCCGGTGGTGAGCAGTTTACCGGCTCTGGCTCGAGCGTATGCTCGCCCATTACCTCCGCGGGTAACGGCGCGCTGGGATCCGCTTTCTTTGGAAGCGGGATTACGACGGTGTCGTCTTTGGCCTCGGTGGCCGTCGGCAGCGAGGTATTCACAGCGGTGGGCACTTCGTTGTGCTCCATCATCGCCACCGCGGGCGTGGGTGCGGAGGCCTTCACTGGCGCCCTGGCTACGGCCTGCTCAGCGTTGAGTTCGAGCGGCGCCGGCACCGAGCGGTTCGTGTGCGCCTCCGGCACCTCGGCGCTGAGCTCGATCGCTACCGTAGGCACCGGCGCCATCGGCTCTGTATTCTTCGGGGTCGGGTCGACGGCGCTCTCTTCCGTCGCCACCGCTGGCGTCAGCCTGTTCAGCTTCATCGGCGTCGTGGCCACGACGGTCCCGGCGCTGACGTCGCTGGCAGCTGGCAACGAGCGGTTTGTAGGTCTAGGGAGCTCTGATCTCTCGACGGTAGGCTCGGCAGGGCCCGGGTTCGTCGGCAACTTCCTGGGCGCTGGCGTGACCTCGCTATCGCCCTTTGGTTCGTCTGGGTCTGGTGCAACAGGCGTCTCGGTAACTCCCAACCTACCACCGGTGGTGTTGGTGGGCCGGCGCGGCCCGATGCTGCGTTTGTTCTACCGTCGCGGTCCAAGGTAGAGCTAAGAAAAAGCGCTGGGTTGGTACAGCGCTTCTTCCCGTGGTCTACGCCGCTAGTGCGGCTCCCACACGTTCGCCTGTTTCGGCTTCGCACACAAGCTCGAGCAGGCATGCGAGAAAGAGCGCTCGCTTTGACTGCAGTGGTTCATGTTGGAAGCTCCAAGACGAGCTCGTACATCCGCAGTCCAAGCAGAACCACCTGTAGCCATCCCGAACGACCTCTCCACTGCACGACGTACTCATAGCGGCCTTTCTGCACACGTTGAGCACGCCCCTTCGCAGTGCAGGGTTCACACCGCCCTGCACTGCCGAATGCGTTGGCGTAGCACGTTCAGACTTGGGTCGTCCTGTACCAGGACGCCGAGGCTGACGGCTAAGGCGCGTAGGTCGTGATAGCGAAGTGACATGAGAAAGCTCTCTGACACTTCGATCACTTCATGCGCCTTGAGCCGTCGACAGCCTGGCCACGTCGGGACGGCTACTACTCGTCGTTTCCCTCGACGCCCTCACCCTCGTCTTCGTCAGCCGGCGCCATCTTCTTCATGGCTTCTTCGACGATCGGCATGTCTTCGAGGACCACGTCGAGGATGGTGCCCGGGTCGCTCTGCAGCACCTGCTCGGCGAGCTTCATGCTCAGGCCGATGGACAACGCCACGAAGCGGTTCGTACCGGCGCTGATGCCTTCGAGGCGCCCGACTGCCTGGGTCAGCGTGTCGATGGATTCCTTCAGACCGTCGTAGTTGCTGTTCAGCGCGTTGATGGCTGCGAGGATCTTCTCCGCGCCGGCACCGACGTTGGCCACGCTGGCGCCTTGAGTTTCTCCACTGCCAGCCTTGATTGCCGTCGTGGTAGTCGCCGCGCCCTTGCTGCTTGCGTTCTTCGTGGACGGTTGGCGACCCGAAGCGCCAGCCGCCGTCTTGCCTTTGCCTCCGCCGTCGCGCTGCTCCAGCAGCTTCAAGATGGTCTCGGCTTGCTGGTCGTTCGACATCGACATGAACGCCTGCTTGGCTGCCTCGTCTTTGAAGTATTCGAGCTGAGTAGCCAAGGCGCGCAGGTTGAAGCGGCCAGCCTCCTTCAGCTTCTCGAGGTCACGGGGCGCGGATTCGATGGAAAGTTGAGTGGCAGTCATTTGGTCTTCGGTCTCCTCACTAAACGATGTGCTTCGATGAACGGTGCGTTCTCGAGGTTGTTTACTAGACAGTACACGACTTGGGTGTCAAGGCATCCGAAGCACGGCTTCGGATTCGGGTTGGTTGGGTGCTTCATCATGCGCGCCGGGCAGACGAGCTGTGTCTCCAGCTTGCGCCAGTACTCATTGAAGAAGCCAATGAAGCCATGCCGCCAGGTATGCAGTACGTGGTCGGCGTCGGTGAGCGGGGGCGGTTCTTTCCACCCTTCCAGGTACGCGATCATCTCTTCACGCGCCTCGTTAGGCCGGACTAGAATGCCCGCGTCGATGCAGGTTTGATACAGCTCCGTGTGGTTGAACGCCTCAAAGTGTGAGTGCTGCGGCATGGAAGGGGCTGAGCTCCTCTTCGCTGTTCCAGATCCAGACGTGGGTCTCCTCTCTTGTGCCCTTTCGTTTCTCAGAGACGACCGTGAGGAAGTTGGAGTCGTCGATACCAGACGCTTCTACGATGACGTCTTCCAGAACCTTGACTAAGTTGCTGGCATCGAACTTCTTGTACCTGGTTTTGGCAGATTTTGGCCAGGTCTTGTTTTGCAGGTCGGTGACCATGAACCGGTAGTAGGCGACGTACGGGACGTTCTGTTTGAAGCAGCGCAGCTGCGGCTGGAAGCCCTTCACTAGGTGCGCGAGTGTTTCCTTCTTGAAGCGCCTACCCTCGTCAGTGAGTACGCGCTTGATGATGACCTTCTTGATCATGCCTGCTCCGCCCACATGCACCGGTTGGTCGTGGTACAGGTTGTTTACGGACGGAGGTAGCCATGGGAATTGAAGGTGGATCATCCGTTCCTCGGAAAGCGCATTCCTGGCGCGGGCAGTTGTCCGCGCAGGCTGGGTGACCTGGTGCTGTTGTCGAACTCTTGCCGCCTGATTTCTACCTGGCGGGAGGTCAGCTTTATCTCACGGTCCAGGTTCTCGCAACGGGCGTTCAACAGCTTCAGCGCCTGCTTATGCGTCACCAGTTTCTTCTTAAGGTCGAGGTAGTGCGGGTCGCCGTTGACCGCATCTTCCATGGCTGCAGTCGATGGCTCTTTCGCGCTCCCATCCTTGGTCACGCGCTTGTTGTTCTTGCGCATGTCGGTGCGGATGCGTGTCTCGATCACGCTCATCTTAGCCTCGAGCTCGAGGACAATGGCGTCGTGCTTTGCTTTGTGCTCGAGGAAGAACCCAAACCAAGCGACACGCTGGGCGTACGCTTCGGTGTACGCCTTGCTATCCGGCGTTGTGAGGTCTTCGACCTTCAATGGAGGCAGCGCGAACTCTGGTTCCCGCGCCGGCACTAGGGCCAGCTTCTCTTCCAGGTACTGCATGACGTCGGGGAAGCTCTCCCATTCCTGCTCAATTTCTTGAGCGACGGACTCCCCTACGCCAGTGATCGGCCCGTTGAGGCTTAGGCCTCGATGTGCTGTGCTCATAAGCTTCCTTTCGGCGTTCGGATACCACCAACGCCAACGGTGCGGATGCGCTTGTTGCGCGCATCGCGAGCTTTCTTACCGGCCTCGCGCTTAGCTTTCCTCACCAGCGTGTCAGGCCCGCAGATCTTGTTGTAGCCGCAGAACTCGCACCAGATACCTTCGCTGCGTGGCGGGATCTCGTTGATGGTGGCCAAGTGGATGATCTGCTTGGCTTCCTTCTCTATCGCGTTCCACAGCTGGAAGTCGAAGGTGAACACCCAGGGCGGCTTGCTGGGGACGATATTCTGCGTGCCCTTGTTGATGTACTGGGTGTAAAGCAGTGGCACGTCCAGGCACTTCATGTACACGCAAGTCTGCCGGCGGTGCTGAGCCTTCGGTTCCTTCAGGTCCTTGAATTGGTCCGGCGATTCCGTCTTGATCTCGAGACCCACCCGCATGATGGGCGGCGCACCAGGCTTGTCGTGGAAGTTGATGATGCCGTCGCAGCTCGACTGAATGTCGTACTGCTTGGCGATTTTGCTCAGCTCCGGTGAGATTCGCACCTCACGTTCGAAGGTAAGTAGCCCATCGCTCTTCTCACAGAGGCGCCGCCAATCCTCCTGCACCATGGCGTGGTACACGTGCCCCACGCGGAACTTCTTCTTCCAGAACGGGTCGAGCTCCTGGTCGCTGCGCGCCTCGCCCATGAGCGAGTACCAGACCGGGCGCTGGCACTCGCCTGAAAGCTCGGAGGCGTGGATGCCAGCCGAGCGTGATGACGCTCCGTGCCAGCCAACCTCGAACGACACGTTGTCCTCGTCCTCTCGGACGAACTTGTCGTACATGTCGCCGAGGTCGTAGGCCCACGTCTGGTAGAGCGCCAGGCGGTCTCGGGGTTCTTTGTGTAGGTCTTCGATGGTGGTGAGCGGCATGCTCAGCCTTTCTGCAGCTCAAGCCACACGTTGTAGGGGATGACGATGAAGCGTTCTTCGGTTTTACCGACCGGGCTCAGGAACTCGACGTCGAGCACTGGTACCTCGTCGAAGGTGCACTCGCTACGGATCTTGTCGAGGATGGCGCGGGTGACGGAGAAGCTCTTGAGCCGAGTCTGCTTGCACTCGGCCCTGAACTTCCCCTTGTAGCGAACGTCACCCTTGAGATACGGGATGCAGCCGGACCCTTTCTGGGTCTTAGCTCCCGTGTCTTCTGCGAGCTCCATCTCTTGTCGCCGCGATCTACGTTTGATTGCCTTGTTCGAAGGCCGTCTTCCGCCGTAGGTCACTAGGTAGTCCAGAAGTTGACGAGCTGCCGGGTATATTTCTTGGCTAGACGCTCTGCCTCGAGCATCGCGTGTTCGGGTTGCAGGAACTTATCCATCTGGTTTGGCCGCCTTCCGAACACAGACGAGACCTTCCAGAAGCTAGTACCGAGGAACTTCTGCACGCTAGCCGTCAGTTTCGACTGACCAAATGTGGCCAAGTAATGCGTACTGGACATCTTGTGCCATTTGAATCTGGGCTTTCGTTTCATCGGTAGAGACAGTCCTTGCCGATGGCGTGAAGGATGACGTGCCGCGCGTCCCACTCCATCTCCGGTTCTTCGCGTAGTGCCTGTACGAACATGTCAGCCCCAGGGATGTTGCGCAGATACTCGTGTGGAGCGCCGTTCTTGATGAGGGTGAGCTGACCGTCGATTTCGCGAAGCACGCCGTAGCGCATACCCGCGTGGATGATCGTGCGCTGGATGTCGAAGCAGCGCTCGTCGTACCAGTAGGTGGTGGAGCCCATGATGTTGTCGTGGGTGCCATCCTTGCCCTTGGTGATTTCCCAGTGGACGTCCTTGCCGACGACCTCTGTTGACGACGCTGTCTTCTTGTCCTTCTTCAGCTTGTCGGATTCGTCGATCTTCTCGACCTTCTCTTTTTGCTTGCCCGAAGCCCAGAGCGTGATGGCGATCGTGCGCCAGTGCTTGAGCACGTCTGGTACCACCTCCGCCCAGTCCTTCAAGTACTTCTGCATGAAGGTCTGCGCTTCCTGCTTCTTGCGGTTGAAGCGGATTTGGCAGGTCATGATGACCGTTGTGTAGTGGTTGGGGTCGCGCTTGATCGGACCGTAGTGCTGCAGGAACCGCCCGATGGCCGTGGCGCGTGCGCCTTGCTGCGGGTGGTCTTCCAGCGTCTCCAGCTGCGCCTCGGCGTTAGGCATCAAGCCCTCGTACGAGTCGAGGCCGATGAGGCCGTAGAGATTGGTCCTCAGCAGGGACTCGGTGACGTCCAGCATCTCTTCGGCGGTTGATAGGCCGTAGACGATGTGGTTGACACCGATGCCGCGGCGCATCTCCGCCAGCTCCTCCTCGGTGAAGTCCGGCTCTCCGAGCTCGAGCCGCGCCTGGCGTTTGCCAGCGATGACTTCTTCCGGGTAAGGGACGATCCAGCTGCAGCGCCGTGCCTGGTCGTAGTCCAGGTTGCCCTCAGATAGCACCACAGCGATGAAGGAGTTGTCCCCATACAACCGCTGGTGCTCTGCGAAGTAGCAGTACATGAGCGTCGACTTGCCCGCGTTGTTGGGGCCGCTGATGGTGTTGAGGCTGGCCGCCGGCAGGCCGCCACCGGTGTCGACGTCGAGCTGCATGATGCCGCTCGGGCGGCGCAGCCAGGACTTGCCATGCGCGTCCTCGGCGGCTACGACGATGTCGCCCTTGAACGCCTTGTTGATCTTGTCGGCGTGCGCCTTGGCCGCTGCGAGCCGTTCCTTGGGCGTCATGTCCGGCACGCCTGCAAGCTTGGCGCGCACGGTGGTCGGCGTGCGCTTCGGTACCACAGCGGGGGCGGTGGCCGCCCCTTGCTGTCGAGCCTCGTTCCGCAATGCTTTTGGCGTTCGCTCTACGAGGGCTTTGGTCGTTACCTTCTTCGCGAGTTTCTTCTTTGCTGCCACTATTCCTTTTTCTTCTCGAACGGCGCTGAGCCATGGACTGGACACAGTAATGTGTTGCCATGCCGTTCGCACTTGGCACCACATTCAGGGCAGCCTTGCGCCGCCGCTTTCTCCATCACTTCTTGGTCAACCGATTCGTCTACGGCGAATTTCTCCATCTTACTTCTCCATTTGGTGCGGGCAGTAGCCACGTACACCGTACGAGAAGTTGCAGTTCATGCAAAGGATTCGAAACTTCTTTTTAGGGAATCCGTTACGTTTCAACCACAGGCATATTCGGTGCGGCGCATTGCTTTTCAGCTCTCGTCTGTGCGCTGCTCCGCCACCACCTACGTGATCTATGGTCAGAAACTCTATGCGAGACTCGTCGCAGCATTTGCATGCGCCTCCGTATGCAGTGATTACTTCTCTACGTAGGGCAGCTACGTAAGCACGCTGTTTGGCTGCTATTTCTGCCCGCTTCTTTTCGTACCTAAGCTTCATTATACGGGCGCAGTAGTGGCAGCTTTTTCTACCTTTTCGTTGACGTCTTCTGCCGCATATGGAGCACAGACCCGCACTCAATCTGGCTACCCTGTAACCTTTTTGGAGCACGGCCTGTCGTTCCATATTCCTTGGCATGTCGACGTACTTCTCGTTTGAAAGGCTCTGATTTTTTGAAGTGAACGCGCCAGCGTAGCCCGTCAACCTTAGGATCTCGAGGGCCGCTGAATTTGTTGGGCGGAGGCGCCCCTCCCTGAACGGCCAGCCTCATTCGGCCGAAGTTATCCAGGGTGACTTCATGCCCGTCGATGAGGGCGTGCATCACCTTGTGCAGGAACATCTGGGTGATGCGGCTGACGGAGCGCTTCGAAGCACCGAGTTCCAGTGCTACGTCTCGATCGATGTGCACCTTGCGCATCTACCCTCACTTCTTGGCGGTACCCCAGGAAGGCCCGGCACCGATCTCAGCAGTTAGTGGAACGCCGATGTCCGAGGGGAATGGATGTTCCATCCACTCTCGGATGCGCGGCAGCACGATGTCGACCGTCTCTTCTGGGCACTCACCGACGATTTCGTCGTGAACTTGCAGGCACATCTCGTAGCCGTACTTGTCCCTGAGCTCGACGTCCTCGTAGATGTTGATCATCGCCATCTTGCAGACCTCGGCCGCGGTATTTTTGGAGATGACGCCTTCGCTGTCGAAGCGATGCTGCGGGTTGTCTACGGATAGGGTGTACGTCGTTTCTTCGACGCCAAGTGCTACCTTCCCTGTCAAAGCATAGACTGCGTACAACTCGCGATGCTGTGCCGGGGCGCCGATCATCTTATTGGCGGTGTACACACTGGTCTGGCCGCCTTCTTTGACTCGACCCTTTATGGCTTTATGGCTGGCGGTCTTTGGCTGATTCCAATCTGAAGCAATCACGTCCAAGATGAATTTGCTGCAAGGCATATCTGGCACGTGTTCGGTCTTTCGCGGACTGCCGTAGCTGAGTTGAGTAGCAGCCTGCGCCCCGTTTAGATCTAGCCTCCAAGAACGTTCGCCGGTTTGGCGAAGCTTTGACTCTACGCCGGTCGTGCGAAGGATTAGTTGTACTTCCCTCAGTAGCTGTTGGCTGCTCATGTGTAGGTTTGGAGTCGTAGAACCATCCACGCCGACAGACCCATCTGCGTCCAGTAACCCAGTGATGAAGGCTTTCCTACAAGCCAGCCCCAGGTACCAGAGCTTCTTCGGAACGATCTTATCTGGTCCGTTAGCGGATAGTGGGTAGCCCAAACCACGCAAGATCTTCTGAAACCCCGTTACGAATACGGTGTTCATGAGCTTGCCGCTAGGGGACTTCTCTACCCTGTAGCTCAGGTTCTTTCCTTGCAGGTAGGCTTCGAGCTCGGCTGTTTTGTCATCACGCTTATAGCGCCCTTTACGATCGCCGATGTGGATAGAAACTGTTGTCCTACCTGTGCGTTTGTCGGTGCTGCCATTGCCTATGCAGAAGCCCGCCCAGTACCAATCCTTGACCCGCCCGGATGGCCCGAAGTCCAAGGGTTGCGCCAGCGAGAGGCAAACGAGGTCACCCCCTGCCAAGCTCGAGTAGCTCTTGAATCGGTACTCACCGTCTTCGAGAACCAGGACCTTGTGGCGTGTGTCGCAGCGTAGTACTTGGCCATTCGCTAGATGCAGCTCGGCCAGCTCACACTTACCGCGATCTAGCTTGGTGTAACGTCCCCAAGTCGACCCTGTCCAGACCCATCCTTCTTTATTTGCTTCACCAATCGGGATGTACCCAGCTCTGGTGAGGATTCGCGTGGAAGCAGGCAAGCATCCCTGAATTGGCATGTTCGAGGCCTGGCGTTCAGCGCGGAACCGCGTGTAGTCGTCACGGTTGGTGATGTCGGGTAGGTAACGGCGTCGCCCCATCAGCGTGAAGGCGTAGCCCGTGCGACGTGCGTCCTCTGCCGCTGAAGCAAAGAAGGCACGTACGGCTGGGTACTTGTCCATGTACTTTTCGATCGTAGCCACGGCCTCTTCGACGGTGCATCCAATGCGCGCCGCCATGGCCTTCTCCTTCATGCCGTAGTTCAGGCCGAAGCCGATCTGCTTGATACTGCCTCGAAGCGCTAGGCAGCGTTTCACGTAGTCAGTCATGGCAGATTCGGGCAAGTCGCCTTTGCTGACCAGCTTGTCGATCTTCTTTGCCTCCACCATGTCGTCGTACGGGATGCCGTACACGATGGAGACGTTGCCCATGTGGATGTCCCAGTTCTTGTGGAAGATCTCCATCATGGCCGGCTCTTGAGATGCCGCTGCGAGCAGCCGCATCTCCAGTTGCGAGTAGTCAGCGCAGATCAGCTTGTAGCCATCGCGCGCGATGAAGCTGTTACGCAGCTTGTAGAGGTCCTTCTCGCCGCCGGTGACGTTCTGCAAGTTCGGGTCGCTGGAAGAGAGGCGTCCGGTACGTGCGACGTCTTGGTTCAAGCGTGGGTGGACGCGGTCCCTGTAGTCGAGGCGACCCGGCATCTTTTCGATGTAGGTGCTGTACTGCTTCTCGATCTTGTTGTGCTCGCCGAGTAGGCGGGCCACTTCACCGTGTGGCTCATTCGCGTAGTAGTCGGCGACGTGCTGCAGGAACTTCTCGTCGATGGAAGGCTTCTTGACGCCATCCTTGCCTCCCTTGGTTAGCTTCAAGGGCTTGAGACCGCACTCGTCGATGAAGTACTCGGCCAGCTGCGGCCCGTTGGTCTTCATCATGCGCCCGGTGATCTTGTTGATCTCCGAGCGCAGCTCAGCCATGTCCTTCAAGATGCCGGGGGAGATCTTCTCCAGGTACGCTTTGTTGACGCGCAGTCCGTTACGCTCACAGGCGTAGAGCACGCGCGTGAACGGCATCTCGGTCTTGTAGTAATAGTCCCTCATCGTGGTGATGAAGGGCCAGGATTTGGCGTAGAGGCTCCAGGTCTCCTCCTTACCCAGGTCGATGTCCAATTGCTTGAAGATCTTCCATGTACCGTAGGCGTCGTTCGCGGCGTAGTCGATGAGCAGGTTCATGTTCGTCGCTTCAGCGCGGCGAAGCAAGTCGAGTGGCCCTACCTGTTGGAAGTTTGAGCAGCCCGTCTTCTTGCAGATACCCGCCTGGTTCATGTGCGACTGCTTAGTGCCGCCACACACGCAGATACCGGCGCGCATGGAGCCGAACGTGTCGGTGAAGTCAGTCCACTTCCAACCCAGCAGCGTCCTGGCGATCTCTTTCAGGCCGTGCGGCTGTTCCTCGAAGAGCAGCGCGTGCATCACCTGCACATCCACCAGCTGTCCTTTGGGGTGGATGTCCAAGTTCGCCAGCATGTGCATGTCGAACTTGGCGTTGGCGAAGACCCACTTCTTCTCGTAGTCGTTGAAGGCGTACTTGAAGGCGCCCAGTGTATCCGCCGGCAGTGTGATGCGGCGCTCGCGGCCGCGCTCGTTCGTCCAGCAGATCGACCAGTAGTAGGGCCGGCATTTGTGTAGGACGAGCCCGTCCGTTTCGGTATCGATCGCTACCGCCTTCTGATCGGTGATTTCACGTACGAGACCATCTAGCCCGGGATGCTGGAGCGTGAAGTACTCCGCATCGGGCATCTTTATGTTCCAGCCCAAAGTGCACCTCAGAAAAGATAAAGGGGCCCTCTTTCGAAGGCCCCCTGTTTCACGATTCAGCTGCCGTAGCTACGAGCGCCTTTGGTGCTCGGCTGACGCCCAGACCCGCCGCCACCTCCGCTGCCCTGCCCATTTGCCTGAGGATCTTCGGGCACGTTGCCGAAGAGCTCGATCTGCCGATCGATGGGTGTGGGGGCGAAGATCTTGTCGAGCGGAAGAGGCTTCCGGAGGTCATCGCCGTAGACCTTGTCGATTTGACGCGGCCCAATCGCACGCAGGAACTGAAGCGTGGTCTGGTTACCCTCGGCTCCCGCGGTTTTCACACGTTTCACTTCGATGTCGAAATCGAAGAGAGTTGCCTGCTCACCATGGCCGCAGCTGTTGCAGCGGATCATGTCTTCTAGGTAGTCGACCACGCCGCAGGACGAGCACGCTGTCGGTTCGTTACGAACCTTCTCGAGCTCTTCGTCCGTCAGCGACGTGCTGTCGAACTCGACGATGGCGTCACCGCAGTGCTGGCAGATGAGTGCCACCTGCTCGATGCTGTCCTGCGTGCTGCAGGCTCGGCAGTGCCTGGCGAGGCTGTCGGTGTACTCGGTGAGCGAGCTCCAGTGCCCGTAGCCGAGCGACCAGTGCTGAAGGTGGCCTTCCTTGCGCTCGTAGCCGGCTGAGGCGTATTCGTCGTTGCCACGCTTCGAACCCTTCAACCAATCGTAGTAAGGCTCGTTCGTGACCTGGTTCATGATCAGCTGACCAGTCTGCCGATCGGTGCGCGGCACCTTATAGAACGGCGCCTGGACCAGGACGGTGAAGGCAAACTTCTCGCGACGCGCCATAGCGTTCGGCTTCTCGCTATTGTTGGCCTTGCGGAGTCGCCACTCGTACCAGTACCAATCGGCTGCGACGCAGGGCTGGCCCTTTCCCTTGAACTCACCCAGCGGTCCTTCCGAGCCGATGCAGCTGCGATTCTTGACCGCGTGGTAGTACTCGACGTACTTGATGTACGAGAAGTTGTCGACGACGATGTTGCCGTTCTTGTCCCGCACGTAGTCCTTGGCGTCGAGATCTACGCGAGGTGTGGGGTAGCTGCCGGGTATGACGCGGATGATGTCGGACGCTCCGCTGTCCGGCGGCTGGTACTTGTTGACGAAGTACGGCGCGCCTCCGCCACCTCCGCTGCTCTTTGGAGCGCGTTTCGTTCCCCGCTTCATCTCTTGCCGCAAGTTCATCTTGCCGATTGCGGCGCGATCTTTTCCGAATGCCATCTGTTTTCTTTCTGCAGGGTCCCATGGGACCGGTTTGGACTAGACCCCATGGGGTCTGTTTCATAGAGCCCACGTGGGGCTAATCGAGAAGCATTAAGTCGTAAGGAGTGGCGTTGAAGACTACCTCCAGCACGTCCTCACGAGGTACGTCTGATGGCTGCTCTTCGTTGTACTCGACTACTCGCACATCTTGGGAGACTTTTGCAAGCTCCCGGGTGACGTTAATTGTCCCTTGCACACCCGCGTCGTTGTTGTCCAGCATGGTGATGTAGCGGTTGCCCAGCCTGGAAAGAATCCACAGCTGCTGCCAGCTCATGGCCGCCGTCATCAGCCCGACCACGTCCGGGACCCCCGCCTGCTTCAGCCACATGCAGGCCTTGAAGCCTTCCACGATAACGATGGGGTCGTTGGTGGCCGTGTTGCGCCGCCGTGCGTAGACTTCGTGGGAGTTCCATAGGCAAGCGCCTTTGTCGGTGTCGTAGGGTGGCAAATCCCAGCTCTGGTATTCCTTGTCGTAGACCTTGTAGCGCGGCTCTTGGTCATCACGCATGGCGCGGCCGCTGATCCCGACCAGATGCCCGTGCAGGTCGCGGATGGGGAACGTGATGCGCTCGTGCTTCTTGTCCACGCCAATCTGAAACGCGCGCAGCGTCTCTTCTTCGAAGCCTTCTTCGACCAGGTCGATAGGGCAGAAGTTGAAGATGCCGAGCAGCTCTTCTGGGATGTGCCGGTTCGTCTCCATGACCACGCCAGGTTTGGTGGGATCTGGAGGCGGCGGTGCGTTCTTCTTCAGGGTCTGTAGGGTCTGCCCGTAGTGGTACTTGATCTCCTCGGGTGTCATGCCGAGCTGGGTCAAGAACTGTCGGAAGTTGCCCTTCGCGCCGCACGAGAAGCAGATGAACAGGCCGTTCACCAAGCTCATGGAGAACGAGGGTGAGCGGTCGTCGTGGAATGGGCACAGCGCCACAATATTGTTCGACCCCGACAGCCGCACCCGTTTTAGGTGCTTGTCGACGGTCTCGCGCACTTTCACTACGACTGGGTCGTCAGGTAGATCTACGCTCATATTGCCCTCAAGCCTGGTCGTCTATCGAGGTTGTTGAACTGCTTCCGGATTTGCTGGCTGTTGGTGGGCAGCCCGCGCTTCGGGTCTTTCTTAGCTGTACCTGTACCGACAGGTTTCTGCACGCCTGCGGCCTTCTCGTCGCCGCGCTCGTCGCGCTGCTTGATGCTATCGATCTCTTTCTGGCTGAGGTTCTCGATCCAGTTGAAGTTGGTGGCCGGGATGCCCCAGATTCGGCAGCCGCTGAACCTGTACTCGCGTGAGCCGCCAACCACGAGCGTGATCTGGTCGTTGTCGTCTTCGTTGATGACACGTACTGCGCACGTCACGTCCTGGCCGATGGCATCGGAGAATGCGATCTCGTCGAGGTTAGCGTTCTTGTGCGCCGACGCCGCGCGCGTTGCCTGCAAGGTGGCGACGACCGGGATGCCCAGGGCCAGCACCATCTGGCGAAGGCCGCGCGAGATGTTCTGCACGCGGAAGTTATCCTTCTGGTTCTTGCTACCGCGGCTGTCGCTCATCAAGTACATACCGTCGATGAACACGACGTCGGGCTTGTACTTCTTGGCCTTGGCTTCAAGCCACTCGACCGTGTCGTTGCCTCCCGAGTCTTTTGCGTTCAAGCAGATCATGCGCTGCGTCTCGCGCATGTCGGCTACCACTTCTCGAAGATACCCAAGCTTCTGCCGTTCTTCACGGTTCAGGCGTCCGGAGCGCAGCTCCTGGTATGGCAGGCCAGCGACACAGGCTGCTACGCGCATGAAGATGTTGTCGGCGGTCATCTCCTTCGTGTAGATGAGCACCGTCTTGTCCTGCAGGTAGAGGCTGGCGATGAACGCTGCCAGCACCCACGACTTCTTGCTCTTGGGCCTACCGTAGAAGACGATGTAGTCGTCCTTCTGCAGGCCTCGTGAGGTGTCGTTGAACGGCTCCCACGGCCACTTGCCGACGGACAGGTCTATGCCCGAGGCCTGCAAGTCGTGATCGCCGATGATGCGCGTGAGCGCGTCTGCGAAGTCAATATCGTCGCGCTGCCCGTAACCTATGGAGAGGACGTTGCGCTGCAAGCGTTCCATGAGCCGCGAAGCGCGGTCCACGGTGGTGTCTGAGGAAGCCAGGGCTTCGCGAAATGCGCTTTGCATTTCCATCCCCAGCTTGTTCTCGCGCACCATGGTGCAGTACGCCTCGAGCGTCATGCTGGGGTCGTCGCACATGTCGAAGTTCGGGTAGAGCTTCTTCATGACGTTGACGCCCGGCGATGAGCCGCTGAATCGTGGATCGCGAATCATCATCAGCATGTGCTGGTAGATGGCGCGTCCTTCGTCGGTCAGGAAGTCCTCGTCGCGCAGCCCCCATTCGATGGCTTGCTTGAGTGCGTCGTGACGAACAATTTTGCTGAGCAATCCCATCTCGGGGTTAGCCAAGCTGCCTCCAGGTTAGTTTGTTGAGCGTTGCGCGAGTTGAGGAGAAGGGGACCCATGCTGAAGTCCCGGTTCACGGTCGTCAACTCGCCACCGCACGACCCCAAGATGTCGTGCGGCAACGCACGTAGTGCACCAAGGTCTTGTGGTTATACTTGCGGCGCTTCGGTACTGCTGCGAAGCGATTCACCGATGCCGCCAGGTTCTAGTACCGGCCCCTCGGAGCCAGAAGCCGCCCTGGTAACAAAAACCAGTGCGGCTAGATCTTCCTCCATTGCAGCCCGGAGCTCGTCCAATTTCTCGAGGGTACGCTTCGACCAGCGGCGGCAAGATGTCTGGCCGTAGGTCGAGCCGGTGTCGGTGTTCACGAAAGCGCCGTGGCCGACCAAGCTCACATCTTTGGTCGCAAAGCTAATGCTGTCGATTTTCAACAGAGCCACGGCGTTGAATGCAGGTGTACCAATGACGGGCATGTCAGTCCTTGTTGAGTATGCTCCAGCCGTCGCGTACTAGCTCGAGCGCCTTGTAGAAGGCAAGCTCGCCAGCCTTGTCGATGGTCTTCTCGTTCTGATCGCAGGAGACGGAGACTGTCGCCGACACCTTCAGCGCGCCGTAGTCCATCCCCTCGGCTACGGTGATGGCCACACGCGCCGGCTCGACGTCGCGCTGCTTCCACAGCGCCTCGAACTTGTCGTCGCCTTTCAGTTGTCCGGTGTCTGAAGACTCGCCTTTGCTGTTCTTGCGGTCTCGAGACCAGCTAGAACCGGTGCTCATACCGTCAACTTTTCCGGCTTGCGGTAGTTGCGTCGGACTTCTCGGAAGGCGTCCACGCACTCTTCAGGAATGGCGCCTGATGCGATGGCAGCCTCCACCTTCTTGGGGTCGACGTCGTACTTGGTGACCTTGGCCATGGTACCGCCGTTATTGAGGAACAGCTCCTGGCCAAGCTCTTCGAACATCTTCTCCGGGTTGTACTTGGCGGACACCGAGTAGTTCTCGAAGTCGCCGCAGGTGACACCCTGAGCCCTGACTTCTTTCTCGGCGACCTCGAGCGCGCTGTTGTAGCGGTCGACCAGGTCCTTGTACTGCGTGAAGACGTCGATGTGCTCGGCCTTGAATTGCTCGAGCTCGGACTTCAGATCCGTCAGCTCCTGAACCGCCGGAATCTTGTTGATCGGTACTCGTTTACCTTTTTCGACGCTCTGCATGATTATTCTTCCTCTCGTTCTATTTCGTCCAGGATGTCGTAGGGCACGTCGATGGCCGGCCCTTCCTCTTCGTAGTCGTCCGGCACGATGCCAGTGAGCTCGATGCAGTGCCTGTTGTAGAGCATCTTCGCCATCTCGATGTCGCGTGCGAACAGCGAGAAGGGGTTGTTCTCTTTCTCGTCGTGCTTGTTTCTGAGCACGAAGGCTGGGTGAAGTGTGGGCAGCATCAGGTAGCGCACGCTGGCGGGCGCCGTCGGTGCTACGACTTCGCCCTTCACCTTACGTATCCACTCCTTCTTTTTCTCGGACAGCACCGGCCTGTACCCTGCGCCAGGGATTTCTATCTCGACTGGGTTGCCGCGCTCTTGTGTGATCTTCACCGCGTTCTTGTTGAGGAAGGTTGCGGCCGGACCTCCTAGAGCAACGATGAGCACAGGGTCCGCCATGTAGATTTCCTCGTAGACACGCGGCGCACACGCTGCCATCTGCTCACGTGTCGGGGGCTGATCTTGGTACTTCGGCATCGGTGGTCGATTGCCAAATGCGCGGGTGAAACGCGGCTGGCCAGCAGCATCTAGCATTGGTGTGCATGAACGGCAGGCCACCACGTTGGTGATGTAGTAGTTCCTGATCTTGTAGCGGTCCAGGAACAGACGCAGCAGTTCCCCAGATTTTCCGATGAACGGTCGGCCGTAGGCTTCTTCGGTGACGCCAGGTCCTTCGCCAAGGAACAAGATGCCTCGCTGACGTCCTTCGCCGAACACCATCATGCCCCGGTTCGTTTCCCGATGGTCGGACAGGTTGCACTTAGTACAACCTGCCCACTCATCGGCGAGCATCGGGAGTGTCTTGCGCGCGTCAGGTCCTCCTGCTCTGACCCAGGTCATGCGCGACTTCGAACAGGAGGCACCGACGTGGCGAGGGTGATGCCGGAGGTGGCTTCGGTCCGCTGCCTGGCCCAGCCTTCTGATACCCGCTCCGCTCCTTGGATGAGTGATTTGTACATAGCCAAGTCGCTGCTATGCAAATCTTCGAACCAATAGAGCATGGCGTCTTGTAAGTACAAGTCCGCCTTGGCTGGGTAGCATGTTGCGTCGATGGGAGCCGCGATATTCATCTTTCCGATGCTCTGCGTATGCGGGTTCCGCGGGTCGCCTTGTAGGTTCAGCTGTGATGTGAACTCTATAACCAGCGTGGCTTCTAATGGCATACCGGCGCTACGTGCTGCTGCTACGTCAACGCGCGACATTTTCGTGCGTACGATGTAACGCCCGAACGCGGCGTTCAGTACGAACCACCGGTCAGGTCGCGTGTCGGGCTTCTCAGTAGCGGATTCTGTCTGTTCCATACGGCTTTGTTTCCTTGTCGCCTTGCTATTGCTGGATGGTTGGGTTGTTCGTAACGGAAAGGACCGCCCTCGTCGAGTGGCCAATCACGCAAGTGCTTGCGCAGCTTCTGGCATTGGCCAATCAGCGATCCGACGTTGTCTTCGAGGAAGATGAGTACCGAGTTGCTCTTGTCCCGCGGCCTGCCCATAATCTGCTGGAGTGTGTTGCGGTCCGAGATGGGTTCGCTGACCAGTACTGCGGAAAGCTTCTTGTCGTCCAGCCCTTCGCGTCCGTACTTCATGATGGCGAAGATGACCTGACGGCTTCGTAGCATCTCGAATCGCTCGGCCGGCTCGACTGCCTCGGTGAAGATGCCGCTGGTGCTGTTCATCGCGAGCAAGTCTTTCAGGTACGCGCGCTGCCGGCGCCGTAGCTCCTTCTCCACCTTCTTCCAAACCTCGTACTGCGCCAACAGCTCCTCGTACTTCTGCAGGCGGTCTTCGGCAACCTCCCGCTTCGAAGGTTGCATGTTGGGATTGTTGCTCAAGTTCTTTTTGATGTCTTTGATGAAGCGCTGGGCACGAGCGATCTGGTCCTTCTTCAACTCACACGGCTCTAGGGTCTCGCCTACGTCTGCAGGCGTCGGGTAGGGGATGTCCGTGTAGAGCTCGACGTTGGGGTCTCCGGTCGTCCAGATAGCGTGCAGGTTGATGACTTCATCGACCGAGTTCGAGAGCACGATGACCTTATGCCCGGCATCGACCAGCGTCTTCACCTCCGGGATGACGACGGTGTTGAGCCGGCGCCTACTAGCACCAAAGTGCCCCGCTAGTTTGCCAAGATGAACTTCGCCGTTCTTGTCGCAGATCTCGTGCAGGGTTTTCTTGTCTTCGAGGTCGAGCTCGAACCCCGTCCACTTGAAGTAGATCTTCGGCGGGCTCTTCTGGATGAGGTCCTTGAAGATTACGTCACCGATGTGGTGCTGGCAGATGACGTGCATGCCGTCCGATCGGTACGGCGTAGCGGTCAGCGCCAGACGGTAGCCGTAAAAAAGAGGCGCGCTCTTGGAGAAAGTCGGAGCGCTGACGTGATGTCCCTCGTCCCAGACGATGAGCCCAAACCACCGACGCACCTCCTCTGGCATTGTCTCTGACCAGTTGGCGACGGAGTGGTAGGTGGCCATGACGATGCCGTGCTTCCAATCACGCGACTGTCCCTGGATGAGGCCGACGCCACCGGGCACTTTTAGGTGGAGTGCAATCTCGGCCTGCCACTGTTTCAATAGGTGCGTGTTGTCGACCAGGATGAGCGTCGGTACTTGCAACTTGTAGGCTAAATAGAGAGCCTCGACCGATTTACCTTTGCCACACGCTAGCTGCAGTATGCCTCCTGTAGACGCCAGCAGCGCTTCCATCGCGTCGGCTTGCACCGTGTCCCCCGTTGGCTTCAGCACGCCACCGACGGGTTTGTGGTCGAGCTTTATCTTGCTCTCGATGCCCGTGCGTGCGTAGTGCGTGGGACGGCAGTCGATGCAGTCGAACGCCAACTCGCCTGGCTTCCAGAATGCTCGAGGCACGATCAGGTGATGCTCCGCCTCCTCCCAGAGACGGAGCACCCTGATCGATTCTCGGTCATTCAGCTCAAACTCTAGAGCCCGCTTCACGCCTTCGACGTTGAGGAGCTTCTTCGGCACCCACAGGTTCGTATCGAGATACCCGAGGTCCGGGTTCCGTTTGATGAGCTTCATGACGCTTTACTACCTCAACGTTCGTAGAGCTGCACCCACACGGCCTTAGCCTCGGCTACAGCCTCACTTTGCCGGAGGGTGTGTGGAACACTGCTGGGGCTTCGCCAAACGAGTTGAGCCCCAGCCACTTCCGGTACCAACGGGCCCCATCCCATGGCTCGTAGAAATCTTACCTCTGCTACGAGCAGATCTTTCATAGCCTCCCGCTGCTCTTTAACGCTGGCCATTGTCGTCGTCGTCCTTGTGCGACCCGAAGATCTCGACGTCGAAGAAGTGTGCGAACGTGTGTCCGATGGACTTGAGTACGGAGCGTAGTGATTCACGAGCCAGTCGAACTCCAAAGCCTCCGGTGTGTGGCTCGCGCACGGTGAGGTACTGCGGAATGCCAAAGTTGGTCGCCATGTACTGCTGGCTTTGTTGTGGATGATGCGCATACGGCGGTGTTGGCGGTCTCCACGGCTGGGTTGTAGCCGGTGTCGGTTGGGTGAACTTGGTTGCCCATGGAGAGTTAGGCGGCTGTGGCCTTGTGAGGTTGGATACTGGAATTACTTGTGTTTGCTGCGAGTGCTGGCGCGCGGAGCATTGAGACACCCAGTCGCAGGTATCACGCGTATTCGTGTGGAAGTGAGGACTGCTTGCGTTTTGGTTGTAGTGCGCCGGGTCGTGTCCTCCCATACATTCCGGTGATGTTCTGTCGAACATCTTGCCAAAGCAGCTTGGCGGTGAGGCTGCTTCACTATTTGATTTGAGCAATCTTCCTCCGTACAGTTAGTCGGTCCATTTCGCGCTCTGTTTTCTTTTTCCCGAGCCTCGGCTATTCTTGCGCCATGGATAGTGCAGGCATCGTCTTGGACCTCTACGACAACCCGCAAGATCTCAAGGCGATCTTCCCCTCCGTAGATGTAATTCCCGATTCTGTGAAAATTGCGCACCGCTTGTCGTCGGACGAGCTCGAGCGATTGCCGGACGACATGTTCGCGCTCGTGCTCTTGAACGACGGCTCGCGCCTGCGGAAGTTCGCATGTGTCGACGAGGGCAACACCGTCTTGAACCTCGGCTACTTCTTTCTCCATGGGCACAAGCTGCCGGAGGAAGCGCAGAAGGTGGCCGCGGAGAACTTGAAGGTGGCCTGCGCATGGTACGGCATCGAGGTGCCGGACGAGCTCGAGAAGGTGGCGCTGGGATTGGGCACCGTGCTGACGGCCGCGACGGTGCCCTCCCTGGTGAAGGGCACCGGCGGGCAGATCCGCGACAACCTGGCCGCCACGGGGATGGCTGGGGGTACGGTCATGCCGCCGCACCAGCAACATGCGATGGGCGCCATGATGAAGGGGGCGGAGGTATCCGGTTCGAGCTTGGCCCCCATGCAGCCCACGGGTGACCTCGCAGCCGCGGTGGCGCGGGGCAAGCCCGGCTCCAGCAACACGAGCGTCGCGAAGACGGCCATGGCCCCCTACGTGGATGTGACTGGCTGCGGCCCTTCGCTGAAGATCGCCGAGTCGCAGCACACATTCACCGCGTACAACGGCGCCTACCCGCTCGACAGCTACTCGCAGGTGGAGCGTGCCAGCTGGTACTTCGACGAGAACTACAAGGAGATGGCGCCGGAGATGCGGCACGAGTACGCCGTGAACCTCGTGAAGCGCGCCTCCAAGCTCGGCATCGTGGTGAGCGATGAGGCCGCAGCCTACGGTTCAACCACGTTCGGCCCAATCGAGCAGCTCAAGATTGCTGCCGATACGCGCCGTCCGCACCTCTCGGAGAAGCAGGCGGCTGTGCTCGAGGAGCTGCTCGAGCGCCGTGCCGTTCTCGGCCCGGAGCTGTTCTGCCAGACGCTCAAGGACTTCGACAAGATCGCCGGCATCGACTGGCGCTACGACCAGTCGGTGATGGACCCGTACATTTCAACGTACGGCATTGCCAAGACGGCTGCCGACGAAGGTGACAGCTGGTTGGAAGGCAACGACTATATCACCAAGAAGCAGATCGAGAACTACGCGATCACCGGGTTTCACACGTTGAAGCACGACTACGGAGACGACTTCGCCAAGGAGTACAAGAAGGACCCTTGGGGCATTTTCAGCTCGTTGCCCGTCGACCAGAAGCGCAGGCTTGCGCGCGCCGCAGGCGACAACAGTGCGACGGGCATGTACGATGTCAGCTGAAGGCATCTTCGAGCAGATTCTCGAGAGCGCGCAGCGCCTTCCACACAGGCTGGTCGAGGAAGAGCCAACCGTGGTCGTGGAGACTACGCAGGGCGACGAGGATGAAACCCCCGCCGTGCGCGGTACGGTGGAGAGCATCACCAAGACCTCGAACGTCTCGGTGGCGAACGTCTTCCGCAGCCCGGACGCGCACCCATTGGTGCTCGACCTGATGCTGCTCAAGAAGTATGAGGCCGAGTGGATGAGCTGGGAGCTCGAGACGCTGGTTCATCGCGTCCAAGAGGACTTCAAGACCCCCTCGATCGCCGACATCAACATTGAGAAGATTCAAGCCTGCAAAACGCTCCACCTGGTCGACGACTTCTGGCTCAAGTGGGAGGTTTTTTTGCACTGCTGTGGCCCGTTCAACGGCAGCTTCGCTGACTTTCAGCGCATGCAAGTCCCGAACGTTGCCGAGTGCATGGTCGCCGTCGACATCGCCAACCGCATCCGCGACGACATGCAGTGGAGCAACGAGGTGAAGGGCTTCCTGGCCGCGGTGCACCTGCACGACGGCATCCTCTGCCCCCAGCCGCCCCTCGATTTCGTGCACGTCGATGTGGAAGGGCTGCCCGTGGACTGCGAGGAGGTGCGCAGTCGCTGGCCACTGGTGCGCTCGAGCGGGCAGGCCCCTTCCGGCTCTTCGGTCGAAGATGAGCAGCTGCGGCGGCTGCTAGGATCGTGGGCGTACCTCGAGCTCGTCCGCAAGCGGCTCAGCCAGCAGCTCGAAATCCTGCAGCATGTTTGAAGTCACCCTAACCCCGCCCGTGATGCAGGCCTTCAACGAGGAGCTGGCCAAGGTCGCGGCCATCCCGCAGCAGCTGCTGTCGCACCTCAGTCGGGCCGGGACTCGCAACGCGATCGGCGCGGGCGTGGGGAGCGGGTTTGGCCTCGGCTTGGGCGCTGGCGCGCTGGTCGGCGGTG
>JACZCT010019641.1_pt1 | contig 71722 bp, 74 predicted proteins | sample 8641871 | NCBI WGS metagenome assembly JACZCT01 (sample SAMN15324604, study PRJNA640507) | soil metagenome | isolation source: monocropping sugarcane control | place: China: Luxin town, Laibin City, Guangxi Province | collected 2019-07-25 | depth 10cm m | reverse complement strand
CTCGCATTCATCCCCGGCTTTGAAAAGCCAGGGTTTTCTGCTCAATTAAATAATAATCCATTTAGAACTGGACTAAAGCCTACTACATCCTCGTCAAAAATATATCCTTCTCCGGTTTTTTTATTATAAACAAATACTTCGCCTTCACCTTTTTGAAATTTTAAATTCTCAATCTCTTTAATTGTTCTGCTCACAGATTGTCTCATTACTGGACTAATAAATTGAATTGATTGAGGACTAAACTGCGTAAATCCAGGTCTTTTTTTTAAAATAGATAATTTAGATAATCCTTGAACAGTACTGGAACCATGAACATCGAAAATTATACTTGCCAAACCCAACATATACATCAACATCTTTTTCATATGTCTCCCAAGCTCAATATAATAAAACAACACTTTTTAGTATTTTACTCAATATAATAACTGAAAATAAACAGTAATCTCTTACTTATTGAGATAATTTTTGCAACTCTTGCAAGGCTCTGACATGATTTTGCTCGCTAAAAATACCAGAAGCAATTGCACAATCATCTACATCTTGTATTGCAAGATCATTAATATTGTTTTTATTTATTCCACCATCAACACCTATGACGAAGTCCATTGCACGCTTTTGCCGATATTCAACCAGCTTTGAAATTTTTTCAAATGTGTTTTCTAAAAAAGGTTGTCCAGAGCGTCCTGGATCAACCGACATAATTAAAATATGATCAACAACATTCAAAAATGGAAGAACATCAGAAATGGGCGTTTTTGGATTGATTGCTAAACTTACCTCATGTTTTTTTTCTCTTATTGTTTTTGAAAACCCAAAAACATCTATATTTGATTCTAAGTGAAAAGAAACCAAACTATCAACTGGTAACTCAAGTTGCTGATAAAAAACATCTGGTTTTTGAATCATCAAATGAATCCATACCTGTTTGGCAAGTCTGACAACTTCATTAACTTGCTGCGCATCATACCAAAATATTGTGGGAACAAAAATACCATCCATAATATCGATATGAAATCCTGCACAATGAGAAGCAAGAAGTTGAATCTCTTTTTCCAATTCTTGCTCGGGTACCACCATAAGAGACGGATATATATTCATAGGAACTCCTTCATTCGCGCCATTCTGAACTTGTTGAAGAATATAACGCGCTTTGATCCTTCAACAAATTCAGGATGAGCGCAAAGAATAATAAAAAGCAAGATAAGTCGAATGATTATAACAGGATCATTTATCTGTTTTTCTGGCAGAAACTTAACAATGCAACATTCAATAATATGAGTCTGTATCATTCAACTTTTTTTACAGAATTAAAATATAAAAAATTCACCAAAAAACACAATAGAATAGGTGCTTTATTGGCAAAAACGTATAACTATTTATAAAAAAATCTTAGTCTTGTATTATAAAAAATGATTTGAATTTTGATCCTTTTGTTTTATACTTAAAAAAGGATAATAACTCATGATCATAAATCATTGTTTAAGGAGAATAATATGTTTAAAAAATTTCGTCCACTCGGAGATTATATTTTAGTAAAACGTGTGGAAAGCGAAGAAAAAACAGCCTCTGGCATTATCATTCCTGATGCAGCGAAAGAAAAAGCACAAACTGGTATTGTAATTGCCGTTGGCAATGGACGTCTTCACGAAGGAAAGGTGACTCCTCTTACCGTACAGGTAAATGATACTGTTTATTTTGGTAAATACGCAGGAACAGACGCAGGCGAGGACTACCTGATCGTTCGTGAGACTGATATCCTTGGAATTATTGAAGAGTAATCCCATCAAATTTAAAAACAAAAAATAAAGGAATTTACTATGTCAAAAAGAATCGTTTTTGGCACTGATGCGCGCGAAAAAATCCGTAAAGGTGTTGATACATTAGCCGATGCCGTTAAAGTCACTCTCGGGCCTTTAGGACGCAATGTTGTTCTTGAGCGCTCATATGGCGCACCCGCTATCACCAAAGATGGTGTCACCGTAGCAAAAGAAATCACCCTCGAAGATAAGCTCGAGAACATGGGCGCACAAATGGTACGCGAAGTTGCAAGTAAAACTGCAGACATTGCCGGTGATGGAACCACAACTGCAACAGTTCTTGCTCAAGCGATTTTTAGAGAAGGTAACAAATTCGTTACTGCTGGCGCAAACCCGATGGAACTGAAACGCGGCATTGATAAAGCTGTTGAAGCCGTTGTAGAAGCTATCAAAAAAAATGCTACGCCAGTTTCCGATAAAAAAGAAATCCAGCAGATTGCTACTATCTCTGCAAACTCAGATGAAACAATTGGCGATTCAATCGCACAAGCAATGGAACGTGTTGGGCGTGATGGTGTTATAACCGTTGAAGAAGCTCGCGGCATGAAAGATGAATTGGATGTTGTAGAAGGCATGCAGTTTGATCGTGGATATCTTTCTCCTTACTTTGTAACCAATCAAGAAAAAATGGAAGCCGTACTTGAAAATCCATTCGTGCTGATTGTTGAGAAGAAAGTTACCAGTATGAAAAGCTTGCTCTCTATTTTAGAACAAGTTGCAAAAACCGGTCGTTCACTTTTAATCATTGCCGAAGATGTTGAAGGCGAAGCACTTGCAACACTCGTCGTTAATAGATTACGTGGAGTTCTTAATATTGCAGCAGTTAAAGCGCCTGGCTTTGGAGATCGTCGCAAAGCGATGCTTGAAGACATTGCAATTTTAACCAACGGAAAATTGATATCTGAAGATATCGGCTTAAAACTAGAAAACATACAATTGACCGATCTTGGTACTGCAAAACGAATAGTGCTCACCAAAGATAATTGTACCATCATTGAAGGCCAAGGCAATCAAGATACGATTAAAGCACGCGTGGCACACATCAGAATGCAAATCGAAAATAGTCCCTCTGATTATGACAAAGAAAAAATGCAAGAACGTTTAGCAAAACTTGCTGGCGGTGTAGCAGTTATTAAAGTTGGTGCGGCTACAGAAACAGAAATGAAAGAAAAAAAAGATCGTATCGAAGATGCATTACATGCAACTCGTGCGGCAGTTGAAGAAGGCATCGTTGCTGGTGGCGGCGTTGCATTAATTCGCGCACAAAAAGCTGTTGATGCCCTTGAACTTGAAGGTGATCAACGTCTTGGAGTACAAATTGTTCGCCGTGCACTGGAAGAACCTCTGCGTATCATTTCATCTAATGCTGGCTACGAAGCATCTGTTGTGGTAAACAAAGTAAAATCTGAATCTGCCAATATTGGCTTTGATGCTAAAAAGGGTGAATACGTGGATATGGTGAAAAACGGCATCATTGATCCGGCTAAAGTAACTCGTTCAGCACTTCAATATGCTGCATCAATCGCGGGTTTATTGCTGACAACAGAAGCATCAATCTACGAGGTTGCCGAAGATAAAAAAGATGCACCTTCTATGCCTAATATGGGTGGTGGCATGGGTGGAATGTATTAGTATCCCATATTTCATATTCATTCCATATGGGACCTCTTTAAGAAAGAAGAAAAAGAGACTTCAAGAAATTGAAGTCTCTTTTTTCATAATCTTTTAAATATAGGCTACTAAGCGCCCAACATCTTTAAGCCTACATGCAATCCATACATAGCAAGACCATTTGCTGCAAATTTTGCACATTCTTTTGTATTACTATCTTCAGAACCCATAAGCTTATCAATTTGAGGATTAATTACATATTCTTCTAAGGTATTACTTCCAAGATGTACAAATGCATTCTGACCAAAACTTTTAGCGTTTTGAGATAATGACTCGTCTTTTGCAACAGTCCCAATTCCCCGTGCCACAAGAGCAGACACGAGCACTTTTCCATTTTTTTTGACAAACTGATGATGTTGCTGAGGGATGGCTTGCGCAATAATTTTTCCCGTTTCTGTTTCGCTGACAGCACCTGCTAATTTTTCAACAGTGTGATCTGCGGCTAAAAAAATAATTGGTTCCGCTATTTCTGCAATTAACGCCTTCCTTAACAATTCTCTATTACCATAATTATATCGTTTAAACTCTCCCTGGCTGTCTAAAGCATAAAGCATATGGTGCGGATTATACCAGGCGTTATATTGTATAACTTTTTCCAATTTTTCTGATTTTACCCCAAATGACCTTAAGCCATTTACTCCTAAAATGTATAGAGGTATGGAATTAGTATGAATTATATCACTATCTATTTTTCTTTCCTGACTGTTCCACCTATCCAGATCAAAACTATTCGCATCTATAGAACTTTTTATACTATCCATATAACTAAGCTCTGCATACGCACTTACAAAGCTCAGCAATAAAAAACCGCCAACGATAATTTTATTTCCCATAATTTAAGCCCCTTTAAAGCCATAAACGGATTGAAAATCTATCTATCTTCATTTAAGTCTATCATAAATATTAAAAAAAAACAAATTACAGATAGAAACACAACAAGAGGCTCAAAGAATTAAATACTCAATAATATAACCAAAATAGATTCAATAGATTTAAGCATCTCTTCAGACACAACTCCAAAACTCTTACCCTTAAATTGCCTACGAGAAATAGTGCGTATTTGATCGCACAAAACAAATGATGGTATTTCTGCTGATCAATGATTAAATGTATCATGAGAAATAATAAGAGATGGCCTCAGATTACTCATCTTCTAGTTCATCCTCTAAGGTAGATTCTCATAAATCACGCTCTTCCTACGTGTCCGCCATAGCTTTAGCGAAGGAGGAATATCTTGCAACTCTTTTCTATTCCTTGCCACACGGGCATAGGCTTCATTGGCTTGCTTTAAAATAGTTTCTCTTTCTAAGGCTTTATCAATAATATCTTGCCTTGAATAGTCAGTAACTCGTGTTATCTGATCCAATTTTGAATAAAGCTCATCATTAACGCGCACTAATTTAGACATACAGCCTCCGATTTTCTCGGACTTTTATTTAGCTTTTATTTCATCGTAACATAGTTATAACAAATATATATTGCTATTATGTTGCAGCACCCTTCCTTGTTTTTACTCTTTTTCTGGGATATGCTTCAGCTAAAAAAAGGAATTTCTATGAAACCACACCTTCTTATCTTATGCATCTTGAACACTATTATCATTTCTCCACGATTACATGCTATGGATGATGATAAAGCAATTTCTTTAAAAAAGATCTCGCACAATCCATTGAAACAACAATTTATTAATTTTGAACAAAAACTATCGGCAGAACTCAATCAAGATAATTGGCTTATGAAAAAAGAAATTCATCCTGCTGCATATATAAAAAGACTACATACAGAACTACCAAAAATCTTTGAGTCAGAACGAACTATTGAAAAATTTTACCGCATCCAAAATTCATATCTTGCAAAAGCCATAAACAAACTCATTACTGATTACGGCTACAACCATTATAAAAAAGTTACTGGTGATACACTTACAAGCATCCGTAATTCAGAGAAACATCAGTCTTGTCAAATACTTAACGAATTACCATTACGTCTCAAACAATACGTCATGCAAAAAACATATAATGATATAAAACAGGAATTTGTGTGTACTACTCTCAGCAAAAAAAGCGAGATTTTTGATATTCATGCAAGCATTGATTCGGCAGCAGTTATAGATAGAGATTCAAAAACATTTCAGATATGGAATCTTAAAACAGGAGAACTAACACATGAAATCCCAAATGCATCTGATAACAGCTTAATACGATTTAGTGCAGATGGCTCTATAATTATCACTACATCTTTATTTTCAAAAGACTCAGCAAAGGTCTACATTATGCTATGGAATAGAGAAACCAAAAAATGTCTCATGGAATTCCTTTATAGCAATCAAATAAAAAATATTTTTTTTAAAGACAATACCCTATCTATTTTCAATAAAACTGGGGAAATATACCTCACTATGATTGATGTACAAAATAAAAAAAGACATGGAACATTAGAAATCAATGCGGGTATAGAAACAATGAATCCTCCATTTACTTTTCAATGGAAATACCACTTAAATAATAATGCAATATTGAAAAAATCTTTTTCCTATTTTATTTGTGCACAAGCCATCAGAAATACCTCCAGCATAATCTCTCTTAAAAAAATATATGATACACCTTTCTATAACTCACCTTCACTAACTTTCGATCAAAGGAAAATGCTTCACCAAAAAATTGAAGCTAAAATAAAAAAACTTGGTGAAGAAAACGCGAAACCAAGCAACCTTATGGGTTGGTTTGGATAATTTTTTTGTTTTTAAGCAAAGACCAGTAAAAATTTGTTGCATTATGTATAGAAAAAGGAAAATACTGTACATATTATGAAGCATTATATTTTTTCTCTTATTTCTATCATTGTACCTATTCATTCCATTGCTATGGATTTACCTACAAAAATAATAGTTTCTCCAAACACTTCTGTTCAACAGAAAAAATTACTCATTAATGCAATCAATACAAAGTTAAATATCGTATTTAAAGATCATGTCATTTGTTGTTATTCAGTGCCAAAATTTTTCTCAGAAAAAGATCATTTTGACCTTTTAGATGAAGTAAACAACTATTATAGACCAAAGATCGGCATTGGGATTGAAGACATTCGACGTTTAAAAAAAATGAATCATTTATTTGCAGCAACGCTCAATTATTTTGCCGAAATAGCATGGGAAAATCTTAATAAGGTTACGCTTAATACGCTTACTATTATTACCGATTATACACAACAACAGCCAACGCCCCTACTCAATAAACTTCTTCCTTCTCTCAAAAATTATGTAATGCATGCGGCTTATAACAAAACAAAACGCGTTCATTTTGTCGAATTTTTTGGTCACACAAAACCTATTACCGATATTGATATTAATGCACAGGCATCGCTTGCAAGTAGTGCTAGTATGGATGAGACATTTCGCTTATGGAATCTACAAACAGGAAAAGAAATATGCATACTTGCCGGAAAAGCATCACGTGGTTATGTAAAATTTAATGAAGATGGTAGTCTACTTGCAACAGCAACTGTATCACATAAAAACCCTCTAACATTTGACATCACCATATGGGATACCACATCTCAAACAAATATGTGGTTTATACAATACAAAAAACCATTTGAAGCCCTCGCATTTTTTGAACATGATAAAAAAATTACTTTCGCTATTCTTGGTACATCAACCTCTACGTTATATTCATTAAAAAAACTTAAAGAGCCTATATATTGCGGCGAATATAAACAAAAGTTAATTATTACGTCAGACACAAATAATAAAGGATATACTATAAAAAAAAGAGATGATTATTCATGGATGGCTGCAAAAAGAGCCCCTCGACTATATCTTCTTGAACGGGCAATAGAAAATACTTCTGGGCAAACATCAATTAATATTGAAAAAATTCCATTGTATAAAAAGTTACTGGAAAGCGAAAAAGATATCGTGGATACATTGTTTAAATCAAAATATCTGAATACTTATACTCTCATTAATTAAGAGCTTATCTGAAGATTCATTATTTTTTTAAATTGTTCCTACTGTTTATATACTTCCATCCAAAAGTATGCTTGAATGAAAATCAAAAAATGATGTTAACACTCTATTAATATTGGATCTCCAATGGAAATGCAATAAATATTGGAATTATAAATATGGATAGTATAATGAATCGCTACATTTTTTTTCTTCTCTTTTTCATCATGATTTCACCAAGCATATTTTTAGCAATGGATAATCTCAATAAAATAATTGCTCTTGAACTTCTCGCTGATTCTTTTGAAGAACGTATTATTGATACCAATGATGCAATCAATAAAATATGCAAAAACAAAGATCCTATCACCTTGCTGCAACGCCCGCTAACCGGAAAAAAGGCGCTTTCTATAATCCGATTAGTATATGATTTGCAAAAAAATGCTATTGATCCGTTATTTATTGAAGCGTTGATTAAAAAAAATATTTTTTTTATCAACGCTCTTAACTACTATTACGAACTCGCTCTCAAAAACAGACAGCAAGTTAAGTGTGATACCATTGAGATAGTAAGTAACTATCTCAATAAGCAACAACCTGTGGATAAGTTAAATGAACTCCCCTTGCCTTTCAAAAAATATGTTATGAAAAAGGCATATGTTCAAATTACACGTTTATATAACATTATATTTGAAGGGCATACTGATAGTATAGTAAGCATTGATGCAAATATACCATTCAACTTAGCTGCAAGCGCAAGTAAAGATGAAACATTTTGTTTATGGAGATTAAGCAACGGTAAATTGTTACATACATTCGATGAAACAGCACACCATGGTTACGTAAAATTTAATGATGATGGATCTCAGCTGGCCACAGCAACAGTTTATAAAGAAAATCCACATAAAATCAGAATTTGCATATGGGATACAATTTCTCGTCAATGTCTCTATAAAATGAAGCATACAGATCCCATTACTCATTTAAATTTTTTCCCAAACGGCAAAACAAGCATTACTATGGTGATTTCAAAAAATAATTTTCAATCGCTATATAAATTAAAAAAAGATAATCCTCCTTTGTTTTTAGGAAGTATTACTCGAGGGATAAAAACAAAAAAAGAACGAATCTCGTATGCCAAAGAAGTAAATAATTATTGTTGGTTGATTACCAAAAACTCCCATCGCCTTGGGCTTTGCGAAGAAGCTATATATAATACAAAAAACAAAAAATCTCTTTTGGAAATTACACAAACCTCTACCTATGGAAAACTAACGGATTATGAAAAGGATATTTTACAAATAAAGCTTAAGCAAAGAATCGAAACTATTGAACAAAGAAAACCTATACAAATGCTACACACACTACTTGGTTAAATGTATATTATTGCATTACCTCTTTTTATTGTGATATATTCAAACTGTATTATGCAATGAATTATTAATATAGCCCAATACGATGCCGAGACCTTCTTAGTTTGAGGTCTCCAATTAATCTCCGTTTCCGCTATTGCTTCATCGAGATGCTCGTGTGAAATGAAACATGGGATTAAATAGAGATTGGGATTACAAAAAGGTGATGTAATGAATAAAAAGAACACGCATATTCGTATAACGTTACTCTTGCTTTGCATAGCCACTACACCTTCTTTTTATTTACGTTCTTCTGCTTACAAAGCTCCTGGTACAAGAGGACGAGACTATACTGGTCCCAAAAGACTCAGACAAAAACCCAAAGCTCTCGTTGCACAACCACAGCCAACTCAACCTGAAGCTACTGTAAATGTTCCAGCTCTTATTACTACTCCTACAAATGCTGCCGAGACAATAAATCAAACAATAAAAGAACCTCAAGCTGAACAATCAACTATCACCTCTCAAGCTATGCAAGCCCAAGCTGCAAGACAACCATCATCTTCTGGGTGGTTGGCCACTGCTTATTTTGTTTTTTTAAGCACACTGAATAAAGCATTTGGAACGGGAGTAGAGCAAAGTTATAAGCCACTTATGCAAAATTATATGCAACGCCAAGTATTTCTAGCTCTCAAAAATGATGCTCAAGATAAAGCAACAAAAATCGTACAATCAGGAAAATTTGCCGTAGATATACGTGATGCAATTGCAGAACTAAAAGAAATGGAATTATCACCAACGGATCCTCAATATTCTCAACGTAAGAAAGCAATTCAAAATTTCAATCGTTTACTCAATTCTCCAGATCAAGAACAAATAAGTAAACTCACCAAAGATCTTTTAAAAGATCAAAAAATCGATGCTGATAAAATGGAAAAACAAACATCTTTCAGATCTATGGCAAGCGAAGCAGTCTATCTTAGCCTATTTAATACTGCCACTCGTGTAATAGGTGGTCTTATTGGCTTTGGCGCCACCATGCTTTTACAAAGTCTTGTACCAACGCAAAGTGAATAATTAACGCATACTTGTAACTTTATGCTACAATAGGCTATATTTATAACGTGTTGCATAAAAATTATTAAAAATGATTTGCATTAATTTATGGGGGGGCCTCGAATGAAAAAATCATTAATCGCTGATAAAAAATGTGTTTTTTTTATTGTACTACTTCTGCAACTTTTCTATTTTAATCAAAATATAGCATATTATGGCGATGATTCTGTAAGCGAATTAAAAGATAAAATTTGGACACTGGAAAGAAAACTTTCGAGTGCAGAAAATAACTTGGAATGGGCAGAACAACAACTAAAATGGGCTAAAGAAGATGCTCCTGGTGGAAAAAATTGGAATCCATTTTGGATTAAAAAATCAGGACCTCCCAGTTTTGGAGAAAGAGTCTCAGACGTAATTGAACATTCAGACGAGCTAAAAAAGAATATCGAAGATTATATTAACAGAGGTATAACTTGGTGGACAGATCCAAATCGTAGCAAATCAGACACCCTGAAGGGCATTGCCTATGCAGGAACTGCTATTACTATGGTTCCTCTTATGACATACTTAACATTAAAAGCAACAAGTGCTACTATTGACGTTATTAAAACTAAATTAACAACTCATGCACCGGTTATCCTTCTTTCTGGTTCAAAATACGGCCGCACAGACCGGCTCAAACGCTGGTGGGTGGGATATAAAACACCACCAATGATTTTTGATGCATCAGTCAAAGAACGGCTTGAAGAAATTCAAGAAAAAACAAAAAACATTCGTGATCACATTTATAAAGGACAAAAAATAACGTATGATAATTTACTTTTATATGGTCCTCCGGGCACTGGTAAAACATTATTTGCACAAATATTGGCTGATAAAACTGATATGGATTTCTTGCCAGTAACAGCTGCATCACTCTTGCAATCAGGCGTTGAAGGTATTAAATATTTTGATGAATTAATGATGATGGCAAACCAAAGCAAATATGGTACTATCCTGTTTGTAGATGAAGCAGATGCACTTTTTGTTGATCGCGATACATTACGTCCAGATTCTGATCATTATAAGGTATTGAATCACATTCTTGCGGCAACAGGTAGCGGTAGCAACAAATTTATGCTCATTGCTGCAACTAACCATGCGTATGTTATGGATCCTGCTATGGGCCGCCGCTTCCAAGATCGTGTCTTGATGCCGTTGCCGGATGAAAATACGCGCAAAGAATTGCTCAATCTCTATATGAATGAACAATTATATGATACGAAAAATAGAAGTTCTCAATTTGTCTCTGCAGCGCACTCAATTTTAACCACTGAAAAAATTGATGAAATAGCAAAACAAACAGTCGGATTATCTCATGCAGAAATCAAAGATATGGTTACCATCATGGGCAAAAAAGCAAATGCAACAAAAGATGGTATTATCACACAACGCAATGTAGATACTGCCGTGAGCGAAGCAATTGAAAAGAAAAAAGCATTAGAACGTGATATGCTTGAAAAAGAAAAGAAAAATGCGATGATCCGTTCACGAATAACACCGCAGATAATAAGTGAACCAGAAAGTGAAGCAGCGCCTGCGGCTTAGCATCAGAATAATATCGTAAGAGAAACGGGACCTTACTTAGGTCCCGTTTTTTATAATTCAGTATATTTAGTCCATCTACCCTTTGATTTTTCAACTGGATATTTACGGGCCTTTTCAATCTGCTTGTGCGCAAGAGCTTTGCTCAAATCAATCTTATTTTGATTACAAAAACACAAAAGTGCAAATGCTATATCTGCCACTTCATCTTCCACATCTTGTCTGCGTCTTTCTAATTCTTCATATGATGCTGCACTTTCACACCAAAGAAAAAAATCCATTAATTCTGCAACCTCTGATGCAAGGGCCATGCTTAAATTTTTAGGACTATGAAATTGTTGCCATTGCCGATCTTCAATAAATTTTTTAACATCATTTTTTAATGATTCTATTGTTGTTGTTGCATCAGCCATGCTATCCCTTATGCACCAAAGATTTCATTTTTTCTATTGTTTTATTAAGCTCTGCAGAGAATAAATCGAATGATTCCACAATAGCATCTACATTTTCTTGATCATAGGTATACGATGTAAGATGCCGTTTTTCTATAAAAGAAAACCAATTTTCAAGATTATCAAGCAATTGTGCAAGATTAGCTTTTCTAAATACATCTCTGGGCGCCGTTGATTCTACACCTTGAGCGGCTAAAATGCGCTTCATTACTTTCCATGATAATTCATAGCAAATTTTGAAAGCTTGCACGGCTCCAGCTTGATCTCTATCATCTTGCATATTTTTTCGGAATCGCTCGAAAACTGTTTGAGCTTTTACCAAGTTATTGAAATCGAGTGCTGCCGAAGAGGATTGTTTCATGCTTTATTCCTGTGATTTTATTTATGTTTTTATTTTTGTAAGAAATCTATAACGAACTGGCTCCAGCTCTCCATGGTTTCACGCTGTGCGTAGCAATCAGCAAGCGAAAGCAATGCACCACTTTTTAATTCTGATTTTATTGAAATATCATCACTATCGCCTTCCAGTAAAAGCACAAAACCAATATGTACTTTGCCCACATCATTGGAATCATCATTTAAAATACCAAGAGGTTTTACATTTACCTTCCCAGCATAATCAACTTCTTCATGAAATTCGCGTAATGCCCACTCAAAAAGTGATGCGCCCGTCATATCTTCTTGCCGAATATGCCCACCAATGCCAAGCGTCAATTTATTACGCAAACGAGTCTCAGAAGCATCTGATTTTCTCTGCATCAGAAAATATTTACCATCATACGTAAAAATAAGATAAGGGATAATCTGCTTATAACTTGGATCTGTTTCCATAAGAGAGCGTGGTAGAAATTCTTTTGCATCATTAATGATCTGCAGATATTGATCAAAATCAACTTCTTGTAAACCATGCCATGCTTGTGTCTGAATAAAAAGATGTTCGCGTGGAACTACCAAAATCAGTTCATCATGCATTTGCGTGGCTTGTTGTTGCTGGGTATTTACTTGTGTCATCAGTTATCTTCCTTTTTCTAATGCAGCCATATAATTAAAAACATAAAAATACTTCTTCCAGGCTTCATCGGTAATAGTTATTTATTTTCAGTATAAAGACCGCATAAAAATTGGCAATTCATCACACATTTTCACCCCAAGCTTATCGCTATTCTATTTGACATATATATTTTTTAAGCCATACTGTTTTTGTAATTTCTAACATGTATAACTCACACAAAAAAGGTTTTTCTTTATGAACAAACAATTATTGCTTGCTCTTGTTGCAGCTACATTTTCTGGAATAACTTTTGCAACAGAAGCTCCCGCTTACAGTGCGTTTCCACTCGCTCAACAAGAATATTGCACCGCTTATAATACAAATATTTGCCAAAAGCTAGAACATATTTTTACCACCATTAATATAACACTAGAATCAAGAAAAATTGAAAATGGAGACATTGTTTTAAGCGAAGAAGAAAAAACAGAAATAGCTGCATTAAGTAAAGTTCTTTATGAAGAAATGCAAGAATATAATGCATTAAAACAAAATCTTCTTAAATCTGCTGAGCAAAAAATAGAAGAGGTCGGTAAAGAAATTGCTGAAGAATTAAATATTGCTGATTCAAAAGAATAATATTTTATATTTTTGATCAATAAAAAAACCTCCAATATTCTTGGAGGTTTTTTATTGATCACTTTTTTTTTACATATCAATTATGATATATCTAAAACCATTAGCTCAATATTTATTACATTCGATTAGTAACTCCATATTAGAATCTTTCCTATAAATAAAAATAAAGGATTTATTATGATGGTTAATGATAACGCATTCAACAAGCTATGGACCGTTTCAAAATATATTTATGGTCTTGTTCCTGTATTGATTGGCCTTGATAAATTTTTCTTTTTCATTGTTGACTGGAACATATATGTCAGTCCATTTGCTGCATCTATAATTCCCATAACAACTCTTACGCCACTCGTAGGAATTATTGAGATTGCAGCCGGCATTTTAATACTCACCAAATATCCTCGTTTTGGAGCTTATCTTGTTGCCGCATGGATTGGTGTAGTCATTATCAATTTATTCATGACCAGAAGCTTTTATGACATTATTTTACGTGATACTGCCATCGCTTATGGATACATTGTTTTTGGATTACTTACCAAACTCAAAGAATCATCAACCTCTGGGATTTAACCGATTTTTCGGTTGTTGTTTGAAAGTATGCACTGCCTTCTCGTAGATCTTTTGAGGACGAGGAGAACGAGGAGGCGTGATAGCAGGAACGTGAATTCTTATATTTTGGTTAACTCTGTGTGGATGCGGTGGCTGAAGTAATTCAGCAATTTTAGGGTCTTTGCTACTACCAATCACTACCGTTGCAGTTATAAGAAAAAGCTTCATAGTATAGAAAAGCACATTCTTTTTTGCCATTAGATATTTCCTTATGATAATGTTTATTGAATAAATAATCTCATGTGCACATTAAGAATAAATCGCTTATACTATAAATATAAAGGTTTATTTTCGCAAAGGATTTTTTGCAATGAGTTATGACTTTTCAAAAATAGAAAAAAAATGGTCTCTACTTTCCTCTTCCGCTAAAGCTATGAAGGATAAGCGCCCTACTAAAGGTAAATTTTATTGCTTAGATATGTTTCCCTATCCATCAGGAAGCGGATTACATGTCGGACATTGGCGCGGATATGTACTTTCTGATGTATATACTCGTATCAAGTGGCTTGAAGGCTATGATATTTTACATCCGATGGGATGGGATGCATTTGGACTCCCTGCAGAAAATGATGCGATAAAAAAAGGCATTCATCCAAAAATTGGAACAGCCACTAATATTGCCAACTTTAAAAAACAGCTCCATGAAATTGGAGCTTTATATAATTGGGATAAAGAACTTGATACAACCGATCCCAATTATTATAAATGGACACAATGGATTTTTTTACAAATGTTTAAGGCAGGTCTTGCATATGAAGATATGGCACCAATCAATTGGTGTCCTTCGTGCTTAACGGGTCTTGCAAATGAAGAAGTTGTCGATGGCAAATGCGAACGTTGTGGATCAGAAGTTGTTCAGCGAACAATCAGACAATGGATTTTAAAAATTACTGCGTATGCAGAGAAACTTTTGAATGGTCTTGATAAACTTGAATGGCCAGAAAAAGTTAAATTAATGCAGCGAAATTGGATAGGCAAAAGTGAAGGTTTAATCTTTTCTTCTCCTGTAAAAGATTCGCACTTGGTGCTCGAAACGTTTTCGGCACATTTTGAAGCATTCTGCGCCGATACGTTCTTAGTTATTGCACCTGATCACCCTCTGTTACCTTACCTTGTTGAAAAAGTATCAAATCGTGAAGAAATCTTAGCATACGCTCAAGAACTCGTACATGAACGCTTGCGCGATAAAGGCGCTGCAGGCCATGAACCCAAAGGTATTTTTACCGGATGCTATACTATAGACCCTGTTGGCAATGGCGAATTACCAATTTGGGTTGCAAGTTTTGCGCTCGCAGATTATGGAACTGGTATCATTAAATGTTCTGCACACGATGAACGCGATTTTGCGTTTGCAAAAAAATATGACATTAAACTGAAAGCGGTATTATTTCCCGAAGATCCAACATTACGCAAACAAGTAGAAAACTTTGAGATCTGTTATACCGATATGAAAAACGGTATTTTGAGTGAACCAGCTATTTTCTCCGGAAAAAGAGCAGGTGATGTACGCGGCGATATTATTGAATATTGTGAAAGGAATAATCTCGCACGTCGCAAAACCAATTATAAATTACGCGATTGGATATTCTCTCGTCAACGTTATTGGGGCGAGCCAATACCATTAATTCATTGTAAAAAATGTGGTATTGTTCCAGTACCAGAAGATCAGCTTCCGGTAAAATTACCAGAAATTGACAATTATCAACCAACCGGGACCGGTGAATCGCCACTTGCTGCAATTCATGAATGGGTGCATGTTTCATGTCCACAATGCGGTGGCCCTGCAGAACGAGAAACAAACACCATGCCACAATGGGCGGGATCATGTTGGTATTTCTTGCGTTATCCAAATCCGCATTTAAAAGATAAACCATGGGATCCTGCAGATATGAATTATTGGATGCCAGTTGATTTATATGTAGGTGGCGTTGAGCATGCAATCTTACATTTGCTCTATGCACGCTTCTGGGTAAAAGTATTATATGATTTAGGATATCTGCCATTTGATGAACCATTTAGTCATCTTTTTAATCAAGGCATGGTATTAAAATATTCTGAGAAATCTGGTCTTGTTGAAAAAATGTCAAAATCAAAAGGCAATGTAGTAAGTCCTGATGAAATGGTTGCAAAATATGGCTCTGATGTTTTGCGTATGTATATTCTTTTCATGGGACCACCAGAACTCGATTGTGAATGGCAAGATAGCGGTATTGAAGGAGTGAAACGTTTTGCACATCGCGTCTATGACTATCTTACAAAGCCTGGTACCATTTTGCCGCAAGGCTATCAAGAAGATATTTCAGTTACTCGCCGTACTCATAAACTGCTGCAAGATTTTCAAGAGCGTATTGATTTATTTAAACCTAATACGGCTCTTTCGGCATTTATGGAATGGATCAATGATGCAACTGCAGCATCAATGAAATTAAGCACAGATTCTGCAGAAAAAATTATCGTTGTTCTATCGGTAATGGCACCATATATGGCAAGTGAATTACTAGAGCAGTTGTTTAATAAACAATTGCATGAGTGTTCTTGGTCATATGCAAATCCAGAATATACATATGAAAATACTGTAGAAATAGTTATTCAGGTTAATGGAAAACATCGTGGTAATGTGCAAGTTCAACGCAAAGCTGATCAAGCTGTTGTTGAACCATTAGCACGAAACGTTATTGCACATTGGCTTGAAAACAAAGAAATAATCAAAGTGGTTTTTGTAAAAGATCGCTTGATTAGTTTTGTCGTAAAATAAGCATACAGAATAAAAAAGAAGGCGCACTTATTAGAGTGTGCCTTCTTTTTTATTTTATGCTGCTTCAACTTCAACACCATAGAGTTTATGAACTAATCCATCTCTCAATGATTATAATCTTGTGATTACAACATTAAGTTCAGCAAGTTTATTCTTCGCAATACGAGAGTCAATACTATTTTTAAAATATGAACATAATGATCCAAGCGCACCTATCATCATAGTAGCTAATAATATCTTTTTGTTCATAATGAATCTTCTTCTACAAACCATAAACACTCTAATAGTGATTGTAAAGCAATTGGATCCATATAGAAAAAGCTCTCAAAAAACATCGATCAGATCGGCTATTCTATGAAAACGTATCTTTTATTTTTCATTTTTTTTCACATTTTATTGGATTGTCCTGAAAATTGATGTTAGGGTAAATACGAACATCCAAAAAAAGGAGATCCAATGAGCTTTTTCAACGTAAAACTTCATCTCTTAGCACTATTTTTATATACATCATTATTTATGCAATCAATAGCAGCTGTTCCTCCTCAAGAAATGTATGGAGAACCATGCCAACCATATAGCATTCTTTGCATTATTTCCTTTTTTATGGGAATTTTATTGTATATATTTATTCATCAATGTTGTATTTATCAGCCAACACCTTCATCGATTCCGCCAACAATAAATAAAGAAAACAGCGATAAAAAACATTAAAATAATTCATTCACCAACTGATCAATTTGTTGCGATGTAACTTCATCTGCCATGCATGCATAAAATTTGTCATCATATTCTCGCGTTTGAACAACCACCGGCATTGTTACTGCATGTCCTAGTAATAATGCCTGCTTTTTTGTATCAAGCGATGCCAAAATAGATCGCAATGCTGTTGCGCCATTCACGCCGGTAAGCACAGCTTGAATATCTTTTTCATCATTTAACTGCGCAACAATTTTGGTACCAATTTGCGAAATTATTTCTTGATCAATTCCCGAAGGCCGTTGATCCACTACCAATAATGAAACATAATATTTACGCATTTCACGCGCAATAACGCCAAAAATTGTTTGTCGCGCTGCTTGTGGATTTAAAAATTTATGCGCTTCTTCAATCGTGATTAATAATTTTTTTGGTTCATCTTCTTTTCGCTGTGATCCTAAAAATTTTTCAGTTTTAGCAACGTATTCTGTATGTATACGACGAGAAATGATATTAGCAATAAGAAGATAGACAAAAGTAGAAGTATAATTACCAAATTCAACAATAACGCTGATACCTTTATCAATAAATTCCATCATTTGATCAATAACTGGCACATGCGCTCCCTTATGCAATGGTTTAAAGAATGGTAAACGCTCAATGCGTTTTAGTTTTCTGTATAATGCAGCAATTGATTCTGGATGAGCACCAATCGATTGTGCAAATTCTTTTAAATTTTCACCTTGATTTAAAAGAACATATAACCAATCTTGTTTATATTGTGCAACGATTAAATAGGCTGCTTCAATTGCCGTGGAATGCAAATTCAATTCATCTTGTAGCGAAAGTAAATCTTCTACTTGGATTGAGTTATACGTAAGCACTATTTCCACATCAGGAGATCCTCCACGCCTGCGCGTAGAATCGGGATCTAAAGAAAATATAGCAACACGATGGGGAAATAATGTTTTAAGACCCTTAACAAATGATTGGTGTTCTGATTCTTTGCGTGCTTGTAATCCATATTCACTATGCATATCAAAAATTAAATTAATTGCTTTATCATTCTTGATAAGCCCTGCAAGCACAAGACGAGTAATAAATGTTTTTCCTGTTCCCGTTTTACCAAAAATGCCATTGCTACGTTCAGTCAATCGCTCTAAATCAATACACACAGGTGTATTCATATCAAGGGGACATCCAATACTAAAATATTTTTTACTGGGATGGATTTCATCACCAAAAATTAATGCTACATCCCTTTTATCTGCATCATATACAGACGTAAAATGTGCAGGAATAGTTTTTACTGGAGATGGTTTATTTTCTTTGGTGAGCATGAGCATTGGCTTTAAAACCGCCGTTGCATACATATCTTTTTGTTTTAAAAGAGAGGTAAGTAATGTTTCTTCCGAGGTAGGAGGAAATAATAAAATATCAGGATGAGTTACTTCAAGAGTGAGATCAGTAATCAGAGAAAAAAAAGTATGAGTTTTACCCACAATAGAAACGAATTTACCTGTTTTAATTTCTTCGAGGGGAATATCGGGAGAGATCCGAATCACGAGACCTTCTGTCAGTGAACCGGATATGATGTGGCCTAAGATTTTTTTTAACCCCATGTTTCAATCCTTTTCACATGGGGACCCCAATTAAGAGTAACGCAAGTTGAGGGCAATCATTTCAGGGCCCCTAAAAATAAGAAACTATATATTGCTTAGCTTTTAATTCCTAAATCCGCTGGTCCTTGAGTGTTTCTTTTAAGACAAAAAAACACTCAGGACGAGCGGAAAAAAAACAAATAATTTTCAAAAAAATGTGATGATCTGTGCTGTCAATCTTGTCCGATTAAAGCTACCACTTTATTACGCGTTACTTCTAAAAAACCAGGACGCATTAAATGAATTATTTTTTTTTCATGAGTTTCATCATCAAGCACAAAAATAAAATCTGATCCGGCAACCAAAGAAAGAATAATAGGTGCATGATCTGGTTTTATAATAAGTGATCCCACCGGAGTTTGAGCTTCAATCCACTGCACCGTGTATTCATGCTTGTGTTGCGGACTTACTACGGTTAACTTCATTCTTTTCCTTTTTTATTCTGCTTGCAGCAATTTTTCAGCTTTTTGCAAGACTTCTTCAAGCGTACCGACCATGTAAAATGCTTCTTCCGGAAGATGATCGTAATCACCAGTAAGTATCTTTTCAAAATCCTCAATTGCTTTTTCGCGCGGCACATAACGGCCAGCCATGCCAGTTGCAAACTCTGCAGAAAATAATGGCTGTGTTAAGAATTTCTGTATACGCTTGGCGCGTTTCACTACAACTTTATCTTCTTCTGCTAATTCTTCCATACCCAAAATTGCAATCACGTCTTGTAATTCTTTATAGCGCTGCAATACATTCTGAATAGCACGGGCAACACGATAATGGCGCTCACCAATAATATTTTCTTGTAACCCCTTTGAATTAGAAACAAGCGGATCGACAGCTGGATAGATACCAAGTTCAACTAATTTACGAGAAAGCACTGTACTTGCATCTAAATGAAGGAATGTTGTTGCAGGAGCAGGATCGGTGATATCATCAGCAGGCACGTAAACCGCTTGAATAGACGTAATTGAACCATCAATAGTGCTTGTTATGCGTTCTTGAAATGCACCCATTTCAGAAGCAAGAGTAGGCTGATAGCCAACAGCAGAAGGCATTCTGCCTAACAATGCAGAAACCTCTGAACCGGCTTGCACAAATCTAAAAATATTATCGATGAATAAAAGCACATCTTTTTTTTCAGTATCTCTAAAATATTCTGCCATGGTCAAACCGGTAAGACCCACACGCAAACGCGCTCCCGGCATTTCACCCATTTGACCAAACACCAATGCAGTTTTATCAATAACACCAGTACGCTGCATTTCTAGCCACAATTCATTACCTTCACGCGTGCGTTCACCAATACCTGTAAATACTGAAACGCCACCATGCTCTGTTGCAATATTACGAATAAGTTCTTGAACAAGAACAGTTTTACCAACACCAGCGCCACCAAAAAGTCCGATTTTTGAACCTTTGATATACGGACACATAATATCAATAACTTTGATTCCTGTTTCTTGTATTTCATTTTTTACTTGAAGACTGGTGAATTCTGGTGCTGCTTTAAAAATAGGCCATCTTTCTTGGCCAACTATAGCAGGCTTACCATCAATCGGATCACCCAGAACATTAAAAACACGTCCCAAAACTTGTGGACCGACCGGAACTGAAATAGGAGCACCGGTATCGACAACCTCTAAACCACGTGTGATATTAAAAATGTTTTCTATGGCAATACAACGGACAGCTCCATCACCAAGCTGTTGAGCAACCTCTATGCTGGCCTTTTTTTGTGGTGTGCCATCTTGTTGCGGAAAGAGAATATGTAATTCGTTAAGAATATCTGGCGTTGCATCATGAGGGAATTGAACATCAACTATGGTACCTGTTATGCCAAGGACATAGCCACTTTTGATAGTATGAGAAGTGTTATTTTTTTCTGTATTTTGAAATTGGTTCATGTCAATGCACCTTGTGCATAAATAATGTTAAACTATACATTATTTAACCTAAACCATGTACGTTTCTTTGTAAAGAAGACATCTTGCTTTTTGGATTCTGAGACTATTTCTTGATAGTCTCCAAAGATACTTTTTCGATAACAACACTAATCACATCATGATGTTTTTGAATATCGTTAGCAACCGTATTGGCCAAATCGATATCATATACATGTGTTGTTAGGTTCCTATCTTCTATCAAATCGATAAGCTCTTTTGCTTCTTCTTTATTAACGAGGCCTAAAGGATAAGCATTCCTGGAATACTTTGCGAGGAGAATCAATAGAAATTCCATGTGTTGTAATCATATATTCACGAAGGTATTTCCATAACAAATCGTAGGTTAACTCAAACCGCTTGATCAAAGAATCTCGTCTTTCCTCTCGAGTTTTCAATATCAATATTTTTATCGCTTAATGCTAGCCTATATCTTTTTATGGAAGTAGCCAGTCCTCGATGAATTTTGACTAAATTAACATATTTTTTTGCTAACTTTTCCATAATACACCTTCTTTTAAAATAAAGTTTTTCATGCCTTGAGGAATCGAATTCATATCGACAACATCAATTTTTTCGGGAAGATTAAGCCCATCGAGCACACCACGAGCCTTGGCAATTTCTCTCAGCTCCATTTTTCTACCCAAATCAATCGCTACATCAATATCTGACCGCTCGGTGTGATCACCACGAGCACGTGAACCAAATAAATAAACAGTTGCTGACGGAAAAAGAACCGTCAACAACTGTATCATTATTTCTTCTTGAGGAACATTATGAGATAGTTTCATCATAATCCTTATTTAGCCCCATTACGTTTTTGCTACATGGGAACCTCGTTTAAGAAAGTTTTCTTACGGATTAGTATAGCAATTTTCGCTATAGTTCTAAAATGCCAGCATTTTAATGAATTAAATATCTATCGCAGATAAATCAACATCAAAGATGATTTTGTTATTTGCATGATACTGCTCAATAAATGAAACGCTGAATTGTGGATTATAATCTGAAGCCTTTACGAAAATAAGACCTTCGTATTTTTTACCCGGCTTGATAATGATTTTTTTATGCAGTATTTTTTTTTTGAGATCTTTATTAATACGATGATTCATAACTATAGATTTACCAGCTTTACCAAAAAATGGTAATGCTGCTATGGTGAATGCAATAGGAAGACCAAATATCAGTTGACCGGGAACAATGACGCAGCCCATTGGTCCTACAAGTAAACAAACGCCCCCTAGAAATAATACATTTGCAGAAAGAGAAATACCCGTTCCACCTACTATTCCCGTTGCCATTCTACCAATACTACTTGTTTTGATTAATCGCATAACTTCATTAACGGATAACGGTGAAAAACCTTCATTATGAGGTGAAAAGACATAGTCTTGACTGCTAAGATTATGGATAGAACAATGGATAATTTCTACTGATTTCAGTAATTCTTGTGCTCGAACATCAAACAAATAACAAACTTCTTCTTCTGTTAACCGTTTTGATTGTACAACAATATTATTTTTTATTTCGCGATAAGTAAAATTATTTTGTAAAATACTCAATGACTTTGATTTGTATGTTGGCACTCTCATACAACCCGGCAACAATGTTAATCCCGCTAACAAAAATCCAATGCTTTTACTGTTGACTCTCATAGTGGCCCCCTAGCCTTTGAAATGAATATTTATCAATGCTAATTTTTGTTTTGCAAATCTATATCAAAAATGATTTTGTTATATTTATTGTTCTTCTCGTGAATAACAACGCTAAATCGCGAATTATATTCTGAAGATTTTACAAAAATAAGACCTTCGTATTTATCACCCGGTTCGATAATTACACCTTCAAACATTGTTTTTTCTGCTAGATCACTTGCTATGCGTTTATTCATTTTCATAGAATCTTTGACCGATGATTGATGCTTAAATAACTTAACCAAAGCAGTCATTCCAATGACAAACCCAGTAATCATTACAGGTATTCCTAGAAAAATACCATGTGCTGCTGCCAATATCCCAGCCCCCAATAAAGCTGGTGTGGTTATAGAGGCACCATAAAACAATGCAACTGATCCTGCTAGACGTCCTACCGTACTTGTTTTCATTAATTGCACAATATCTGAATAAGGCATAATTGGCATACCAACTCCTGCAGAAGACACCAAATATGTATTTCTTGTCAGATTATGCAATGAAAGGTAAATCACTTCAATTGACCCATTTTTAGCTTTGGATAATTGTTTGCTCGATTCGCCAAAAATCTCTTTTTTATTGTTTTCAGTTAAGCATTTAGCTCGAATAGCAACACCATTTTTTACTTCATGATAACTGCAACTCTCATCTATGAATCGCATTGATCGACGATTATATTCAGGAACATGAAGACAACCCGGCAACATCACCAAACTCATCAACAATAAACCAAACTTTTTATTCACGAGACCCCCAAAGCCCTATTTGAATCAATATTAAAAATACAGTTTTATTACAATATATATTAGGATATACAAAGAACACTCCGACTGCAAAACCCCTCATAAAACCGTCATATTGCATATAATGTGCTTTTATGTTTATAGTAAAACTTGTAAATATTTGACTTCAAAATAGGAACATTCATGAATTCAATAAACTTCGACTACCAAAACACCAGCCAAATGAGTGAGACCGACCTACATGCCGCATTCACCCAGTTAGTGCCGGAAATTGACCGAATTGCCGCCGCACGAAACTCCGCCTACAACAATGAATATGCATCGATCAATCTTCCTTTTGACCAAGAATTATTAACAACGATTTGTGCAACAGTAAAAGAAAAAAAATCGCTCCAACCTACAGCCTTGGTGGTCATTGGCATTGGCGGATCAAATCTGGGAACTATGGCAGTGCTTGAAGCACTGAAGGGTAAATTTTATAACGAGCATCATGAAACCAAAGTCTATTTTGTAGACACAGTCGATACGGATAATATTTCTGATATTGCGCAATTGGTTGAACATGAATTGGAAACAGGTAACAATATTATGATCAATATCGTTACCAAATCAGGAACCACAACAGAAACAGTTGCTAATTTTGAGATATTCCTTCAAATACTCAAGAGCCATCGCCCCTATAATTATCATCAGTTTGTTATTGCAACAACAGAGCATGATTCTGCTTTATGGAAGCTCGGCGAAAAAGAAGAATTTACGCTCCTTGAAATCCCTCAACAAGTAGGTGGCCGATATTCAGTGCTATCAGCAGTGGGGCTCTTTCCTTTATGTTTTTTAGGAATTGATATAAAAAACTTATGCGCCGGAGCGCGATCAGGATTTGAAATTGCTACATCTCAATCTTATGACCAAAACTATGCTGCGCTCAGTGCACTTATTATCGCTCATCATTATCACCGTAACCGCATCATTCATGATACTTTTTTATTTTCAACAGCACTTAAAAGCCTAGGAGCTTGGTACCGCCAACTATCGGCGGAAAGCATTGGTAAAGCTTGGGATAAAAAAAACAACCAGATTAATATTGGTTTATTACCTACTATTTCTATTGGCAGCACTGATTTGCATTCTGTTGCACAACTCTATTTGGCAGGTCCTGATAATAGATTTACTACTTTTTTAAACATTACGCATAATGCAACAGATCTTGTACTTCCGCAATATGACGAATATGAATCGCTGGTAGAAAATATCCAAGGTGTATCACTTGCAACCATTATGAATGCTATTTTGAATGGCACAAAAACAGCTTACCAAAAAGATAGTCATCCCTTTGTTTCGTTTACCTTGCCAGAGAAATCTGCTTTTTATATCGGTCAATTTATGCAAATTAAAATGATTGAAATTATGTATCTTGGGTATTTGTTGAATGTTAATCCTTTTGATCAACCAGAGGTTGAGAAGTATAAGAAGGAAGTGAGGAGATTGTTGAGTGTAGGAAAAGAAGAAGAGTTTTAAAGATAAAAAAAGATGAGGATTAATCTTCAATCCTAATTACTAATCCTCATCTTTTTTTATCTTTAATCGCCATCACCAGTTAAGTACAAATTTAATTGATGCTTAAAAACTCAACTTAATGAAAAATGAGGCACAAAACGCTGCCAATAAATTACTTACCAAGGAAAGCACAAAAAAATGCGTCACAAAAAATGGACGCCAATAATTGATGATGCAATAAAATAAACCTTGAAGCACTGATAAAATACCGCCAAAAATCAGTGAAGCATCAAGAGGATTATATACATTTGGAACTCCACCACCAAGAAATTTCCATTGAAAAAAATTAATCAAAAGGCAGGTAACAAAACCAAAATAAACCACAATTGCAAAAGCATATGATCCTATTGTTAAAACAAGTGCATGCATAAGACGCATACGTCCCATCAAAATAAAGATGAACCAGGTAAAAACAAGACCCAATGCCAGTTGATACCATCCCCATGTCATCATCCACAGTAATTCATCAACAAAAAATGTGACGCATTTCATTAACATTATATTTCCTTGCGATTTGTTTTTTTATCTTTATCAATATAGTATATTTCGTAAAATTTTCTGAATAATATTTAAGAGGGTAAAAATGCTTTATTTTTCTAAAATACGTACATTATTTTTATTACATCTCTTTTTGATACCACTATTTCTTAATACCCAAGATAACGGTGTAAGAGAAGTCGTTAATCATAATAACACTTTCAACAATAATCCAACCATCGGCGGTGCCGCTCCTGTATTTAATACCAATATTAGTCCACAAGTTGATGTTCATACAACATCTACTATCGATGCAATTGGCGTAAAAATAGGAGATATTTTGATAATCGTCAAGCAGACAATAACCACTACTATCAACCACACCTTCACCAAAGGAAATTATGATTATATAAAACAAACCATTGCCAATATATTATGGAAAAATCGCTACAAAATTGCTGGTGGCGCATTGGCTACTTCATACAGTGCTATGAGCTTATTTTTAATCGTGGATTACCATCAATTAAACAACTCTATGTTTTGGGCGCAATGGAAACACAAATCTACCTTTGAAGATTTATGCGCCATTCCACAAAAAGAACTTGCACGTGAATTAATGCTTGCAATTGGTGAACATCATTACAATAAAGATAATCCAACCGATCTTGCGTATCCACTTATTGAGTTCATTAAAGATATTGATTGGGAAATAGCAACTATCAAACGATATATAACAACAACTAAAGCACTCAAACAATTATATCTTATGTCCATATTCCCTACTAATGATAAAAAACTCAATCGAGCGACCAAAATGCTTGAAAGGGCTTTATTCATCAGACATATATTTTTATCCTGGCTGGCTGATTATAACCTCACCAGCACGGAAAAGTTGAATGCATAGATCTTAAAACATCCATCTGAAGCTATAAATAAGAGGCTCTCATGCAAAAGGTAGCCTCTTATTGTCTAAACCAGTCGACCAATTGCCTATTTGTCACAATTTGATATAATTATACTAAGAACTCAGATATGCCAATCCTGAAGGGGTTTATAGTATGAAAACATTAAAAACTATGAAAAGATTATTTTTATATCTTAATTTCTCTATTGCTGCGCTTCTTCATCTATCAACCACATGCACAGAAAAAAATTGGCTACAAGGTAAATTAGATGCTTTTACCCATAAGATGGTCACACGCCATACCTATGAACATAATTCTTTTGAACATATGCGAGATAGAGCACTTTTATTTCTGCTACCGCCAAGCATTGCACAAGGAGTGCTTACATTGCAACGCTCTAATATGCAAAAATTCTTAAAACAGAATGAAGAAAATACTCTTACTGATGTAGTCAAAGAATTTAATCTTGATGATCAAATGTGGTCAATAAGAGCAGATCAACTTGATAAGGCAATAGCATTTAATCTGAAAGCAATGCAAGAAAAAGGAAATTACAATACCAAACACGATCCATTACTGCCGCAAGTTTGGATCAATGCGCTCAATCATGAATGCGCTCGATATGCAATTTTTTCTGAAAATATCAATTTTGATACAACAATTAGACCAGAGGCATTCGCCGAAGCTCAAAATACACAACAATATTTATCACTAACTACCTATGTCCCTTCGAGAATCGGATTAAACCTAACTTACGCTAAAAACAGTTCATCCGAAAGAATAAAAGAAGTAGCCACTCACGAGATGGTACATACGATAAAAGGCCATAGTCTTATACTAAGGATTGTTAATTCAGAAATATATAATACATCAGAGACATTAAATACCTTAAAAAATAAACAGCAAAAATTAGAACAGGAAATAAATCGTATTAATTTTTGGATATATCTTAATCCATTCAATACTATAAACGAAGAACAATTACAATCAGATCTAGATTGTGTTAATGCATTGATAAAAAAAGAATATGAAAACATAGGTAAAAGAATATACAAACACTCAGCATACAAAAATTATCGAGCTGCTCAAGAAAAAACAGCAGATACCTTTGTCGGTTGTTTTGATCTTGAGCATGCACAAAATTATGTCAAGTTGGTAAAAACCGGACAATTGCATGGTGTTTATGAAGCAAATCATAATGATGTAATGGTGCTTGATGCAAACTGGCAAACATCACAAGCAATTAAAGACTACCAACAGCTAAGAAGTTCGATAAAGCAAAAGTTAAACGCGTTCCCAAAATTCTTTGTGTAACTGATCCGAGCGTAAACTTTCGATACGGGGAAAGATATGCATCAAATTCCGTATTATTATTGATAATACGATCGGCGCAATGCGTACCAAGAGCTGCTGCAACCGGCAAACCACAAGCACCAACAATATAATAAACTGATGGCATTTTTTCATCAAAACCGGCAACTGGAAACACATCTTTACTAATTCCCACAACGCCCGGCCAAATATATTCAAATTCTAAGTTAGCTTCAGGAAAATGGTGATGCGCATATGCAATTAATTTTTTTGCTACGCGAGCATTATTGTGTGATTCATTCATATACGTATAAAACAGATCTGATCCACCAAGCATTAATCGATTATCCCCAGTAAGGCGATAATAGTTATAAATCATGGCTGTATCCCACACCATAAATGGTTTGCTTGGAAAAATTTTTTTGACTTGTGCATCTGAAAGCGGTGTAGAAAGCATCAAAAATGTTTGCACATGATATATTTTATCCCATAAGCTTTGTGATAACGCTGGTTCAAAACGATCCGTGCACACGATAATATGCTCAGCCGTGATAGTGGCTTGTGGCGTTGTTACTTTTTTTTCCGCAATATTTATAGCAGGAGTTTCTTCATAAATCTGCATACCTTCTTTTTGCAAGACTTGTTTTAGCTCAAGACAGTAATTATATGCTCGAATACCAAATGTATCTCCATATGAAATACCACCTGTATAGTTATCAGAACCAATAACAGAACGCACTTCATCCTGCGAATAAAGAATACTGCTGTATCCTGATTTCTTACGATTATCATATTCTTTGTGTATATCGTTTTTAAATGCACGAGCAGTGTTTGATACAATAAGCGTATCTTGTATTTGATAATCACAATTTAGATTGTATTTTTTAATATTATTTTCTATAGTGTGCACACCAGAACTGATTAAATTCCATACCCTTTTTCCTCCATCAGTCCCAAACATACCTTGAAGCTCAAAAAGTGATAGCTCTGAATCAGGGGTTATAAAACCAGAGCTTTTACCTGAAGCACCCGATCCACAACAATTTTTTTCAATTAATACCACTTTTCGGCCTTTTTCATGAAATGACTGGGCAGCGGTAAGGCCCGCCATACCTCCACCAACCACCAGAACATCAGTCGATATATCATGAGTTAACGGCTGCGCTTCGGTGGTATTAAGATACCAAAATACTTGATCCTGAGGCAAAAGTTTCATAAAAATCATCCTTTTTTCAGTTTTTGTATGATATAAAAATAAATTTCTTAGCTGGGGCCTCCATACAAAGCACAGCTGAGAATGAGGTAAATCCAATCATACGTTTGCTTATATTCATGTACATTAGCAACCAGATTACGGATTTTGCAAGGGTTTCTTCTTTAAATTGACAATGTGTAAATATTTGATAAAGTTAGAAAGAATAGAAAGATTTCTAACAAAGGGAAAATTACATGAAATTTATCCATTTTCACCGTAAATCGTTTGTTCATTCTCTCGTGTTTTTATCTTTTACCTCTTTTGCCATTGACGCAGAAGAGAAAGAAACTCCAAAAACAAAGCTGGAATACACTCTTCCCTTCACAAAAACAGGTGAAGCAAAAGTATCAGTAGTCTATTTAAAAGATGCTGCAGGCAACAATTTCGTTTTAAAAAATCACTACAGCCCAAAATATGCTATTCATGAAACCATTGCTACCCAAGTAGGAGAATCAGTTGGAATCAATATTAATCACTTAGAAATATTTTCAAAAGAAAATCTCTCTTTTGATAAGTATGTTGGAAATAAGTATGTTAAAAAAGGAATAAAAACGCTTCATACTCACATGCCTGGTTGTGTAGTCCGCGAAGAAAAATCAATGCACGATAAAATTAATGTATATCGAGGATTATCTAATTATGATAATTTAACAACGCTAGCGCAATTTATTAATTTATGCGATATCGTAGCATTAGATATATTCACGAACAATTTCGATCGCAATAATGGTAACATCTTTATTGTCCAAAACTCTAGGCGTCTTTGTACCTTTGATACAGATTTTTTTATCGATCAGAAAATGGATCCAGAATTTTATGCCATTGATATGGACCATGCTTTTAACAATATACTAGATTTATCGAGTGATAAAATTTCTTCAGGCTGTGAGCTAGATTTTATTTTATCAGACGATCTACTCGCCACCAGAACATATAATTTTTTAGAAGAGCAAAAAGAAATACATCTTTATGTTCATGGTTCTGCATCAAAAGAAAAAATTTTTTCATCAGCGGAGATTAAAGCTCTTAAACGAGTAAATAAAGTCCTCGGTAAAATGATGAATGAATATACTCCAGAAAAACTATACAATGAATGGATGGATATAGCAGAAAAAGTTAATTACACCTATACTCCAAACAAAAAAGAAAATATCAAAATCGCTCTTGAGTATAACTTTCATGAATGCCGACGGTTACACTCAAAAATCGATGAATTGACCGCGTAAAAGATAAACATTCAAAATAATAAAACTGCCGATCTTGATAAACACAAGATTGGCGTTTTAATTATAATCTGTGCGAGCGAGAAAAACCGAAAAATATCTTGAATATAATGCTATTGAGGTTAAGTGTTTACTTCTTCTATTGAATGAAATCATCACAACATGAGCTAATACACTCTAAGCAATCCCCTCTTTCTATAGCTATACAAAAAAAATCATTGAATTTCTATTTGGAGTTTTTATATGCTATCAATAGTACTATAAAGGCAATATTTATTAAAAGGATCTTCAAAAATGAAAAATAATTTAAAAACCTATCTATACATAAGTATTACATTAATTATATTTCATATTATTGAGCTAAAACCAATGCAACAAGCTTTAAAATATTCTCAAGCAGGAACTGCAGCTAGAACTACTAGCAGAAAAACATCTCTAAATCCCAGTTTATTAGCAAAACGAGCTGATATTATACGAATTCAGTTTGCTAAACAGCTTAAAAAACCCTATTGGCTAAAAACTAAAAATGGTGAGTTATATGCTATGGATGAATGGCAAATCGATCAAATGGATATGTTCAGAGACCTTTCATACAGCCAAGAAAAATCAAATAATCAAGACAATCCAATGAACGCTGATACATTCTCTAAAAAAGATTTAGAGCTTTTAACAGAAACATTCAATGCCATTGCAAAAGGAGAATTCTCTGAATATCAGAAAAACCTCATGAATAAAGACTCTTATGCACTCGAAGAACTTATTGAGCTTGCGAATAAAGTCGATGCTAAAGCATTATCAGCTTTTCTTAGGTCTTATTCTTTACTAGATAATGAACAGAAATCTTACACAGCGTCTCAAATAATTTATCCCGTTGCAACCTATCTTCAACAACAAATCCTGCGAGATCATCAACCTTATACCACTGTTTTAGCTGGTCACACAAATCCACTAGTAGCTTGCAAATTCAGCAAAGATGGCAAAGTTATTGTAACAGCCACCAAAGGAGAAGAAAAAAATATTGTTCTTTGGGATGCAAAAAATGGAACAAAAACAAAAGTATTTTCTACAGGGAAAATTAAAAGTCTTGAGATCAATGATGATGGCAGCAAAATTATTGCGATAAGCACAAATGATTCTGATAACCAAAGTGCCGAATCAATAAAATCAAAAGATATATTAACTTTATGGAATGGAAAGACTGGTGAACGCGTTAAAACTTTTGATGAATTCTCTGATTTTCTCATTAACCAAGCTGAATTTAGCAACAATAATAATACGATCATTATAAGTATAAGCGCGACCAATGAATCGAAAACTAATTCATATAAAGACGTGCGATTTATAGTTATTAACGCAGATAACGGTTCTATTATCACAACATATCAAATACCAAATGCTGGCAGAAACTTTAAAATAAATCCGAATGGCAATACCTTTTTGATACAGGGTGATAAATACAAACCCTTTATATGCAAAACTATGGAGCAAAGGATAATTCCTTGGGAAACAAACATAAATTCAGTTTATGAACCGACATATAGCTCAGATGGAACCAAGATTGTTACTTATAATACAAATTCTACAGCTATATGGAATGCAGAAACAGGAAGTCAGGAAGAATTGCTTTCCACCGAGGATGTGAAAGATATTGCAATCAATCATAATGGAACAAAATTGGCTTTTTTAGAGTCTACAAATCTCTCGATTTATGATATTAAAACAAAAAGTAGTATAGACGTGGAACTTAAAAACAATATAGATAAAAGAACCCGTACATCTCTTACATTTAGTCCTCATAATAATATTCTCGCTCTTTGGGATTCAGAAAAATTGAAGGTCATTCTTTTAAATAGCATTAACGGAAAAATGATAAAGTCGCTCTCTTATACTCAGTTTGTAGCAGATGGCATTGTTGATTTTAATAACATTGGCACACGTATTAAGATGTCTGGAAAACTAACTCAATATGATGACAATAAAGACTCTGTGGTATGTATATGGAAAGCTGTAAGTAATACACCGCTAATTTCGTCTATTGGAAATACTAAATTATTAGATATAAATAAGGATTTAACTGCCATGATATCTCAAGATAAAGATAATAATCAGAATATTGTTTTGTGGCGACTTTTCGCTCCAGAAAAAGAAGATGCATTAGTACAAATAGAACGCAATCTAAATATAACTCAATCGCAACTCCTTTATCAATTATATATAGCAAAGATAAGTAATTTTTCTACCTCATTAAATACTCAGAATTTACCAACGAACATTCAAAGTCTAATTGTTCCATATTTCAAAATAATATCATCGCCAAAAGCAATAAACAAACCCAACGAAGATTTATCAATCGTACCACAGACTTGGATTAACTGGGTAAATAGTTGGTGGAAGAAATAATACATTCATTTTTTATCAGCATTCTTATAATTAAAACGCCAATCTTGATACATCAAGATTGGCGTTTTTCTAGAGATAATAACCAATTTTACAAAATATAAAGAGTTATGTGATATTATGACTTTCGATATATTTATTGATAACACTGATCGCCATAACGGTAATATTTTCATTGATAAAAAGACGAGACAATTTTATGTCATTGATATAGATCACGGATTAAAATCAACACTTACTTTACTAGCCGATCTTTATTCGACAATTGCCTTATTTGAAGAATGGATGAATCTGACAGAAAATATTGTTTTTCTTCTAATCTGCGCGAACGAGAAAAATAAAAAATATCTTGAATACAATGCTATTATTGAAAAATATAAAAAAGAACTACCAGCAGACGTTCAAAGCATGGTTGCTCTATATCTGCACGCAGTTATACCTAAAGTAAATATCCCACGACCTTCTGTCCTTAGTATACCCACACAAACTATAGATATAACTGCAACACAAAAGCCAATGACATCACCAAAAATTGAGACTCTTCCAGCACGGAAACCACAAAGCTGGGGAGAATGGATAATAAGTGGTGATTGGTTGAAAGGATTGAGATAAAAGAAGGGTTGCGCTATTCTTGGCTGAAGCCCCCATACAAAGAATGAGTATGGGGTTATAGATTTTTATTTTAAAAATCTGGTTTTTTTTATCATTACATTTTGTAAATGGTTAAGACAGAATGTGTGCTTTTCATCGTTATTTAATGTCACATACAGAATATATTTTCCACCTTTATCCCATTCCATTAATTTAATAGGTTTATCGCAATTAAACCAAGCTTGAAGCTTATCATCGCTACCTTTTTGTTTAATAAACACCGGATACATAATTTTATGGGTATATAATCCTCGAAATGCAGTCGGTTCACCTGCTTGCGCATAATGAAAACCATCTGGATGATGTTTTTCATTATCATTATTCATTCCCATAAGCATGCTCGTTGCAAGGCAACTTAATAATATATATTTCATGATAATCCTACTTTACTGCGTTGTATAATAATGGCGTTGATCATTGGTTAACATGATACATAAATCGCCATCCTTGTTGTTACGATCCCTAATGCCACGATTTCACCCTACCAAGAGCTGATATCTATGTTTTCATTAATCCGCCAGCACCTGAAATACTTCCGAGAACATACTTCACGTCATCATCACCAAACCGCATACCAAGACCTACAAACACATTCGAGTTTTGTTTACTGATAAAGTCATCAGCACCGAAGGTAAAGTAAATATTACGCATCACGTACATTCTGTTTAGCCATTTCAAATGCGGGCGCTTATCTTGATGGAATTTGGTGGGCCCTCTGCGATTAAAGCCACGGAAATCAAAACCTTCAAATGTTGTTACCCAACGGAATTTTTCATTTTTAAATGGAAATTCGTAATCAGCTCCAAGGCCCGCAAAACCATCAATTATACCGATACGAAGTGCAATATCGCCAAATATTTTACCAAATTGTACGCCAACTTTGAATGCATTACGATCAAACCACAGCTTTTGTTGACGATATACTGGTTTTAATTTTTCTTCTGAAGCTAATATGTTTTCATAAAAATTGTCTGATAATAATTGTGGCCGAGCATCTACTGCAGCAGGAGGATTAAATTGTTTTGCCGGGTCGATAAAATTAAGATTATCATCGGTGTATACGTATTCTTTATCTCTACGATATGCAAAACCATGCTCAGAACCAACTATTTGTATCAGATAAAAATGTTCTTCGTTGGGATGGATGCGAATATCAAAATATCCTTTTGAATCTTCATAACGATAATTTTCCGCAGGTCGATGCATTGTTTCAAAATGGGTATCGAATAAGATTTGTAAACGATCAAGTTTGCTTACGTAGTTTTTAAACCCAGATACGGCAACCTTAAGATCTCTATACGTCTCATCTTCATTCACCAGTTTGCCCAGAAGACCTTTTCCTTCATCAATCTTCTCTGCTACAGAATTGACGCTGCGTAATCCATCACGTGCTTGTGCTGCAGCTTCTTCAAGCGCTTCTGTTGTTGTTTCAACTCGTCCTGCTATGCGTCCAAAATCACGATCAAACACATTTGATATCTTTTCGATACTTTCCTGGAATGATGGAAATACATTATTTTCTAAACGATCTGCAAGCATGCGTACATTGGTACCGATTTCCAAAAACGCATCAATATTTTCTTCATTGCGTGCAAATGAACGCTCAACGATATTGGTGACCGTTGAGAATTTTTCTGCAGCATTTTCTAAATTATGCACAAACGATCTGATTTGATCAGCACCTTGCGATCCACCGAGTGCATCGCGCAATGATTCAGTTACATCTTTCACATTGCCTGCAATCATTTTGACTTCTCTAAATAAATCATCCAGATCAACTGGATCAACATTTGATTTTTGCAGTGCATCACCTTCATGCAACTGTTGCAGCAATGAATCACCCGGTTCTAAATCTATGTATTTAGGCCCTAAAAGACCATCTTGACGTACGAGAGCACATGCATTTTGATAGAGATGGTAATCTTGAGAAACCATCACAATAGCTTCTGCTTTTGCTTCTCGTTTGGAATCTCCACCAGTAAGAAGCGTTATTTCTTCAACCCACCCTACTTTTACGCCGGCAATTTTTACTGCTGCTTTGCGTGTGAGTCCGGAAATATCATGAAAATATAAAACATACTTTGTATATTGCGCACGATCAAAACGGAATGCTCCAATTTTAAAGCCCATGTACCCAAAAACGGCAAGTGCTACTAAAACAAAGATTCCAACGCGCGTCTCTATTTTACCTTGCAAACTGATTACCCTATATTTTACCCCAGATCTACCTCATATTATTTCTTAACCGGGGTCCCCATATGCAATGAAATGTAGTATGGGGTCAAAGCCAATATAATTTTTTTATTATAACATCATATTCAATGTTATCTTTTTGCGAGCTTTTGTTTCTTTCCAAAATTGCATACATCATTTGTGTTACATCGCCAACTTTTGCATGCACTCGAACTGAAAAATATTTTGGATCAAAAGTAGTACTCAGCATTGAGTCTATATTTTTAGGCAAAGTCCGCAACTCTTTCCCGTACATTGGCATCAAAATTGTTTGCCAATCTTGTTGCCAATTCGATTTTTCTTTAAAATTCTTCATCCAACCTTCTATTTGTTCTTTTCTTTTTTTTATATCATCAACTTCAACTCGTGGCAATCCTAATAATCCATTTATTGAATCAGAAAACAACCATGGTTCAAGTTTATCTGAACTGGACCATATCGTAAAAATATCGGTTAAATAAATAGTATCTTGTTTTTTTGTTGTAGGAGGTTGATAGAAAAGAATATCTTTAAAATGATTAAACTCTTTTCGTGTGATGAGTTCTGTTGCATCGTTGAAAGGAAACTTGGCTTCTTTTACTATTTTTTCAAATGCAGGAAATAAATCGCCACCTTTAACAATGCGCTCAATTGCTTTACATATTTCTTGCATCACAACTTTCCATCCTGATTTATCACTACCCTGAAATACATTTTTTTTAAAATCAATAATACGGTTCAGATTTATTTTTCCATCTTCACACATTAAACACATACTGATTTTTCCATCAACTCCATCTATTTCTTCTTTTAAATCAAAATCCTGCCAACGATTAAGAGTCGGCAAAATGCGTGTTAAAAATTCTTTTTCTGGACTAGATTTTTTCGATACTTGTGCATTTCCTGAAGACGCGCTCTTGTCAGTTGCTGTGTCCGTCGAAGCTTTAGCAGAAAAGGAGTCTTTTTTTTCAGGAGTTTGCGATAATTGTGCAATTGCTACTTGTATGCCACTGAGTGCAAGTGTCTTTGCCTTTTCACGCTCTAAAACCATCTTGGAATAAGGCAAATAATAAGAACTGCGGTGACCGATATAAGTCACCACTACCATTGCTGCACCTACGGCGAGCAAAGTAAAAATCATTATGTAACCGGGATAATTTTGAATTTTTTTCATACGTTACACATGCCCAAGTAATTTTTTCAAACTATCCAATGCAGTAGCCACCACTTCAATACCATTATACACAACAACCTCTTCTGATCTGACCTGTTGGCCCATAGCAACTTTTTCCCCCGATTGTCCTGGTTGTTTTTCTGCTGGTGCAGGTTTAGCTTCTTCTTTTTTAGCGGGCTCTCGCTGAGGTTTTTTATCTTTTAGCTGCGCCTCAATTGAATCAACAGGAATTGCACAAATAAACATAAAATCTTTTTCTTTTTTATGTTGCGCATCCCATAATGTCATTTTAAATTCAACACTATATGGAATTCTTGGAAACTCTGGTTCTTTTTTATCAGCTTGCGCATCAATCTTTTTATTTTCATCTTTTTTTTCACTCGTCCAATCCGGTTGTGTTTTATACTCGTATGATTTTTTTGATTTTTCTTTTGCTGACGCTTCAGAGGATACTTTAGCAGAAGACGTCTTCTCCCCCTGATCATTCTGATCCTGTCGAAGGATACGAGCAGTATAGCTAACACTTAATTTTTTAATTCCCCCAATAACTTCATACGGACGTACATTTTTATATTCCGCTAAATCAAGTTCATTACTTTCTTGTCTGAACAATGTAAATGAATCTTTATGCTCTGGATCAGGTTTTAATGTATATTGCACACGCACAACTTTTGGTTTCACCGTACCAACATCTTTGCCAACAAAAACAACTAATGGATTATTTGTTATTAACGTTAACGTATCAAGCATGCCATTTTTATTGGTACCATAAAATATTTTTTCGATGATTTTTGGCTCTTTTTTCTGATCAGTTTTTTGATCCTGCACCTGCGTGGATGAAGAATCTTTTTTTGGTTCTTTTTTTTGATTATCATTTATTTTTTCTTGAGATTTGGTAGCTGCTTGTTCTTTCTTTTTTTCTGACTGCACCGGAACAAATGCACCCGCTAAATCTTTCTCAAGTTGGCTGACTGCAATAGCAATGCGTTCAGACACATAAATGCTACTATCGACAGATGTTTGTACACGAGTGCTTTGAGAAAGAGCTGTCAAAAGAACCGCACTTAAGAGCGAGGCAATTAACGTAGCAACAATAAGTTCAATCAACATAAAGCCGGCATGGTGTTTCATATTACTTTTTTTGCTCTGGTTTTTTATATACAAAAGCTACCAATTGTTCTTGTTTTTTTTGCCCATTTTCTTGCCAAGAAACAGTGACTGTTTCTTTATGCAGACCTTGCAATGATTTAAAAACTGAGGCCTGCGATACGCCCTTGTCAAGAGAATAGGTAAGCGTAGCATCGAAATCAATTTCTTTTTTCTCAAGTGAAAAATCTTGTGCTTCAGGTTCTTGTTTTTGCCGCGCTTCGCTCAAAAAGTTTTTGCACAAAAGAATATATTCATATGCTCGCGATGATTTGCTTACGCGGCGAATAATTGCCGTATACATCATAAAAACCGGCGTAAATGTTAATGCCGCAATCATCATTGCAAGCATTACTTCTACCAATGTAAAGCCTAAACCCCATCTTCGTTTCTCTACGCCAAGGACTCCGTGTAAAGAAAAACAAAACAGCGAAAAAAATTTGTTTAAAATTTTATGGCTTTTGAAACGCATCATATACCTTAAATTGCGCACTAAACGGATTAAGTACAAGCCCCACCGGACGAGCTTGATTATTCAATACATCTTTTGTGTCATTCAAATTAATAACCACGGTTTGTACCATTCCTTCAGGAATGATATAAAACCACACTGATGCTGTTTTGCTGCGAGAGAATTTTGCCATCATATCAAACCCTTCAATAAAAAATTGTTTGATAATGATTTGATCATCAATAACACATTCCGTTTCCTGCACTGGATTGGTTAATGGTTTATATGCATATTCACCTGATTTATCTTTTTCATCAGATTGCACCGTAAGCGTAATCAGTTTTTTTCCTACATCAACATTAATCCGATGAATTTTATGCGTGAGTAATGCTTGTTGCCACCCATATTGCACTAATGTGCTGAACCGCGCTATAAACAATTCTCGTTCATAGCGCGGTGTTTTTCCTTGAAAACTTGGCGCGATCACTGCACCGATAATTCCAATGATCGCTATCACAATCATCAGCTCTAAAAGTGAAAAACCTTTATTACTCATCTTAAATACTAATTATTCCAAACATCAATCCACTGCTCTTTTGGAGAACCTTTACCATCAGGACCATAAGAATATAATTGATATGGAGGTTTAGTGCCTGGTTGATTTAATTTATACACAAATTTGTTACCCCATGGATCTTCAGGAACTTCTTCTGTTCCTTCTTCAAAACCATATGGTCCATCCCATTTTTTAGTTATTTTTTCATCACCTGATTTTGGCCTTTTAACTAGATCTTTTAATGATGATGGATAGCGAGCAAGTTCAGCTTGAAAACGATTAATACCGTTTTTGATATTCATGAGCATTGTTTTTGTAGTCCCTTTACGTGCCTTTTTGAGCGCGTTATTCACCGCTGGAGCAAGCACACCCGCTAAAAGACCAATGATCACAATAACAATCATCAACTCAACCATGGTAAAACCAGCACGATTATTTTTTAACTGCATTGCCATCGATACTCCTTGTGTAAAAACTTTAAATTACTTTAACCTATATTCTGCATTTGTTGCATCATCGGCATTGCAACAGCCATCACAATAAAGCCAACAATACCTGCCATAACAATTAACATCACGGGAGAAATAAGACCTGTTAATGTATCAATTAATTCAACGTAATCTTTTTCATAATTATCAGCAACAGTCAGAAGCATTTTATCTAATTGCCCTGTTTCCTCTCCCGTTTTAATTAAATAAATTGCAATCGGTGGAAACATTTTAGTTTGTTTTAAATATTCTGCAATTTTACCTTCTTTAACAATGTTATCTCGCGCGGTGCGTAATGCACCTGCAAGCACTCGATTATCAATAACGCTGACAACAATATCAAGTGCTTCTGCAATATTTACACCGCCTTCAAGCAACAACCCTAAGGTGTAACTAAATTGTACCACTGCATTCATTTGTGAAAGACGGCCAATCAAAGGTAGGCTTAATTTTAGTTGATCATATTGTCTGCCACCTACATTGCTTGATTTCCACAGCTTAAAACCGGAAACCACCGCAATAATAGCACCTATAATAAAAATAGCGTTACTGATAAGGAATTTAGATGCTGATAAAATAAATTGCGTGGGCCATGGTAATTCAGCTTTTTGTGATGCAAAATTTTTGGCCATATCAGGCACCACTTTAATCACCAAAACAAGAACTACTAAAACAGCAACAACTAGCTGAATAATTATCGGCTGCATTGCGCTCGTTATTTTTTTACCAATTGCTTCTCGGCGCTCTAAAAACATCGTCAGACGTTCAAGAATCGTATCCAATTTACCAGTAGCTTCACCAGCTCGAACCAATTGAACGTACAAATTTTCAAAAGTTTTGGGATATTTTGCTAATGCATCAGCTAATGAAATCCCTTCTTTAACATCATCCTTGATGCGAACCAACATGTTTCTGGCACCACCTTCAAACTGTTCAATGAGAAGTTCTATTGATTGCAATATTGGAACCCCGGATCTAAGTAAAATAGCCAGCTGTTTGGTGAAAAGGATTTTATCTTTTATAGTTACTTTTCCCTCAAACAAACGCTTAAAAAATCCACCGGTGGAAGTGCTTCCCGATAACTCTATTTTGGTTAAGAACAAACCCTGACGTGCTAATTGTTCTTTTAAAGCATCGGCAGACGGTGCATCAATAATACCATGAACCCTCTTGCCGTCTTTTGAAAATGCCTCATATGAGTATAATGCCATATAACTAACCTCATTCTTTTTATACCTCGCTGTGTTACTCTTAGCCGAGGTCCTCATACAAAGAATAAGTATGAGATAAGAATATTTATCTTTTATTAAACTCTTTACTGAGAATATTATGAAACATATAATAAAGCATGGAGTTATTAAAAATTGACCACTGTTTACTATTTTACTCGGGAGTTACAAACTATGCTATACCGATTTTCCTTATTACTTCTATTATACACTCTTTCAAGTCATAGTATAAATGTAGAGTCATTTCAAGAAAAAAATGTAGAAAGCAATATCGTATCTATTCAACATCATATGAAAACGCCAGCGTATACGAGAGAAATTTTACCCAATGATTTTTCACATGTGTCTCATTTACTCACCTTTGGCACTCAAAATCAACAACCGCCTCTTTATCTTCGCTCAGTCATAAAATCATTTACTAATCTACTCAAACGTTCGCCATACGTGAACGCTGTTGCATTTTCGAAACTACTCGAAGATCTTCCAGAACAATTGCTTCCGTATTTTTCACTGCCCGTATCACGTTCATATATCACTGACACAAGATTATATGATGCTGCATTTGCTGATCGCTTTAAGATAACAATCAATGGCGCTCTTTATGGAAAATTCAGCACAGAATATGAATCATTCAGACAAGATCCTGAAGCATTTTTACGCACTCTGAGCACTGATATTACCACGCTTGCACAAGAAGAAATGGTACAAGAACAAGTACGCCAAAGTCTTATTCGTTTTTGTGAAGTTGCATTGAGCAAATTAATTTGGGATCCTACTGCACATGAGGCAACATGGTTTACTACTAAACGTATTGGTGAACAACTTGCACGCCTTCTTGAATGCAATATCCTTGATGATACTAATGATTTGGAAGATTTGCATGCAACATTGCTCAATCGCTACTGTTATTTTATTGATATCACGTCAACTGATATGCCGTCATCTTTTTTTGCAGCAATTAAAAATGATCTTAAATCAAATGATATAGTCCTTTTTGCTCTTGCAGAACAAGATGGTATCCTGGAATCCAAATTAGCGTATATGCAACGCACTCTTATCGAAGCCGAGACTGCTGCATATCGTCACCAAGCAGGATTACCGCGCATATAACATGTATATTATTTCTTTATAACGTTATTCAATTGCTTTTAAAAAGGAGAGGCAATGGATCTTCAAGCACCACAAGTGCCAGGAATAGAAATCGTTTTCACTCAAGAACGAGAAGTAAATCAATCGCCAGAAACATCCAGTAAAAGAAAAAGAGTTCCTTCGATAGTAGATGAAATTTTATCAATATCAACCTCACCAAAAACACTCATAGAACAACTTGAAAGAAGTAAATCGAGCTCATCGGAGGATGATTCACAGACCAGCCTTAGAAACGTTGAAATGTCATCAAATGTTTTTCAACAGTTTGAAACAGCATTAGATATATTTGAAGCTGATATTGAACATAGAGGCAAAATAAAATATGACCTTGAATCATTATCCATAAAAAACACGCAAGATCATCTAGAAATATGGCAACACATACAAAAACATGGAGAAGATCTTGGATCCTTCAAAACACGTATTGAATACGTAGAACAATTGCAGAAAATACTTAATGAGGGTCTAACTGCAGCACGAGAAAGCGAAGCTTTAAGAAATCAGAAAGTTATAGAAAAGCAAAATGAATCAGAAATCGCCCAACGACAATTAGATGCAACATTACAACAAATGCAAACTAATGCCAATCTTTATGCCGAGATAAAACAACAATATAATGAGCAAGCAATACATATAGAAGAACTTAAGCAACAATACACTCAATTAACACACACACAACCCTTACTTAATCGCATTATGAGCATTCTTCGATTAAATGGCGCAATAACCTCTGAAAATAGCAGCAACGACTCCCCACAAACCGATGATGTAACACTTGAAGATGTACTGACACAACAACAAGAAAAATTGCTTAATTTAGGAGAAATGATCCAGCAATTAAAGAATGCGCAAAAAAAAGAAGATGATTATCAAAAAATCATTGATGATTTCAGCAAGAAAATAACTGCGGTTGAAACTGCTGTTAAAAATGATAATCGCTCAACGATGCGCAGAGCCTTTTTTCTTACAACAGGGAGTATGTTAGCTCTTTTGGCAAGCTTCTTGATTTATTGGCAAACGCATAAAGCATAAATCATATATTTGACTCTTCGGCAGCCTGCAGATACGCATCAAGAACGTACTCGATGGCATCACATATTACAGCATAAAACAATGTCATATCCTCTTGTTTACGCGCTTGTTCAATAGCTGCAATATAATTCCGTACGTTTCTCACGTTTAATAATTGCCAATGGATATCCATGTTGCAGCAATAAAAGATTCATTAATAATCGTGCTGTTCTCCCGTTACCATCAACGAAGGGATGAATGGTAACTAATTTATAATGCGCAAGTGCTGCGACAATTATTGTATGACCTTGCGCAGTTTGCAACCAACTTATAAAATCTACCATTAAGAATGGTACTTTTGCAGCATTAGGAAATACTGTTGACGAGCCCACCGCTCGGACCATCAGCTCACGGAAGCGGCCTGCATGCACATCATCGATTTTTTGTAATATTATTTTATGAATGGCCAAAATATCATCAAGAGTTAGTTCTATATGTTTTTTTTGAGCAAGCTGTTTGATAAAATCAATTGCTTGCGCATGATTAATTGCTTCAAGATGTTCACGTATAGTTTTACCGCCAACAGTTATACATTTTTCAACAATCATTGCTGTTTCTGCCATAGATAGCGTATTTCCTTCAATTGCGTTTGAAGTATACGTAAACTCTATTGCAAACCATTCAGAGAGGTTCTGTGACAATTCTGGAGGTAACGGTCTATATGCATCTAATTTTTTCTTCTTTTCATCAATTCGCTGAAGAATTTCTTGGATATTCATAAAATAATTGTTTTCATTCTATATCAACAATATTTGTTGTAAGTAATCCATAACAAATAAGAAAGAAAAAGAAAACTTAATCCAAGAGCTGGTTTTTTTACATAAGAAAAAAGTAATGTCTTTCTATGTTTCCATAGTTCTTGATTATATGCATCAGTACCGAAATATCCATGGGGACCGTGAATAAGTTTTCCATCAAGCCAAGCAAGAATGCCGGCTTTTATTAATTCTTGCTTTACGAACTCAGTATCAACAAACCCAATTAATGATCCATTAAAAAACTGACCGCCAAGCATATAACGCGGATTTGTTTTAAAAGATAACTCATTTAATAGATCTTTGGGTTTCTTCTCACCGAAATTTGAATCTAAAGTCGCTTTCAGTTTATAAGAAACTCCTTCAATGATACGCTCCATCTTAAAAAGTCCTTCTCCTTCTTTTTTAAATTCATCTCCATTATGAAATAATGCATATGGCAAATGGGTGATTTTTTGAAACTCATTAGTCAGAGAGCTAGTATTCGGAGATCTTTTAATCTTGCTTTCATCAATCTCTCTGCAGTGGTCTCTTACAACCTTCAAGCGCTCAAAAGTAGATAATAAACCATCTTGTTGTAATTGATATCTTGCGTAAAAAACTGGAAGAAATGGTTCATTAGCAACACATTGTATCCCATTTTGATTGCAAAAATTAATGTACGCTTGATCACAATAAACCAAAGAACTCGTGTTTAATCTTTCAACAGATGTAGAAATAGAAAATTCTTCTGATTCCTGCTGACTACCTATAAGAGAAACTGTGAGACTAAGTAAAAAATACAATTTTGATAGTTTTTTCATAAAATCGCTATTTTAATATTTTAAATTATTATTTTAATTGTATCCAAAAATAGATTTCTTATCAAAATAACTATCTCTTTGTATACTGATACTATGTTTATAAGAGTCAGACTTCTAAATGGATTACCTGAACCCCTTTGGTATGCCGTACCACAACAATACACACAACCACTTACAGGTCTTGTGGTGCAAGTTCCTGTACGCAATCGAATTGTGCCAGCTCTTGTTATTGACGAGTATCAAAACAAACCTGGCAATCTTGCGTTTGAGCTTAAAGATATATGTGGCATTGAACCTTTACCTGATGATCCCTATTACTTAAAATTTCTAAAACATCTGAGCGATTATTATTGTCTTGAACCATTGCATTTTATCAAACGAATTCATCATTTTTTGATTGATAAAAAAGAAGATACTTTGCTTGCAGAGGAAAAGGCTTATACACCACAGACTGCAGTTATTCTCACCGACGAGCAACAAAAAGTTTGTGATTTCATTATTCCCCATATTGGTCAAAAATATATATCCACACTGTTGCATGGGGTAACCGGATCAGGAAAAACAGAAGTATATAAGAATCTCTTTTTACATGCATTGAGCGAGAACCAAACTAGTTTATTGCTCTTGCCAGAAGTTACGCTTGCTATTGCATTTGAAAATCGTCTTAAGGCAGAACTATCCAATGCACCAATCTATGGATTTCACTCCGGCAAATCCCCCAAGGAAAAAAAAGAAGTATGGAATCACTTGCACAATAAAACACCAATCATTTTAATTGGCGTGCATTTACCTATTTTCCTTCCTATTGCCAATCTTGGCATCATCATTGTTGATGAAGAGCATGAAATTGGCTATCAAGAAAAAAAACACCCTAAAATAAATAGCAAAGAAGCTGCTTTGATCCGTGCACAATGCAATAACATTCCCATTTTGCTAGGATCGGCAACTCCTTCCATAAGCTCACTTCATAGCGTAAAAACAAAAAGCTGGACATTCTTTCAACTCAAAGAAAGATTCTCCGGAACATTACCTTCGGTGAATGTTGTATCCTTAACAGAAAATAAAAACAGAAAACAATTTTGGATAAGCAAAGAATTAGAATCTGCCATTAAAGATCGTCTAGAAAAAAAAGAACAAGCAATTATTTTTATCAATCGCCGCGGTTTTAGTTTTTTTGTGCAATGCAAAAATTGTACCTTTATCTTTTCATGCACCCATTGCTCAGTAAGCTTAACATTGCATGGAGATAATCGCCTTGTATGTCATTATTGCACATTTTCATTAATGCTCCCGCAAGCATGTCCAGAATGCAAAGCGCATGCCGATGATTTTTTGAAAAAAGGCATTGGCACACAGAAAGTGGTAACCATTTTAGAAAAAATGTTCCCACAAGCAAAAATTGCACGCGCTGATATGGATACAACCACCAAAAAAAAGGTTTGGCAACAAACCATTGCTGATATGATGAGTGGCACCATTGATATTCTCGTGGGAACACAAACGATCACCAAAGGTTTTCATTTTCCTAACGTTACATTAGTTGGTGTATTATGGGCAGACTTACATTTAGGTTTTCCTGTTTACAATGCTGCTGAAACTGCACTACAACAATTAATTCAAGTTGCAGGACGTGCAGGAAGAAACCACGCTCATGGCGCCGTTATTATTCAAACAATGGCAGAACATTCATTGTTTCAACATTTAAATGAAGCTGATTATCTCAAATTTTATGCTGAAGAAATGAATATGCGTATCGAATTGCAATACCCTCCAGCATCACGCTTTGCTGAACTGGAATTGAAACATGTTAATGAAAAAAAATTAGAACAAGAAGCGTATCACATCATTAATTGTTTACAAGAATATTCAGTAAAAAATGAATTATCATTAACATTATTGGGACCAGCAAAACCACCTGTCTCTAAAATAAAATCAATTCATAGTCGCAAGATTTATATTAAAGGAGAAAATTTCGCGCAAATTATGAAATTGTATCGACAAGTGAATAAAAAGTTATATTCGAGTTCCATTTATTTTACGCCAAATCCGCTTTAACCCCAGCTTCATACGCTGAGGACCTCGCTTAATACCAAGATCTAATTCTTATTCTTCATTCTTGCACAAAAAACCACTTCCTATAATGCTTCAACTCAGCGATAGATTCATACACATCACTCAATGCACGATGCTGATCATTTTTTTTATATTCAATATTGAGATTTTGAGGATACCATCGTTTTGCCAATTCTTTAATAGTCGTAACATCAACAATACGATAGTGAAGATAGTGTGGAATTTGTGGCATATATTTATCTAAAAAAACTCGATCTTGCCACACAGAATTTCCTGCAAGAACACCGGTATGAATCGAGCAATGTTTTTTAATAAATGCAAAAGTTTCTTCGTATGCCTGTTCTAAGGTGATGGTTGAATTACGCACTGCATTCGTTAATCCAGTTCTACCATGATGATCTTGACACCATTTCCCCATAGCAGCAAGTTTTTCTTCTGGTTGATGAATAATAAACGATGGGCCTTGCGCTATAACATTCAGATTACCATCGGTGATCACGGTGGCAATTTCTAAAATAACATCTTGTGTAATATTTAATCCAGTCATTTCAAGATCCATCCAAACCAGATTTCCCATAACATTATTTTTTGCCACAATAAATATCCTTATATTTGAGACACACAAAACATCGGCCATTTTGACAAAACAAAATTTTACACATTATACTACGATAAAATTTAAATAATAATGAAAACATTATGGAGAAATAATGAAATTTTTATCATTACAAACATTTTTTCTATTGCTACTAGCTTATAATATTAATGTATGCTCCACACATCATACCGACTATGTTACCATTGCAATACTTGCCAAAGATAAAGAGCATACACTACCACTTTATTTAAAATGCATTGAAAATCAAACATGGCCTGCAGAAAAAACATATTTATACATCAGAACCAATAATAATAATGATAATACTAAGCAAGTATTACATAATTGGATTGATCGAGTTGGGCATCGCTATGCAAAAATCTATTTTGATGATTCAGATGTAGATGTCCCCGTGCAAGAATTTGGACAACACGAATGGAATTATACGCGGTTTCAAGTTTTAGGTGCTATTAGACAAGCATCAGTTGATTGGGCATATGAAAACAATTCTCATTATTTCGTAGCAGATTGTGATAATTTTATTATTCCGCAAACCATTGAAAGCATGGTAAAAACAAATCTGCCTATCATCGCCCCTATGCTGCGCTGTTATTCACAACAATATTATTCAAACTATCATGATATTGTTGATACAAATGGTTATTATGCACCATCTGTGCCATATTATCAAATCCTTGATCAAAAAATTAAAGGTATTATTGATGTTTCCGTTGTTCATTGTACTTATTTTATAAGACATGGAATATTAAATACCATATGCTACGACGATGAATCAGCTCGTTATGAATACGTTATTTTCAGCGATTGTGCACGCAAGCACAATATTCCACAATACATCGATAATCGCATGATCTATGGCTACATATCATTCGCGGAAAATAAAGATGAATTTGAAACAGAACCATTTTTAGCAAGATTAGCTTCTTGATAGTCGAGGTTTTTCACCAAATAGAACATAATCGGCACCATATCTTTTGTTGATATACGAGCTAATACTGATTTGCACTTGTAATCTGAAAGGAATTTTTCATTTCTGACAAAGTGTGCAATTGCTATTGCCATAGCTCCAGTATATTTCGGAAACTCTATCAGGTCTTTGCAAAATTCTTCCACAGAACTAATCTTTCTAGATAAAACATCACTTAGTTTAGAACTCAGAGGAGAAAAGATTTTTTCTCTAATTCCTTTCTCTATTAATGCATAGGTCTCTGGAAAATCACGAGACTCAATATATCCATATAATTCCTGCGAGAAGCCATGAGATTGAGGATGAATAATGGATATTGTTTTTTTATCACCTATTGATTTTTTATATAATATCCTCTTTTTTTCAACTTTATTTTTTACAATATCTGCTAGTTGTTTCTCATTTATTTTCAAAACAGTTTGAGCCTTAAACTCAACATTAACGGGTTCTTGAAAAACATACAACCCTTGTCCTTCCATAGCAAAACTCAAAAATGGTATAAACAAAACTATTAATCCAGAACGCTTAATTCTTTTTGTTTTCATAAAAAACCCTTAATATAAAACAGACTCTTTAATTAAAAAATATCTATAGAAAAAAACAGATACGAGAACAGCAAAATCCTAATTATTTACTTTACCACTACTTCGCAAAATTGTACCCTAAGGAATCAGGTTAATAATAGTATAAAACATAAATGTATATGCAACAAGGACTTAAAAGCATGCAACAACTGCGCATCGGCGTTCTCATGGGCGGCAAATCACTCGAAAAAGAAGTATCATTCAATTCAGGAAGAACTGTATGCGATCATCTTGATACCACACGATATATTGCTGTACCGCTTTTTCAGTCAGATGCGCATATATATCTTTTGCCATGGCATTTTTTACATCGTGGAAAAACAACTGATTTTGAACATAGGCTTGCAAATGAAGCTCAAAAAATTTCATGGGATGACCTGCACGAACATATTGATTTTATGTACATCGCACAGCATGGTCGCTATGCAGAAGATGGTTGTTTACAAGGTTTTCTGGAAATATTAAAAATACCGTATATAGGGTCTAATATTTTAGCAAGCGCACTTCGTGCTGATAAACACATGCACAAAATATTATTGCACAATGCAGGAATTGAAGTTCCTGAATATATTGTTGTAGAACCTAATGCTATCGATAATTTCGAAAAACATAAAGATCACATTTTTACACAACTAAAGGCTATTCCAGACAAACAATATATTGTAAAGCCTTATAATGAAGGTTCAAGCCTAGGAATTTCTGTTGCGGATTATAGCACATTAGAAGATGCTCTTAAAAAAGCATGTTATATCGAGCCACATAAAAAAAAACGAGTGCTTATTGAAGAAAAAATCACTGGCATGGAATTCACGTGTATTGTTCTAACAGATCATAATACTGGTGATTTTTTTGCATTACCACCAACAGAGAGCATCTCAGATGCTGAAGTTGGTTTTTTTGATTATGAACAAAAATATATGCCCGGACGCGGCATTAAACGCACACCTGCTCATTGCTCACCAGAAATAACTAAACGTATTCAACAGACGTGTATTAAGGTAATGAATATTTTAGACTTTGCCACAATGGGAAGAATTGATGGATTTGTAACTGAGAATGGCAAAATAATTATTATTGATCCTAACACACTCTCTGGTATGGCACCTTCTAGTTACATTTTTAACCAAGCTGCAGAGATTCACATGAGTCCATCACAACTTATTAATTTTTTAATTGAAGGCGAAACGAAGCGTTATAAAATAGACTCTAACAGTCAAAATCGTGACACAATGGATCAACCACTTATGCATAGTCAAAAAAAACGTGTTGCAGTTCTGCTAGGCGGCGCATCAAATGAAAAAGAAACATCTCTTGATTCAGGACGTAACGTGTTTTATAAGCTATCACCACAAAAATATGAAGCCTCAGCAATCTTTGTCAGTGATACCTTAGAATTATACAAACTCACGCAATCACAATTGGTACGTAATTCCACAAAGGAAATAGTAGCCTTATTGCAAGACTCACAAAAAATAAAATGGTCTGATTTACCCGATATTACAGATTTTGTATTTAATGCATTGCACGGCGGTGAAGGTGAGAATGGGTCAGTGCAAGGTACATTGGAAATGATTGGCTTACCGTATAATGGATCATCCGTGCTTGCTAGTGCATTATGCATAAATAAATATAAAACAAACGAATTTCTTGCAATGAATGGTTTTGATGTACCGAAACATGCATATATTACAAAGAATGAGTGGAAAAAATCCTTTGATTTATCCCATGTTACAATTCCCTCCGAACTAAAACCTCAATATGGAGAAACTAAACTGGCAATAGATAATATTGCTCAATTATCATACCCTCTTATTATCAAACCACATGATGATGGTTGCAGCGTCATGGTTCAAAAAGCAGAGAATGATGATGAACTTATTGTGGCCATTGAAAAAGTTTTCCAAGAAAAAGATGCTGTACTTATAGAAGAATATATCACTGGAATGGAATTGACAGTTGGTGTAATTGGCAACGTCACAGCACGTGCATTACCTCCAAGCCAAGCAATTAGCGCGCATGGCATACTTTCAATTGAAGAGAAATTTTTGCCGGGCGCTGGCGAAAATCAAACCCCCGCACCACTGTCACAAGAAGCATTACGCTTAGTGCAAAATACAGTAGAAAAAGCATATACCGCTATTGGATGCAAAGGATATGCACGCATTGATTGTTTTTATCAAACAGCAAACATCAGCCCTACTGGTATTGATCGCGTTATCATCTTAGAAATAAACACATTGCCAGGATTAACTCCTGCAACCTGTTTATTTCATCAAGCAGCAGAAATTGGATTAAAACCAATGGAATTTATTGATACCATTATCAATCTTGGCTTTGAAGAACACACGCTTCAAAATAATACGCAACATGATATAAAATCATCCGAAATAACAACATAAATTTGATTACTTCATTGTTCCTGATGCAAATAATGCTAACAAATTCAATAAATCTATTACATAATCATGAGCAAAAAATGGTTCTATGGGTTTATCTTCTAATGCATGTTGATTGTGAATAATTCGAGCAAGGCAGATAGGTTGTTTTTCTTTATTTGTCACATCACCTATCCAATAACGAAGAGCAAGCGTTCTTGTATTCCCATTATTTTTATTTTTATAAATGACATGCTGGAATGGTCTATTATCTTTTTGACGGGTTTCTAGTTTTTCAATAAATGTTCTAGGAAGAAATTTTGGAAATCGATATTCTTTCAATAATGTTAATGTCTTATCATGATTATCATGCGATACGTTTTTGATATCATTTACAATCATAATAGGAATCTTATTGAGCAAATTTTTCTTTATTTCAACACATTGTTGAAAATCAAGGTAGTCATCATAAAAAGCAGATAAAACACTAAAATATTTATCAAAAGGCGGAGATTCAACCATACCGAATCTACCATACTTTTCTAACTCATCAGCAGGTATATTATTTTTGCGAAAAAATCGATCTGATTTGATTTGAATACAAACATCTAAAACTTGATACTGAGCACAAAAAGCTATTCCATGAGCAACCAATGCTAATCCAATGAGTAATCGAACATTTTGCATCGACAATCCTATTCCACAATTAATATAAAAATAATAACATAATCAGTATATTAGATTGTTTCAGATTGTCGATTAATAGTCGCTTGAGGCATTTCTAAAGATAATCGCTCTTTATTCAACCATAGGTATTATGATGCTATATACAGTGAAAGAAATGCACGGCGCGTACTACTGAGAATATTTGAGAAAAGAACCGTCATATATACTTCAAATCTTTTCTCTATTTTTGAAATAATAATAGGTCAATTTCACTGCTTCAGCGATTACCAAGTTAAACATAATCACCCCAATCAACCATGGGGCGTGTTCCCACTTTGGCGAAGTAAACAAAAATACTTTGTGTCCAATAGTCGTGAAAGGTAAAATGATTGCTGTTGCAACAACAAATAATGAAAGCCCTAATAATAAATTTGATGGTCGATGTGCTCTAAAAAAAAGCATTGGTGTACGGAATAAAAATATAAAGATCACTTCAGATATAGTGCTCGTAATAAACCAACTGGTTTGCAATGTTTCAGGAAAGTGAGACCTAAACACAAGAAATATTGTAATGTCAGCGATAAACATAATAGTCCCAAACAGAACAATCAAAATAGCTGCATCAGTCATATCGTACGTAACCGGTTTTTGTACTTCTTCTTCACTTACGTTATCAGTAGAAATGGCAATCATTGGTAAATCAGTCAGTAAATTTAAAAACAATAACTGCATGGGAAGCATTGGTGGATAATTAACTAAAAGAGAAGCAACTGCCAGTGCATAAAAATGGCCAAAGCTCGGAGCATTCGTCATTTTAGTATATTTCAATGTATTGACGATCGTACGTCTGCCTTGCTCTATTCCCAAAATAACCGAACTCAAGCTTTTGCGTAGCAATATAATTTCTGCTGCTTCACGCGCTACTGATGCTGCATCGTTTACCGCAAAGCTTACGTGTGCCATCTTCAGTGCCGGTGCATCATTAATGCCATCACCCATGTATCCCACAGAATATTTATCTTTTAAATGTTTGATAATTTCATATTTTTGTTCTGGATTAACTCGTGCAAAAATTGATCGATTATGAGCTAAAAATATTTTTTCTTCTTCGGTGGCTTTTTCAAAATCCGATCCCAACACAACGTTATTGATATCCTCCTCGAGACCAAGTTGTTGTGCAATGGTAAAGCACACATTTTTGCTATCGCCACTTAATATTTTTATATCAATACCCAGTGATTTCGCTTTTTGCACGGTAGTTAATGCCGTGCTTTTGAGAGGATCTTGAAAAGCAATTAAACCTATTGTTTCATAATTATGATCCTCAGAAGTAATATCGTTTCCATCACGATAGTTGATACTTTTGGTTGCTACTGCCAAAATACGGTTTCCCTTTGATTCTTCTGTTTCAATCCATGAAGCAATAGTATCCTTTTCTTTTTGGTCTAAAAATGGACACTTTTCAATAACTACTTCAGGAGATCCTTTCAAAATAAGTGTGTGCACTTCATTTGTATGCACAAGCGCCATGCTTTGACGTGTTTGAGGAGTAAAGGGAATATCTTTTATTAACGTATATTTTTTGCTATGAGCAGCATGTTCTGCGGTTAATCTTTTTTGCAATGCCAAATCAAAACCTTTGGTGGCACTTTCTTTTGTGGCTGCTTGCGCTGGGCATGAAAGCACTGCATACATAATGAGCTCATCCTGATTTTTACCATACACATTTTCAACGGTGAGCGCATTCTCCGTTAATGTTCCCGTTTTATCAGTACAAAAAACCTCAATAGATCCCAAATCACCAATTGCAGATAAACGTTTTACAATTACATTGTTTTTTTTGAGCGATGACGCACCCTGAGATAAACAAAAAGTAATAACCATTGGCAAACCTTCAGGTATTGCCGTAATGGTAAGTGCTGCTGCAAAAAGAAAAAAATCAACAAAGTTAAGCTCTCCACCATGTTTTACAATGTGCACAAATGCAGTCAGAAGCAAACTAAAAAAAATAAGATATATCGTAAATTTAGCTATAGAAACAGAACCTTTTTCAAGGCTGCTTTTCGTAATTACTTGTGCAGTCAATGTTGCAAGTGTACCAAGAGCACTATCAGAACCTGTTGCTATAACAACACCAACACCTTTACCATGTGTTACCACCGTGCCAGCAAAACCCATATTTTCAGCTTTATACATATCAGTCACTGCCTCTTGCAACGCATCAGCATGTTTAGCAACAGCAACAGATTCACCAGTCAAACTTGATTCATCAATAGTGAGGTTATCAACCTCTATAAAACGACAATCTGCAGGGATCACATCTCCTGCCGAAAGAATCATAATATCGCCAGGTACCAATTGATTGATATCAATATTAATTTCTTCATTTTCGCGGCGCACCGTAACTTGAGACATAAGACATGTTTTTAGCGCCTGCATTGCAGCATTGCTGCGATATTCTTGATAAAAACCAATACTCACATTCACCGCGATAATAACAAAAATAATAATGCATTCAGCAACTTTCCCCGTCAAAAGATAAGCGATACCTATCACAAAAAAAATACACATAAAAGGACTTAAAAGCTGGGCTTTAAGCACATCAAACCAGGTGATTTCTATTTCTTTAATTTCGTTTAAGCCATATTCTTTTAAACGACTATTAACTTCATTTCGATTAAGACCATTGTTTGTCGTATGCAAATTCTGTAATACTTTTTCAATTGATAAAGTGGTATATAAAGAAAATTTTTTATTTTCCATTTTTTGATTTCCTTTTTGCTAGTAAGTCTAGGGCATTTGAAACCTTGGTTGCAAGGTTTAGAATTTGATTGCAGAAGAATAATAATTACTGCACATATATTGCCATATGAAAATTTTTATTGTTTTTTTCAGGCTCATAGTAAAATGAATGATATATATATAATTTTTGGCACTGAGGATAGGATTGAGATGGAAAAAATTAGCATTATTCTTTTAGTAAGTTGTTTATTGGGTTCGGTGACCATGATATTTAGTGCAGAATATCAAAAAGGCATAAATCTTATAAATGAACATACTCTTCACTTGAAGAACGATGAAACTACCTGGACTTGTTGGCACGGTCACCCTCAAAGCAGTTTTGCTACTAATCTTATTGTGGCCACACCTGAAATGAGTCATGATAATTTGTATCCTTTAATAAGTCTAGCGAAATTTCTTCAAAAGAATGATAAGTATTCTAAAACAAATCAAACTCTACCTATAATCAATATTGATTTAACTAGTCATCATCCATGTGATGAAAACCAATTTACGGTCAAGACGAAAGTTAATACTATAATTCTTGTAAAGAACGTGGATCCGAAAGGACCCTCTACAGAGATTTCTGCAACAGCTGAATATGACTTTTTTTATAACCAAGCCCTACTAAAAGAGGAATTATGTAATATTTTTGTCAGCGATTGCTCTCAGCTTACTTTTATGTGTAACTCACAAGCAATAGCCATAATAGGGTTACAGGGAAGACGAGATTCTATAATCCAATGGCTAGAAAAAAGAAAAAATAGCACTAAGGATGAGTTACTATTGCAAAAACCACAAACAATGAAATCAATAATACCATATCTAGAAACGCAACAAAAAAAGGCTCTTCAAAAGGAAACGCTTCAACCCAAAGAAAAAACATCTTTTTTTACTCTTTGGATAGGCGGCATAATAACTGGGATGTTTATGCTCTATGCCGCATCGAAACTAGAATGTTGGAATAAGAACCTTGCACTATCTATGGAGGCAAAATTATCATCGCTATTCACTCATTTCTCTCATGATTGTCAAAATATGTTCTCACGCGTTTACCAAAATACACATTCAAGAACGTAGTTATCAGATTTCATTTTCCTTTACAATAGCGTTTCTTTCATTTTAGACTTTGCAACAAATCAGGGATGAGGTAAGCGCTATTCTTTTTACTCTATGTTTTGTTGCTCATAAAAAGGAGATCTAGATGAAAACCACCCTTTTCTTCTTCATTGCTCTCATTACCCTGATATTGCTTACAACTCCTTTAGACGCAATGCATACTTTTAAAACAAAAAAATCCCCTACAGAGAAATGCTGGGATGGCATAGAATTTCTCGAGCCAAAAAAAATATCGAAAGCAATTAAAAATGGTGCTGATGTCAACTTAATAATTATCGATTATTATAATGCAAATGAACCAACAAGCCTATTGCAGTTAGCATTGTCAACACAACATATACCCACTGTACAAGAACTTCTCAAAGCTCCCAATCTTGAAACGAATAGCTATCCTATAGGGACCCTGCCTCCGCTACATTATGCAGTTTCTAGTGGGAAAAGTGAGCTGGTCAGATTATTGCTTGCTCATCCAAAAACAAATAAAAATATCCTTGATGCACAGGGCAATACCTGTTTGTTTAAAGCAGTAGATATTATCTTTACTTCTACATTATCTATCGGAAAAATGCTTTTAGATCATAATTTAGATGCTACTATTATAAATAAAGAAGGAGATAATATACTTCATTATGTGAGCAATAAACGTGATGCATCTTGGACTAAGCTTATTTTGGCTACTAAAAATCCGCCTCTCAATATCAAAAATAAAAAAGGCGATACCCCCTTACATGTCGCATGCAAAACCAATGCTTATTCTGTTGTTGAAACAATACTAGAGAGTAAACATTTAGTCGATTTTACTTTACGTAATAACGACAACGACTCAGTACTTGATATCGTGCTAGATAATAAATACGATGACATTATCTCTCTTTTTTTCGATATAATACCCAAAAGATTTATGTGCAAGCATGGTAAAGATAAGAGATTCTTAGATTATACAATACGTACTAATAAACCTCATATCTTGAAAAGAATTCTTCCATCTCCATATGTTGATGGCGAAAAAAATTGGGTTCCTCTTATTGCAGCAAGCGAACGCGGTTATATCGATATTGTGACATTATTACTCAAGCAACATAATTGTGATCATTTACAAATGCTCGGCGATGGTCGCATAGCATTACATTATGCATCTAAAAAGGGACACCTTGAATGTGTTAAAAAATTATCCAAACATGATAGTAATCTCGATTACCAAGACGATTGTGAAAATACACCACTCCATCTAGCTTGTATCAATCAACACATTGATGTTATTGATTATTTAATTGAAAAAGGAGCAAATACATTAATACACAATGAAGATGGTCTTATACCTTTTATAATTATGTATCAAAAAAATATCCAAAATCAAGTTAAGCAAACAACATTACAACGCATGCTTCACGTAAAAGATATTGATAATAATATACTTTTTCATAAGCTTGCTGAAATGAATAATTCTCTTAAAAATGACCAGGAATATGACAATCTTTTAGTTTTTCTTATTGGTAAAAAACTTAATATATATGCTCGTAACAAAAATCAATTGACTCCTCTCGATATAATAAATGGAAAACTTTACCCACATATCTTCTTATCTGGAATGATGCAAAGTTTTCGACGAGTGACATCTGATAATATGCACTATATTTTATTTAAAGAAATATTAGATATTCTACCAAAGGATCTCCGTATCTCCATTCTTATTCTTTACTATAAACTCAATATCGAAACTATTTTTGCTAAGATAGCTAAAATAAAACCATTTCTTTTAGGTCTTGATATCTCAAAACGATCTAATTTCAAAGAACAACTAACTCATGATTGTCACTATTTTCCACTACTATATAGGCCAGCCACATTTTCTTATGAATAAAAAACAAACAAACTTGCAACTTATTGCTTTTTTGTAATATTCTTTTACATACTATGTATCATATAACCAAGTCACTACATCAACTCGATAAATACTGACTAAAAATTTCGTAATACGGGGTCCCCAATCGCAATATAATAGATCGGGGTTATAAAAAAAGGAGGAAAAATGCTTTCTCATTTATTCTCTATTGCTTGTATCACACTTATCATTTCTGTATATTCATTCACTTACGGTATGACAATGCTAAAACGCACATGGCAGAATAAGCCAACCACTACTACACGAACTTCACAACCTGTGAATGTAAGACAATATACTGTTCCTCGCCCTCCCGTAACAGACTCTTCTCGAGCAGTCAATTCTCCAGGAATGCGTGAGCGTTTTAATGCATTTTCCACCAAGGTGTTTGATCGCATTAAAAATTTTTTTTGGCAAAGTAAAATGCATGCTCGAATACTGACTCATGGTATAACGGAAAACGATGTTATTTATAAAATAAAAAATTCACCAGAAACAAGTATTGATATCTTTCTGAATTATTTAAAAGATATTGATCAAGAAAAGGCGAATGCTTTTCTTGATAAGCTCATGCTTTCAAACCCCAGAGATAGCGAAATCGGATTTTTGTTTAGCGCAATCTCGAACCAAGTCTGGAATAAAAAACGAAATTATAACGCCTTAGAGAAATTAAGTAGTTGGACATCTCTAAAACTCATGGAGCTGCTCAAATTGCCAAACACAGAAGAAATAATTACTGATATGATAATATACTTAATAGGTTTAGACCAAAAACAAAAAATTGGCAGACAAATCTTGCTTAATCTTTCAAGCATCTGTCAAACTACAACAGGTAGATATCTTATCAAAGAAATATCCATTTTGGGCACCATTTTGCAAGGCAAAAAACTTGAAAAATTCCAACAAGAAGTAGGAAGAACAATATATATTATTTGGAGCAATATCGTTAATGCTCTCAAAAACAATAAAGAAACCCTTTCGCTTTTAGAAGGCGTTTTAAAAAATGAAACCGCAGAAAAGCTTTTAAAAATTGCAACTGTAGGAGAAATTTTAAAAGTTGCAACGGCAATAAAGATCTTACAAGCTGAAGATTCAATAAATCTTTCAGAAATTATAGCTGCAAAAAACACTCTAGAAACTGCGGCCGCCAAAAAACTCTTAGAAACTGCAACTACAGAACAGATTCTAGACTTTGCAGCTGTAAAGCAAATTTTAGTAGAAATAAAGAAATATGATGCCATACAGGAAGAAAAAAGAATAGCAGAAATGAGTCGAACTATCATCGAGTAAATAGTTGTCGTTTTCTTGAAAAAAGCTTCATATTTTGCACATACTGTAACCAAATAAAAAAAGGTCTTTTTTAGTGGTTAAAAAAATAATTACAGTACTCATTTTTTTTGGTTTAGGATATATGCTTATGTCACATGGTTCATTGCGTAAATATAAATCAAAACGCGATCTTAATAATTCTGGCGAGCCCAAAGGAAATAAAACATCAGAAAAAAAGCCTCATGATAAACCTATTTTTGTTATTCAAAAACATGATGCTAGTCATCTGCATTATGATTTTCGTATTGAAATTAATGGAGCACTTAAATCGTGGGCAATTCCAAAAGGTCCTTCAACTAATCCCTCTATCAAACGCCTTGCGGTAGAAACAGAAGATCATCCCATGGAATATGCAACTTTTGAAGGAGTAATTCCTGAAGGGCATTATGGCGCTGGCCCCGTGATTGTTTGGGATACTGGTACATTTAATAACATAAAAGAAAAAGATGGCAAAATAGTCTCGCTAGAACAATCATATAAAAACGGACAGATTGAGGTTGATTTGCATGGTAAAAAACTACAAGGCGGGTATGCACTTATTCGCACCGCACCTGCAAATGAAAAAAAATGGTTACTCATTAAAATGCGTGATGAATATGCTGATGCACGCCGTAACCCCATAAATACACAACCCGCATCAGTTTTATCAGGAAAAATAATAGAAAATAAAGAATTATCCAAAAAAAAACTAAAATCATGAAGATCAAATCTGGTCGTTATACCATAGAAATAACGCATCCTGAAAGAATTGTATTTGGAAAATCAGGTTTAACTAAAAAGAATCTTATCGATTATTATCTAAAAATTGCTCCTATTATGTTGCCACATCTTAAGAGTCGTCCTATTTCTATGCAACGATTTCCGAATGGCATTACAGATGAAGGTTTTTTCCAAAAAGATGCAAGTGCCTATTTCCCTGACTGGATCACACGAAAGCCTATCACCAAAGAAAATGGTGATATCGTTCATTATGTTATCATTGATAAAGAAGCAACACTTATTTACTTGGCAAATCAAAACTGCATCACGCCACATATTTGGTTAAGTAAAGTAGATAATCTTAATAAACCAGATAGTATGATTTTTGATCTTGATCCTGCAAATACATTGTCGTTTTCTGCCGTTCAAGAAGTTGCAGAAAAATTAAAAGAACTGCTTGACGTCCTTGAATTACCATCTTTTTATCTTCTGACAGGATCACGGGGCGCTCATATCGTGGTGCCATTAAAACGTACGCATACTTTTGATGAAGTTCGTAATTGTGCGCATGATATTGCAATTCTTCTTTCACAACAATTTCCAAAGCTTATTACCGTTGAAATGCATAAATCAAAACGAGGAAAGCGTGTATTTATGGATTGGCTTCGTAATGGATATGGAGCAACTGCCGTTGCACCTTATGCCGTACGCGCACGGGAAAATGCACCTGTAGCAATGCCTGTAACCTGGAAAGAATTACAAAAAAAAGATATGTCATCACAAAAATATACGATTAAAAACACTATCAAGCGTATCAATAAAGTAGGAGATCTTTGGCATGATATGCACAAATATGCAGTGACTTTGAAAAATGCACATAAAAAATTAGAATTGATAAAAAAGGATTTTTCATAATGATAATTATTATGCTGGCCGTTCTTGGCCTATTAATTTCAATCTACGGCATTACTGTTGAACGTAAATTAGAACAAGATATGAATTATAAAGCTGCTTGTGATATTTCTGATTCTATTTCATGCACTCGTCCAATGTTAAGTCAATACAATAAAATGCTTGGCATCTCAAATAGTTTAGCAGCAGCTTTGTATTATGTGACAGTTCTTATCGCCGCAATCCTTAATATATCATTATTACTTATGATAGTGGTTACTACGGGATTAGTAACAACACTTATATTTGCATATATTCTTTATTTTAAGATTAAATCAATATGCTTGATATGCACATCTTTATATTTTATTAACATAATCCTTGCTATTCTGTGTTATTTTTCCTAATATTCCACAAAAACACGTAAGGGTTTGTAATGCAAAAAATGAAACTAATTCTGCTTTTACCAGCTCTATTTATTTCTCACTACATAATGAGCATGGATCCAGTAGATTCCGATTCATCTCAATTTCTCAGTTTTTCAGAGGGAACATTATCAAGTTCCACAAATACATCACCCATTCCCTTAGATGGAGTAGGGACTTCTTCTGGCTCTGGAGATGATGACAAACCATTAAAAAGCTGGCATTGGACCGAAGCTGATGCTTTTATAATCCCTAATGATCCTTTACCTAAAGCTTCTAAGAGATTTGTAATTCCAAAACTTAATTTAACACCGAGAATACCTCTTTCTGAACGGGATGAGCGGCGCGAAAAAATTAAAGAAAATTTTGGAAAAAAATTTGTACAAGAATCTCAAAAAGAAGAAAAAATAGGTTTGGCCATTAAAACCTTGGAGCAATTAAACCTTAATTCTGGCAAACCTAGAAACTCTTCGCTAAACACTCCTTCTTCATCTCCAACAACTCGCAAAGAACGCGCTTTTTCAAATGAAACTCTATTGCCAAGATCACTTTCAAACCCACTAAACACTACCTTAAAAACTCCTCAAACTTCTCTCTCTCAGGTAACATCGTCACCAACATTATCCAGAGACAATACACATGTATCACCACAGCCACCTACTTCATTGGAAATTAAAAAAGATATTCCTCAAATACCTGTAACAACCTCATCAACACCTTCACCAAGAGTATCAACATCAGAAAATTCTATGGATCCCTTAAAAAATCCAGAGAAATTAATAAACCCTCAAGGAAAAAGGGCTGATACAGAAATAAATAATATATCAATGCGGCGATTGACATGGAAGGATGGAGGAGTAGCATTCCTTACCATTACTGGATTAATAACATTCTTATACTGTTACTGGGACGAGTTACCAACAAGCATAACCACAAAAATAGATAATCTTCTTGCTACTTTCAGAATGAATAGATAACATAAAATTATGAAAATATTTTTAGATACTGCAAATACTGAGCTCATTAAAAAATGGGCTCAAACCGGACTTATCGATGGAGTTACCACCAACCCCACTCATTTAAGCAAAGAAAACACAGATCCAACGCAACAAATACTTACGATTTGCGATATACTACCTGCAGGCGTTATCAGCGTAGAAGTCACTGAAACAAATCCAGAATCTGTGTATTTTCAAGCACGTAAGATTGCATCATTATCAGATAATATTGCCGTAAAAATTCCTTGTCACATCGACTATTATGGCGTGATCAAAAAACTCGTAGAAGAAGGCATTACCCTTAATATTACGCTCCTGTTTTCCCTTTCACAGGGATTAATGATGGCAAAACTTGGTGTTGCATATATTTCTCCTTTTGTAGGACGACTTGATGATACAGGTGCTGATGGTATCGAACTCGTTCATAATCTTCGTCATATTCTTGATTGGTATGGATTTGAAACAGAATTACTTGCAGCATCAATACGCGATACAAAGCATTTTGAACGTGTTATGATGGCTGGAGCTGATATTGCAACTGTGCCAGCAATCGTTTTTGAAAAATCATTATTCCATGAATTGACTGACGCTGGCATGAAGCAATTTTTAACCGATTGGCAAAAACTTAACGTTACTAAATTCCCATAGACAATGCGCATTTTTTTTGTCACCAATAATTATACTCCTTATTCAGGCGGCGTTGTTCAATCTATTACCGCAACCGCACAAGAATTACGCAATCAAGGTCATGAAGTTTTTATTATCACTCTAGATTTTTTGGGCACAAAAGATGATGACCTCAATTATGTCATTCGTATTACATGCCCTATAAAATTTAGATACAAAAACAATTATATGGCGATTCCTTGGCGTCCTACACATGCAATAAAAAAATTAATTGAACAATATAGACCTGATATTATTCATGTTCATCATCCCTTTTTATTGGGTGCGAGTGCCTTGCGTGCTGCGCGTGCATATAATGTTCCTTGCGTATTCACGTATCATACTTTATATGAAGAATATGCACATTATATTGCAATTCCTTCTTTATGCACTCGGCCACTTATTCGTGCAATAATACGCAAATTTTGCAACAAGGTTAATGCTATAATTGTGCCAAGCACCTATGTACAAAAGTATCTGCTATCGCAAAACATTAAAACACCTTTTTTTGTTATTCCCAGCCCATTGCGTAAATGTTTTACCAATAAAATAAACAAAACAAAGGTTCAAAAAAATGAGAAACTTTTTAAGCTTTTACTCGTAACGCGTTTTGTGCCAGAAAAAAATGTTCCATTTGTTTTGCACGTCATGCAGTTATTACCAAATAACTTTAGACTCACTTTAGCCGGTTATGGAAGTGATGAAGAGAAATTGAAAACGTTAGCTTTTGATACCTTACAACTTTCATTTGAACGAGTAAGTTTCGTTCATAAACCGCATCGAGAACAATTATTAAAATTATATCGAACCGCAGATCTTTTTATTTTTCCATCCACCACCGATACGCAAGGAATCGTTCTGGCGGAAAGCATGTCTCAAGAGCTGCCTGTGATTGCAATCGATGGTCCTGGACAACGCGATATTATTAAAAATGGTGAAAATGGTTTTATCACTACCAATACACAAAAAACAGCTGAGATCATCGTAAAGATCTCAGCTGATAGAAAATTATATAATCACCTGGTAGATGGTGCACGTAAAACTGCGGATTGCTACAATACAAAAGTTGTTATTCCAAAATTACTACAGCTTTATAATGAAATTATCGATCACCATTGATAATTCTTCGCATTTCTGGATCTTCATGCAAAATACGAGCATAATTTTCTAGGAATTGTTCATTATGTCCAAAAATAGCTAATGATTTTGCCATATAACAAATATCGCGTACTGATATAATTGCTGCTTCGCCCGGATGTATATCTAATGTATCAGCATTATTAACCATAACTGCATATAATTTTATAGCCAGCGGATAGCTTGTTTTCAATCCATTTTTAGCATTCAAAAACCTAACTGTTCTATTTACATCACCGCGTTTGATACTTTCATCAAATCCGATTTTTTGGGCAATACTTATATTCGGATTAAGACAAGATTTTTCTGGATATAAAAACAGAGCTTGGTCATACAATGTTTTTGCACGCACACTGCTGTCCAATGTCTTTCTTCTAATAGTTACATGAGACGCTGGAGAAGCAACATAGCCTGTTTTTTTTGGTTTCTCTGATTCATCTGACGATATTAAAGATAATGCCGATAATCGTTGCTTACGCCCATTTGACCGATCAGCAACATACATGCCTTGAGCCGCATTTATTTTATATTGCTTTTTCGATTCTGATAACAATGTTACCACAGACTCTTTTGAAAGTAATATTCCTTCTTTTTCTGTATTCATTGCCAGAGCAACACATGGCAAAAAATTTAATAATATCATCGCTTTAGATATAATCTTATTCATAAATATTCCAAATAATTTACACGGAAATTAAAACGTAAGTTGCTGAAATGGTGAATGCCCATATGAGTTTTTTGTAACTTCTCCACTAATTGTAGCCATTGAAACAAGTGGTTGTAGAGTTGGTCTTGCACTTAAAGCTTTTAATGTTGGCATAGTAACACTAACACTATATTGCTGTTTAGAATCAATATTTCCCCTCGGATACATTTCTTTTAGTTTTTTGCGGCTAATGCCCTTGTTTTTCTGATTCCATTCACTCATGAGTCTTTTGCGAGTATCCATTAACTTGATTTCTGCCTCCCTTTTCTCCGGAGTTTCTTCAGCAAAAATTTTATACCGTTTGTAACATTTCTGATAATCGGAAGATGCTTTGATATATTCTTTCAATGCACAACCAGCTCTATGGCTATGCATAACTGATCGTATAAATGGTGTTTTTTCATGCGTCAAAAGAACATCACCCAAAATGATAACTTTTGTATAACGTTTATATTCTGAATCACCAATCATTATCGAATGTTTACAATGTTCATAACCATTACAACTATATTCCCACCCAAAACATTGCGGCTTATGTAGAGTAAGCGCTTCTTTACTAGATGACTGGGCTTTTCTAATAGCTTTAATAGTCGAATATTGTAACAATGAATCTATACATTGAACGTTTACAGGGTTCGCTTTTTTCGCCATTCCCATGGTAACATAGAGCAATGAGCCAGAAGGCACGTTTTTATCCACAATACCCTTGCTTGATTCATTCATACGAATCTTATAAAAGCGATCTGCTAAAGCGTTAGTTTTCCTCAAGGCTTTACCATTTTTAGAATCTGAAACCATATCCCAAACAAGCTTTACTTGCTTTTCTTTGACATATGCAACAAATCTTTCATTTTCTCCTGCGTATTCTGCATTTCCAACTCGATCTCTTTTTGGAACAGTAGGAGTTTTTCTTTTTTTTGGTTCATCGTCCTTGGGTTCTTCTTCGCCTTCTCCTTGAGCAATAGAGGCAAGTTGAGTTATTAATTCATAATTCTCACGATTCTCATCTTCTTCTACATCACTAGAACTTTGGCGTGAAAGCCATTGATCATGTAACCACTTATGATACTTTAATTCTTTTTCCGTAAAAATTTGTTCCTCTAGCACATATGCATCGGCTTGCGCAAAAATTTTATTTTTCTCTTCATATATCTGATCTAATCTTTCTTGATCTTTTTTTGAAGCTTTTCTCGGTTCTTGAACGGTTTTTATTGTAATAGTTTTTTTCGACTTACTTTCTTCAATTCTTTTTGGTTCAAACTTACTTCGCTGAGGAATATTGCCAAAATCAGATAAATCTCTGAATGTAGGTGTAACTGATCGATTTTTTGTTCCATATGTTTGCAAAGTTTTTTTTTCTGCAGCATTCCCTGAAAATACAATTATCATAGCACATATTACACTGAAAAAATTAAAATTGATCACCCTAACGTGACTCATAAAAACCCCTAGAAAATAATATTAATAAACATAAATAATTAAATTAATTTATATATATTTAAAAATATATCAACATGAAATTTTATATTGAAGTGTAATGCCCAATTACAAACAATTTCTTCTTAAAATTACTCCTATGCTTTCAACACCGACCTTTCCCCATATTGACAACTTGAATTTTTGTGCTATTATTAAGATAATAAAAAAATGAGGTGCCCCTATGTCTTTATTCAAACTTCATAATCCTTTTCCACCAGCTGGCAGCCAGCCAGAGGCTATTAAACAACTGGTCCAAGGTCGTCCTGGTGTATCAACATTGCTGGGCGTAACTGGCTCAGGAAAGACTTATACTATTGCCAATGTTATTGCGCAGCAAGATAAGCCAGTTTTGATCTTAGCACCCAATAAAACCTTGGCTGCACAATTATATGAAGAATTTTCGCAATTTTTCCCTGAAAATAAGGTGTGCTATTTTGTCAGTTATTATGATTACTATCAACCTGAATCATATATGCCTGCCCAAGATATTTATATCCCTAAAGAAACAAAGGTAAATAGTGAAATTGAACGTCTACGCGTTGAAGCAACTGCATCACTGATTAATCGCAAAGATACTATTGTGATTGCATCAGTTTCTTGTATTTATTCACTCGGTAATCCACATGATTATCGGGATTTGGCATTATCGCTTTCTGTAGGTCAAAAAATAACTCGCGCAGAATTATTACGACAACTTATTTTTATTCAATATACACGTAATGATATCGAACCTGCTTCAGGCAGATTTTCAGTTTTTGGAAATACAATAGATGTACATTTACCCTATCAAAAGGATAAATTACGCATTGAACTATTTGGTGATGAAATTGAAAATTTATTGTGGATCAGCAAGCATAACAATACTGTAATGCGTGAGCTTGATAACACTATTATTTTCCCCGCAAAGCATTTTGTAACCACTGAAGAAAGAAAACAGAGTGCAATGGAAAGCATTCAAGCAGAGCTTGAGGATTGGTTACCGCAAGTTGCAAATCCTATTTACCGCGAACGTATCAAACAACGTGTTTCTCATGATCTGGAAATGATTGAACAAACCGGATATTGCTCTGGAATTGAAAATTATTCTGTACATCTTGATGGTCGTAAAAAAGACGGACACCCTTATTCTCTCTTTGATTTTTTTCCCGAAGATTTTTTACTTGTGATCGATGAATCGCATATGGCAATTCCACAATTACGAGGCATGTATGCAGGCGACCAAGCACGTAAAAGATCTTTGGTTGATTTTGGCTTTAGATTACCAAGCGCCAAAGATAATAGGCCGTTACAATTTGAAGAAATTGAAAAATACTTTAAAGACACTATTTTTGTTTCTGCCACACCTGGCGATTATGAACTGCAGCATTCCGATCAATTTGTTGAACAAATTATCCGACCAACAGGCCTGGTAGATCCGATTATTGAAGTTCATGGAAGATCGGGACAAATCACTCATTTAATTGATTCTATTCAAAAAACAACGGCTGCAGGATATCGCTCACTCGTAATGGTTATGACTAAAAAACTTGCAGAAGAATTGGCACGATATTTAGAAGAACAACAAATCAAAGTATGTTATTTGCATAGTGATTTAAAAACTCCTCAACGAACAGAATTGCTGCAAAAACTACGTCTTGGGACCTTTGATTGTCTTGTGGGCGTTAACTTATTACGTGAAGGAATCGATTTACCCGAGGTGGCTCTTGTTGCCATTATGGACGCCGATTTAGAAAGCTTCTTGCGTGATAAGCGTTCGCTCATTCAGATCATTGGCCGTGCTGCTCGTAATACCGATGCAAAAGTTATACTATATGCAGATAAAATTACCGGATCAATGAGAGAAGCAATGAATGAAACGAGTCGCAGAAGAACATTGCAACAAGATTATAATAAAAAACATAACATTACACCAAAAACAGTAAAACGAGATGTAATCAAAAGCATCGTTAACATTCAAGAATTGATTGCGCAAGCTTCTAAGTCTAAAAAACAGAAAAAACAGGAAGCTTTAGCTGGAACTGAAGTTGGCACTATTGCTGAACGCATTATAAAACTTGAAGAACAAATGCAACAGGCTGCTGAACGGCTTGATTTTGAAACAGCAATTGCTTTGCGCGCCGAATGGCAGAAGCTGAAGGCACCAATCAATAGGTAGCCGACAAATAGAAATTAATATTGTAGGCTTAAAGTAGAATAAAATAGGGACTATCTATTACAAAGGAAAATGATGAAAAAGTTACTTTTATCTCTTTTAATGATTCCAACGATACATAGCACTGCTTTTACGATAGAGCTTCATGATGATTTATGTAAAGAAATTGTAATGCCAAGTAAAGAAATCTTAGCAAAACGATTACATGAGGCAGGATTCGGTTATTATGATGAGAAAACAAAAATATCACAAAAACTCGGCGGCCAAGTAAAACATCCTTTTGGAATTCCTAATTTAGTTTACCAAACCAACGATGATTTTAATGAATATATGGGAAATAAACCCAAAACTTCTGCAGCAACTCATATGCGTACCCCTACACTTGTAAGAGTACTTTTGCAAGACTATCCAGAAGCGATAGCTTGCTTAGAAAGCCTTGAGGTATTAGCTAAAAAAGAATAGCTTTATCTCAATCTATTCTGACAAATTTGGGCTTACGAAAATCTTCGTAAGCCTTCTTTATTATATCACTATTATTCCAAAGCCTTATCAACACAAGCTACCCATTTTTGCCATATTTTTTCTTTACCAGGCTTATCATCAATAACAAAACTTATATTATTTAACATATTTTTTACATTACTTGATGATATAGCCTGAAAATACATTCTCAAAAACACGTTCATTGCTTCAAATGCCTGCATAGAAGTAATTGGCTTATCGCCAACAATTTCACACCAATCTATCCATAATACTGGATCAGCAGTATCACCATCATTCAAAAACTGCATACAACTCAGCAATGCTCCAAGACTATCTGATGACGTAATCTTAAAATAATCTTCTAAAAAAAATTGCACTGCATAAAAAGATTGTATTGAAGTTGTTAATTCATTTTCATTTTTTGTAAAATATCCTGACATTGATCTATCCATGATCGAATACGTGTTTCTTGTAACTGGATACACGCTATTGATTGATAATTATTTATATATTTATCAAAAGAAATATAATGTTCATTTTCTTCAGGTTCTGAAAATAACCATGGGTATGTTTTGCTAATTTCAAGATAGATTTTATTATCTACGTTGTATAACCATGTTTGTGTATTATCGGGTGAAGACCATACCCAATATTGAGGGAAAATATCATCTTTTTTTTCCGACTCATTTGTACTCGTGTATATTTTTTTACTAAAAAGGCAACTCAGGTCGCCTACATACAAAGAATCATCCAATGTAAGTTCTTTTTTCATTGCTTTTTCCAATGCAACACAAAAACTGGTGACCACATGTTGGATTATATCCTTTGCTAAAACAATAGGTGTACCTTTATTCATATATCTTACTTCAACTTCATCAAAGATGTGTAATTCATGAGAATTGTATCCGTATGTATTTATCTTATTTTGCCCATCAATCACTATTTGTACATTCCGTGATTCAGTAATGAGAAAAGTAACTAATATTTTCATTTAATCTTACCTTTTAAACTACATAAGCCTGCATCTACTAAAGCATTTTTCATTTCTTGAGTTAAATCATTCCAAAGTCTAACATGTCCGTGAAAAAGTCGTGGTGATGTCTGATCTAGAACCACAATCTCTTCATCGCTTATGCCTATCCTACGTGGTGTATTTTCTCCTATAGAAACAGAATTATCTAATGCCTTTTGACCATTTGATGGAGCTTTGCTTTTAGTAAAATTGCTTATTTTCGTATGATATGGAGCATCTTCGTATTTACCAAATGGTTGCTTAAAATCCTCATCATCATTCTTCCTCGGCCCACCACCAAAACCACTATTAGCCTGCTGCTGAACTGCTAATTTTTTAAGAAGCTCAGCATTATACTTTTTGAATTCTTCACCAAAATCTTTTTGGGAGCTATTTTTAAAAGCAATCACCGAAATGTTACGACCCGCAAAATACCGCTCTAGAATAGCACTATTGTTACGCGCTCGCTTTTCCTCTTCTAATAGCCACGATTCTTTTTCCTCGATAACAGAAACAATCTGCTCTAAAGCAGTAATCTCTGTAGCAATTAGTTTAATACATTCACTTTTGCAAGCACGGTAGTAATGAGCAACAATCTGTATTTCATCAAACACATAACGGATTCTGGCTATTGAAAGCTCACGCAACAAATAATGCTCATAAACCTTAAAAGTAGTTTCTGGAGAAATTGTCTTAGAATTACTACTCCAGATATCCATGGCTTTCGAGATCTCAACCATAGCCTTCTGATATAATTTCTCTATCCCGCTAACATTTTCAATGAGTTGATTGAGATGCAGCACCAAGAGATCTTGTATATGATATACTTGTCTTTCAAGAGATATGAGTCCATTTACTCGCACATTTTGTGTTTGTGGATAGGAATATTGCCGTAAAAATTGATATGTAAAACTTTCTGAACTCAAACCTTTAAGAGTTTGTAAATCAGTCTTGATATTCAATAATTGTTGTTTTGTTTTTTCTAAATCTTCTTTTTTATTTTTTTCTAAATACCCCTCATAGGCATTATGCGTAATATCTACAACACCCATAGCTGCAACTCCAAGCATATCAACTACGGGATTAATAACCGCTGTTATGACATTACTATGCCCATATTGACTTGATAACAAAAGCAGAGGTAAAAAAAAATAGTAAAACATTCCACATTTTTTGTTCATGATTATTTTCTCTCCTTAAGGGCAGTTGGCAAAAGAACAAATGTTGAGCATAGTTAATGTATCAAAACAAAGATAAAAAAAGGTATTTCTATGTTTTCAAAATTATGTATTGGTCTGACACTATGCACCATGCAATCTCTTTGTAGCAAAATCGAATTTGAAAAAGCTCAAGAAAGCTATCACAATACTCCGCAATACAAGCAATGGAAAGAATTTAAAGAAAAATTAAAACAAGATAAAATGTTAGATAAACTTAATCAAGACTTTTTTGATGCTCATAAAAAATGCGAAGAAAAACAGCCTCGGTTGATACGCAGATCTTCAGAAAAATGCCTCAGCGCATGCATTCAAGCCCAGGAGCTATCCGAAAGAATTGTACAATTAAAAAACCAACTTCATGAATTAGAAGAAATCGCTATTCAGACAAATGAAGGCCAAGAATATTTAAGATGTCGTCTGGAATATCACCAGCAATTACAAATATCTCCAAAATAGTCTCAAGCCTTTTTTGGCAAAAAATGAAATCTGTGGCACGATTAAATAAAAACAAATTAAGGTTGTGATTATGAAAAAACATACGCTTCAACTCATTGTATGCAGTATAGCTGTTATATTTCTAGCAACATTAAGTTATTGTGCAAAAAACACTAAACAGGAAACAAGAATGATCAATAAAGCATTTCACACAGAAGATATTATCTCTCTTTTTTCAATTACCGTAGATGATATTACCACAAAAACACCTGTGTTTATTGAAGAAGCGCACCAGATTATTAATGATATTATTGCTATTGCGGACCATGAACGTACTTACGATAATACGGCGCGCCCATTGGATGAAGTTTTCGCTCTTTCTAATTTAGCTATTGCACAACGTGTATATGAAGCTCTTGAATTGCTTCATCCACATGATAATATTCGCAATGCGGCACATGATGCCTATATTACCATTCAGGCTTTCTGGGTTGATCACATCATGAGCAATAAAGCTCTATATAACGCATTTATGGCATATGCATCACAACAACTTGAAAATGAAGGGCTTTCTGATCAACAACGTTATTTTGTGAATGATACCATTGATTCTTTCAAGCG